>Ga0206847_10204_pt1 | contig 19868 bp, 25 predicted proteins | sample Alteio_BWOrgCont_17_FD_152880 | JGI IMG/M metagenome (GOLD analysis project Ga0206847, IMG submission 152880) | Enriched cells from forest soil in Barre Woods Harvard Forest LTER site, Petersham, Massachusetts, United States -... | ecosystem: Environmental > Terrestrial > Soil > Temperate forest >... | reverse complement strand
TGTCCCGGAATTGCGGCCTTCATGTAGTAGGCATTGCCCCGGCCGGCGTAGGTCTCGGCCCCGGCCTCAGTGGTAGTGGGTTTGAGGCGGATGGCTTCGGTGTAGTCGGCGACGGCCTGGTCGTATTCGGCCTTGGAATAGTAGGCGTTGCCCCGGTTGAGGTAGGCTATGTCATCGTCTGGATTGAGACGGATGACGTCATTGTAGTCTGCGATGGCTTTGTCGAAATCGTTCCTACTGGAATAGGCGTTACCCCGGTTGAGGTAGTCCAAGGCGTAATTCGGACTGAGGCGGATGGCGTCGTTGTAATCGGCGATGGCCTGGTCGAAGTCGTTCCTGGCGTAGTCGGCCTTGGCCCGGTTCCTGAAGTAACCATCGTCCTTTGGATTGAGACGGATGGCCGCATTGAAGTCGGCGATGGCCTGGTCGAAATCATTCCTGATGTAGTAGGTGTTGCCGCGTGTGTTGTAGGCGTCGGCGAAATAGGGGTTGATGCGGATGGCTTCGGTGTAGTCGGCGATGGCCTTTTCGTAATCGTCCTTGAACTGGAATTCATTGCCCCGGGCAAAGTAGGCTTTGGCGTAATTTGGGTTGAACCTTAATGATTTGGCGAAATCTGGGTCGAGGCGGATGGCCTCGGTGTAGTCAGCAATGGCTTCGTCGAAAATGTTCACGGCGTAGTTGGCGTTGCCCCGGTTGCTGTAGGCTAAGGCGTCGTTTGGATCGAGGCGAATGGCTTCGGTGCAGTCGGCGATGGCCTTGCCGTATTCGCGCAGGCGAAGGTAGTCGTCGCCTCGGTTGTTGTAGGCGTCGGCGTCATTTGGATTGAGGCGGATGGCTTCGTTGCAATCGGCGATCGCCCTCTCGTAATCATGCTTGGCGCTGAAGGAGGCGCCCCGGCGGAGATAGGGCAGGGCATCATTCGGATCAAGGCGGATGGCCTGGTCGAATTCGGCGATGGCCTTGTCGTAATCGTCCTGGTAGTAGTAAATGAGGCCCCGGTTGGTGTGGGGTAGGGCAAAGTTTGGTTTGAGGCGGAGGGCGTGATCGAAGTCGGCGATGGCGTTGTCGTAATCGTGCTTGGCGATGTAGGTGTTGCCGCGGTTGTTGTACGCATCGGCGAAATTTGGGTTAAGGCGAAGGGCGTCGTTGTAGTCGGCGAGAGCCTTATCGTAATCGGTCGTGGCATTGTAGGCAACGCCGCGGGCGAGGTAGGCCTTGGGGAAATTTGGGTTAAGGCGGAGCGCTTCGTTAAACTCGGCAATGGCTTTGCCGTGATCATCCTTGGCGTCGTAGGCGAGGCCCCGGTCGTAGTAGGCATCAGCGTAATTTGGATCGAGACGGATGGCCTCGCCGTAATCAGTGATAGCCAAGTCATATTCTCGGCGATCCATGGCCGCTACACCTTTGTTAAGCACATCGCCCGGCGTATCAGCCCAGAGCGAGGTTGGCGCAATTGCGGCCAGAAGAAATAGGCGCGCGATTATTCGAGAGAAAGACAACGACCGATCCTAACGGGTCGTTGCGCGGAAAGCTCGCCAAATTTCGGAGTGGCGCGTTAATTGGGTCGATGCCCGATTTGCGCGAATTCAAGCCGCGCGTAACCCCGCACTGCGCGCTGGCGGTGCTGCACGGGGGACTCGCAACCGCCTTTGGCGCTGGGCTCTATTCACTCGTGCATGGGCTCGTCACCGGAGGCGAAAAGGGATCCGTGCTTGCGATTGCTTGCGCGCTGGCCGTCGTTTTTGCGGCGTTGTTCGGGTTGAGTGTGGCAGCGCTGAGCCGGCGCGTGTCCCTGCTGTTTCGGCTGCCGCGTTTGATCCTGTCGCCTGAAGGACTGCTCGCGCGTCTCTATCACCTTGGGTTTCCCGCACTATTTCGGCTATGGTTTCGCTCGTCGGAACGGTTCGTAGCGTGGCCGACCTTTCGCGATTGTGAGATCCGCCGCGTGGAGATTGCCGAAGTGCCGATTAAAAAGAGCCTGCGCATCGAATCGGCCGGATCGCCCATCGAAATCACATGGGGGATGTTTGCTGGCGGCATCGATCACCTTAAGTCTGAGATCCTTGATTACCGGGATCTTGCGATCCTGCAACCGGCGCGCGAGGCGGCCCGCGTCCCTGAATTCCTGTCACTGGTTTTTCGACGACCAGTCATCTTTTCCAGCTCCCGCCTCGGACGGACGGAAGTCGCGGCCACAATCATTGTCGTACCGGTGGCGGTGGGGCTGATCGGCCTGCATCTCACGCGTTTCGGCTTTGCCAACGCCTTGGCCTTCGCAGCCCTGCTGACGGTCGCCGCGGTGGTGGTTGGCGCCTTCATATTGAGGCGGTGGATATCGGATACCCGATTCATCCGTCTTAGCGGCGATGGGATCGCCGTGGGGCCTTCCGCCCAAGCCGCGCGACTGATTCCCTGGACCGATCTGGTGTCAGTGCGGGTGCATGCGCTTTCCGGCAGTCCGCCCTCGTCGCTGACCCACCTGGAATTGAAGCTTCGCAACAGCGATTCATTTTTCATCCGCGCGTTCCCGGCGGCCGCCCGCCTGGCCGCGCTGATCGATCCGCCTGCCGCCTCGGTTCGCGAGGGCTGGCGTTTGATTGCCGAAGGCAAGGATGCGCCAAGCGCCGCCCGGGCGGTCGGTCTGCCGATCTGAAGAAGAAGTGGCTTGGGCTTCCAGCCCAAGAGCTCATAAACCACGGGCTGGAAGCCCGTGCCACGCCAGGGAGGGGGTGGTCGCCCTCAGCGACCGTGTGGCGGCCTAGGCGCCCGGGCGCCGCGCATAAGCCTTGGACGGATGCCCCGGCCCAACGCGCGAGCGTGCACCCCGCCCGCATGATGCGGGGCTGTCCAGATATGCCCGGTCTCCGGATGAATGAAACCCGGCTGGCCGGGGTAGATGGGATGACCCCAGCCCCGCGCCGTGTACCAATTTCGCCAGTTGCCGTGCCAGATCGCATGGCTCCCCCATTCGAGGTGATAGCCCAGCCAGGGTCCGATCGGGAAAGCGGCCCCAAAATACAGGAATGGGCCGCCGTACCTGAAATAGGGCCCGTTGACGAAGACGACATCGGGTTCGTAAACCGGCACGTAAATCGCGGTGGGCTGGGCGGGCTCTATTGAGACGGAGCCGCCCTCGGTAACGACGGTCTGCTCCGGGGTGTTGCCGAGCGTGCCGGCCGCCTTGGCCGTCCCCCGCAGCTTCTGGATCGAAGCCATGACATCGGACGGACTGTCGGCGAACGCGGAGCCGAGCGCAGCAGTCCACTCGGGGTTTTCAGCCATCCATTGCAGGACGGTCGGATAATGGGCCAGGCCCTTGACGCTTGAGTTCCAGGGTTGGGCGTTGATCTGCGTCGGGTTTCCGCCCCCCTTCAAGTAGGCAGCCGCGGCGGCGATATCGGAAGGGAAGGTGGACGCGGGTAGAATCAATGCGACCAGCGGGTCGGGATAGAGGGCGATCGGACCGGTGAGCTGGTCGGTCGGGCTCAGCGGGATGGGCGCATTCGATGGGGCAGCGGGTTGGCTGGCTGTGGGGGCCGGATCAGCAAACAGCAGGGTCGTCATCGCGAATGCGGACCCAAGGAACATTTTGAATTTCATTTGGGGTAGAATCGTAATGGTACAGGATCGGTCCAAACGGGTCAACGGGCGAATAAGGTAGCGCATGCGCTTGCCGCGGCGGAGTGAAGCGGAGACGGGTTCCCCCGCCTGCGCTCTTTCCCTTCGGCAGGTACAAGGAGCAGCCTGACCCTGTGGATGGGTTCGATATCGACCGCTTGATCAGCTTCATGCCATCTTCATACTGCTGTGAAGATCTTGTGCACGTCGCGCATCTTGGCTCCTGTGGCAAACAGCGCCCGAAAGAGCAGGTCTAACGATACATCGGACTCCGCGGCTTCCAGCTTGGCTATTCGCGACTGACTCGAACCGATGCGGCGCGCGAGTTCTGCCTGCGAATAGCGTAGCCGCAGGCGGCGGTGGCGCACCTGTTCCGCCAAAGAAAGCCGCAGAGAGACCAGGGCGCTTTCGTCGGCGGTAAGGGCCAGAAATTCGTCGGCGGAGCCCACCTTGAGTCCGGCGACCTCAAGACGTTTTTTCCTTTCGGCTTTCATGGAATGGATTGGTAGAATTTCAGACGGCGTTTGCAGTTCTCCAGCACGACTTGAGGCGTCTTCTGTGTCGTTTTGTTGTGCACGTCGAGGATAACCACGGCATCGGCTGAGAGATGGTAAAAAATACGCCAATTCTTGTTTTCGTCGCGGATACGGAGCTCATGGCACCGCAGTCCTATGTCCGGCATGGGGCGAGAGTGCGGCAGGCCGAGGTTCTCGCCCTGCTGCAGTCGCCGCAGCAACATGCCAGCCTCAATCCGGGCCTCTCCCGAGAAGGGAGGAGTTTTGATTTCCCCCTCCATCCAGACGAGCGGCCTGTCGGCCTGAGACATCGAAAAGCTGTATGTCAAATCTGACATATGTCAACCCCTCTCTTCTCAGGTGCAATCTTGATCCGTGAGATTCTCATGCCCTATAATAGCAAGCTGCTCTCACCAGAGCCCTAAAGCCCTCAATAGTAGCGCCGGCACTACTTATTTTACTGTGTTAACATCCAAAACGACTACTGACGATGAACCCCATACCCCATGAAAAAACAAATCACCCGCATCTCTATTCTTCAATCCAGCAAGATCATGACCGCGTTTTATTTCCTGCTCGGATTCATCTACACCCTGATCGGCATTCCCATGTTCCTTTTTGGGGGCGCTAGATTTAAAATTATAGGACTTGTTTATCTGTGTGGCCCGGTCCTCTTCGCATTGCTCGGGTTTGTCTTCTTTGTCGTCTCCGGAGCGATTTACAATCTGCTCGCCAAGTGGCTCGGCGGAGTGGAATTCGAGGTGCGTTCGATCGAGGAGACCCCCTGATCGGAGCGCACTTATCAGCTTGATCTTCCCGTCTCGTGATACGGCTTGTTTTGCCTGTAGAGGCTCAACCGTGAACGGGCTCCGTCTTCATCTTTTTTAGACGGCTTGGACTCCAGATACTTGGTTTCCCATTTCACCGCCTCGTCAAAATTGCCGGCCTCGGCGCAGGCTGCAGCCAGGGTGTCGATGGCGTTTGCGTCCTTCCATCCGGTCAATTCACACGCCTTCCGGGCAAACTCCACGGCCTTGGGGCCATTGCGGACTTTTTCATCCGAGGACGCAGCCCAGATCCAGGCAGCAGAATTGTAAGCTGTGGAATCATCCGGGGCCAGCCGGACGGCCTGGAGATAATCCGCAATGGCGCCGTTGGCGTCGCTCTTTGAGTTTTTGGAAAGCCCCCGATTGAAGTAGGCATCAGAACTGCCCGGATCCAGCCGAATAGCCTCAGTTTCGTCGGCAATGGCTCCTGCGAAATCCCCCTTCGAAATCTTATATGCGCCCCGGTTCAGGAAAGATTTCACATAATTCGGGTCGATCCGAATGGCCTCGTTCTCGTCCGCAATGGCTCCATCAAGATCACCCTTTGCACTCTTGGCTTCTGCGCGGCCGTCGTAGGCATGGGCATATTGCGGATTCAGGCGAATGGCCTCGTTGTAGTCGGCAATGGCTTGGTCGTGGTCGCCCTTTGTGTTCCTGGCGATTGCACGGTCGTTGTAGGCATGGGCATATTGGGGATTCAACCGAATGGCTTCGTCGTAGTCGGCGATGGCACTGTCCAGATACCCTTTCGCCACCTTGGCAATTGCCCGATCGTTATAGGCTTTCGCCTCGGTCGGCATGAGCCGGATGGCCTCGCTTTCATCCGCAATAGAGCCATCGGCATCTCCCTTGGCATTCCGGTAGACTCCCCGGTTCATGAACGCGATCCCGTTTTGGGGATTGAGCCGGATGGCCTCAGTCTCGTCCGCAATGGCGCCATCGAGGTCGCCCTTGGCTTTCTTGGCGGCGCCCCTGTTCGCGAAGGGGTTCCCATCGTTTGGATTCAGGCGAATGGCCTCGTCATAGGCAGTTATGGCTCCGTCGTAGTCTTTTGTCCCGTATTTCGCATTGCCCTGGTTGAAGTAATCGGCGGCCGTCTGCGCATTAATGGACGCGATGCCCGGCCAGCAGAATCCAAGGATGGCAAAAACAATTGGTCGGATGATCGCTTTCATTGGGGCAGGGCAGTGATGCTATGATCGGCCTACTTTCAGAAGTCGACTGCAAGATCAGGATCCCCTATGACTCTACGGTATTCTGGCTCCATCCCCGTTTTCCTTCCCGCCATGCCTGAGCTAGCCGAGGTCGAATTTTTTCGGAAGCGGTGGGCGCTGGCTGCCACCGGCTGCAGGGTTATCGCTGTTGAGATTCACGACCGCGCCAAGATCTTTCGCGGGGCCACCCCGGGTCAGATCAGAACTAGCTTGGCTGGAGCCACGCTTCGGAGCTCAGAGACCGCGGGCAAACAGATTCTCTTCCGTTATTCCGCCAATGCCTGGTTGGGGATACATCTTGGCATGAGCGGCGATCTAACTGTGCAGAGGCCCGACGCTGCCGTCGGCAAGCATGCTCATTTGGTGCTCCGCACGGCGAAGTACGCACTCGTTCTCGAAGATCCCCGCATGTTTGGCCGGGTGCGGTTTCATGTGGGGGAAACTGCCCCCACGTGGTGGAGTAGGATTGCGCCGGCCATCCTTTCGAAGGCGTTTACAGTAACGGCCGTTGCGGCATTTCTCCGTCGGAGGGCCCGAGCGCCGATCAAGGTGGTCTTGCTCATGCAGGAACGATTTCCCGGAATCGGAAATTGGATGGCGGATGAAATTCTATGGCGCGCGGGGATCCATCCCCGACGATTGTGCGGGTCGCTCACGTCCGCCGAGGTCAAACGTCTGTGGAGAGAATGCCGGCGAGTCTGCCGCATCGCATTGGTCACGGTGGCGGGCAAAGGAGACACTTTGCCGGAGTCGCTCAATCAAGGGATTCCGAAGTCTTGGCTAATGCCGCATCGGTGGCAGCCGGGGGGAAAAGATCCGGTGACGGGCGAGAAGTTAAGGCGGACAAAGATCGGCGGACGAACGACCGTTTGGTCCCCCAGCCGCCAGCCCGAGTCACCAAGGGAAGTCAGGTGACAAATTTTCCGGACACGGGCCGAGGTCCGCCGACTTTTACGGACACATGCAAGGGCTGACCACGAGACATGCATGGGTACAAGGAGCAGCCTGACCCCGTCGGATCGGCCCCGTCAACCTGGACGCGCTTGCAGGGAAGATTGCGGAGTGCGGCGTCTTGGTACTTGGTGCAGGCTTCCCCGATCCATACGAGGAGGCGAGCCACGGCGTTCTTGCTGACTCCGCAAAGGCGGGAGGTAGCGCGGACTCCATTTCCTTCGCATAGGCAGGCGATCACTTGGGCGCGTTTTTCAGGGGAAATGAAATTTGCCATGCGCGAAATAATGGAAGCCTAAGCAAGCATGTCAACATAAAATAAAATAGTGCTTGCAAGCAAGGATGTATCCGATCAAATGCAGTAACCATGCAAGATTCAAACATTCAGTCGATGGGAGGGAAGGCAAGGGCTAAAATCCTCTCGTCGAATCAACGGGTCGCAATCGCCGCAAAGGCCGCAGCGGCTCGATGGTCGCTTCCAAGGGTCATTTGTGGGGCACCAGATCGGCCCCTTAAGATCGGAGAAATTGAAATTCCCTGTTACGTGCTCGAAGGGGAGAAACGTGTATTGGTCCAGCGGGCCATTGTTTCAGCTATGGGAATGGCACGTGGGGGGAGCAGCAAGGGGGGTGGTGACCGACTCTCCCATTTCGTCAACCAACAAAGGCTTAACGACTTTATTTCAAATGACTTAAAACAGGTGACCGCCGCGCCGCTAAAGTTCATAACCCCCAATGGAAATGTAGCCCACGGATACGAGGCCGAATACCTGGCAAAGCTTTGTTTTGCGGTGCTGGACGCCGAACGCGCTGGAATCATCCAGGACCAGCAAAAGCATATCGCCAAGCAATGCCGTATTCTTATCGAGGGGTTCTCGATAGTCGGCATCAATGCCCTCGTCGATGAGGCCACTGGTTACCAAGAACTGAGGGACAAAAATGCGCTCCAGAAAATCCTCGAAAAGTACGTTAAGGACGAATGGTCGAAATGGACTCGCCGATTTCCGCCCGAATTTTACCGGCAACTATTTCGGTTGAAGCATGTCCCTTTTCCCCCGACAGAGGGAACCAATAAGCCGTCTTACGTTGGACATTGGACTAACGATGTCGTCTATTCGCGCTTGGCTCCGGGGATACTCACGAAACTGCGGGAAGTTAACCCGCGAACGCCGAGCGGAAACCGGGCTCGCAGACATCACCAGCATTTAACCGAAGACGTTGGCGTTCCAGAATTACAGCAGCATCTTTCAAACGTCGTGTTTCTTATGAAGGGATGCGTCAGCTGGGACGAGTTCAAGCAACGCCTTGACGCGGCAGCGCCTAAGATCGGTGAGACAATGACGCTGCTTCCGGTTACCTAAAGCTTCTTGGGCTTTAACTCTCCGCCTGTCGCCTTCTGAACCGCGTCAAACGCTATCTGAGCGAAGTCGCGCCGCGCCCGCTTGGGCTTGGCTGGTTTGACCGGGCGCTTGGCCTTGGGCTTCTTGGGCATGGGCTTAATTGGCGGGGTTCTCTGCTGGATAATCGTGCATGGCCAACCGTACCCTAATTTCTTCAGCCGCTAGCGCAATAGCCTTATCCGTGTCCCCTTTTTTCACCATTCCATTATCCAATAATCGGCCAATCGCTAGGGCTGCCACTTTCTCACTCCAGGCTTTGGGATCTTGGGCGCTCATTGGAAGCTCACCCCAAGCTGCCAATTCAGACCCGAACAGCAATTCTCATTTCAAACGGACCCAGTACCCATTGGTTGGCGAGACACTATGGCATCAGAGCCCCAACCACCGTCGGCTGCGCCGACTCCTGTCTCACAGCCTGCCCCGCCGCCAGCGCCACCACCGCCCACACGCGCTCCAGGCATTCTCTCCGACGAAGAGCAATCCAAGGTGCGAGCCTGGGTTGTCGAGAAATGGGGCAAAGGAAATGCGGACAATTTGCCCCATTGTCCTATGTGCGGAGAGGACAATATTACGTGGATCAATCCAATCACGATGTACACGCCAATGGCAATGGAAGGGGAGAGAACACTTTCCGGCGGTCCAATTATGCCTCTATTGCCGGTTATTTGTTCCAACTGCGGACACACGGTGTTTGTGAACGGAATCCTAGCGGGAATCTTAAGCACTACCGGCGAAAGGTTGGTAAAGCCCGTAGCCGAGAAAACAAATGGCTAAATCCGGAGACGGAAGCGCAACGACTACCCTTTCTCAAAAGAAGGGGATTGGCATCGACGTGCTTCATCAACGGCGTCGTGTGAAAACGTACACCGTCATAGAATCAGAGCTACATACTATTTCAGGGATGAACTCTGCCTGCACCATGTGTGTTGGTCTCTCCACAACATTCCTTGGCATTGGACTCGGTATAGTAACTTCGGAAGCTTATTCTGATCCGAAATCGCTGACCGCAAAAGCACAGGTATTAAATGGATTCGGCCTATGGGTATGTTTTGGGCTAACAGGCATCTTTGCCCTCTTTGCCCTCATTAACTATTGCACGCGTCGCGGAACCATCAAGGAAATCAAGGAAAGTAGCGGAAACAGCCAACAACTAGAGTAATCCGGGGATGGTCCGAAGGGGCCATGTCGATTTTATTGCTTTCCTTCCGACCTTTGACCCCGAGCCCACTGTCCGTCAATTCGCAGCAACCTTAGCCTGACCCCTTAGCTCGGCCCCACTCCGCCGTGGAACCGGCCGAATGTATGAGCGAGCAGGATCGACATCACCAGGATGCCCACCCCGAGGACAAGGACATGCCGACTCTTACGCAGTTCGAAATTTCCGACCCGGCACACGAGCAGGTAGCCAATAGCGAGGTTGAAGAGGCCCCACAGGACATTGACTGTCGAGGATGACAACCCCTCGCCGGGCGGGGTCGCAAAGGGACTTTGGAAGGGATGGCCCGATATCCCATTGCCGAGATGGGGCAGCGCGTTCGCCACAAAGGCGCCACCAAAGAAGTAACTGATATAGTGGTACCAGCGCATGATGGATTCGATTTTCGGTTTCCTTTCTCCTTCAGCAAGTCCATTCGGGTATTGGCCGAACGACGAGCAAGGAACGGCTCGGACTGCCTGAGGATTTTGACCGTAAGGGGCGAACCGAGCGATGATCCAAAATTGATGGCCGAGTCCTTCGAAATCCCCTATACAAATTCCCATGAAGATAATGTGCCTCCACGCCCATTTCGATGACTTCGAATTCGTGGCGGCCGGGACCTTCGAACTTTGGCGCCGGCAACTCGGGCCCAATCTGCGCGCGCGAGTGGTGGTTTGCACCGATGGCAAAGCCGGACACCAATTCCGGACCCGCGAGGAGACCGGCCGCATGCGGCTGGAGGAACAGCAAGCCTCGGCCCGGGTGGGAAATTACGAATTCGCGCCTCTTCACCTGCCCAATGGGCTGATACCGCGCGAGGCCTGCCTCCGGGTGACGATCGATCTTCTCGCGGCCCTCTGGAAGGAGATTCGCGACTTTGAACCGGACTATCTGTTCTGTCCGCCGGTGCCGAGCAGCGCGTTGGCGGGCATTCATGTCGACCACGTTGCCGTGGCGCAGGCAGTGCGCGAGGTTGCGTATATGATCAACGTTCCCCACGCGTTCACTCCAGAGTATCCGGCCGACGAAACCACATCCCGGCCGTGCAAGGTCCCGGTCATCGTCAATACCTACGACAGTTACATGTACGGAGCGAATGCTTACGATCTCGCGGTTGATGTTGAAGCGGCCTTCGATGCCATCGCCAAAATGGCCTGGTGCCACCAGTCCCAAATCGCCGAATGGCTCCCCTGGGTTGGGCGGCATCAAATGCCTGTCCCCAGCTCCCTGCTCGATTTCAAGGAGGGCCTGCGCCGCCGGTTCGATCGGAAGAACCAGGAACTCGCCCTGCCGCCCCCTCTCGCCCGTGAGGTTTTCGCCATCACCGCTTGGGGCGAGACCCCGAGTCTCGATCAGCTGAAAAGGGATTTTCCCTCCCTATCTCCGTCCTCAAACTTCAAAGCCCTTGCCCAGCGCCTCGAGGATTGGCGCAATCGATCTTAAGGCCTTGGAGGTGCCAGGGCACGGGCGGCAGCCCTGACTGCGGGCCACGCAATACTCCCCGGCGCGAGGTATTCGAAATGCCCGGCATCCGGCACGACCTTCTGCTCGGCTTGGTCGCCTGCCTTCCGGGCGGCAGCCACGTAGGCCGCCCCTTCCCGCGGAGTCTCGACGAAGTCAGCGACCGCGGTGACGAATATCTGCGGCACGCCGAGCGGCAGCATTTCCACGGGAGACGCCTGAGCGTAGCGCTCGGGGACTTGCTGGGGGCTTCCGCCGAGCAGATCCGTGACTACTGCTTCTCCGCAGACCTCACGCTCCTTCAAGCGGAACCGAGCGAGATCGCCGGGCGTCCCGAGAGCCACGACACCTTTGATCGGCAGCGGATTGGGCAGAAACAGCGGGCTGCTCTTGGGCAGCCGATGGCGCGCGGCCGCCCACAAGGCCAATTGGCCGCCGGCTGAATGGCCGATGACGATCACCCGGTTCAAATCCAGCGGATATCGTTTGGCGAGGTCGCGCAACGCATCGACGGCGTGCGCCACGTCGAGGAATGTCCCGGGCCAGCCGCCGCCTGCCTGATCGTTCCGGCGATATTCAATGTTCCAGGTGGCAATTCCTTCCCGCCGCAGAGCGTCGGCCAATGCGGCAGTGTTTTGCAGGTCCGCATACCGTTCGATCCAGCAGCCGCCATGAATGACTACCGCGATCGGCTGCAGACCCGCGCTCTTGGGCAGCCGCAGATCGCCGAACTGCACCGGATCGGTTCCATAAGCATAACGCACGTCCGCCGGCGCACTCGGCAGTGCGTTGATATCATCGACTCCGAGGTAGTGAGTGTCAGCCAGGCAAGCCGGGACGACAGTTCCGGAGACGATGATCGCCAGTAGGAGTGAACGCATAATTAGGTCCGAGCCACGCCGCCGTCGCATCGAATCCGCTCTCGGCCGGCAGCGGCTGACTTTTCGGCCTTAGCGTTGCAGGTGTGAGAGCGCAAAATATCCCAAGCCGGCGAGCATGGCGGTCTGCCCAAGGATGCAGGTCAAAACCCATCGGGCCATCTTTCCTTCGATTGACCGCACCTCGATGCGCACCTCCGTCAAATCCGCCCGCACCTCTGCCAGATCCACTTTGGTAGCCAAGCGCAGTTCTACCAAGTCTGCTTTTGTCGCCAGTGACTCATGTGCAGATGCCAGTTCCAACTCCATGACCTTGAGTATCGCATGGGACTGCATGGGTGGCAACTCGGCTTTTTCAAGAATGTCCAGGCTGGTGGTTCGCATCTCAGGATTATAGCAAGTCCTCAGACTGGCACCGGTGGCAGTCGCCTCTGGGATGGTCGGACGCTAGGGTCGGCAGGGTATAGGTACGGGAACTAACCCGGGGCGCGGGATACTAAATTGGCGAAGATTCCAACAATAATCATGCTATGAAAAATCTAATCATCACCAGCTTGGCGTGCGCTGCCCTTGGATTGCTGCCTGCCTGCACCCACAACACGACGGTAAACGTGCCGCCCGCGACGACCACGGATCAAAACCCGCCGGTCTCCACGACGACTACCACGCAGCAGACGACACAGCCGCCCCCGACCACCACGACCACGACGACCCAGCAAACGACCCCGGGTAATTAGGCGGGAGCGAGTGTTGGACAGCCTTTGAGCCGCCCTCAGTCGGGCGGCTCTTTTTGCGGCTCATCGGCTAGAATGGGCGGGTCGCTCGTTCGGCTCTTCTTGGCCCCATTCGACAACCAAAAAAGACGGAATCTTGATGCCGCAGCGTAATGCGGCATCGAGCCATCGTGATTGAGATCGACGGATCCGATCTCGGCCTGCCCGTTTTGCCTCTGCAAACACGACTTCTTCCTCTTTCCAAGCAAACACGTCAAAACAGCCGCCCCTCGCGCCAGCGGTCGTGTAGATGTTCTCCAAGAGCCGAAGTCTTTCCTTCGGGATTTCGATGCACTCTTCAATGCTTGATCGGAAACGGCACCTATACGTATCGACCCAGACGCCGGTCCAGCCGGCTTCCTGAAAAATGCGGAGGATCACGAGCTCAGCAAAAAGCGGTGAGCCTTGAAAATTTAGCACCGCTTTGTTCCCGTAACGATCAAATGAAATCGGGCGATTCCACTTGTGAAATGTTGGCGTAGTTTTCGGGATCTGGACCAAAGCTGCTGACGGCAATGGGAACGCCTCGGTAGTGGTAGGCTCGAGAGACCGAGGAATCATCATTTCTTTCAATTTACCCAATGAACCGCTCAAGTCCGTCCCATATGGAACGCACAGGATCACGCATCCTCGGATCAATAAGACCGACCTCCCCGAGGGGGTAATGCACGCGCCCAAAATTGCAGGGACCGCAGGTGATCACCATGTTATCCAATTCGTTGTTTCCACCTCTGGCATGAGGCAGAAGGTGGTCGTATTGCACCCACAGCGCTTGGAAGGCCGCGTGCTGATCATTGTTCTTGGATCCCCACCGTAACGCACCGGGATAAACTCGCCTGATTCGCTCACGAACTTCCCCTCTTATGACGGGTATTCCGCAGAATCTGCAGTGATAGCCATCCCGCTTAAGGAGAGTACGCTTTTCAGCCTGCGTTGGCATTCGCTCTTTCACCCGATGCTGCCCTGGCAGCTGTTGGGGATCGCCCGAGATAACTCGACACTTCACGTGCGGACTTTTGCTTCCCCATATGGACTCTGTCCATTCTTTGATCGCGGGCATGTCGGCGAGACGTATCAATTCATCTGCCACATCTCGTCGTCCGATGAGATGTGCGGATATAGCTGCGTCCAGGTAGCGTGCGGCGTCAGCAATCTCGGGAATCGGATCTCGAAAACAGGTGCGAGCCGAATCAGGCGTACTGATCAATATGTCGTGAGACATCTCTTTCCCAACGGAGATGATCCTAACGGACCGTGTCGAGTCTATTGCTCTTCTCCCGCTTTCAAGCTAGCAGGTCATTGGGGTGGGGCATGACGGGCCTTGAGTCGTTGGACAAAGTTGGATAGTCCAAGAGCTATGGGTGCCGAGATGTACTCCCGTTTGAATCGTCCGCGGCAAACCCAGTCCCTAAGGGTTCGCACCAAATGAGCTCCTGGTGGGTGAACCATAAGCAAACATTCCGCCACGAGTTCCAAGGCGGTTATCTTTGGTCGCCAAAGCGTCGACGAGATGGCGGCCGAAATATTTTTTATGATTTTATGCGATTGGTCAGACCTGGCGACACCGTCATTTCTTACGCTGACGGAGAGATAAAGGGGATTGGGCTAGCGAAATCGTATTGCTACACGTCACCCCGGCCTGATGAGTTCGGACACATAGGAGAAGTATGGGATGGCATCGGGTGGAGAGTTGATGTCGGTTTCGTAGCTGCAGCGCGAACTGTCCGCCCGCGGGATATTCTTGGCGAGATTGGGCCCCTCATCGGGATGAAACACTCGCCGTTAAGTATAAACGGGAACGGGCGACAGGGGGTCTATCTGGCTGCCGTTTCAGATATGCTCGCAGCCGTGGCGAGGCGGGCGGTGGGAATCAAGATTGAGCCCCCTCAAGTGCGTGAACGCGGAGGCGGTCTCACTGTGGAAACCGACCTTCCCGGTGTCGATGAATGGGAACGCATTGAGTGTAAACGAATCGAGAATGCTGACATCCCCGAGACTGAGCGTGTTGCTTTGATTAAGGCACGACTTGGGCAGGGCAAATTCAGAGAGAACGTAAGTCGCATAGAAATCTGCTGCCGGCTGACGCGGGTCTCCAATCCAGTGCACTTGATCGCGAGTCACATCAAACCATGGCGGGAGGCCTCGAATGAAGAAAGACTCGCAGCTGGTAACGGGCTTCTCCTCACACCCTCCATTGATCATCTCTTCGATCGCGGTTTCATTTCTTTTGGGGATTCAGGTGAAACGCTTATTTCGCCCATCGCCGATCCCGACTCTCTTGGACGTATGGGGGTAAATGTTGAAAGTCCTCCCCTGGTCGGCCGCTTCAATTCTGAGCAGCGACATTTTCTCCAGCACCACAGGGCATCCATCTTTCTTGCGGGAGTGACCGGTTCTAAGGGCTCAACCTAACCGATTCCCATCGGATCTCTCGGTGGTCCCGTGGATCGCCGGAATGCTGCTATAATAGTTTTTCCGCTACCGATTGCGCGGCACCTAGCAATTTATCAAAATGGGATTCTTTTCCTCATTGGCCGCCGCCTTGTCCGATCCATCGAAGGAGAACATGAACCGCCTCAAGGGGGCAAAAGGGGAGGCGCAGGCAGCTTCGGGAATGTTTCTGTTCCTTCCTCTGGAATACAAGGTGATCAACGACATTCTGCTGCCCACACCAAAGGGAACAGCCCAGATCGATCATATGATAGTGTCGAACTATGGGATTTTTGTCATCGAAAGCAAAAATATCTCGGGATCAATCTACGGCTCTGCGGACGACAAAGAGTGGACGGTCTGCCGAGGAAAATCGAAATTCCAGTTTTTTAATCCTCTGTGGCAAAACGCCGGCCACATCAGAGCTCTGGCTGGAGTGACTCGGCTGCCGGAGGGCCTTTTCCACTCACTCATTTTCTTCTGGTCCGATGACTGCCAATTCAAAACCCCGATGCCCGAGAATGTCCTGCAAATGGGCCTTTGCGACTACATTACGAGCAAGCGCCGGTATCTGCTATCCAACAGCGACGTGCGGATGGCAATCCGGACGATCAATGCAACAAGATTAAAGACCACGAAGAAAAACATGGATGCACACGTTGCCAGCCTGAAACGGCGGCACGCAGCCCCGTCTTAAAGAATTGGGGCCCAGTAAAGGCAGAGGTTGGTCCCACCTCTGCTGGATGGCGGATTCAATGGCGAGGATTCTGTAAATGAGACTCGAGTAGAGCTCGGCCTTTGGGGCTAAGGAAGACGATGTGGGCGCCGTCTGGGACGTAGTCGATAAGCCCGTCGATACAAGCGTCCTCCCAGATCGACAAGCGAGGGCAGGTGGTGCGCCATGCGTCAAGAACCTCGGCGTAAGTTCGAGGCTTATCCGATATCCACTCCAGCAATTGCAGCGTAAGGGCGTTCGTCGACTCGGTCATGGCATTTTCCCGTGACGGGTTCGGGCAATCTCACCGGCCGAAGTGCGCCAGGAAGAAATACCCCAATCCGGCCAACACCGCCGTCTGGCCCAGGATGCAGGTCAGGACCCAACGGGATAGGGTTCCTTCGATTGCTTTCATTTCCATGCGCAATTCCATGACATCGGCTTTTGTCGCCAGCGATTCGTGAGCGGATGCCATTTCCAGTTCCATTACTTTCAGTATCGCATGGGCCTGCGCAGGTGGCAACTCGGCTTTTTCCAGGATGTCCAGGCTATGGGTTTTCATTTCGAGAATAATAGCAAGTTCACGGGTCTTCATCCACCAGTTGTCCACCGGATTTCCGGCAGATAACTTCTTGCCCCGATTGGCGGACGGGATGAGCGTGATCACCCATGCTTGTTCACTCTGTTTATTTCTGGCTGAAGCCGGACCTGCCCGAGACCCAGCGCGCCGAATTCCGCCGCGCGGTTGAATCGCTGAAGCAAATCACCGCCGTCGAAAGCGCCTATGTCGGCAGTCCTGCGCCGATTCCAAAACGTCCGGTGGTCGACGACTCCTACTCGGTGGCGCTGACCATTCTTTTCAAGGATCTCGCGGCCCATAATTCCTACCAGGTCGATCCGATCCATGTCGCGTTCGTCGCCGCCTGGAAGGCGCAGTGGACGCGCGTCCAAATCTACGACGCAGTGAGTTCGACCTAGAAGCCGATCCTGCGGGTCGGGCGATCCGCCTCGGATTCCAAAGCAGTCATGCGCAACTTTCTGGCAATACTGCTCCTGATCGCCGCGGTGACCGGGGTCCGAGCGGCGGACCAGGGAAACGCAGGCAAAGTTTTTGACTACGATATCGTCCCACTGCCGAGTCTCCTCACGTTTGCAGCGGCAAACCAAATCCCCGTTTCGGGCATCGGAGTACCGGATCCAGCGGTGCCTCCGAAACCGGGCGATCGAGTGACATACGCGATTGCCCTCCATGATCAATCGGGGCTGCGCGAATGGCTGATCGACCTCAGCGAAGTTGAACTGAGCGCCGCGCATCGGGCGGCGCCGCCACCCGGAACCCGGACCGTCTATTCGGCCATCGGCGGCAGATATCCCATCGCCAGCGCGTGGGCCGAGGAAAACGTCCGGATCGCCGGTCCCTTTTACGACAAGGATTCGAAACCGGACGGAACCCTTGACCGGAGCACCCGCTTTTTGGTGCACGAAAACTATCTCTCATTCGGGCTCAACCGGACGGCGACCTATCTCCTGAAAATCGTCGCCGCCAGCAGGGCGGGGCTAAATTGCCAGCACCTGGCGAACGTGCAGTACCGCCCTTTCTCCGCCGAGGAAATAGAAGCCGCGCAAGCGGAGGCAAAAGGCGTGCCGATCGGGGCACAGGAAGACGAAGCGTACGCGAAGACGCTCCCGGCCATGCTGGAGTTTTTCCGCATCGCCGAGCAAACGCCCGGCTTGAAGGAGATCATCCTTCAGGTCCTCGCAAAACCGTCCCTGTGGTCGGTCCTGCGCGGAGGGGGACACCTCAATGTGAACTTCGACCTTAATGCCGTGAAGATTGCCCAAATCGCACCTCGAGGCCGATTCATCCCCACGCCGATCTTCTCGATCCCCTTCGAATTTCAGCTCAACCGCCAGCCGGCCCTCGAGTGCAATATGGTGGTGACGGAACCCCGCGCGCCGCTCACGACCTGTGCGGGAATTCTCCAATTGATCGCCGCATCGCCGAAAAATCCCGGAACCTACCTGATCCTCAGACTTCTGGCGGCAAGTCATCCAACGGCGGGTTGAAGGCCGAGTTCGGGTTGCGCACGGCGGGATGGGCGACGGGCTGTTTCTTGTCGTAACGCATTGGTGGTTAATAGGCGGCCATTTTGCTCCCCGGCAGGGGGGGAAATCTACTGTCCAATCACAAACCGCAGCACCTGCGGCGGAAAAAGTGAAAATAATGCTACTTGCGCTCGTCCTGGCAACGGCGGCCCACGCCGACTCCATCACTGTCGTCAGTGAAAACCAATCCATTGCTGTTTCCGGCGTGACCGACGACCCGACTGACGGTTCACAGTCATACTCCCTGACCTTGCCATCCGGATCGATTTCGGACGCATTGGTCGGAGCCGGCGTCTCGGCCTCAAGCCAGGCGCAACAAAATGCGACTGTCGCCGGCGAATTGATCACCGTGAGCAGTCAACTCTACGGCCAGTCGCGAATTCCACTTCAGCAATCGCCGGGGGTGAGTGCGGACGCGCTGGCGTCGTCGGATTTCTCGCTGGTGTTCACGGTTGATACGCTTTCAGCCTTCTCGTTTTCATCGAGCGCCGCCGGATACGGCAGCGGCGGAGTCCTGGACTCCCAGAATTTCTCGCTGGTGGGTGTGGAAAGCGGGGTCGTCCTATCCAGCCTTAGACAAGGGGAGTTTACTCCGCTAACGGGCTACCTCATCCCAGATACCTACACGCTGACCCTGAACGATTCTCTCCGGACCGGTGAAGATCCTCTGGGGGCCTATGCGAATGTTCAGGGTCAATTCAGCCTCGGCATTGCATCGGTAGCGGCACCCGATAAGACTCCAACCTGGGTGCTTCTATCGGGGGCTTTGGCGGTCATCCCCGCATTCAAACGCATGATCGTTGCCCCGCAGACCTGCAGTGGGACGAATTTAGGAAATGATGGCTGACTGGGCGACCAGCTCGAATGAGCGCAGGCGGGCGGCGTGATCGTAGATTGACGCGGTGACCATCAGCTCGTCGACGGCGGTGCGCCGCAGGAATGCCTCGATGCCGCGCTTCACCGTCACGGCCGAGCCCACGATCGCCTCGCGGAACGCATGTTCGACGCCGGCTTGCTCCATCGCCGACCAGCGGCCGTCCATGCTGTCAACCGGCGGCGGAAGCGGTCCCGGTGTGCCTCGGCGGAGATTGACAAAGCTCTGCTGCAGAGAGGTGAACAGCCGCGCCGCTTCAGCGTCGGTCCCGGCCGCACAGGCCGCCACCGCCGCCATGGCATAGGGACGGCTGAGCGCCGGGGAAGGGCGGAACTGACGGCGATAGGTGTCGATCGCCTCGGCGAGATGATCCGGAGCGAAGTGCGAGGCGAAGGCAAAGGGCAATCCAACCACCGCCGCGAGCTGCGCGCTGAACAAGCTCGATCCCAGCAGCCAGATCGGCAGCGACAAACCGGCGCCAGGCACGGCCTGGACGGCCTGCCCGGGGTGCGCCGGCTGGAAATATTCCTGCAATTCGGCGACGTCTTGCGGGAACGTGTCGGCGGAATTATTCTGGCCGCGGCGCAGAGCCCTGGCCGTGAGCGGGTCGGTTCCCGGCGCGCGCCCCAAGCCCAGGTCGATGCGGCCGGGGAAGAGCGATTCCAGGGTTCCAAACTGCTCCGCGATAACCAGCGGCGCGTGGTTGGGGAGCATCACTCCGCCGGAGCCGACGCGGATGGTCTTGGTGCCCGCCGCCACGTGGCCGATCGCCACGGCCGTGGCCGCGCTCGCGATGCCGGTTATATTATGATGCTCGGCCAGCCAGTAGCGGCGATAGCCCCAACGCTCCGCGTGCTGCGCGAGATCGAGCGTGTTGCGCAGCGCTTGGGCGGCGCTGCCTCCCTG
>Ga0206847_10203_pt1 | contig 19871 bp, 14 predicted proteins | sample Alteio_BWOrgCont_17_FD_152880 | JGI IMG/M metagenome (GOLD analysis project Ga0206847, IMG submission 152880) | Enriched cells from forest soil in Barre Woods Harvard Forest LTER site, Petersham, Massachusetts, United States -... | ecosystem: Environmental > Terrestrial > Soil > Temperate forest >... | reverse complement strand
GAAATTGCGCGTGGCACCCGGGACCGTAGCGCTCCGTATCGTATCGGCCATCTTCAAATAATAGTCCGAGAATGCCCGCCGCAAAATCCAAAAATCAGGAATTTCGGCATGTGATTGTGAAAATTCGTAATTCACACAAAAGGATGGCACTCTAGCGACGTGACAATGAAACCCGGCTCCAACTTCATCAATCGCCTTCGCCCGCTCGGGATGCTGACGGCCTTCGTCAGTTGGATCGTTTTGAACGTCGAGGGCGCGCGGGCCGCTCCGATCCGCCTAACGATTCAAGCGAAAGGCACAAATCAAGTCGAGTTGACCTTTAGCCCCGTCGTTCCCGAATGCTTTTACCAAGTGCTCGCGCGCACCAATGGTCCGACGGGACACTGGATCCCTTTTACCGGCGGTTTCATCGGCGGAAGCAACAAAACCGTCACCGCAACCCGCGACCTTGGCGGGCCGGGCTTACCGCGCGGTTTGACAGTGGCCACCCTCGGTCACTGGAATTTTGTCGCGGGTTATTGGGGTGATTCCGACGATGATCAGCTTCCCGACCTCTATGAGGATTTGGTAACCCGTACCGATCCCTATTCCGGTGACGATGGCTATGGCGACCCGGACGGCGACAATTGGAACAATTTGCAGGAAATGCAAAATCATACGGATCCCTTGCGGGCTGATCTCCCACCCGAGGCGCAAGTGACCCAGGCCTACATGTCGATCACTAATACCAATCGCATCGATAAGATGACGCTTACAGTGCATAATCCCGGCGGACGTCTGCCCGATTATTTTGTTCTCGCCCGGGCCGACCGGACCCTACGCCCGCAATCCAACGCTCCGCCGTCCCGTCCGCCGCCCGGCCAACCTGGCGGCGGTCCGCTGGCCAACCGGCGTCCCCGGCCCGAACGTCCGGTGGGCTGGCCGTTTTCCATTCCGCGCGAAGACCAAATGATCACCGGTCCCTTTCGGGTGATCGGACGCATCATAACCAGCCCGGACGTTCAAGACTATACCTACGTCGAAACAAATGTGGACTGGCTGATGCGGCCGGTATTCCGCGCCCGGGCGCATTTTGCGCTCCAACCCCGCGGGTCTTTGAGACAACTGGACGAAGCGGCGATTCGTCAAACGCTTTTGTCCGTCAAGGCGGTGCCGACAACGAACGGTTATAATTTGAGCGTGATCAATCCGCTTCCTTACGGGCGTTACTTATTGCTGGAACGCGATCGGAACGTGCCCCAGTGGCGCGCGAGCGGGTATTTCACCGTCGGGACAAACAGTGATCCGGTCCCGCTGCACACCGATTTCAAGGGCATGATGCGGGAGGGCCAAAGTCCCATTTCTCTACCCGAAGTCAAATTCCTGGCCGATGCTGACCAACCGGAATTCACCGCCGGCTGGGGCGAGGACAGCGACGGCGATGGCTTGCCGGATATTTACGAAGTGCTGGTGACAAAAACCGATCCAACCAATGCCGACACGGGAAATACGGGCGTTCTCGACGGCTACAAGGAAATGGCCGGCGATGGCTGGAGTAATTTGGAAAAATTCCGCCGGCGCGTCGATCCGCTCAAGCAAGCCCCACCACCGGCTCCGGTCGTGTTAACCCAACCCATAATGTGGGAGGTCCATCGGGCGATGGATCCTCGAAGTAACTTGCGCTATGAGCCGCAAATGCAAATCCGGGTGGCCGGAACCGCCAAGTTCCAGCCGATTCACCAAGCTTGGTGGACTTTGTACCAAATGTCCGACCCGCATGATCCGCAACATGTGCGGGGAAATTTCGATTTGCGGATTTTCTGGACCATTCCAGGGCCACACCCACGCCAGTCCGTCGGCGGACCGTAACCGCCGGGCAATTCCGAAACATGAAATTACCGTTTAAAAAATCGGCGTGGCTTGCCTTGGCGTTCGGGATGGCCGGCGGCGGCTTCGCGCAAAATCGCGCGCTTTCACCGGACGGGCGAACCAATCATTTTGCCTCCTCGCGTCAGGAGGTGGAAGCGTACGCCGCCACAAATAAAACCTTCGCCCCGGCCATCGAGTATTTCATCGCCACCATGGATGGAAACCAACCCGCCCAATTGCCGGACGGCGTAACCGAGGACGATGTTTCCCGCGCCGTGCTCAAGGTTTTTCCGAAGGCCGAAATCATGTTCGACCGGCCCATCAATTTTTACGCCAAGGTTGTCGATGAAAATAATCAACCTGTTTCCGGAGCCATTTTTCATTTTGAATTGCAGGGCTACCTGGTTCGCGGGCACGTCGCTAGGGAGGTCGTAAGCGATCAAGCCGGTTTCGTTTCGTTGACGAACCAGACCGGCACGCAATTGGACGTTTCCGTTCACGCGCCTGGCTACTATCCGTCCCGTCGAAACGGCGGTGCGGGATCATTTCATTACGCGGTTACCTATGGCGACGCGTTTAAGTCAGATCCGAATCAACCCGTTCTTTACTACTTCCAAAAGAAAGGCATCGGGGCCAATACGCTCATAACGTCGCAGTCCGGCATGAGTGACGGTTATTCAGTCAAAGCCCCGCTCGACGGAACGACGGTCAAGGTGAATTTGCTTGAGCGAAAAACCGGCGACGGCCCCTTGGAAATCAGCCAGGTCAAACCGATTTATGCGAATTGGAAAACGACGAAAGAATGGTCCTTCACAATGAAAATCCCCGACGGCGGATTTATTGAGGAGAATGAGGAATTTCCCTTCCATCCTCCCGCGTCCGGATATCAACCGCTGGTTGAATTCAAATTCGAGAACTGGCAAACGAATTGGACCACGGATACCCAAAAAGAGTATTACGTCAAGTTTGGCAACCCGCCGGTTTACGGGCGCTTGCATCTCGAAACCTCCATCTCCAGCGATTCCGCCCGGCTTCGCTATACGATCAACCCGGATGGATCGAGAAATTTAGAGCCAAAATAGAGCAACTATATGTCACTTCACGATTTTGCCTGGTTTAGCGCCTTGGCCGCGGTGATCGCGATTGCTACTCATTCACTGATCCGGCATTTTGGCATTGCCGTGCTGTTGGGTGCGTCCGTTTCCTCGGCCATAAATATTGCTTACGAGGCGGTCACGTATCACTTCGTTGTTCGACCGGTGGATGTGCTTGTGTGGCTTCCATTCATGCTTTTTGAGGGTGCGCTCCTGGCATTACCGGCGGTCGTGATCGCCGGCGTTCCGTTTTTCATTGTTCGCGGTCGGCGGAAATCCGCGGAGGCTGGTAACCGTGATCCAATACCGTGAAGACTATCATCCGTTATTTTGTGGGAGGGCGATAATTAATAAGCCGGAAACAATTGCCCATGCCAACCTGCCCCATCTGCGTGACGCCCCTCGAAACCGCCCGCCAGCGTGAGGGGGTGTTTTATCCCTGTCTTACTTGTAGCGGAAGGGCAATGACGATTCCCCAAGTCCGCCACATGATGGGCGATCGCGTCATCGCCAAGCTGCTGCGGTTGGTCAAATTGAGCCGCCTCGCAAGCGCGCGCCTGTGTCCGTTTTGCGGGAAACCGATGCTTGCCATCAGCACCCAGGAGCCGGCCCTTGATTTGGAATCGTGTCCCGCCTGCGGCGTGATCTGGTTTGATCTGCCGACGTACGGGTCGCTACCCCTGTTGACGACCGATACGATGAACACGATTTCCATGCAAGCGACTGAAATCATCGCCATTACCCGTTTGAGAGAACTAAAAGAGCGCGACGAGGAGGAACGCAAACGGGCCAAGGAAAAGAAGCGTTCGCGCCGGCTTTCCGGCGATCGAACCGATGAAATCGACAAGTGACCCACCATGCAATTCGCCCATCCAAATTATGAAAAATAAATTCCAGTCCACACGCGATGTAATCATCAGAACCGAATCTTGGGCCGCCGCCACGAAATTTTACGGCTCCGTCATGGGCCTGCCCATTGCGCATGAAAGCGAAAACATGATCGGATTCGAGACGGGCGAATTTCGCCTCTACGTCGAAAAGGGCAAGGATCATGGGCCGGTCTTCGAGTTCCTCGTGCCAAATGTCAAAGCCGCAAAAAAGAAACTGATCACCGCCGGCTGCACCCTCGTTGAGGAAGACGAATCCCTCCCCCGTTGTTATATCCGCGACCCCTATGGCGTCGTCTTCAATATCGGCCAGGCTGAGGGCGGAAAATGAACCAAAGGCGCCAGAAGCGGGCTTCTTCTTTCCGCGAACTCAATGCGAGAAGATGCGCGACCGCTCCATGCTGGCGGAGCCCTTCGCATTCGGGTATGGAGTTTCGCCTTCAGGCGGCAGGGCGATAGCCTAGTCGAGTGAGTTGAGAATTCTCCAAACCTCCGGAGCTTCCCACACCCCGCCGCCTGAAGGCGGAACTCCATACCCGAATGCGCCATATTGAGATGGTGGCGGCGACCGCGCTACAATAGATCGCGCTGGTCCCCGGGACCAGAACTCCCGCTCAGAGCAGATTGGCCGCGAGTTCAGCCAGTTCCGAGCGCTCGCCTTTTTGCAATTCAATATGCGCGGCGATGGATTCGCCGCGGAATTTGCTGATGATGTAGTTGAATCCGTTCGACGACGAATCCACGTACGGATTGTCGATCTGGTACGGATCACCCGTGAAAACGATTTTCGTGCCGTGGCCGACGCGGGTGATGATGGTCTTCACCTCGAGCGGCGTGAGGTTTTGCGCCTCGTCGATCACCATGAATTGGTGCGCGATGCTGCGGCCGCGGATGTAACTCAACGCCTCTACCACAATGGTGCCGGAACGCATCAAATCCCCGCTGCGGCGATGTTCGTGGCCCATATTGAGATCGCTTAACATCTCCAGCGCGTCGTGGATGGGCTGCATCCAGGGCGCGAGTTTCTCGTCCAGCGAGCCGGGCAGAAAACCTAATTCCTTGCCCATCGAAATCGTCGGGCGCGCCACCACCAGCCGCCGGAATTCCCGATCCACGACGGTTTTCTTCAATCCCGCCGCCATGGCCATCAACGTCTTTCCAGTGCCCGCCTTTCCCATGAGGGTGACGAGCTTGATGCGATCATCCAAGAGCGCGTCGAAGGCAAAGTGTTGCTCGCGATTGCGCGGTTTGATGCCCCACACGCCCTCGCGACTATCCACGACCGGCACGAGTTTTTTGCCGCTGGCATCAACCTTGGTGAGGGCCGTGCGCTTGGGGTTCGTCTCCTCCGTCAGCGTGCAGTATTCGTTCGGAAAATACTGGCCGCCGCCATTCAACTCGAATTCGCCATTGGCGCGAAACGTCGCCATCTTTTCGGCGCTGACCATGAGGTCCATCATCCCGGTGTACAGGTCCTTGATCAGGACGCGGTCAGTCTCGTAATCCTCCGCCTGCAAGCCAAGGGCGTCGGCCTTGATGCGCAGGTTGATGTCTTTGCTGACAAGAACGGTGGAGGTTTTCGGCTCGGCTTTTTGGAGCGCCAGGGCGCGGCCGACGATCCGGTTGTCAACCGACTCGCTGCCAAACATGGCAATACCATTTTTTTTGGCCGCGCCGTTGGTGGTTTGGAACAGGATGCGCAAGCGACCACCGTTGGCCAGTTCCACCCCCTCGCTCAGGCGGCCCTGTCCGCGGAGCCGGTCGAGCGTGCGTGAAACGCTGCGGGCGTTCTGGCCGAGTTCCGTGGATTCACGTTTGAACCGGTCAATTTCCTCAATGACCTCAATGGGAATTAATACATTATTATTTTGAAAACTGATGAGGCTGTTCGGGTCGTGGAGCAGGACATTGGTATCAAGAACGTAGTTTTTCACGTGAGCTGGTGTCGAATTGGATGCTTTCCATGCGTTGATGCCATTGCCGGATGCGCGGATGAACCGCGGGCAACCGGTAGTGACCCGAATAAAGGAAGTTTTCGAGCATGCCGTAGAGATCAAAATCCACAAAACGCGGTTTGGCGCCGAGCAGAAATGGTCCGTTCAGAAGCATTTGCTCGAAGGGCTGCAAGCGGCGCGTCAATTCAGCCAGCAGGCTTTTTTGATTTTTTCGCCACTCGTCAACGCAACCGCGCCCGAACTTGCGCTCCTTGTGCCGCAAAAATCCCAGGTGATCCGCCTCCGGCATCAATTCCTTCCAATAAATATCATTCAGCTTGAAGGTCATTTCCTCGACCTCGTTTTCGATGCGGCTCCAGAGGACGGATTGCAACCCGTCCAAATCACGGGGGAACAACCCGGCCTGGTATTTGAAGTCAAGGTACTTGGCGACGACCTGGGAATCGTGATCGGTTTCAAAGATCAATTTCCGCCCGTCCTTGAGGACGGGGACGCCATAATAGCGCCCGCGGGTCAACCGCCAGATCAGGGAGCGGTCGCCATTGGGAATGTTGAGGACCCGAAATTCCGCGCCGACGAATTCCAGAATCCGTCTTTGAACGATGCAATAGGGACTCCAGGGAAACTGAATTAATTCGAGCATGGCATATACTCCCGCCTAAGTGGATCAACGGTGGATTTGAACAACAGTTCAGCCGACACGATTCAAATCTAAGTCCGTTGCGCGGGACTGACAAGCGGAATTCCCGGATTATGCGCGCTGATCCCGGTCCCGGGGAGCGCGACCGTCCCGGTCGCAGTTTTCGGCGTCTCGCCGAAAACAAACGCCGCACGAGAAAATAAACGGGTGAAGGCATCATCCAACGCTTCCCTCCGACGCGTAAGAAGCTTAACGGACGCAATTAGCGCCCAACATTCATGAACTGCCCGAGCGAGACGCCCTCGTTTGCGACCGGGACGGGTCCCGCTCCCCGGGACTTGGGTCAAAGCCCGGGATTTTCAATCTCCTCCGGCGTCGGTCCCTGGAAATGGCGACCGGCGTGGACTTTCCAATAGGCCAGCATCAGGGCACACAGGAGCAGCATCGTCCAAAGCACCAGTTCATTCGGCGGGATGCTGAAAATTACGGCGATGAAAATCGCCCAGCCGATGGCAATTAGGTTAATCAACGGCCCCCAGCGGCCGAGATTCCACGGGGCGGTTTCCGGCGTGGTGTGCTCGCCCCGGCCCCGGCGCTTGTTGCGCCAATTCAAATACACGGGAAAGATGTAGGCAAAATACAACGTAATGGTGCTGATGGACGTGACCACCGAATAAGCCGCCGCGTACAGACAGACCAGCACCACCAGCACGCTCGTCACCATGATCGACCAAACCGGCGTGCCGAAGCGCGGATGAACCCGCTTGATGAGCCGCGATCCCGGCATCCCATCGTCCCGCGCGAAGGCGAACCACATCCGCGCCATCGCGCCCAGCCCCGAACAACTGCACAGCCACATCGCCCCGCCAATAATAATCGCGATCACATTCGCGAAAAACGGCTTGAGATTGTGGTCCACGATGTAGAGCACTGGGTAGTCGTCCTTGGCGGTTTCCGCCAGTTTTCCGGGCGGAATGCACCACGTCAGAATCATGAGCAGCACGTACCCCACCACCGCCGAAACCGCCACGGACAGGAACGTGCCCCACGCGGAATTAAGATGCCCCCCAACCGTTTCCTCCGCCGTATGAGCCGACGCGTCAAAGCCGGTGTAAGTCCATTGCGCTTGCAACAGTCCCAGCACGAAAACCAGCGCGAACGGCGCCATTTGATAAAAGTGCGCCAGTCCGGGAACCATGGCGAACAGGGGCGAGCGAACCTTCAAATCGCCGATCACCAGCGCGGGCGCGATAACGCCCTTGGCCACCTCATCTGATGACGCATCGAGCGGATTCACCGTCGTCGAATGCGAGAATAGAAAACCAAAGGAACTGTGATGCTCCGCGAAAAACGCGAGCAAACCCGCGATGAGAAACACACCGCCGACATGCCACCAAACGCTGAGATCATTCAGCCGCGACATAAGTTTTACGCCCCGGACATTGATAATGATTTGTGGTATCATTAAGAGCACCATCACAAAAATCTGGAAATAATGATTGTCGAGCGGGCAATGGAAAAAAGGGACGAGCTGGTTATTCGGCAGCTTGAGGAGCCGTTGCGCCGCGGCGATGAAATAAAGCGCCGCCGCCCAGTTCGTGCCGGCGGTGATCGTCACCTGGCCGATCATATTGAACCATGCCGTCACCCACGCCCACGTTTTGCCGCCCAGCCGGAACGCCCAGAAATAAAGTCCTCCGGCGGTCGCGTAAGCGGACGCCAATTCCGCCATCGAGGCCGCGACGCACAGCGTGAAAAAACTCACGACCGGCCACCCCACAGAATTAATTATCGGCCCGGCGAATTTCAGCCCGGTGCCAAAAAGCAATACCGCCCCCGTGAGCACGGAAATAATCGAAAAGGAAACCGCAAAGTTCGAGAACCCGCCCATTTCGCGCAGCAACTGCTGCCGGTAGCCGAGTTTCCTCAGCCGCTGGATATCCCGCTCAATCGTTTCGGCGCGTTCGGCTTGGTTCATTTCGGGTTTCCTTCCCCGCCCCATCGGATGGGGAGAGGATTGAGGTTAGAATTGCCCGAAATATTCGCGCATCGAACCCCTGAACCGGCGTGATATGGCACATCCGGGTATGGAGTTCCGCCTTCAGGCGGCAGGACGTGGGCCGCCCCGGCTGTCGGGAGAATTTTCGAGTCGCCCGAGCATGCTGTCGCCCCACCGGCTAAAGCCGGAACTCCATACCCGGATGCGAATGACCCCGCCAAGATGAAACGGCCAAGCGCATTGAAATCTCGATCACCCCAATACGTGACGCCCTCGTCAGCACATCCACTCGTTGTAGCGCGGGCGTCCTCGCCGCCAGTCGATGATTTTGAAACGTGGAAATCTACGGGCACCAGGACGGTGCCCGAACCCGCGGGCGGGGACGCCTGCGCTACAAACGAGCCAAGGTATCCGAAGGACGCGGGTTGCAGATACCTCAGTTTCATCGGCATTATTGCGACCGGAAAGTCATGCGCTAAATTCGCTCAAAATACCGGATGCGTTCCCAGTCGGTCACGGCGTTATCATACGCCTCCACCTCACACCGGGCGGTATGAACATAGAAATCCACCACGTCACCACCAAAAGCCTCGCGCGCGAACGCGCTGCCGTTCAGCAATTCCGCCGCGTCGCGGAGAGTCTTGGGCAACGAGGGTAATTTCGGGTCCAGGTAAGCGTTGCCCTCGTAAAGCGCGCCGCAATCCAGGTTCTCCCGCACGCCCGCCAGACCGGCGGCGATCATCGCGGCGAAGGCCAGATAGGGATTGGCATCCGCGCCGGGCATCCGGTTTTCCAAGCGGAACGAATTCCCCTCGCCCACCACGCGGAAGCCCACTGTACGATTGTCGTACGCCCAAGCCATTTTTGTCGGCGCCCAGCTAGCGGATTGGTAGCGCTTGTACGAATTGATCGTCGGCGCGTAGAAATAGCTCAGCTCCGGCGAGTATTTCATGAGACCGCCGAGAAACTGCCGGAAGAATTTTGATTCGCGGTGTTCCTTCGCGTCCCAAAAAAGACTCTTTCCCTCCCGCCAGATGCTTTGGTGAATGTGGCAGCTACTGCCCACTTCGGCGGCATCCAGCTTCGACATGAAGGTGATGCACTTGCCGTTTTGCTGGGCGATTTCTTTCGCGCCCTGCTTGAAAACAAGATGACGGTCCGCCACGACCAGCGGCTCGTCATAAATAAAATTAACCTCGTGCTGTCCCCTGCCCCATTCGCCCTTCGAGGATTCAACCGGCACGCCCGCCGCATCCATGAAATTACGCATGGCTCGAAAAATATTTTCGTCGCGCGCGGGCTGGAGCGTGTGGTAATCGATACGATAATCACTGGCTGGCGTGAGGTTGTTATATTTCGCGGCGAAGGCTTCCGGATACGTGTGGTTGAACAGGAAAAACTCTAACTCGCTGGCGATATTACAGGTTAGCTTCTTGCCCGCTAGAACGGCCAATTGATTTATCAGAACGGAACGCGGTGCCTCGGCCACAAGACCGCCGTTATGATGCTGGAGATCGCAAATAATCAACGCGGCACCCGGTTGCCAAGGCAGAATCCGGAGCGTGGATGTATCCGGCTGCATAGCGAAATCACCAAAGCCCTTTTCCCAATTGGCGAGTTTGAAGCCCGAGAGCGGATCCATCTCCATGTTCAGCGTCAGGAGATAATTGCAACTGTGCGTCCCGCCGCTCAGAACCTTATCAACAAAGAAATGGGCCGTCATCCGCTTACCGATGAGCCGCCCAAACACGTCGGGAAACACCACCAGCACGGTGTCGATTTCCCCGCGGCGAATTTTGGTCTTGAGCGAGGCGAGGTTCATATCAATCGGCGATATAAATATTCTTCAACTCGGTGCAACCTTCCATCGCTTGCATACCGAGATCGCGACCCATGCCGCTTTGCTTGAAACCACCGAACGGCGCTTCCAAGTGCAAACTGTTGTGGCAATTGACGCTCATCACGCCGCTCTCCACCCGACGCGCAACGCGCAACGCGCGCTTGAGATCATTCGTCCAAAGCGAGCCGCTCAAGCCATAGGGCGAGGCATTCACTTCCGCCAGCATTTCCTCCTCCGTGTCGAATGGTCGGAAACAAGCGACCGGTCCGAAGATTTCCTCGCACCACACGCGGTCTGATGGTTCGCAGCCGAGCACCACAGCAGGGTTGAGATAATAACCTTTGCGATCCGGCCGGCCTCCGCCATACAAGGTCATATGCGGCGCGGTCCGCACCGTGCCCAGATATTCCTCCACGGACTCGCGTTGGCCACGCGATACCATCGGGCCGATCTGGGTCTCAGTCTTTGCTGGATCGTCGACGACAAGCTTGTGGGTCGCGGCTACAAACAACTCGACAACTTGATCGAATACCTTTCGCTCCACAAATACCCGGCTCCGGGCGCAACAATCCTGGCCGGTATTGGCGAAAACGCTCATGGGCGAGCCGGTAGCCGCTTTTTCCAAATCACTATCGGCAAAAATAATATTGGGCGATTTGCCGCCAAGTTCGAGCGACACCCGTTTGATGTCCCGCGCGGCGAGCTGCATGATTCGCGAACCAACGGAGGTAGAACCGGTGAAGGAAATCTTGCGTACCAACGGATCCAGCACCAACGCATCCCCCATCTCCTGCCCGGAGCCCGAAAGCACTTGCAGCACGCCCGGCGGCAAACCCGCCTCCACCGCCAATTCGCCGAGGCGCAAAGCGGTGAGCGGCGATTGCCGCGCGGGCTTGAGCACGACGGTATTTCCCGCCGCGAGCGCGGGCGCGACTTTCCAAGTGGCGATGGGAAAGGGAAAATTCCACGGCACAATTGCTGCCACCACGCCCATGGGCACACGCAGGGTGTAATCAAATCCCCCGCGCGACACGGGAATGACCTGGCCGTAAAACTTGGAAATTGCGCCCGCGTAATATTCAAACGTCTTGATGCCCGCACCGATTTCGTCGCGCGCGTCGGCGATGGGTTTGCCGATGGACAGGCTTTCCAATTGCGCGAGTTCCTCCTGATGCTCGCGCAGCACGCGAACGATTTGGAACAAAATATCCGCGCGCTTGCCGGGTGGAAGATCGCGCCAGCCGGATTCAAACGCCTTTTGCGCGCCTTGAACGGCTGCGGCCACGTCGTCAACTGTCGCGGCGGCCACTTCGCACAACGTTTCCTCGGTGGCCGGATTGATGACCGGAATCGTCCGCCCGTCGGAGGCTTTACGGCGCTGGCCGTTGATAAATAATTGCGTGGGAAATTTCATGATCTCAAAGCGCTAGTTCGTAAAGGTGGCGCAAATCCTCACGGGTCACGGGCACGGGGTTGGTCGGATGGCAGCCGTCGGCGAACGCCTGCTCGCTCATGGCGTCGATTTGGGATTCCTTCACACCATAGGCGCGCAGGCCGGGGGCGAGGCCGATTTGCGTGAATAAATCCGCCACATATTGAATCGTGGCCGCATCGCTGGGATCGGGCAAATCCAGCGCGATCCCCACGCGACGGTAAAGCCCGGGAAGCCGTTCCGCGTTGAAACGCATGACAAACGGCGCACACAAAGCGTTGGCCGTGCCGTGATGCAGGCCGCAAAAAGTCGAGAGCGGATGCGCCAGCGAATGGATCGCGCCCAAATCCTTTTGAAACGCCACCGCGCCCATCATCGCCGCCACCAGCATCTTGCCGCGCGCGTCGATGTCACGCCCGTTCGCGACCGCGCGCGCCAACGATTGGCCAATAAGACGAACACCCTCCAGCGCGATACCGTCGCACATCGGATGAAAGTTGGGCGAGGTAAACGACTCTATACAATGGATCAAGGCATCCGCGCCCGTGGCCGCCGTGAGCTTGGGCGGCAAATCCACCGTCAATTCCGGATCGAGAATCACGACATCCGCGAGCAACGACGGGTGAAAGACAACTTGCTTGCGCCCATCCTTGATAACCACCGAACTGCGTCCCGCCTCGCTGCCGGTTCCGGCCGTGGTGGGAATCGTAACGCACGGCGCGAGGCCGCTCCAATCCGCGTAGAAATCAAAAGGCAGCAGCGGTTGGTCCGGCCGCTTGAGGCAAAGCCGGACCGCTTTGCCGACATCCAACGCGCTCCCGCCGCCAAACGCGATCACGGAATCGCATTGTTCCGTGCGATAGGCCGCCGCGCCCGCTTCAACGTCCTCCGCCAGCGGATTCGGCTTAACGCCGGAAAACACCGGCCACGCGCCACCGGAAACGGCGTTAAGCGCCTTGAAGGCATTTGTCGGCAGCAATCCCGGATCAGTTACGATCAGCGGTCTGCGGCAACCAAGCGCGGCGAGATGGCCCGGAAGTTCGCCCAATGCGCCGGCGCCAAACCGAATCTTCGTCGGAAAAGAAAAACCAGAAATCATGGCGCGCACTTTCCCGCCTCCCCCGCCCCGTCGTCAATTCATTATTGTCGAAAAACCGGATCGAATGCAGCTCGAAACCGTTTGCCAGCGTTCCCGATAACGAGCCGCGGGATCATTTGCCGGACCGGCCCGCCTGCCTTTTGGTAGCGTCCCTGCTATTTTCATTCGGGTTGATGCCGGGCATCACGCTCCAACGACAATGGAGATCGCTGTCCCGGTGGTTCCTTTAATGACATTCGCCATCCATTGATGGCACAGTACCTCCCGGTTGAATGAAAAATGCTGACAAAATGAGAGTTGACGAAACCCAACTGTCGGATATTGTTACTTCCAGCATACCTGCCAAGCCTCCGGCGCAAGCCAAGCTCAAATGTGGCGGGTTTTTTATTGCCATGATTGCGGCGGGGAGGCTGGCGTGAAATATACCAAACCGGCGCTGTCCTTCGAGCAGCAGGCGGACCAACTCCTCAATCGTGGTTTTCAGGCGGATCGGACGCGGCTGATCGAGACATTGAGCCGCGTAAGCTACCACCGCCTGAGCGCCTATTGGCACCCGTTCAAGCGACCGGATGAATCCTTCGCGCCAGGCACGACATTGGACAAGGTGTGGCGTCGCTACACTTTTGACCGGCAACTGCGGTTATTGGTGATGGATGCCATTGAGCGGGTGGAAGTGGCTGTTTTACGAACATTGATGGTGGAACACCACTCCCGGAAATACGGGCCGTTTGGGTATCGAGATGCCCGGAATTTCCGCCCGGAATTTGCGGGCCTCGACCATCAGCGAATGGTGGATGAGATTGACCAAGCGACGAGTCGAAGCCGGGAACCGTTTGTGGATCAGTTTCGCGCGAAGTACACCAGCGAACCGGGGCTGCCGCTTTGGATGGCGGCAGAAGTGGCCAGCTTCGGAACTTTGTTCACTTTTTACCGCTATTTGCATCTGCCAGAACAAAAACAGCTTTCAGGCCAGATCGGCCTTCCGGCCAACGTGCTGCAAAACTGGCTGTTTTGCCTGAACTACATCCGCAACCTCTGCGCCCATCATTCCCGGCTTTGGAACCGCGAATTGGGCATCCGACCACTCGTGCCCGACCGAAAAAACCTCCCGGAATGGCATGTGCCCATGACACCAGACAACCGCCGGACGTTCGCGGTTCTCACTTTGCTTAAATGGTTGCTGCTGCGAATAGCGCCACAAAGCCAATGGGCCAGCCGGTTGCGCGAGTTACTGAAAAATTACCCTGATATTCCGCTGAATCTGGCAGGGTTTCCGACTGCATGGGACACGTCACCGATTTGGAAATAAGACGGTCTCTCATCAAGATGGCATGGTTAGGCCAGAGATCGTCTAGCATCCGACGGACTAATCCTTCGGCGTCTGGTCCTTGATCCACACCAGGGATTGGCGGGTTGCGGAGTTTGTCCCGCGATTATTGCGCGCGTAATTGGGGATGGCCACCAACGGCGAACCATCCGCCCAGGTTCCCTTGATGGTCATCACGCCGCCCAGCAAATCACCACGCCATTCCGGCGTCAGGGGCCCGGAGCCAATCGCCCCGTGAACATTCGGCTGGTCCGCTCCCTCCACATTATAAATCAATGGCCCGTAGGCCAGCGCGACGTCGCCGCGATCCGCCACGATTTTTTCGCTGGCTTTGACCCTTTGCGCTTCCATCGGCAGGACGAGATCGATCTTGTCGCCCGCCTTCCACTCCCGCGTTATCGCGGCGTAGCCCTTATTGATTTCGGGTGTGATGGCAGTGCCATTTACCACCAGTGACGTGATTCCCTTGACCGTCGGCGTGGTCTGGTAAAGCTCGCTCGTTGTCCGATTCGGAACGCGCACATAAACCGTGAATTTCGTCGCCACCTTGGGATTGACGGTAATCGACACCGCCCCGCTCCAGGGATAATCCGTCTTTTGCACCATTTCGACGTCCGTGCCCGCGACGCGATCAACGTTTACGGTGCCGCCGATGAACAAATTCACGTAAAGCCCGTTCTCACTCTTTACGTAAGTCCACGTCGGTATCATCAGCAACGTGCGCGGAATATTGCCGACGCAGCAAGGACATTGATGCCACGGGTAGCGGTTGCGGTCGGAAACCAGGGGATTATCGTAATAGAAATTTTTTCCGTCGAGGTCCAGCGAGCCGAGGAGCGCGTTGTAAATGGTTTGCTCGTAAAGATCGGCGTACTTGGCGTCGTGGTACGCGAGGTTCATTTTGTATTGAAAGAAAATCAGGCCGCAACTGGAGCAGGCTTCGCAATAGGCGCGATTGCCCAGCGAATAATCCGCGCCAAATCCCTCCGAGCTTTCCCCGCTGCCGATGCCGCCGGTGACATAATATTTCTTGTTGATCAAATTATCCCAGAGCGACATCACGGCGCTTTGGTAATCCACATCCCCGGTTTCGGCGGCGACATCCGCCATGCCCGAGAAAAGATAGGACGCTCGCACGGCGTGACCAACGGCCTCGTATTGTTTCTGCACCGGCGCCTGGGTTTGGTCGTATTCCCCGCCATCGCGCCGGCAATCAAGGAGGAACTTGGCGAGCTTGATGTAACTATTCCCGCGACCGTTCCCCTCTATGTCGTTCACAAAACGGCCAAAGCGCACGAGCGCCTGTTCCATTTCCTGATGACCGTCGTACCAGTCTTTTTTGCCCGGACCGATATTCGCGACCCAGCAATCCGCCAGTTTTTTCGCGGCGTCGTAAAGGCGTTTATCGTGTCCGTCGGTGAGAGTGTAGTGATTGATGGCTGATTCGATGAAATAGCCTGCCGTGTAGCCCTCGTGATTACCGCGGCTCTCGGACGGTGACCAGCGTTCGTGCCACTCGTTCGTGTTCCGCAGCGTCCACGCGGTCTGCATGTATCCGTCGGGTTCCTGGGCCGCGAGAATGACGGGAATCCACCGCTCCAGCGTGGCCTTCATCCTGTCCTGTGCGTTGATAATGTCCGCGTCCCCCGCCGGATCGACCATGAGGGCAATGCTCATCGCCTCGACGGTTTGATGCACCCAGGCGTTGGCGAAGACGTAGCCCTTATGATGGCCATGCGGCTCGCCGCGCAACGCCTTCCCGGCCTCGATAAAATTATCCAGGCCGCCCTGCCCTACCGTTAGATTCGTGCGCTCGATCTCGTCAATGCAATGGGGAATCCAATTCACGATCAGCGCCTTCGCACGGGCGTTCCACAGCGGGCTGTCGATTTTATATTTCCGCGTATAGACGACATCCAACCGCTCCGCCGGCGGCGGACGGCTCACCTTCACCTTGAGCGCGGACGAGCCGGTTAAGTCCCCCTCGCCCGCTGTCAATTTGAGCGTGTATTCACCCGGTTCCGTGAACGTGGCCGTGGTTTCCGCCGCGCTGGCGTCGGCAAATTTCACGTCGCCCGCCCCCTCCGCTTTGCTCCAGACCATCGGAACGCCTGACGGGGTCTTAAGGGCCTTAACCTTCCCGCTTAAATATGTTTTTCCGTCCAGCATCACATCACGATCAACTCCCGCCGCCACCACCGGCGGAAAAGTCGGCGAATTGCCCGAGTCATAAACCCGCCATTCGAGAACGCCCGTGGAAAATTCACCATCGCCATCCATCTCCAACCGCAACCGGATGGTTTTGATCTCGTCAAACGTCGTCACATTGAACTTGTTGCCCTCGACGCCCAAGCCGGCGGCATTGGTCACCGTGATGAAATTATTTCCGTCCCAGTATTTCAGGCGGGAAGCCTTGGGCAAATGAACGCCCTGCCGGTCGTCCCACCAATAAACCTCCACTTGTTTTGTCGCGATGGGACGGTTCCATTCGTATTGCACCCACTGCGTTCCGTGAGTCGGCCAATTGCCGTAGGAGCCGTGCCGGTTGTCCCGCGAGCTGCGCGGCGCAAGACCATCATTGAGCGCGCCCAGGGAGGTGTCGCCGGAAACGTGGGAACTCGAGGGCGCCGCGACCGCGGCGAGGTTCACGCCGGGCGCGGCTTTCGTGTCAGCGTCCGTCTGGGCGTTAAGGGGTTGCCCGGGCGGAAGCACGCATAGAACGAGCGCAACCGATTTAATTAAGAAACTAAAGTATCTATTCACAAACTATTTTTCCTTTCGCGATTCATGCTGGTTAACGGGATTACAATAGCTTCAAATCAGCCGGTGTAAATAGCGCGGATTATTTTGGCAGTGTCCTGGTTTGGTAGGGATGGGCGCGCCGCTCCGTCCGCGCCGGGTTGCGGCGCAATCGGAGACACTACTGACGCGTTAGCCACGAATAGTTGCGCGATGTCCCTGCCAACCTGGGGCACAACCAATTATTTTGCCGGAAGCAAATTCGCGCGGACCAACTCCGGCAAATATTTTACGGGAATCGAGCCATGGGACAGAACCGCCTCATGATAGCGCGACAGATCAAATTTATCCCCCAGGTCCCGCGCCATCCGCTGGTGCAGGCGGTAATGCGCCATGCGGCCCACGAAATACGTGCTCAACTGCGTCGAAGTCTGTTTCGCGCGGATGAGCTTGAGCCGCGCCTCGCCCTCGGATTGGAACGCGTCCTTTACCAAAAAGTCCATTGCCTCGGCATCGGTCATTTGGGTGCAGTGCATTTTATTATCGAGAATGGCGTTCGCCACGGCGCGCAAATAAAACTTCTGCTGCATCAGCCGCAGCCGCAAATCACCGCCGCCGTAGCCCTCATTAAGCATTGTGATCTCACCATAGACCGCCCAGCCCTCGACGAACGGGCCGGATTGATAAACCTTGCGGATCAACGACGGCGTTTGGTTCGCGTACTCCAATTGGACGTAATGCCCCGGGTATCCCTCGTGAATTGTCAAAATCTGCAGCATCTGGCGGTTGTATTCCTCCAAAAAGCTGGTGATCTGCGCCGGCGTCCAATCGGCGGGCGGCGGGCTGATCGCGTAATAACTCGATGCCTTCGGATCGAGCGGCGGCGCGTTGTCCAAATACGCCAGCGAGTTACCGCGCCGGAATTCGGGCATCTCGACCACCTGGCAATGGTCCGGCTCCGGCAACCGCAGGTAATTGCGCTCGCGGATGAATTGCTTGGCCTTCTCAACCGCCCCGCGCGCGTCGGCGACCAATCCGTCCGCCGTGCCGTGGTCCTGGTTTATCGCATGGATAACCTTCGTGATTGTCTCACGCCGGCCGGCGGCGTCATCCGGTGGCATCGGCTCCTTCGGGAAAAAGCCGCTCCAAAGCTGGCGGGCGACCACATACATATCGCTCCGAACGCTGGCAAACTCCGCCTCGGCGTCGGCAAAAACCTGGTCGGCCGTCATTCCGGCGTCCAGCACCAGTTCCAGTTTGTGGTCGAACTTTGCCTTGCCCAGACGCCATTGCTCCGTCGCGCGGGACATCAAATCGCCCTCAAGAAATTTCTGAAAATCCTCCAACTCCGTTGCCGCGGTGGCGGCGGCTTTTTGCAAAGCGGGCAATTGCGGCGTCTCGCCCGCCAGTTTGAAAATATCGTCGCGATAGAATGAAATCGCGCCGCGATTCTGGCGAATGGCCGTCTCCAGAATCGCCTTCGGCGGATGGGTCAGGGTCGCCTTGGCCGTCGCAATGATTCGCGGGAATTCCGCCATGCGCACGAGGCAATTGGCGATATTGGTTTCCTTCGGCAGTGTGGATTGGACCAGCAGTAGGTAAATACTGTCGTTGAGGTAACCGCCATAAACGCGCGGGTCTTCCTCGAAATCGTGCGTGTTCTCCGTCAGCCAGACATCGGTCTGCAAACTGTGCTGGAAAATCTCGAAATCGATCTGGCCCTCGCGCGTGAGCCCCTTGTAGGCCACCTGCTGGGGCAATTCCGCGAGCGTCTTCTTCGCGAGCGCCAACCAGCCAGCGCGCGCCTGCGGTGAAATATCATCAATCAGGTTGTCAAACCGGTGATCGCCGAGGCCGGTCGCGTCCATCGGTTGCTGGCGGAAATGCTCCTCGAGATAGTTCTTAAAAAATACGGTCAATTTACCGTCCTCACCGGCTTGGGCGATAACGCGGCTTGGAAGGGCGGCTTGCAACAAGATAACCGCGATTATAATTCCGCTGGCGGCATTCAGGCCACGCCAAAAAGTCCGGGTTTTGGTTTTCATTCGGTTCGATTCGCACCCGGCGCCGGTTTGGGCGTCCGTGGTTATTCGCCGAACTCAAGAATACCAAAACGCTCCGGCACATGAAAGGTGCTTTTCAATCCCGGCCGCCAAGCCAGCCCCGCATTGTGGGCCACATCGCACCGGAACAGATTCAGCCGCCAGTGCGTCCCATCCCCGGGTGCTTCTGCCGACAAGGCGGAAAGCGGTATCCGCACCTCGCACGTCCAGACTCCCGCTTTCTTATCGATGGATACGGCGGACTCGAATTTACTGGTCCACTGGAGGTCCTTGTCCGGCAGGTTCGCCATCAAGTCCAGACGCTCATTCGTGGGCGCGATTTCAAATTCGGCGTAGTGATTGATATTTTTTGGATCGGCGCCGATGAAGGCCTCGACCACGTCGCGGTCCCAGAGGCTGACGCCTTTCCGGCTCAAATCGGCCCGTTTGGCGCCGGTTTGCACCGGTTCAAAGGTCGTTAACTTCGTGAACGGGCAATCGTACCGCAGGTACAGAAAGTTGTGCGTCCACATCGCACGAACGGTCGTCGAAACCGGCGGAACCGCCACGCCATCGTCAGACTGGCAATCCACGGTCACCGGCATCGCGGTTTGCCAGATGGTCCGCGTCAAATCCGCATCGGGGACAAAATCCCGGAGGGATCGCCGCGCCCGCAGCACCGGGACCGGCAGGGAGCGCGCCAGCAATTTCCGGGCGTTGTCAAAATAGATTTTACGCAAGACCGAACCCGGCAGGCCGATGGAGCTAATCGTCCAATCGCCCTGAATCGGCGTCATGTGCGCCCAATTTTTGTCCCAGGTTTCCAGCCAGCGATATTCCTTCCGATAAAACACCTCGGCATCCGCCTCGGTCTCGGACGGTTCGTCCGCGCTGGAACCGAGGATCAGTTTGCTTTTCAGCGATTGAAAATCGGTGCCGAACAGAATCCGGTCCTGGTATTTGACAAAG
>Ga0206847_10181_pt1 | contig 19878 bp, 21 predicted proteins | sample Alteio_BWOrgCont_17_FD_152880 | JGI IMG/M metagenome (GOLD analysis project Ga0206847, IMG submission 152880) | Enriched cells from forest soil in Barre Woods Harvard Forest LTER site, Petersham, Massachusetts, United States -... | ecosystem: Environmental > Terrestrial > Soil > Temperate forest >... | reverse complement strand
CCTTCACGCCGCGAGATCAGAAAGCAGTCCGGGCCGCCGCCGAGACGTTTCGGCAAAATCCGAATTTGAACCTTGAAGGCGTTTTGACTGAATTGGCCGTGGGGGAGGCCCTCGTTTCCCTTCTCGATGAAGCGGGCCGGCCAGGAATCGTGGAACGCGCGTTCGTCTGTCCGCCCCATGCGCAGATCGGTCCGATTTCCTCCCCGGAACGGCAGGCCTTGATTCAAGCATCAACGGCGCTGGAGAAGGCCTACCGTGTCTCGATCGACCGCGAATCCGCTTTCGAAGTCCTGCAGAAACGCGCGGAGCAGCGGCAGGCCAGCGTCCCCCAACGCGCCGCCACCATTCCGCAGGCGGCGGCCATTCCGACGACACCGGTGACGATGCCTCCGAGCGCCGGGAATCCGATGAACAGCGCCCTCGGGTCCGTGCTCTTTGGTTCTACGGGTCCCCGCGGAGGGCACCACGAAGGGCTGCTGGAATCGATGAGCCGGAGTGCGGCGCGGTCGATTGGGAGCGGCGTGGGGCGCCAACTGGTCAGGGGATTACTTGGGAGTTTGTTTGGGAACGGGCGGTAAGTATCTTGGAGGGAACTTTGTTGATTCCGCGGTGGGTCAGGAGGCGGCGGTTTCGAGGAAAGGCCGAGATCAGTGAGAGAGATCCGATGCTGCGCATCGTACGGGGTAGGAACCGAGAGACCGGTTCCCTCCAGGCACGCACCTTCAGTTGGAGCGCGTGCGCAGTCGAGGGAATCGCTCGAACAGCAGGCGCCGTTCTTTGATGCCTTCGGCATCGAGGAAGGCACAGCAAAGCCGGGATTGGAAGGGCATCCCGGCGCGTGGGACACGCGCCCTACACCAATGGTGCGTTTGCGCGACGGGCTTTGGCTAAAGCGGCTCGATGAGCAGCGCGCCGGTCGTCATGGTCCAGGCGTCGTCCACGGGCATCCGCTTGAGTTCGTGGCCGGCGCCCCAGGAATCCGTGTAAAGGACTTCCTGGTTTTTCGTGTTATAACCAATGATCAGGCGCATGTGGCCGCCGGCGGTTTGCGGAGCGTTTTTCTCAGCCACCTTGCCGAGCATCACCGTCCAAAGCAGAGGCACACCCTCGTCCACCTTCCGCTCGATTTCCCGCTCGAAGCGATTCACGTCCGATTTGTTTTTCGTGCGCGCCTCCTTCAGGACCTTCACATCCATCGCGGCATAAATGGCGCCCTCGTCGATTATATGGCCGGGGTTCGGCAACTCGGGAACGTGGTCGTGCTTGGCCTCGCGGTTGTAGTCCGCCATGAGCTTGAGAAATTGCTGAACGTCCGATTTTTCAACCTCCCGGACGCGCACTTTTAATCGGGCGCCGAGCTTCTTCAACGCTTCCAGCATCGCTTCGGAATTCGTGCCTCGCTCGGCATTCGAGTTGGCCACTTGGGCGAGTTCATTCTCGTCCACCTTGTTTCCATAGTAGCGCATGACGCGTTCGGCGCTCGCCACGACGCAATAGCCTTTCTGCCCTTGATCCACCATGGGCACATCCCCGAGCCAGACATCCCCACTCGTGGGATCGCGTTTCACGTGCATCATTCCGGAGAATTTGGCGCGGTCCATGTTGGCCGCCGAGGCGAGGAGGCTCACCGTCTTGTTGGGCGGCGCGATGGACAGCCGGATGAATTCCGCCCGGAATTGAGGATCACCAGGTCTCAGGCCCCTGGTAAAGCTGTACTCCAGGACGTAACGCGCCCCTGGCGTCTGCCACAAAAACCCGTCCGCCCTGACCGCGTTGTTTGGATCCTTGCCGCGCACCGCGAAAGGGATGTTCGTCGCTTTCGAGATTGCATCGCGAGCGGCGGTGAGAAAGACGGTGTATTTGTCCTTGGGCATATCGCCAACGTCCCCGCGGGAATAATAGGTGACCGTCATCTCCGCGATTTTGTCCCCATCGAACCGGGCGATGCTTTCCACGAATGGAAGCCCGAAAAGCGTCATGCCTTGCTTTTCGTAAAGGCGCGCCGAATCCTTCAAGTTCGACGTCCACTTGTAGCCGAGCTTTCCCGCCGTCGCCATGAAGTCCTGCCCGTTCATCGTCCACAAATTCGGATCCTGAACGATCGGATCCAGTGGTTCCGCCCACGCGGAGGTCACGCAGGCGGCGATGCAGAGGGGGAGGAACAGGCGTTTCATGCAGGTCGGGGTTGTTGCTGGGTGAGGCAGTGGAATGCCCCAAGCCCCCAGATGAGTTCACGGCAATCGATCGGCACGATGTTGCGCTCGGGGAACGCTTTTTGCAAGACCGCGATTGCCCATCGGTCGTTCGAATCCGCGAACACCGGCAGCAGGACGACGCGGTTTCCGATGTAGAAATTCGCGTAGCTTGCCGGCAGGCGCTGCCCATCCCGCATGATTTTCCGGGGCATCGGCAGAGTCAGGACCTCGAGCGGCGCGCCATCCTCGGCGCTCATGGTCCGCAGCGTCTCAAGGTTTGTATTCAGCGGATCGTGATTGGCATCGTTCTCATCCTCCTCGACCACCGTAACCACCTTGGTGCGGCCCACGAACCGGGTGATATCGTCCACGTGACCGTCGGTATCGTCGCCTTCGATTCCGTCGCCCAGCCACAGGAAGTGCCGGACGCCCAGGTAATCGCTCAACCGCTGCTCGATGTCTTTTTGTGAAAGGTCGGGGTTGCGGTTGGGATTGAGCAGACAGGATTTCGTGGTCAGCAAGGCGCCCGAGCCGTTGACATCGATGGAGCCGCCTTCCAAGACCATCTTCGGGAAAAAGATGGGCAGCTTCTGCTGTTCGGCGACCCGCTTCGGGACATCGTCATCAAAATCGAACGGCGGATATTTCCAGCCCCAGGCGTTGTAGTCCCAGTCCACGATCGCCAGGCGAGGATCCTCCGCGCGCGTGAGATAGATCGGGCCATGATCGCGGCACCAGGGTTCGTTGGTGCGGATGCGGAAGAAGGTGACGTGGTCGGTCTTGGCGCCGCCCTTGGCCAGATGCCCGCGGACGAGGGCCTCGTGATCCGCGTCGCAGACATTGATATGGACCTGTTCCGAACCCTCGAGCGCCTTCACCATCGCGGCCAGCGTCGGCGCCACCTTTTCGTAGGAATCGGGGAAACTGATGCCGTCCGGCCGCGGCCAGGAAAGCCACGTGGCCTCGTGAGGCTCCCATTCCGCGGGCATGCGGTAGCCCATGGAGGCAGGAGTGGAGGCCGTGGCTGGGGCGGCGGGAGAATCGGCGGGTGCGCTCATGATCAATCGAGATAGCGTTTTTGAATGTCGCCGTAGGCGTCGATACGGCGATCGCGGAAGAATGGCCAATGCGTGCGTTGAGTATCCAGCGCGTCGAGGTCGGCGTCCACGATGAGGATTTCCTCCTCGCTCTCGGATGCCTTGGCCACGATCTGCCCGGAAGGATCAGCGACAAAGCTTTGCCCCCAGAAATCGATTCCCGGGCCTCCATCGGGCGCTTCATGACCGACACGATTTGGCACGGCCACATAACAGCCGTTGGCGATGGCGTGGCTGCGCTGGATCGTTTCCCAGGAATTATGCTGCCGCTTCCCATACTCCGCTTTTTCCGCGGGATGCCATCCGATGGCTGTCGGATAGAAAAGGATTTGCGCCCCGGCGAGCGCGGTCAAACGCGCGGCTTCCGGGTACCACTGGTCCCAGCAGACGCACACGCCGATCTTCGCATACTTCGTGTTCCACGCCTTGAACCCCAGATCGCCCGGCGTGAAGTAGAACTTCTCGTAGAACAGCGGGTCGTCCGGAATGTGCATCTTTCGGTATTTCCCGAGATACGCGCCGTCGGCGTCGATGACCGCGGCCGTATTGTGATAAAGGCCCGGCCCGCGCTTCTCGAAAAGCGAAGCCACGATGACCACGCCCCGATCCTTTGCGATTTTCGAGAATGCGTCCGTGCTCGGGCCGGGGATCGCTTCGGCGAGGCCGAAGTATTTGTGATCCTCCACCTGGCAGAAATAGACGGACGTGAACAGCTCCTGAAGGCAGATGATCTTGGCTCCGCGATCGGCGGCTTCTGAGACGCGCTCGATGGCTTTGGCGAGATTTTCGCGCGGCTCCGGGGAGCAGCGAGTTTGGATGAGTCCGAGAGTGACGATGTTTTTTTGGGACGACATGGGGCGTGAAGGATGCCTCGCGCTTCCTGGAGGCGAAGCGTGTTTCGGTTAAAATCCTGTGTCAGCTCGCTCGAATCTACCAACAGAGCCGAGCGAATCAATGGAAGCGCGCCCGCGAAACGGGCCGCGCTCGTTACTTGATCGAATGAGCCGGGACGATCTTGATGCTTTCGATGCCCGCGCGCTCCACAGGAGCACTGCCGTTGACGGGCGTATCGCCAATTTTTTTCAACACATTCTCGCCTTTGATCAGGTGACCGAAAGCAGTGTACTTCCCGTCGAGGTGCGGCGCGTCATCCAGCACGATAAAGAACTGGCAGCTCGCGGAATCTGGATCCTGAGCCCGCGCCATGGAAATGACACCGGTGACGTGATGGCGGTCATTGAATTCCGCTTTCACATAATGATCGGCGCTTCCCGTTCCCCACATCGCCTCCTTGCTGGGATCTTTGCTGAGAGGATCGCCGCCCTGAATCATGAATCCCTTGATGACCCGATGAAAGGCAGTGCCGTCGTAAAAACCCTTCTTCGCGAGCTCGATGAAATTCTCCACCGTCTTCGGCGCGACATCCGGCCAAAATTCGACGACCATTTCACCCATCGTAGTTTTGATGACAGCCACTTCCTTGGAAGCGGATTTTTCATCCGCCGCGAACGAGGCGGGGACGGCGAGAACGGCAGCGACAAAGGCGGCGGCGAGGGAAACAAACAGGGGCTTCATAAAGCGACAATTGCCACGCATCCGCCGAAGTGTCACGCGGAGAATCGGAGCGAAATTTTTGCGCGCCCCTGATTCGCGGAATCCGGATCTTTCCGGAAACGCTCTCCGCTGCTCGCCGGGCAGACAATCGCTGGATTTCTGCTATTGGCAGCGCCAACGGCTTGTGGCAGAATCTGGCAATGAGCAGGCTCACACTGGAGTTGCAGGCCACCCTCAAGGAACTCGACCCGGAATCCGCAGTCAAACTGGAACGCCTGGTACGGGATGCCATCGCTTTGGCCCAGCCATCGAAATCAAAGTCCGGCACGGTGGATGCGAACGGCTGGCCGCTGGGATACTGGGAGAAATACGCTGGTTGCCTCGCAGGTCAGCAGTGGGACTTGCCTGTCGATCCTCCTCCGAAGCCATCCCCGGAATGGTGATGCGCTATCTGCTAGACTCCAACATCGTGATCTTTGTGCTCAAAGATCCCCAGTGCATTGCCGCAGGCCGCTTGAAGGGGACGGCGGCGGCAGACATTGCCATTTGTTCGGTCGTCGAGGGGGAGCTTTACCACGGCGCCAAAAAGTATGGCGACCCAGCCAAACGCAAAGCGATTCTTGATGGCCTGCTGGAACCCTACGCTTCGCTTCCTTTTGATTCGGCGTGCGTGCCTCATTACGCCAGCATTCGCGACCATCTTGATCGACAGGGCAATCTTATCGGCGGCAACGATCTCATGATTGCTGCGATTGCGTTGACGCACGGCCTGACGGTGATAACCAACAACTGCGATGAGTTTCATCGTCCCCGGGCTGCGTGTAGAAGACTGGTCCGCGTGAGGCATGCTTCGTCATGCTGAACAACTTCACGCCGCGAGCGCAACAGACCTGGGCCCTGGCTCGCAAGGAGGCCAGCCGCCTCAATCACAATTATGTGGGCACGGAGCATCTGCTCCTCGGGCTGACCAAGCTCGGTCAAGGTGTCGCCGTCAATGTTCTTCAGAAGATGGGCCTCGATCTCGAGACCATTCGCGTGGAAACCGAAAGACACGTCGGCGCCGGACCGGAAACGAAGATGGTGAAAAACCCTCCCATCACCCCGCGCGTAAAGAAAGTGCTCGCGCTCGCGGGCAAGGAGGCCAAATCGCTGAAACACACGTATGTGGGAACCGAGCATCTTTTGCTTGGGCTCATTCGCGATGGCGAGGGCGTGGCGGCCCGCGTGCTAAAGAACCTCGGCGTGGAAATCGAGCGGGCTCGAACTGAGATCCTGAAGGAACTTGACCCAGACTTCACGCCAGAGACGCAACCTGACGCGCCTTTGCTCCAGGGCTCCCCACAAACGGCCCCAGCGTTCAACTTCGCGCCGCGAGCGCAACAAGTTCTGGCGATCGCCCGTAAGGAGGCCGACCGGCTCTGCCATCCTATTGTGGACACGGAGCATCTGCTGCTCGGAATCATCAAGCTGGGCCAGGGTATCGCCCTCAACGTTCTGCAGACGATGAATCTCGACCTCGAGAGCATCCGCACGGAACTCGAGCAGCAATCCGCAAGCGAGCCGGACGCGCAGACGAAAGGCCACTACACGCCGCGCGTCAAAAAAACACTCGCACTCGCCGGCAAGGAAGCCAGATCGCTGAACCACTCTTACATTGGCACAGAGCATCTGCTGCTCGGTATTCTCCGCGAGGGCGAAGGGACAGCCGCTTGCGTGCTAAAAAATCACGGCGTCGATGTGGAGCGGGCGCGCATTGAGATCCTCAAGGAACTCGACCCGAACTTCACTCCCAGCGCGAGGCCGAACACTCCCCAGCCCAAGTCAAGGTGGAGTTGGCTTCGCCGTTGGTGGCCGCCGTGGAGGCGGTAATAGGGACAAAACTTCTCGCGTGTGAGTCACAATTTGCGCCTTTTCGGGTCATGAATGCGGTCCGTGCGAAAAAATTTTGCCATTCTTTTTCACGCCCGCCATCAAACGGCATGCGCACGATTTTCGTTCGTTCGGCGCCCGCGAATGACCACCTCTTGGGCAAATAAAGGCAAAAACACTGCATTTTTGTTGTCAAACTCGCTGTCACATCTTGCGCGAAGAAAATATTAACGACAGATTGAAGCGCATTCCCAGGTCTGGCTGTAGCTGGCGCGACGTGCGCAGCCCACGGCGGGCACGGGGATCGCTTAAGTCATCATGATGAATAACTTCACACCACGCGCGCAACAGGTCCTCGCCCTCGCCCGCAAGGAGGCCGATCGCTTCAACCACAATTACGTGGGCACGGAGCATCTGCTTCTCGGGCTGATCAAGCTGGGTCAGGGTGTCGCCGTCAATGTCCTCCAGAAAATGGGCCTCGATCTCGAGACCGTTCGCATGGAGGTCGAAAAGCAGGTTGGCAGCGGCCCGGAGACGAAGATGGTGGGAAATATCCCCTACACGCCGCGTGTTAAAAAAGTGCTCGCGCTCGCCGGCAAGGAAGCCAAATCGCTGAACCACTCCTACGTGGGCACCGAGCACATCCTGCTCGGCCTGCTCCGCGAAGGCGAAGGCGTGGCGGCCCGCGTGCTCAAGAACCTCGAGGTGGATATCGAACGCACCCGCAACGAGATCCTCAAGGAACTCGACCCGAACTTCACCCCGCCCGAAGCCGAGCAGGAACAGCAGCAGGAAACGCAGGGCCGGGGCGGCAAGGAAGTCAAAACGCCCGCCCTCCGCGCTTTCGGCCGTGACCTCACGGAACTGGCCAAGAAAGGGGAGATCGATCCCGTCATCGGACGCGCCAGCGAAATCGAACGCGTCATCCAGGTGCTGTGCCGCCGGACCAAGAACAATCCCGTGCTCATCGGTGAGGCGGGCGTCGGCAAGACCGCGATCGTGGAAGGCCTCGCGCAGGAAATCTCCAATGGCAATGTGCCGGAATTGCTGCGCGACAAGAAGGTCATCACGCTGGACCTCGCCCTCATGGTGGCCGGGACCAAATACCGCGGCCAGTTCGAAGAGCGCATCAAGGCCGTCATGGATGAAATCCGGCGGACCAAAAACGTCATCCTTTTCATCGATGAATTGCACACCATCGTGGGCGCCGGAAGCGCCGAGGGCGCCATGGATGCGAGCAATATCATCAAGCCCGCGCTCAGCCGCGGCGAGATGCAGTGCGTGGGCGCCACGACACTCAACGAGTATCGGAAATACATCGAGAAAGACGCCGCGCTCGAACGCCGCTTCCAGCAGGTGAAAGTGGAAGCTCCGAGCGTGGACGAGACCATCCTGATCCTGAAGGGCCTGCGCTCGAAGTACGAAGCACACCACAAGGCCAAGTTCACCGACGATGCCTTGGAACAAGCCGCCAAGCTCAGCGACCGCTACCTCACGGGGCGGTTCCTGCCGGACAAGGCGATCGACGTCATGGACGAAGCCGGTTCCCGCGCCCGCATCGGAGCGATGACCCGTCCGCCGGACGTGAAGGAAATCGAACGCGAGATCGAAGACATCCGCGGCCGGAAGGAAGCTTCCATCAAGGCCCAGGACTTCGAGAAAGCCGCCGGGCTGCGCGACCATGAAAAGCAGGCCAAGGAAAAGCTCGAACGCATTCTCACTGAATGGCGCGAGCAGCGCGACGAGCGCGAAGTGTTCGTCACCGAGGACGATATCATGCATGTCGTTTCCAAGTGGACGGGCGTGCCTCTGCAGCGCATGGAGCAGGCGGAAACACAAAAGCTCCTCGCGATGGAAGGCGAACTCACCGGCAAGGTCATTGGTCAGAACGAAGCGGTGGTGGCCATCTCGAAAGCCTTGCGCCGCTCCCGCGCCGATCTGAAAGATCCGCGCCGGCCAATCGGCTCGTTCATCTTCCTCGGTCCCACGGGCGTCGGAAAGTCCTTCCTCGCGCAGACTCTCGCCGAATTCATGTTTGGTGATCGCGATGCGCTCATCCAGATCGACATGTCCGAGTACATGGAAAAATTCACCGCCAGCCGTCTCATCGGCTCGCCTCCCGGCTACGTCGGCTATGAAGAAGGCGGACAGCTCAGCGAGGCCGTAAGACGCCGGCCGTACTCGGTCGTGCTCTTTGACGAGATCGAGAAGGCGCACCCGGATGTCATGCACCTGCTTCTCCAGATTCTGGAAGAGGGCAAGGTGACCGATTCGCTGGGCCGTAAGATCGACTTCCGGAATACGATCATCATCATGACTTCGAACATCGGCGCGGAGCTGATCAAGAAACAGGGCGTGATGGGTTTTGGATCTTCCAACCGCGACGAACAGGCTTACGACGTGATGAAGGACAAGATCCTCGAAGAGGCCAAGCGCGTGCTCAAGCCCGAGTTCGTGAACCGTCTCGACGACCTGATCGTATTTCATACGCTCGGCAAACCCGAATTACTCCAGATCGTGGATCTGGAAATCAAGAAGGTGACCGCTCGCATCAAGAACAAGGACATCCACATCGTGCTCGACGAAAAAGCCAAGGAGCTGCTCATCGAGAAAGGATACGATCCCTCCTACGGAGCGCGACCTATGCGCCGCGCGGTCGAGCGCTATCTCGAAGATCCGATGGCGGAAGAAATTCTTCGCGGAAACATCAAGGCGGGCGATACGGCAGACGTCAGCGCCGAGAACGGCAAGCTGACCTTCAAGGCCGCCACCCCCGTGAAAGAGGAGCCTGCGGAAGCGAGCTAACGAAACAATTGCGGGAGAATTTCCCTCCGCAGAGGGCGGACGAACACTTGGGTTCGTCCGCCCTCACTTTTTTCCGGAATGAATAGCCGCAAAAAAGCGCAAAAGGCCCTGAGCTTGCCGAAGGGGTGCTGGCGGAGGTCCTGGAATGAGGCGAGTTCGAAGTTTCACGTCTTTTAGGCTAACCTCATGGCTTGCGCTGAAGCATTTCAAACGATCCGGGAAGATCTCTTCTTCTGGCAGGCCTATGATCCGTCGGTGAAAGTGGATCTCTCCTGCTGCGCCCGCGGGACGAAACAGGGCCTCGTTTTCATCGATCCCATTCCGCTGGCCAGGGAGGCTTTGGATCAGCTCGCAGCCGGCAGGCGGCCCGTTGCCATCGTCCTCACCAATGGCAATCACCTGCGGGCGGCGCGCGATTTTCGGGACCGGTTTCAAATTCCCATCTGCGCGCATCGGAATGCAGCGTCGGATCTCGGCGAAGTGGATCGCACGCTGGAAGACGGCGAAGCATTTGCGGACGAGTTTACCGTCGTCGAATTACCTGGCGCCTCTTCGGGAGAAATCGCCCTGCACAACGCCGGCGTGATCCACGTGGGAGACGCATTGATTCATCTGCCGCCGATGGGCTTCGCGATTCTGCCTGACAAATACTGCTCTGATCCCATGCAACTTCGCCGCTCGCTGGAAAAACTATTGAGCTTTCCATTTGATACTCTGACATTCGCGCACGGCCTGCCCATGATGACCCAAGCGCGGCAGCGTCTCTCCCACCTCATCTCATGAAATCCCAAATTTTTCTTCTCCTCGTTTGCGCGCTCGCATTGCAGGGCTCGGTCCATGCCCAGGACAAACCAAAGAGCACCCCTTCCAACGCGCCGAAAGTCCTCGTGTTTCCACCCGGAACAAAGCAGCCGCAAGTCATGGCGGAAGCGAGCGAAAAGCCGCTCGCCGGTCCGGCTGGTGTGCCGGATGGCATTGCACAGATGGTGGCCATCTTCTTCGGATCGCTGCAGAGAGTGGAAGTGGATCAGGCCTATAACGTCCTCACCAAGGGCTCCAAAATCGCCGACAAACCGGAGGAACTCAAGCAACTGAAAGACAGGACGCACGAAGCGATCCAAGTCTTCGGATCGATCCTCGGGTATGATCTCGTGGAAGCGAGGTCCGTGGGCAATCGCCTGGTGCGCGCCACCTACGCTTCCCACGGAAAGGTCTATCCACTGCGCTGGCGCTTCTATTTCTATAAGCCGGATGAAACATGGCGGCTGATCGATATGCGCGTGGACGACAAGCTCTCGGGCATGTTCGACGAACCGGAGGATCCAAAAACTCCGAAAGCCGAGCTTCCTTAGTATGTTTGATTTCGATTTCCGGGAAAATCCTCTCGGCTCAGCGGCCCCCTTTCCCTAGAGTCCCGCGGAAATCATATGGAATCAACTCTACCAACCGTGGCCGCCTCAACTCCGACCCAGGCGCCGCGCCGCCGCACAAAATCCGTGGATGAAGTGATCGCGCTGGAGCGACAGGTTCAGGACGTCTATGATACCTCGCTCTCGCCCTTGGCGAATAAATTCAGCTTCCGGCTGGGCGTGGCCAAAAGCGATGCCGTCGGTTTGCCCACGGTGCTGCTCCTGGGAAATCACTCCTCGGGAAAATCTTCGCTGATCAACTATCTGTTCGGCAAGGACATCCAAAAGACCGGCGTGGCGCCGGTGGACGATGGTTTCACGCTCATCATGCACGGGGACGAGCAGACCGATCTCGATGGCAAGGCCGTGGTGACCCATCCGAGGCTGCCGTATCGCGCGCTGGAACAATTCGGGCCGGTGTTCGTTTCGCGCCTCAAGCTCAAGCAACGTTTTTCCGATATCCTGAAATCCCTCGTTCTGATCGATAGCCCGGGGATGATCGACGCGGCCAATCCATCACGCACCCGCGGATACGATTTCACCGCCGTCGTTCGGCATTTTGCCGAAAACGCCGATCTCATTGTCTTTTTCTTCGATCCTGACAAACCCGGCACCACCGGCGAGAGCCTTTCCGTCTTCACCCAGGCGCTTTCCGGCGTCACGCACAAGCTCCTGATCGTGATGAACAAGGTGGATCTCTTCCCGAATATCCGGGATTTCGCGCGCGCCTACGGCGCCCTCTGCTGGAATCTGGCGCACGTCATCAAGACCAAAGACTTGCCCCACATTTTCTGCACCTACATCGAAACCGACGGCAACAAGGACGCCGCCACGCACACCAATCTCCCGCTGGCTGATTTCAAAGCGGCGCGGGAAGAAGTCATCGCCGAGATCGACCGCGCGCCGGAGCGGCGTTCCGATAATCTCGTCAGCACGCTCTATGACACCGCGCGCCGGTTGCAGGTGCACGCGCGAGTGGCCTCCGCCCTGGCTTCGCAATATCGGAGCGGGAAGATCAAGACATGGCTCTCCGGAATCGTGATCGCCATTCTTTCCCTTCTGGCCGCGGGATATTTTTACAAGATGGAATCGCCGGCTTCGCTCCAGAAGCCCGAACATTATGGGCCTGTATTGGGAGGTCTGGCGCTCGCTTTCCTCGTGGTCTGGATTGGCGGACTGATCGTCGATAGTCTTTATGCCAGTTCTGTCGCTGGGATCGACGAAGTATTCCACAAGGAATACGAGCATGAATTGTCGATGCAGGATAATAAGGCGGACCTGGAGGCCCTTTGGGAGGGCACGAAGCCGAACGTCATCGAGTACCTTAAGAAAACCGGCATCGAGAATGTGCCGCGGAAGTCCTTCTTCAACAAATCGACCTTCGAGAAGGTGGACCAGGCCATCGCCGAAGAGATCCCGATGCTGCGCCGCAATATCACGAAGGCATAGAGCGGCGATCCTCCATCCCGTGCCGCGCATCGCGGACCGTCTTCGTCAATTACCCGGCTGATCGCCCAGCATGCGCCATCGCATGATCTTCATCGGAATCCGAAACCAGAAGTTGCTGGCGGAGGGAGCCGAAACGGTGATGACGCGCCCTTCCGTCGGATCGGCTTCGATCCAAATGTGATTGCCGAGATAGGACATCACGTGGACGCCGTCTTTGGAAACTGCGAGGTCGCCGGCCATAATCAAGGAGTCATCGAGCGCATTGATGCTCGGTGTATCCAGGACGTGGAAGGTCATCTGCCGATATTCCTCCCCGAGGTCGCGGGCCGTGCAATCATGCCACCAAAGCCAGATCGAGTAACGAACTGAGCCCGGATCGAGAGACTGGGCGCCGCGGCAGAATAGCGAATCGACGAGTCCGCGCCGAACCAACCCGGAGCAATCGATGCCCTTGAAGCTCTCTCCGCCCCAATTGTAAGTCACGCCCTCATAGCGCCGCAGTGCGGCGGTGGCGTCCTGGCGGCGTGTGGCTGCATCCACGCGGCTTCCAAATGGGAGCATCACAAAAACGCCTCCCAAAATCGAGATCCCGATCAAGATGAACCGCAGATAACGCCGCCGCCAAAGAAGGGAAATCAGCCCCAGCCAGATGATCAAGAGGAGGACGGCGCCAGTCGCGCGGGTCGCGTCATTGCTGAGGGGAAACAAGGATACCCCGGCAAACGCTGCGACAGCCAGGAGCCAAAACATCCATAGAAGCCGGCGGGTGACGAGCGTCTTCAATGGGAGGAATGCGGGAAAATCTCGCCGTCAGAGATTGGTCCGCGAATTCGATTTCGAATCGCCGGAATTCGTCAGTTTCCCGAGGCTTTCCAGAATGGAATCGAAGACAACCCTCCCATCGATGCTGCCCAGACGCGGATCGCAGGCGCGTTCGGGATGCGGCATCAGACCGAAAACATTTCGCGCGGCGTTGCAGATGCCCGCGATATTTTCAGCGGACCCATTGGGATTGGCGGAATCGATCGCGGCGCCCCGGACGTCCGTGTAACGAAGCAGGACGCGCCCTTTCTGGTTGAGTTCCTGAAGCGTGGCGGCGTCCGCGGTGAAGCTGCCTTCGCCGTGGGCGATGGGGATATTCAAAAGCGCTCCGGTGGGGACCGTGTGCAGGAATGGGTTGGCGACATTTTCCACGCGGATCCAGCGATGTTCGCAGATGAAATGAAGCGAGCGGTTCCGAATCAGCGCGCCCGGGAGCAGACCGGCTTCGCAGAGAATTTGGAATCCATTGCAAATTCCCAGCACGAGCTTTCCGTCCGCCGCCGCCTTTTTCACGGACTTCATCACCGGCGAAAACCGGGCGATCGCCCCGCAGCGCAGGTAATCCCCATAGGAAAACCCGCCCGGCAGCACGATCAAATCGTAATCCGCGAGAGAATCCTCCTTGTGCCACACAAATTCCACGGGAACCCCGAGATCGCGCAGAGCGAGGACACAGTCTTGATCGCAATTGGAACCTGGGAAGCGGATGACGGCGGCTTTCATGAACGGAAAATCAAAGAGAAATCGTGGGGCAATGAATCAGAGTTAGAGTCAGGGAATGCGCCGAAGCTCCTCGGCGATCGCGCGAATCCGCTTTTCATTCCGATAGTCGCTGACGACGAAAAATGCGTGGATCACACCCGGAATCCAGCCAAATAATGTGAGGATGAGGCTGAGAATAAAGCTCCCCTTTCGCCCAGTGAAAAGGACCGCGACAGGAGGAAGGAAAAGGCAGAGAAAGAAGTGCATGAGGATTAAAGATCAGAGGGTTTCCCGACGATTTGCCCTCCACTCTCCACCGTCGGCGCTCACTTCTCAAGAATCAGCCGGTAATCTTCGATGACGGGATTGGAGAGCAGATCGCGGCAGACTTCGTGAAGCTGGGCTTCCGTTTGAGTGCCATCGAGTTCGAGCTCGATGAGTTTTCCGACGCGGGCGCTTTTGACGGCAGGGAGGCCATGATGATGGATGGCATCGCGGACCGCCACTCCCTGCGGATCGAGGACGCTCTGCTTTGGCAGCACGATGACTTGGGCTTTCATTCTGGAAGGCAGACTATGGGCGAAGCCGCAGGGTTCAAGCGCGAAGTCGCTCGCCGCTCTCCGCGCACGGCTTTTCGATGGCGAGGGTGGAAGTATCGGTAAAACTGACGCCTCGGACGGGACAATCGGTGCCGGGAATCCGCAATTCCTTTTGCCGCATCAAATTGCCGGGTGACAATCGCCGCGCGATTCGTCTATCGTTCCCGGATGATTCCGATCCTTCGCAGGTTTGCAGGCGGCTTCGCGCTATTCGTTCTCTGCTTGTCCGCGGCGGGCGCGACCGCGCCGCTGACTCCCGCAGATATCGCCGATGCCTCCATCACCGACGAGATTTCCATTCCGATGCCGGGCGAATTCATGGCGGCCCTGAATAAACTCGATAAAATGGAGTGGAAAACGAAATTCCGCCCCCCAGTCTCGACGAATTTTTCCAGCCGGGCCCAATTGGCGTTGAATCTCGGAGGGCTGATCGCGGACGGCTACGTGGCCATCGAAGCCGAAGACGGCCCCCAAGTGAAGAATATCGGCAAGGACGTGCTGTCGATTGCGAAAATCCTCGGCGTCAGCAAGGACGTGCTGGATCGCGCCAACAGCATCGCGAATTTCGCGGACACCGCACACTGGGACCAGCTCAAGGAAGAACTGGAGGCGACGCAGAATGAAGTGAAGACCGCCATGACCGAGCATAAGGATCAGGATCTGGTGACGCTCGTCACGGTCGGGGGCTGGCTGCGCGCCATGGAAGTCGTGAGTGGCCAGGTGGCCGCGCACTACAGCGCGCCCGGCGCCAAACTGCTGCGCCAACCGGGAATTGCTGCTTTCCTGATCAAGAAACTCGATGGCATGAGTGAAAAAGTGAAAGCCGAACCGAGCGTGCAGGAAGTTCGCAAGAAGATGACCGAGATCGAGAAGATCATCGCCTTCTCGCTCACCACCGCCCCGAGCGCCGATGACATCAAGAGATTGAATGGGCTCACCGCCGAAGTCGTGAAGAATATTTCCAAAAAACCCGCCAAATGAAACGCCTCGCCATTCCCCTGATCCTGAGCACGGCCCTGGTCCTGTCTTCATTCGCCAAGGACGCCACCACGAACGATGAGGTCGCCGCGCGCAATACCGCCCTCGGTGTGGCCGGCGCGTTTGGAAACGACGGCTTTAAGCTGCGGGATGGCAACTGGGCGGGCACCATCGCGCCCGGCAAACCCCAAGTCCTTCAAGTGAACCTTTACGCCGGCAACCAATACTGGTTCACGCTCGGCGCGACGCCGGCCGGAAAAAAACTCTTGGTGACCGTCTACGACGAAGCGGGAGCGCCGATCGAGGCGGAGTCTTATCAGGATGCCTCAGTGGCGGCGGCCGGATTTGCGCCGCAAGCCAGCGGGTCCTACTATGTGAAGGTCGAAATCGTGGACGGCGCGTCCACCGCCTTCTGCCTCATCTACAGTTACAAATAACGGATGCCTCTGGATTCTTCAAATACCATGGAAAAAATCGGTGGCCACCGCGTAACCCAATTCTCCATATTTCTTCCGAATCGGGTGGGGGCCTTGCTGGACGTGGTGAAGGTGCTCAATGAGAGAAACATTCATGTTCTCGCCATTAGCGTTCAGGATTCAGCGGATACGGCGATCGTCCGTATCGTGGTCAGCGATCCCGAGAACGTGCAGCAGATGTTCCTCGAGCATGCCATCCCCTTCTCCATCTGCGATCTGGTCGTGGTGGAAATGAAGGAAGGCGCCACCGAACTCGGCCGCGTGCTGGCGGCGCTGCTGGCGGCCGAATGTAATATCTTCGGCAGCTACGCGCTCCTCACCCGGCCCCGCGGACGCGCCGCGCTCGCGCTTCACGTGGAAGACAACGAATGCGCGGTCGCGGTCCTCGAATCCCAGCAATTCACGATCCTCAACCAGTCGGATATCTCGCGCTGATTCGCGCGGATGCCAACTCGACTCCCGTGAGCGCCTCCCTTCCCTCTTCCATCGAAGACGCATTAAAAGCCGGCCATCCCCAGGAAGTCCTGGCCGCCAGCATTCAGCACTTTGACTGTCAGGCGGGAACCGTGCACCTCTGGCGCGACGGAGCGCTGAAGCTGGCCGCGTATTCGGGCATTCCGCCGCATGTGGCGCAAATCTTCGAGACCGTGCCCATCGGCAAGGGCATCGCCGGTTTGGCCGCGGAACGCCGCGAACCAATCACGATCTGTAACTTGCAGACGGATTCATCCGGGCAAGCGCGCCCGGGCGCGAAAGCCACCGGGATGGAAGGGTCCATCGCCGTGCCCATGCTTGCGGGCGGCGAACTGCGCGGCGTTCTCGGCATCGCCAAGGCCGACGCCTACGATTGGTCCGAGGGCGAAACGCAGCTCCTTTTGCAAATCGCGGCGGAACTCGGCGGAAAGACTGAGGCGGCGTAGGGGCATGGAAGCCGGACTCGAAGAGGCCAGCTACAGCGCGAAATCCTGAATCGCGCTTGATCCACGGACGATGCTGCTGTGGCTGGCCTCTATGAGGCCGGCAGTGGGAAAAGCGGCAGGACGCCGCGTCCACATTTATTCTGGCTAAGGACTTCGTTCGAAATTGGTAAGCGGTTTAGTCAAGTTTATGACTTTTCCCCTCAAAAATGCGTCCGGCAAAACCGTGTGCGGCTTCTTTGCCGCGCTCGCGCTAACGGCAGGCGGGGTGGTCGAAGCAAAATCACCCGTAAAACCAGTCGACGTGGTCGTTCCTCCACCTGTGGTAGTGAGCGCCATCGAGCCATGGGCCGCCGTGCCCGGCGCCACAGTGGAATGGACGCTCACGGGAAAGGATCTCGCCGAAGCGCGCGTCATCTGGTCGGAACCCGGCATCTCCATCGAACCCGTACCCACGCCGGGAATGAAATCCGGGAAGGGAATCTTCAAAGTGACAGCGCCAGCTGGGGCGGCGCTCGGTGTCGGGGCGTTTCGACTAGCCACGCCGCGCGGGGTGAGCAACCCGACACTGTTCTTGATCGACAACCTCCCGACGGCAAAAGGCTCTGTCGATCATCGCGCTCCGGAGAAGGCGCAGCGTGTCACGCCGCCAGTCGCTATCGATGGACAGTGCGAGGTGGAAGCGATCGACTACTATCGTTTCCATGGGAAGGCTCGGCAGGAGTTTTCCGCCGAGGTGGTGGCGCAACGGCTTGGTTCGTCACTCGACGCCGTCATCCGAATCACTGGCCCGGATGGCCGGACCCTGGCGGAATGCGACGACATGGAGGGCCTGGGCTCTGACCCTCGGCTGTCCGTTACGCTGCCGCAGGATGGCGACTACACAATCGAAGTGCGGGACGCCCGCTACACCGGCGGGCCGAGCCATCGCTATCGGCTCCGCCTCGGCGCTCCACCGCTTTCATCCGCACCCGCCCCCCTCCCGCCCGGGATTCTGGTCGTGGCCGAAACAGAGCCGAACGATCGAATCGACCAGGCGAACAATGTAGCTTGGCCGGCCATAGTGCGAGGCAGCTTCGCCGCGGCCAAAGATCGCGATTGGCTGGCCTTCGATGTGAAGAAGGGCGAATCCCTTCGTTTCACCGCGTTCACCCAATGCTTTGGATCTCCGGCCCTGCTCTATCTCAGGCTCACCGACGCCGCCGGCCAACCACTCGTCGAATGGAGCGGAGCCAATCCCAAGCAGGAGCCGATGAGCTATACATTCAAGGCGGATGGGCCCGCGCGGCTCATGATCGAGGAACTCGCCCGGCGCGGCGGTAAGGGATACGACTATGCCTTGCAGATCGAGCGGGCCGGCCGCGACTTTATCCTGAACCTATCGGAGAATACGCTGAACCTTGACGCCAATCTCACGGCCAAGCTGAACATCGAAGTAACGCGCCGGGGCGAGAATGGGCCGATCCGGCTGAGCGTGGAAGGCCAGTCTGGCTGGTCGTTAAGCCCGGACGTGATCGAGAAGGACAAGACTTCCGCGGAGGTAACAATCAATGCCCCGCCCGATGCCAAGCCCGGTCCTTGTTCGATCAAGATCGTGGGACACGGTGAAGGGGAGCGCGCCACCACAGCCGCGGCGTCCACCACACTGGCCATGAGCCGGCAGTGGCCGAGTCTCCGCTTTCCACCGTCTTTTTTGGATGGACTGATCACCGCCAACGTCCTCGCGACTCCCGTGAAGCAACCCGCCGCGCTCACCACCGAATCGCCGAAGCCAGCCGAGCCCGCGACCACGCCCGCCGGAAAGCACGACGCCAAATGAAACTCGCGCTTTCCCTCTTCCTTGCTTTTGCGCTCGCCCGCCAAGTCGCGAGCGCCGCGGCGGATCCGAACAACGCCGTCAGTTTCTCCCGTGACGTGGCGCCTATCCTCAACCGGCAATGCGCCAATTGTCATGGGCCCAAGAAAGCCAAGGGCGGCTTTCGCCTCCAGACTTTCGATAACCTCATGCAGTACGGTTCGAGCAAGAAGCCGCCGATCACCCCCGGCAACGCGGAGAAAAGCAGGCTCTACCAGCTCCTCGTCACCACCGACGAAGACGACCTCATGCCCAAGGATGCTGATCCGCTTCCGAAAGCGCAGATCGAAATCATTCGGCGCTGGATCGAGCAGGGCGCCAAATTCGATGGCGCCGATCGAAGCACCGTCCTCAGCACGCTCGCCTCCTCGGCCAACCACGAGGCGGCGCCGCAAAACTATCGCACGCCCGAGCCGGTCACCGCGCTCGCCTTCAGTCCCGACGGAGCGGAAATCGCCGTGAGCGGTCATGACGAGGTGACTATTTGGAGCGCCACGGATGGCAAGCTGCTCCGCCGCATCGGAGGACTCCCGAGCCAAACATTTGCGCTGGCGTATGCCCGAACCAAAAACCTTCTGGCCATCGCCGGCGGCGTGAGTGGAGAACTTGGCGAGGTGCGGCTCGTCGATCCCGCCACCGGCCGGCTCGTTCGCCTCCTCGCCACGCTGGAAGAAACGGCGCTCGGGGTGGCCTTCAGCCCGGACGACTCCCAGATCGCCGTCTCGGCCGCGGATCAATCCGTGCGGGTTTTCGATGCGAACACCGGACAGCAAACCTTTCGCCTGGATGATCACAGCGACTGGGTCATGTCCGTGGCCTTCAGTCCGGATGGAAAACATCTCGCCACCGCCAGTCGCGACAAGACCGCCAAGGTCATCGATCTGCCCGGCGGCGAGGTTCGACGCACTTTGCGGGATCACGACAACCAAGTCTATGACGCCGCCTTTTCGGCGGACAGCCAGCGCGTCTTTTCCATCGGCGCCGATCGTGCGCTCCGAGTCTGGGATATTGACGACCCGGAAAAGACCGGCAAGAAGCCATTGCCCATCGCGATGAAATTTGACGCAGAACCGCTCCGGATGAAGGTCACAGAAAAGGGCATGCTGGTCTGCTGCAAAGATAATTCCGTGCGCCTCATCAGCGCGGACGGG
>Ga0206847_10202_pt1 | contig 20024 bp, 18 predicted proteins | sample Alteio_BWOrgCont_17_FD_152880 | JGI IMG/M metagenome (GOLD analysis project Ga0206847, IMG submission 152880) | Enriched cells from forest soil in Barre Woods Harvard Forest LTER site, Petersham, Massachusetts, United States -... | ecosystem: Environmental > Terrestrial > Soil > Temperate forest >... | reverse complement strand
GAAGCCAGCAGCTGCGAGAATAACGAAAACCAACAGGAATAATAATAAAAATCTGCGCATGCGAACCTTTGAAAAAATCCATGAAACCGAGTTTATTTTCTATAATAGGTTGTGCAGCTTTACTCAAGCGGCATTTGCCATTCGCTGTGATGCGCGGCGTGGAAATATTTTTTGTCTTCGCGAATTATTGTATTCAGCTGCACGGCGAAATGTTCGCTCTGCCAATGATGATTTTCCGGCTGTAAAACATTCACCGCCAGCGCGCCCCAGGCGGCGTTGGCGATGCATACGGCGTCGGCCTGCGCCAATGTTTCCATGGTTGCGCTGGTTTCCGTCACTGGCAGCAGGCGCATGATTGCCGCGCGCGTCGAGCCTTCGAGAATACCGCAGGTGAGGGCGGGGGTGAATATCGCGCCGTTTTTTTGCCAGAAAATATGGCCTGAGCCGGTTTCGCCGATTTCGCTTTGCGCGTTTAGCAGCAGCGCGTCGAAGCAGTTGTTTTCCGCCGCCTCCATGCGCGCCAGCGTGGAATTAAGGCCCTGGCATAATTTATAGCGCACGGGCAGCGCTTCGGCAGACATTTTTTGATAGGAACTGCGCCAGAGTGAAACAGGTTTTTCCGGCAATGGGGGTTTGGGCATGGTTTCGATAATGAAATTCGGCCGCGCCGAGGGATCGGGCAGATAACCCCGGCTGCCCGCGCCGCGCGTGATTTGAATGCGGAGCATGCCTTGCATGACTTTGTTTTTCTGAAGCAGTGCGTGAACATGGGCTTGCAGGCCATTGACATCGAATGCTATTTTGATTGCATCAAGCCCGCCCGAAAGCCGCGCCATGTGCCAGTCATATTGATAGGGCACGCCGTTTTCGACTGCAATGCTCTCAAATACGCCGTCGCCATAGCGAAATCCGCGGTCTTGCACGGAAATCATCGCCTCCGCCGCGAGGACGAGGGCGCCGTTTAAGACGCAATATGTGGCTTGTGAAATGCTATTCATGCGGTGTAAATTAGCGCTCTTTACGGGTTAGACAATGGTTATCTTGGGTCTTGGCAGCAACATCGGCGACCGGCTGGCGCATCTGGAAGCGGCGGTGCGGGCGCTTGCGCCGGTGATGCGCGGGTTGCGCGCCTCGCGGGTGCTGGAGTCTCGCGCCGTATTGCCGGCGGGAGCGCCGCCGGCATGGGATTTGCCGTATCTGAACATGGCCGTCTGCGGCGATACGACACTTGCGCCGCTGGATTTGCTCAATTGGCTGAAAGCCATTGAAAGCAGGGCCGGGCGGGTATCGCGCGGCATATGGGGGCCGCGTGAGATCGATCTGGATATTCTGGTGATGGATGAGGTGGTGATGGCGTCTGCCGGGCTCACCATTCCCCATCCTGAACTGCTGAACCGCGATTTCGCGCTGCTGCCATGCGTCGACGTTGCACCGGATTTTATATACCCGCATGGGGTATATAAGGGAAAGCGCGTTTTGGATATCGTTCGGGAAAAAAATGTTGCGCTGGGCGAGCATTTAAAAGATACGGGGATGCGCGTGCATGTCTAAGCTGGTCGGCATTGTGAATGTGACGCCGGATTCCTTTTCCGATGGGGGGAAATATGCGGGGCGCGATGCGGCGATTCGCGCGATCGGGCGTTTAATTGAAGACGGCGCGGACGCGATCGATATCGGCGCGGAATCGACGCGGCCGGGCGCGACGCCGGTTACGCCGGAAGAGGAATGGCAGCGCCTTGCGCCGGTGATGGAATATATTACGTCATCCTTCGGCCCGACCGAAGGATCCTGCGCGGATGGAGATGCTTCGCTTAAAGCGAAGGATGACGTTATTTTCAGCATCGATACCCGCCATGCGCAAACCGCGCGCAAGGCCCTGGCGGCAGGCGCGCATTGGATTAATGACGTGTCGGGGTTTTCCGATCCGGCGATGGTGGAGGCGGTGAAATATTCCGATTGTAAATTGGTGGTGATGCATTCGCTTTCCGTGCCTGCCGATACGCATGTGGTGCTGGAGGATTCGGCGGATGTGATGCAGGCGCTGCTGGATTTTGCGCAAAAACGCATGGGCGAATTGGCGGCGGCGGGCATCGCGCGGGCGCGGATTATTTTTGATCCGGGTATCGGATTTGGCAAAACGGCGGCGCAATCGCTCCTGATTTTGCAGCGGATAGAGGAATTAAAACAGCTCGGCATACCATTGCTGGTCGGCCATTCTCGCAAATCCTGCCTTGGTTCATTGGGCAAAAATCGTGATGACGCTACACTCGCCATGTCGCAAACATTGGCGAAGGCGGGCGTGGATTATTTGCGGGTGCATGATGTGGCGGCGCACCGGAAAATGTTGGGGGCGCAGGCAGCATGAGCGATTCAATCCAGGATTTTTTGAGCAAGCTCCATCATCCCGCGCTGGCCAGCGTGGATTTAAAACTCGACCGCATGTGGCGGCTGCTCAGCCTCCTCGGCTCGCCGCAAAAGCGCCTGCCGCCGGTGATTCATGTGGCCGGAACGAATGGCAAAGGCTCGCTCATCATATACCTACAGGGGGTATTTGAGGCGGCGGGGTACCGCGTGCATCGTTACACCTCGCCGCATCTGGTACGCTTTTCCGAACGCATCGTGCTGGCCGGAAAAGAGATCGATAATGCGTATCTGGAAAAATTGCTCAAGCACATCGCGCCCATTTTGCAAACCCAGCCCGCGACTTTTTTCGAAGCCACCACGGCGCTGGCGTTTCTGGCGTTTGCGGAAAAAAAAGCGGATATTTTTCTTATGGAAACCGGCTGCGGCGGGCGTTTGGACGCCACCAACGTCATCGATAAACCGCTTCTCACCGCCATCACGCCGATTTCGTTCGACCATATGGAGTATCTCGGGAAAACCATTCCCGCCATCGCCGCTGAAAAAGCGGGCATACTCAAGGGGGGTATATGCTGCGTAATCGGCAGGCAGCCGCCTGAGGCGCTGGGAGTGATCGCGCGCCGCGCCGCGGAAGTGAGTGCGCCGCTTTATCGCATGGGCCACGAATGGCGGGTGGAGGGCGCGGAATATCAATCGTCATCGCGCAGTTTGACATTGCAGCCATCGCTCGCTGGAAAACACCAATATGACAATGCGGCGACTGCCGTTGCCTGTATTGAGCAATTGCCGCAATTTTCTATAACCGACGCGCATATTCAGCAAGGTTTAGCGAATGCCGTCTGGCCCGCGCGCCTGCAAAAAATCACGGAAGGCAAATTGCGGGATATACTCCCACCGGGTATAGAGCTGTGGCTCGATGGAGGGCATAATCCGCAGGGAGGTGAGGTGCTGGCGGCATGGATGCATGAGCAGAATAAGCCCATTTATCTGGTGTGCGGCATGATTAAAGGCAAGGAAATGACCTCGTATCTCAAGCATCTTGCGCCCTATGCGAAAGAGCTAGTGGCGATCACGATTCCCGATGAATATCAAAGCCAGCCTGCAGCACAGGTGGAGCTCGCTGCCAAACAGGCGGGCATGGAAGCGGCTTGCGCGCCGAGCCTCGAAAATGCGTTGCAAACGCTCGCGGCTCATGCGAAAACACCGGCTATAATCTGTATCTGCGGCTCGCTTTATCTTGCCGGTAAAGTGCTGGCCGCCAACGGGGAGACGTAAATGGCGCTGCAAACTATCATCGATAACGCCTGGGAAGAGCGGCAAACGCTGGGCCCGGCAACCAAGGGCGAAGTGCGCGATGCGGTGGATGCGGCGCTTGAATCGCTCGATAATGGCAGCGCGCGCGTGGCGGAAAAAACGGCGGCGGGCTGGCAGGTGAATCAGTGGCTCAAAAAAGCGGTGCTGCTGTCTTTTCGTTTGAATGACAATGCGGTGATTCTGGGGCCGCAGGCTGGTGGCGTTCCTTCGGCGTGGTTCGATAAAGTGCCGCTTAAATTTACCGGTTGGGACGCGGCGCGTTTCAAGCAGGCAGGCTTCCGCGCGGTGCCGGGGGCGTTCGTGCGGCGCTCGGCGTTTATTGGAAAAGATGTGGTGCTGATGCCGAGTTTTGTGAATGTCGGCGCGTATGTGGGCGAGGGCACGATGGTGGATACGTGGGCGACGGTGGGCAGTTGCGCGCAGATCGGCAAGCATTGCCATATTTCCGGTGGCACCGGCATCGGTGGGGTGCTGGAGCCATTGCAGGCGGGGCCGGTGATTATTGAGGATAACTGCTTCATCGGCGCGCGCAGCGAAGTGGCGGAGGGCGTGATTGTGGAAACCGGATCGGTGATTTCGATGGGAGTTTTCCTCGGGGCATCGACCAAAATCGTCGATCGCGAGAGCGGTGAGATATACCTGGGCAGGGTACCCGCATATTCGGTGGTGGTGCCCGGTACGTTGCCGGGAAAAACGCCGGATGCGCCGTCGCTTTATTGCGCGGTGATTGTGAAGCGTGTGGATGAAAAGACGCGGGCTAAAACCGGCGTGAATGAAATTTTGCGCGGCGTTTAATAATCGACTTTTGTGAGATATAACCCGTCCGGCGGCGCGGTCGGGCCGGCTTTGGTGCGGTCGCGCGCAATGAGTGCGGCATGCATATCAGCCACCTGCCACCTGCCTTTGCCGACCAGCGCGAGTGTGCCGACCATGATGCGCACCTGATGATGCAGGAATGAGCGCGCCGAGGTGATGATGTGGATTTCTTCGCCGTGGCGGGTGATATCCAGCTGCTCCAGCGTTTTCATCGGTGATTTAGCCTGGCATTGTGTGTCGCGGAAGCTGGTGAAATCGCGATACCCCAGGAGGGTATCCGCGGCGCGCTGCATGTTCTCTATATCAAGCGGTTCAACGACATGCCATACCTTCCCGGCATCAAGCGCCAGGCGCGCGCGGCGATTGGTAATGCGATAGAGATAATGCCGTTTTTTGGCGGAGAAGCGGGCGTGAAAGTCGTCGCTTACCGGCTGGGCGTCGAGTATGGCGATGTGGTTTTTTTTAATCCTGTGGCCAATGCTCTGCATTGGAGCACAGGATCCGTCAGCGCATAGATCCTGTGCAGCCATTTCATGGCTCACAGGAGTAATAGTATTGAACAGATAAAAATTGATGCCTTGCATGATTTTGAACGGATCGGTTTCGCGCGGCAAATCAATATGCGCGATTTGCGCGGTGGCGTGCACGCCGGAATCGGTGCGGCCCGCGCCGACGACGCCGATTTTTTCACCGCAGAATTTGAATAGCGCCTCTTCAATATTGCTTTGTACGGTTGGGAAATCATCCTGTTTTTGCCAGCCGGCATAGGGCGCGCCGTTATATTCGATGGTGAGTTTGTAGCGCGGCATTACAGCTTGAACCCCGTCAGAAATTCCTGGATGCCCATGCGGCGCTTGCCTTCACGCTGCAATTCCGTGGGGTAAATGATTCCCGGATTGCACGATATAGGAAAATCATTCGGCGCGGTCAGGCTGGCGTTTAATATTTTGATGCGCTCGCCGTTATGCTCGAACCATGCGCCGGGATGCGGCGCAAGGCCGAGGATTTTATGATAGATCGCTTCGGCGGGCTCTGAAAAATCAAGCTTTGCTTCGGTTTTGGTGATTTTTTTTGCATACTCCACGGGGGTATCTGATTGTTTTATTGGAGCAATGGTTTTTTGTTGCAATCCTTGCAATGTTTTTAGCACCAGCGGCCCGGCTTTTTGTGCCAATGTATCATGCAGCGTACCGGCATTCGTTCCGTGCGCGATGGGATACTTTTCAACCGTCAGCATATCGCCGGTATCAAGCCCTGCATCCATCTGCATGATGACAATGCCGGTTTCGCGGTCGCCCGCCATGATGGTGCGCTGGATGGGCGCCGCGCCGCGCCAGCGGGGGAGCAGTGACGGATGGGCGTTGATGCAGCCAAACGGGAAGGCTTCGAGAATCGGTTTCGGTAATAATAATCCGTAAGCCACTACCACGGCGATATCCGCCTTATGTGCAGCGAATTCGGTTTGCGCTTCCGGGGTTTTTAAGCTTACGGGCGTATATACCGGTAGGGCGTATTTGAGAGAAAATTCATGTACCGGGGAGGGGGTATCCTTCTGCCCTCGTCCGGCAGGGCGTGGTGGTTGCGTATAAACTGCAACGATTTCATGCTGAGATTCATGCAACGCGGCCAGAGTCGGCAACGCGAAGGCGGGCGTGCCCATGAAGACGATTTTCATTAGAGAGTGTGATCGTGATCGCAATCCGGGCCGTGCACATGTTCGTGCTCATGACCGTGATCGTGATGGTGGCCGTGATTGCAGTTTGGGCCGTGGACGTGCGGGTCGAACGCGCCGGCCTTTTTTAGTTTTTTGAGCTTGCGGATAATGAGGTCACGCTTGGCGAGCGAGATGTGATCGACAAACGTGATGCCGTTAATATGGTCGATTTCGTGCTGGATGCAGGTGGCGAGCAGGCCCTCGAAATCTTCCTCCTGCGTGTCGCCGTTTAAATCGGTGTAGCGCACGCGCACGGTGGCGGGGCGCTCGACGTCGGCGAACTGGTCGGGGAATGAGAGGCAGCCTTCTTTATAGACATGCGGGTCTTCGGAGCTTTCGAGGATTTCGGGGTTGATGAGCGCATATTGCGCGCCGGGGCCGCCGTCTTCGCGCCAGGTGACGTCGGCCACGAGCAGGCGCTTGAGCACGCCCACTTGGACTGCGGCGAGGCCGATGCCTTTTTCGTGATACATGGTGTCAAACATATCGGCGGCGAGCTTGCGGATTTCGGCGTCCACCTGCGCGATGGGCGAGGATTTCGTTTTAAGCCGCGGATCGGGGGCGATGATGAGGGGGAGAATCATGATTCGTTTATCAGTATAATGTTGGAATAACCAGTGATACCCCGTTCATATAGCTGCTTATCGGCAGTAATCAACGGGCAATTGTAGCTTTGTGCTAAGGCCAGATAGCAGCAATCATAAAATGAGTGTTTTAATTCGCAGGCGAGCGAAAAAGCGTGTTCACTGTAGTCTTCCTGAGCGGTTAATTCCATAACGCCATCTTTTAAAAAACTATTCCAATCTTTAAACGCTGCCAGCGCTGAATCCTTGTTTATTCTGCGGTTTCGATACGCTTTTACAAGAAGCGACATGATTTCAAGGTGCAGAACCGACGGCGCATATTTTATAACGGAAGAATGAAAAAAATCATCGATTGCAGAAGAGGATTCATCGGGAAGAAAAATTCTTGCGACCACGCTGGCGTCCAAAACAGCGTGGCTACCGGAAAAATAAGCTAACGCAGTCATTAGTGCGAGTCCCTGTCCTCGCGAATCATCTGTGTAATATCAGGAAAATTACCGTGCTCTTTTCGTATCGTCTCACGAAGATCCTGAAGGCGTTTTAGCGCCTCATTTTTTTTATTGCTTTTTTTTTGCAGCGTTGCAGCATTGCAGCTGAGCAAAATACCGATTTCTTCTTCCAGGCTATGCCCATGCCGCTCAGCCTGCGCTGACCAGAAGGCGATTACTTCCGGGTCGGTGAGGGGTATTTTTATTTCCATAATAACTTCTCCATAACTAGGCCGAGCTTAGCAGAAATAGTGATTAAATGCAATCTCTAAGCCGGCCAAGAGATTCTTCTTTTCCAAGCACTTCCATTACCTCGAATACGCCCGGGGAGGTGGTTTTGCCGGAGAGGGCGGCGCGCAGGGGCTGGGCGATTTGCCCCAGTTTCTGGGTGGTTTTTTCGGCATGGGCGCGGCAGATCTGCTCGATTTCCGTGTGATTCCAGGTGGAAAGGGCCTCGAATTGGGGCAAAAGCGCGGTGATGATGTCTTTTCCGCCGTTGTTGATAATGGTTTGGGCTTTTTCGTCTAGTTTTAAGGGGCGATTGGCGATATAAAACGCGGCGTTTTCGGCGAGTTCCACCATGGTTTTGGCGCGGGCTTTGAGGCCGGGCATGGCGCGCAGGAGGCGCGTGCGCGCCTCGGTGGACAGTGGACGGTTGGCAGTTGACGGTGTGCTGTCCACTGCCAACCGTCCACTGTCCACCAGCAGGCTGACAAGCCGCGCATCGTCCGCCTCACGGATATAATGCCCGTTGAGGTTTTCCATTTTGGCGAAATCGAGGCGTGAGGGAGATTTTCCGACGGCGTCGAGATCGAACCATTCGATGGCCTGTTCGGTTGAAATAATCTCTTCATCGCCGTGTGACCAGCCCAGGCGCAGCAGGTAATTGCGCAATGTTTCGGGCAGATAGCCCATTTTTTCGTATTCCTCGATGCCCAGCGCGCCGTGGCGTTTGGAGAGTTTCGCGCCGTCGGCGCCGTGGATGAGCGGGATGTGGGCGAATTCGGGGGCGGCCCAGGCAAGAGCGTCATAAATCATGCGCTGGCGGAAGCTGTTGGTGAGATGGTCATCGCCACGGATGATGTGCGTCACGCCCATATCGTGATCGTCAACCACCACGGCCAGCATATAGGTCGGCGTGCCGTCGGAGCGGAGCAGCACCATGTCGTCTAGCTCGGAATTTTTGACGCGCACTTCGCCCTGCACCTTGTCGGCAACGATGGTTTCGCCGTCAGCGGGGGCTTTGATGCGCACCACGTATTTTGCATTTTCCGGATGCGTGCCGCCGTCGCGATAAGGGCTGCGGAATTTGGCGTTGGGGTTTTCCTTGCGGAATGTGTCGAGCTTTTCTTGCGTGGTGTAACATTTGAAGGCCTTGCCATGCCTGATCATTTCATGCGCCACATCGGCGTGGCGGGCGGCGCGGGCATATTGATACACCACGTCGCCTTCCCAATCGAGACCCAGCCATTTGAGGCCGCTGATGATGGCGTCGACGGATGCCTGGGTGGAGCGTTCGCGGTCGGTGTCTTCGATGCGCAGGTAAAATTTTCCGCCATGATGCTTGGCGTACAGCCAGTTGAAAAAAGCGGTGCGCGCCGTGCCGATATGCAAAAATCCGGTGGGCGAGGGGGCGATGCGGGTGATGATCATCGGTTGACAGTTGACGGTTGGCAGTTGGCGGTTAATGGAATAGAACAGGTAAAACGGAGGGTTAAATTGTTCTCTTTACCGTCAACTGTCAACCGTCAACTGTCAACGGAGCAGCCCAGGCTGCTCCTGTGGTCGCCCGTGGGGTTGATGCTGGGTATTGGCGGGTATTTTCGCTTAAGTGATGAGCCGGCCATCTGGGCTGGGCCGTTGGCTCTGGCGGTTTGCATGGTTTTGCTGGTTGCTTTGCGCCGCCATTCGCTGCGCTGGCTGGTGGCGCCGTTTTTGCTGGTGGCGCTGGGGTTTTGTGCGGCTGAGTGGCGTTCGCATGTGGTGGCGACGCCGCTCATTACGGCGGAAGCGCATGGGCAGTTGGAGGGCGTTATCGATGAAATTGAACTGACCGAAGATAAAACCAAGCTGGTGATTGCGCATCCGGTGATGGAGGGCGTTGCGCCGGAGAAAATGCCAAAACGGGTGCGGGTGACGGTGCGCGGGCAGGACCCGGACTGGCAGGCGGGCGACCGGGTGCGTATGAATGCGGCATTATTTCCCTTGCCTGCGCCGGATATGCCCGGAGCGTATGATTTCGGGCGGCATTTTTATTTTCGCAGCATCGGCGCGGTGGGGTTTGCCATGGGCGCGCCCGAAATGATCGCCAGCAATGAGCAATCAGGCATTCGCATGTGGCTGAATAATCTGCGCCATCATATCGGGGAAGATATGCGCGCTCATATGCAAGGCGCGGTGGGCGATGTGGCGGCGGCGATGACGGTGGGCGAAAGCGGGCCGATTCCTGAGGAGGTCAAAGACGCGCTGCGCAATTCGGGCCTGGCGCATATGCTGGCGATTGCGGGGCTACATCTGGGGATTGTGGCGGGGATTGTGTTTTTCGTGGTGCGGTTGCTGCTCACGCTCTATCCGCCGCTGGCGATGCGCGTTTCGGCCAAGAAAATCGCGGCGGTGTTCGGGCTGGCGGCGGCGGCGATGTATTTATCGCTGGCCGGTTTCCCGATTCCGGCGCAGCGGGCGTTTATCATGGTGACGGTGCTGTTTACCGCCATGCTGCTGGACCGGCGCGGCATTACGCTGCGCACGCTCATGATCGCGGCAGTGCTGATTTTGCTGCTGTTTCCGGAATCGATGTTCGGGGCGAGTTTCCAGCTATCGTTCGCGGCGACGCTGGCGATTGTGAGTTTATTTGAATGGCGGCGCAACTGGCATATTCGTAATTTCGTGGCGCGGCATGCGGTGGATATTGCGCTGACGTCGCTGGTCGCCACCTTTGCGACTGCGCCGTTTATTATTTATAACTTCAACCGGTTCGCCATGTTCGGCGTGATTTCCAATATGATCGTGATTCCGCTGGCGACGTTTATTATTATGCCGGGGATGCTGATTTCGCTGCTGCTTATGCCGCTGGGCTGGCAGGCGGCGGGTTATGCGATTTTCGGCTGGGGTGTGGATATAATGATTAGGCTTTCGCAGTGGGTGACGAGTTTGCCGTATGCCTCGCCGCGGCTGCCCAGCTTAAGCGATGCGGGTTTGCTGATTTCCGCGTTCGGGCTTTTGTGGCTGTGCCTCATGACGCGGCGCTGGCGGTATGCCGGTGTGCTGTTTATCGCCGCGGGGCTGTCGACGATTTTATTTTATAAGCCCTATGATCTCATGATCAGCGATGACGGCAAAAAAGTCGCCGTGCGGCTGGAGGATGGAGAATTTTTGTTCATCCGCGGGCGCGCGTCAAGCTTCGATGCGCAGGCGTGGCTGCGTTATCACGGGCAGGAGGATGGGCTGACGCGCGGCGATCTGCCCAAGGATGAAAAGCCCGATTGCGACAAGGTGAAATGCGTGTTCCAGACGCATGGGCGGCGTGTGGCGGTGGCGCTGCATAATGGCAAAACCGAGGGCATGTGCGAGGAAAATGCGGCGATTATTATTTCGGCGGACAGGCTGGATTGCAAGGCGCCGCTGCTCATCGACGGCGCGTTTCTGGCCCAGAACGGCGCGACGGCGCTGCGGTTTGAAAATGATAAAATAGTAGTGGAATCCGCAACCGATAAGAATAACAGAAGACCGTGGAATCCGCGGATACAGTAAAACTTTCCCTCTCCCCCTGTGGGAGAGGGTGGCGCGAAGCGACGGGAGAGGGGGAACTCTCCGCAACTTCTGCAGAGCGAGTGGATAGAGCCCCCTCTCCCTAACCCTCTCCCACAGGGGGAGAGGGGAGATATTTGTTAGCAATCTTGGTTAACCGCGCTATAAGCAGATTATGGAATTACAGGAAACCATCGAAACCGAGCACCCACTTCTCTCTCCGCTCAACCCCGAGCAGCGGGCGGCGGTGGAGGCCACTGACGGGCCAGTGCTGGTGCTGGCGGGTGCGGGCACGGGGAAAACGCGGGTGCTGACTACGCGCATCGCCTATATTCTCATGAATAAAAAAGCCTGGCCGGGCGAGATTCTGGCGGTGACGTTTACCAACAAGGCTTCGCGTGAAATGCAGGATCGCATCACGCAGATGATGGGTGGGTCGCAGGCGCTGTGGATGGGGACGTTTCATTCCATCGGCGCGCGGATTGTGCGGCGGCATGCGGAAAAGCTGGGGCTGACGTCTTCTTTTACCATTCTTGATGCCGATGACCAGCTGCGGCTGATTAAAGCTATTCTCGGCGAAAAAAATATCGATGAAAAATCGCTGCCGCCGAAGCTGGTGCTCTCCATTATTCAAAGCTGGAAAGATCAGGGGCTGACGCCGGAAAAAATTACCGATATGCAGGCGGCGAGCGGGCATGGCGCGGAAATTTATAAGCTCTATCAGGCGCGGCTGCGGCAACTTAATGCGGTCGATTTCGGCGATTTGATTTTGCATATGCTGACCTTGTTTACCGGGCATCAGGAAATTCTCGAGGAATATGCCAAGCGCTTTAAATATATATTGGTGGATGAATATCAGGATACCAACGTGGCGCAATATCTGTGGCTGCGCTTGCTCGCGAGTTACCATCAAAACATTTGCTGCGTGGGCGATGACGATCAATCGATTTATTCCTGGCGCGGGGCGGAAGTGGGCAATATTCTGCGGTTTGAGCGTGATTACGCGGATGCGAAAGTGGTGCGGCTGGAATGTAATTACCGCTCGACGCCGCATATATTGGCGGCGGCCAGCGCGGTGATCGCCAATAATCGCGGGCGGTTGGGTAAAACGCTATGGACGCCGGTGAAAGAGGGCGAAAAAATCCGCCTCAAATCCTTGTGGGACGAGGGCGAAGAGGCGCGGTTTGTGGGTGAGGAAGTGGAGCAATTGCAACGCGCAAAAAATAACCTCAAAGATATGGCGATACTGGTGCGCGCGGGGTTTCAGACGCGGGCGTTTGAGGAGCGGTTTTTAACGCTGGGCGTGCCTTACCGGGTGATTGGGGGCCTGCGTTTTTATGAACGCGCGGAAATTCGCGATGCGGTGGCGTATTTGCGGGTGATTGCAAGCACAGATGACAGCCTCGCATTTGAGCGGATTATTAATATACCCCGACGGGGTATTGGACAGGCGACGATGCAGCAGCTGCACAGCACGGCGCGTGCGCTCAATATGTCGCTCTATAACGCCACACAGCATTTGCTCAAAAGCGGCGAAATTAAGGGCAAGCTCGGCACATCGCTCACGGCGTTTATGAATTATTGCGAGCGCTGGCGGCAGCAGCTTGGGCATCTGTCGCTCTCGGAAGTGACCGATATGATGCTTGAGGAAAGCGGTTACCGGCAGATGTGGCAGAATGAAAAATCGCCGGAAGCGGCGGGACGGCTGGAGAATTTGAAAGAGCTTACGCGCGCGCTCGGCGATTTTGAGAGTTTGGCGGCGTTTCTGGAGCATGTGAGTCTGGTGACGGAGGCCACCAATAACGACAGCCATAACGATATGGTGAGCCTGATGACGCTGCATGCAGCGAAGGGTTTGGAGTTCGATGTGATTTTTCTGCCCGGTTGGGAAGAGGGCGTGTTTCCGCATCAGCGCGCCATCGATGAATCAGGCATGAAGGGGTTGGAGGAAGAGCGGCGGCTGGCGTATGTGGGCATTACGCGGGCGAAAAAGCGGCTGTATATTTCGCATGCGGCGAACCGGCGGATTTATAACCAGTGGCAGAGCAGTATTCCGTCGCGTTTTATTGCGGAAATTCCGGCGGAGAATATTGAGCAGCTGGACGGCGGTATGCGCAATGCGGCGCGGCCATCGGCGCGGGATTGGCAAAGCGATGTGGCGGCGATTTTAAGCGGCGCGCCCACGCCCGCCACGCCGCGCTTTGCCATCGGCACACGGATTTTTCACCAGAAATTCGGCTATGGGCGCATTCGCGCGGTAAATGGCAATCACCTGGATATCGATTTTGAAAAAGCCGGGCAGAAGAAGCTGTTGGCGGAGTTTGTGAAGCTGGTTTGATTCTTTGTCATCCCTGCGAAGGCAGGGATCCTGTAATCAAGTATTGAGCACAGGATAGTACAGGATCCCTGCCTGCGCAGGGATGACAAGAGTAAAAACTACTCCACCACCTTCTTCACCACGTAATTCGGGCGTTTGCGGACTTCCATGTAGATGCGGCCGACATATTCGCCGATGAGGCCGAGGCCTGCCATGGTGACGCTGACCAGCAAAAACAGCACGGCGAACAGGGTGAATAACCCGTCGCTTTCCGGGCCGATGAAAACGCGGCGCAAGGCCAGCCAAACCACGAGCAGCATGCTGGCGGCGGAGCAGACCATGCCGACGATGGTGAATATCTGCAGCGGCACCACGGAAAAGCCGGTCATCAGGTCGAAATTATAACGGATGAGCTTGTATAAATTATAATTGGAAACGCCCGCCGCGCGTTCTTCATGGCCGACTTCGATTTCCGCCGGGTTGCCCGCCAGATATTGGCTGAGCGCGGTGATAAACGGCGTCGCCTCGCCGGATTCCACGATCTGGTCGACGATATAGCGGCGGTAGGCGCGCAGCATGCAGCCATGGTCGCGCATGCGGATGTTGGTGATTTTTTCGCGCACGATGTTGGACACGCGCGAGATGAATTTGCGGTAAGAGCTATCCAGCCGGTTGCCGCGGTAGCCGCCCGCCACATCATGGCCCTGCTCGATGAGCGCGAGGAGTTTTGGGATATCTTCCGGCGGGTTTTGCAGATCGCAATCGAGCGTCACCACCACTTCGCCGCGCACGCGCTCGAAGCCCGCCATGATGGCCGGATGCTGGCCGTAATTGCGCATGAACTGCACCACGCGGATATTTTGCGGCTTATTTGCGTGCAGCTGCTCCAGCACGGCTTGCGAATGATCCTTGCTGCCGTCATTGACGAAAATCACTTCATAGCTTTTGCCGAGCGAGTCCAGCACCGGAATGAGGCGGTTGAACATGATGGGTAACGTTTGTTCCTCGTTATAGACGGGAATAACGACGCTAAGATAAAGGCTGGGCTGCATAAGGGTCCTATGGGTTATGCCCGTATTTAAGCCCGCGCCGCGCCGATATGCAAGCGGCTTATCGTTTTTGCAGGAGCCAGAATATATCTCCGCCATAATACCAGGATGAATCATTACGCCAGATCGTTTCGTAAGGACGGAATCTTTTTATGTGCAGGTCGGGGCTGGAGGCGATTAAAATAAATTTACAGTCCTTGCCTCCAATGCGTTGCCCGGGAAAGCGGGTTGCCGCGATATATTCCAATACAGGTGAGGTGACTTCGTTATACAGATATTCATCATAACCGATGCAATCGGCCTCGCTGCCGTGCGCCTTTGCGGTTTCGAAGGCTTGTGCGATTGGCGCATAATCGCTGAAAGCGATATTGAGCCAGGGCATTAATAACGCCATCCGCACAATCCAGATGGCTGCGGCGCTGGCAAACCAGAATAAGGCAGCGTCCAAAGCAGCGCGCGTGGACAGGCGAAGGGCAACCAGCCAGAATACGGTTACCGCCAGCGCCAGTAAAGGCATCCATGGGGAATTATAAGGCACATAGTTTGCGGGAATCCATGCGGAGAGGGCATGAACCAGCGCAGGGAGCGGACGGATAGCCACGGGTTGTTTCAGATTCCACCATTCCAGCCAGATTATGCTTAAATAAAGGCCTGCCGCGATACGCGTTATCCAGGACAACACCGAGAGGGTTTTTTCCGAAAGGCAATAAAGCCCAAGCGCCGCCAGCATGGCAAAAGCGGGGGTAAGCGGCAGCAGATAATAAGGGCGCGCCGTGGCGGATAAGGTAAGCACCGCAAGGCCTATGGCGGATATGACGGCAGGCAGCAAAAACCAGGGCTGGCGCCATTCGCGGCGATAATACCATAGTGCCAGCGCCGCCAGCGGAACCAGCGGAAATGTCACGCGCGGCGCGGCTATCAGAACCAGAAAGGGTTTGTTCGCATTGCCCAGCCGCTCGACGGAAAATCCCAAAAACCGCCCGACATTATTTTCCCAAAACCATTCATGAAAATATGCCGGGAATTCTAGGTATAACAGCATGGGCCAGATTACTAGAAAAGGCAGCGCCACCAATAGCGCCATGGCAAAGCTGTAAGACGTATGGCGCGTCTGCAGATCGCGGCGCAGCCCCCACATAATCAGCACGGAAAAGGCAAACAGCACCGGCAGGAAAAGGCCTTTGGCCAGGAACGCAACGCCGGTTCCCGCGCCCATCCAGAAGCCCGAGCGCAGATGGCTCTGCGGCTGCATGAGCCATACGGATGCGCCGTATAAAAATATGGAAGCGCCGGTCAGCAACGGTACATCGGGCTCCATGAGATGCGCGTCTTTAACCAGCATCATGCTGCCCAGCGCCAGCGCAACGGTTATCCATGGCAGTGTTTTTCTGCGGGGCTCGTTAAGGCTGGAGAATAATAGTTCCGCCGCTTTCCACATGAAGACGATGGTAATAACCATGTAAAAAAGCGTGGCCAGCCTGGCGGCATCGTAAAGCGGCAGGTATTGTTCAAACGCGTGCGCGAATATGACGCCCGTCCAGTAATAAAGCGGCGGTTTTTCCAGAAAAGGCAGCGTGGCGTTAAAGGGAACCAACCAGGTGTGGTGATTGTAAAAATGATAGATCGGGCCGAATACGTATGCCTCGGGCCCGTGCCATACGTCGCGCCCCAGCAGGCCTGTGAGCAAAAAGGCGCAGGCGAGTAAGGAAAACCAAAATCGATTAGAAAAAGACATGCGGGAATTTTATGGAAATTATTCTGCGTATAAGCCAATCGGCGGCGGGATACAAGTCTATAGTCGAGATGGGCGCGATTATTCTTTTGTACCGAATATTTCAGCGCAGTCGGAAGCGCTATGTTTTCCGGGCGTATCGCCGATAAAGACGATTTCGTGGATAATGTTTTGTTTGTCGGTATGTATATCGATCCTGCAATACCGGCCTTCCAGCGCATCGGGCGGCGGCGTATCGATAAAGCCATAATGCTTGCCGCCGGGTGCGGCGAAAATATGGGTATGTTCCGCAACCGTACCTGCCGATGACGGCTCTACGGAAACCCAGTGATAGGTTTTGCCGTCATCCATTTTTTCGGGCTGCCCTGCGGCCATGCCGTAGCTGACGAAAAATGCATTGACGTTATGGCCGGTGAATTGTGCGTTTACTTGCTGCATGGATTCCTGCCGCGACGGCATGGTGCTGCATGCGCCGAGCAATAACGCCGTCATTATTATCACGTTTTTTCGCATGAAAACCTCCGCTGCGCACTATAGGCGTTTTTAGGGTAATATCACGCGGTTTTTTGGGAGGCGTGCATGAACGGAGCGTCGGAATGCCGCCGTTATATGGCTTGGGACGTGGCTGGAGATTCGGACTCGACGGCGATTTTCTGCGCATAGCTGGCCGTGGGTGAACCAAGAGCCAATGGCTTATTTTTATAGCTTTCCAGGGCATTAGTGACGGGAGCATTATCGGTAGCCGGCGGCGGCGCATTTTTTTCACTGGGAAATTCGATGTTACGCGGCTTTTTGGGGTGGATGAAATGGCTATACACATAAAGACCGCCGGCGGAAAAACAGGAATAGAGCAAGTCATAAAAGCTGATGCGCGCGTAACTTTCAAAGGTTTTAGATTGGGCGACGGATTTCAGTCCGGCGCCTTTAACCAGTTTCGTAACTTTATCCACCGAGAAATCTTCCATGATTTTATTGTTATCGCCGATCAGGGGAAGCGCGGTGTAGACCACCGCCAGCCCCGCCGCACGGCCCAGAAGCAGCGACAACCAGCTTTGCTTCGGCGCTTTATCCAGCGCCTCCAGATGCATCTCCTGATACGCCAGTTCTTTATCGGAAATGACCTCGCCCTTATCGGTGCGGGATTTGTTGGTGCGTTTATTGATCCAGCGCACAATCTCGGGCTTGCGGTCTTCCAGCCATTTGACCGGCAATAAAAATGTGGTGCCTACGCCGACCATGATGGTCACTGTGCTCCAGGAATCGGCGGATTTGACGGCGTCAACCCCACGCTTGGAGCTGATTTTCTCAATGAAATTGGTGGCGACGGATCCGGCGATTTTATCGAAATATTTACGGCCCGAGCCGTGGCGCAGCCATTTGGTGAGTGCGATGCCGGTGATGGCCTGTGCCCAATAGGAAATGCCGCCATAGACCGCCTTGTCGAATTTGATTTCCGCGGGCAGCTTTTTGCAATGCGCCGGGTCGGGCGAATTGTAGCAGGAGGTTTGCTCTTCGGGTTCTATGTAGGGATCGGTCATAACGTTATCTGCGGGGATTCTGTGGGCTTTGCATAATCAGTGAAGCGGCTGGCGGGCGCACTCTTGCGCGGTTTTTTGAGCTGTTCGGAGGCTTTGGGTTTTGTGCCGGTCACGGCGGCGATTTTTTCCTGCGGGAAATCCTGCAGGTTATCGTCGAGGATAGATTCGATTTCGCCGGTTTTTTTCTTGTTCGTTTTGCGTGCGATGAAGCGGCTGGTGACGTAAAGCCCGGCGGTGCAGACAGAGGTGTAGAATCCCTCAAAAACGCCCACTCTCCCTAATTCCTTAATGTCGAGATTGCCGAAATGCTTGGCTAGGTTTGGTTTTTTGGCCATCCATGCGCCGAATTTTTTGCCGGGATCATTGAATAGTTTATCGTTGAGGCCCATCTTGCCTAGAATGTAGGCCGTTGGGACCACGATAGAAAGCACCGCAATCCTACCTGCGATAACGCTGAACCAGCTTTGTTTTGGTTCGGATTTATAGGCGGCGATTTCATCCTCGGGCGTGGTGCCCAGCTTGTCGTCAATGGCTTTGGCGATTTTTTCGCGGCGGTCTTCCAGCAGTTTGACCATGGGCGCGACCGCCGTGCCATCAACGAAGGAAAAAAATACCATTTTGGAGACGTCGGCCTGTTCGTGGCTCATGCCGGTTTTTTTGAAGAAATTCACCACGCCGTTGCCGCGATTATGGAACATCTCGCCCCACCAGCCATGCAGCGGCTTGCCGGCGGCGTTTTTCATGCCACCCTTGCTGGTGAGGTAGGTCGCGTAAACCGAGATGCCGAACACTACGAAATTGGTCAAAATAGGATATAACAGCGCATCGAACGCCCATAGCCCGGTCGTGCGGGCGGCGGGCCTGGCGGCGGATTTTGCGACGGTTTCGAAGGTTGAATCCTGGCTGGAGGGCGAATTTAAGGGCTCCGCCGCCGGGGATTGTTGCGGTGAAATGGCATTTTCTTTTGGTTTATCAATATTTAAAACCGATTCTGCAACCAAAGAAACACACTCCTTCCTCAGCAGGTTAAACACTTATCCACCCTCAAATATTAGCATATTTGGCAGGGGAGTTTTGTGAAGGTTCTGTGAAGAAAGCATTAAAAAAGGCCGCCGAAGCAGCCTTTTTTAGGGATTGGGCATTGGGGATTAGGCATTAGGGCAGGGCATTATCACTAATGCCTAACGCCTAATGCCTTTTCCCTATCTTTAGAAATCCATCCCGCCCATGCCACCCATTCCGCCCATACCGCCGCCGCTAGCGCCGCCGGATGAGTTTTTATTGTCGTCCGGAGCATCGGCGATGATGGCTTCGGTGGTGATGAGCAAGCCTGCAACCGAAGCCGCGCCCTGGAGGGCAGAGCGCACAACCTTGGTCGGGTCGATGATACCGGCTTTGATCAGGTCGCAATATTCAAGCTTCTGCGCATCGAAACCGTAATTCAGTTCGGTGCTTTCGAGCAGCTTGCCAGCGACAACCGCGCCGTCTAAGCCAGAGTTTTCAACGATCTGACGGAGAGGCGCCTGCAATGCGCGTTTAACAATCGCAACGCCGGCTTTCTGGTCATCATTGTCACACTTGATTTTATCAAGCGCGCGCGATGCGTAGAGAAGCGTGGAACCGCCTCCTGGGACGATGCCTTCTTCAACAGCCGCGCGGGTGGCGTGCAGCGCATCGTCAACGCGGTCCTTGCGTTCTTTTACTTCGACTTCCGAAGAGCCGCCGACTTTGAGTACGGCAACGCCGCCGGAGAGTTTCGCTAAACGCTCCTGCAGTTTTTCTTTGTCGTAATCGGAAGTGGTTTCTTCGACCTGGGCGCGCAGCGTGGAGCAACGCGCTTCGATGTCTTTTTTGTTGCCAGCGCCATCGACGATGGTGGTGTCGTCTTTGGTGATAACAACCTTTTTCGCACGACCGAGCGATTTCACGGTCACAGTTTCCAGTTTAATGCCGAGATCTTCGCTGATCACTTCACCGGCGGTGAGGATCGCGATATCTTCCAGCATCGATTTGCGGCGATCACCGAAACCGGGAGCCTTTACGGCCGCCACTTTCAGGCCACCGCGCAGCTTGTTGACCACCAGAGTCGCCAGCGCTTCGCCTTCAACATCTTCCGCGATGATGAGCAGCGGGCGTTGCTGTTGCACCACTGCTTCAAGCAGCGGCAGCATCGGCTGGAGGCCGGAGAGCTTCTTTTCGAAAATCAGGATGTAGGGATTTTCGAGTTCCACAACCATCTTCTCAGCGTTGGTCACGAAGTAAGGAGACAGGTAACCGCGGTCAAACTGCATGCCTTCAACGGTATCGAGTTCGAATTCCAGGCCTTTGGCTTCCTCAACGGTGATGACGCCTTCTTTGCCGACT
>Ga0206847_10201_pt1 | contig 20027 bp, 12 predicted proteins | sample Alteio_BWOrgCont_17_FD_152880 | JGI IMG/M metagenome (GOLD analysis project Ga0206847, IMG submission 152880) | Enriched cells from forest soil in Barre Woods Harvard Forest LTER site, Petersham, Massachusetts, United States -... | ecosystem: Environmental > Terrestrial > Soil > Temperate forest >... | reverse complement strand
GGAAAGCCGCGATACCGGACCAGAAACGCGATCCGAAAGGCAATGAACAAGCCAAACAAGCAGCCTCTCATTCAGTAACGTTGATCGATGACCACACCTTTCCACGCTATGTTCCAGGCCCCCTTCAAGTGCGGGGCTGTTTTCGGCAAAGTTGAATTACGATTGGAAAGGGCCGTTGAACTGCATTCGCTATCCGTATATGAGAGATGGCGAGCCGAATTGAGGGACTACATTGAGCGACACTAGTGCTGACGTTGGAGAAAGGCCCAAGTTGTCGATTCTCCATTCACCGTTGCCTTGGCCGAACGGCATGCATCCGGTGGACGGTTCTCAATCAAAGCTCCGCCACGTCATGGCCGTGATTTCCGGGCTCGACGCCGCGGGGGTTCAAACTATTCGCGAGTGGATCGATCGCGCCCGCGACATAACCGCTCGAATTGTTGTACTCGTACACGCCACATGCCCCACTCGCTCCGAGGATCTCTCAGCTTTGGTCAGTCTCGCAGACGGACACCCAAACAAAGTCAGGTTATTTGTCGCGCCTCTCGCACATTGGGGAGAGGAAATGACGTGGGTGCGCTTTGATTACGTTGCGGATTCGCCGCCACTGCTGTGGATCTCCGCGGCGGGCAACCTCGGCCTATGTCATCCCGAACCTCACCAAGGGCACGTGCTTCTCACGCCAGACGCTGGAATGGAAGAGCAATTTCTAGATTGGTATTCCGAGGTCGAGGCGCTCGCCGTCCCATTGAGCTGGCGAACATCCAATATTCCATCGCTCGTGCCTGCACAGGGGACAATGGAAGGCCGACTGGCGTGGGAGGCATATCTGGAGAAGTGCCGGGGCGAGGCACCTAATCCGGCATCGGTTGATTTGGGAAAGGAAGCTGCCACGTCTGGATCGGCACCAGAACGCTCGGCCAAGCGAACATCAGAAAAGATCGCCGCGGAGGTCCGAAATGAAACTCGCAGACCAAAGCTAGATCCTCTTGTTCCAATCGTTTCGCAGCTCTTTCAGAAAGGCTTCCACGCGACACTCGACAAGACATCGCGCATCCCCCCGTTGGATTTGCCGATCAATGCCCAGTTCTTCGGAATTGATAAGGTCAGGCAACGTGGTGTCATATCTCGCCACGTAGGCTACAGCATTTCGATCCTAGATGACAAAGTTAACAAAGAGCTTGAAAAACATCGAAAAGCAGCTTCCGATATTCTGCCGAAGTTCACTTTTGCGCTGGCCGATGGTAATCGCTGGATGCCCAGCGCTGCCAAGAAGCTCTACCAGCGAGAGCTGAAGAAGGCTGAGGAAGGCGGTTCGGAAGCCCTACGGGCTGTGCTAGGTAGGGACACAAAGGCTTTTGTATTGAGCAAACGGGAGGTTGTGGCCAAGGATGCCCAACAGCATTATCATGAATTCAACCCAGGCGAAAAGATCCCAGACGAGTACATAGGAAAGATCCTCGATGCACTGGAGCATCGGTTTGAAAAAGCTCTCACAGGCAAATTCGTTCCTGAGCTGAGTGAAGTTGGCACCACATTTCGAGCGCCGCACGAGTGCGATTCGGACGCGAACTGGGCGGTGGCACGCCGCCTCCTTGTTTCCATTGCAGAGTACCCGCGGAAAGCTCTGAAGGATTACAACTACTTTTTTCGAGGCCTGAAAGTCGAACCAGCGGCGTTGCTCGAAGCCATGAATGTGCTCGACGACCACATCGTCTCGCGGGTTTCTGATCGCCGAGCGGAACAGCTCGCTAAGGACGAACTCGATTGTGTTGGGGCGATTGAGGATTCCGAACTCCGCGACCGCGACAAATGCGGCGAAATAGTCGCCCTGTTAAATGGGAGCAAGACGGTCTCGCAAATACTAAATACATTGCAAGAACAGCCGAAGCGGAGGGAACGTTCCGATGAGATAGGAATCACTACCACCTAACATTAGGATTTACATGGCAGTTCTATTCGTATCAGGCTAGGTAATTGACGAAGCACGACTCAACGCTAAACGGAAACCTAACCAGACTGTCGGACGCGAAACCAGGGGTCGTCACTTTGAAGTTTCCCGATATAGAAGTACTGCGTTTCATCGTCCTCGAGCCGAGGAGCAAACATCTCCCGCCATTCGTTGACGTAGAAGCGCCCTCCCTGGAAACCCTTAATCGCCTTCACTCTTGAAGCTACCTGGAGAGCTGAATCGGCACCCACCTCCTTACTCAGCTTTACGAGGCGTCGGACATCCGGCCGGGGGAAGCAGGTGTAGTAAATGTCGTTTCCGCCGGCGGCGAGTGTGTAGCGAACCCCGTGATGGAGTCCCTTCCACTCCCCGCCAATCGGAGTAGGATTGCCTTCGAGGTCGACAGGCTCGCCACTAATTGTGATAGCTTTCGACCCGTCGCTAAAGGTAAAGCGCAAAGGCTCAGAGTAGGTTCCTGCGAGGTAGTAAATCTTGTCCTTCCGATCCGGCACGAGCACCTGCCGATACTCATTAATGTAAAAAGCGCCACCTGGGTTTTCGTTCAGCTCCAGACGTATTTGATTCACCATAGCGACAAGATCCGGATGGCTCTTCGTTGCTAGCAGCCACTGGTCGGATTCATCAAACTCATACGGAATTTCGATGTGGCCACCCTTGCTGGCCTTGATGTGGTACTTGGCGTCTTCAGAAACATTCGCCGTACAATTTCCTTCAAAACGAATTGCCACGCTCTGCTCTCCAATCAAAAAATCAACGAACGCTAAGACCCAGGTCTGCTTTTTTGCGTCACCAGGTTAAGCCCACACCCGCCATCTGTTTCAAACCAGCCGCCCGCTCTCAGCCTACCAACATAGACTGGGCGCCACTGCGACCCTTCTTGCCGTTTTGTCAGCACAAGTCCACAAGGATTGACTATGAATCGTGCAGCGCCATACGGTCGAATTTGGCGGAGGCTTTGGACTAAATATTCAGCGTCGCGAGGAACGCGCGGATATGTCGTCCCATCTTTCGTTTCAAGGGTTGTGTAAATCCAGCTTCCAGCCGCCAGATTGTATTGGCAACCCACATATGGCATACGCCAGGGATGGCCGCACTTTAAGTTTGAATCATCCGAAAGATCCAAGATGCCGGAATCAAACGGATTCGTCAAGCGGAGACAGCCTTCGATTCGCCCCGCACATACCCTCTTTCCATCCCCTTTCGACGATGGCACAAGAACTTGTCCAAACTCGTTGATGAGAAACTCGCCACCTTGGCCACCACCGAGGAACTGCTTCGCCTTTACCACCGATCTTGCCAGCTCATGGATTTCTTGGCCTTCAACGGCCCAGCAGAAACCAAGATCAGAATCTTGACTGAGCAACGCAAGCGGCCAAGGCACTCTTTTACGAGGGTGCGTACGCACATGAAATACAGTCGACTCGCCGGGGATTCGACCATACGGTCCAGTCCACAGTTTTGGTTTGGCTTGATGAAATCTGAACGACATGATCGAGTAACCACCTTCGTTACGACAATTGCTCTGGAAATTCGAGGCCCTTCAGTAACGCTGCGATGAAGAGCGTGCGACCGCTTGCGCGGCAAACTGCATCGTTCTTGACGTTTATTTCAAATTGCGACCCAAGTAAATCCTGGGCACTCAGCTTCCTGCATGCCTCAACCAACCGCTGCGCATCTTCCCCCCGCGTCGGGTCGGTGGCGTCGGCTCCCACGCGTGCGTATGCTTCGCCATTAGAAATCCTTTTCGCGATGACGCCGCCGCGGCGCTGGCGGTAATTCAATCTCAACTGTGGTTCACCGACCGGAAATGGATACTCGTCGCCAGGCATAGCAGACTCGATCCAGCGATCACGTTCCGCCCAACCCATCGCGTTCGCAGTCGAGGATTGGTCGAGAAGCACGAAGGGCTCCCGAACTTGGGTTACGAAACGCGTGATCCAATCATCTTCCTCGGGCACTCGAACCAATACATACTTCCGATTGGACGTCACCCGGAATCGTCCAGCGGTGCCCTTGACCGCCTTAACCGCCGAAGGTACTGGACCTGGATTGCTGACGAAGCGTCCCTGCAGATCACGTATGTTCCCTTGAGTGTCAGAAGTGTACTCCGAGCCTTCATATTGGCCTTCGTATATATCTCCAGGTGCAAGTTTGGACGCGTCGATTGCAGTATCGGGCGGAAGGGGTGTCCTTGGAGGACCCGATTGCTCAACAGGCTCATCACCGGGTTGCCAATGGAAGTACAAATTACGCTCAGTGCCCGTGAAGTCCTCCCAATTCGTACGGGCGTAAATCGCGTCATCCACCGTGCCCCGAGCGTAGAGAACATGAATCACGGAGGTCTTCTCTTCCCCGGCTCTTCCCCGGTGCTTTCTCAGAACACGGCCCAGACTCTGGATTCGCTGACGAACCGACGTAGAGGAAGCCACAATGATGCCCACGTCAGCCGCAGGCACATTAAACCCTTCGATGAGAGACTTCGCGGAAACCACGACGTTTGCGATGCCCTTTCTGAACAGCTCGAGACTCTGCTCGCGATAGCTATCCGGAAGGTCGCTATGCTCCGCGACGACAGCGAATCCCACCGAGCGCAAGCGGTCGAACAATGACATGACCTCCGAAATGCTCTCATGAAACAGAATTGCCCTCGCGTCGGGCTGCAATTCAAATTCAGCTCGGAGCAACGCCTCAACCGCCTCCGCCCGGTTCTTCATCCGGTACAAGAGTTCCTTCCGCTGCCGCGTGTCCATCATGAAGCGCGCAGCCAGTTGGCTCGTCCACCCGCTGCCCTTATCCGAAATCGAGCGAACCCATCGATAAAATGCGCCGCCTGAGCCCTTGCCCGAAGAAGCGGAGTGTTGCAACTCTTTCCGTGCGTCCTCTATTGAGCGAGTCAGTCTCTCGTATTTCTCACCTTCCTCGGGCTTGAGCGTGAGACCAAAATGCCTGATCGTGAATTTCGGGACTACGCCTAGCTCTACAGCTTTCGCGAGCGTAAGTTCGTACACGACTCCACCAAGTTCCTTACCAAGGAGCGAATCTTCATAGCGCACTGGCTCCTTGCCCTCGTCCTCCTCCTCCTCTCGCTCCGGGGTTGCAGAAAGCCCGAGGGAGAACCGTCGGCGCACGACCAGCACCTTGGACATTTCAGTTGCCCCGACTCGGTGGCATTCGTCCGCTATCAGCATGAGATGATTCCCGATCTCTTCACTTACCAGTGACGGCAGCAACTTGTACGCGCTGGCGAGCACCGCAATCAGAATTCGCCGCCCACCCGAGAAGTCGTCATCGTATCCGCCTCCCAAGCGGCCAATCGCCGAGAGTGGGATATTTGATCGCTCCTCAATTTCTTCGTACCACTGGTTCATTAACACTATGGTTGGCACCACGATGGCCACTCTCAGGTCCGGGTCTTCCTGATTCTGTAGTCTTTCAGCAATCGCTAGGGCTAACACCGTTTTCCCGCCACCGGTCACAACTTTTACCGTTCCCCGACGCCCCGCATCAAACCAGGAACGGATGCAATCCTCTTGCCATTGGTAAAGCACCATGTTGTGGAGGAGGTTCCATCGATCTGGCGCGGTCTCCGGGCCGACTATGACGTCGGAAGTCTCCTCTCGCGTACGTTTCTTTTGGTCGGCGGATACCCTGCTACCCATCCACTCGATTAATCGGAGCTGATGGAGTTGAAGACGTTCAGCACCCGACAGAAATCGGCCCCGCGGCGTTGTAAGGTCGTCACTCATTCCGTGTCCTCCGCGTTTTTCAGAGGTTTTCCGAGAAAACGCCCAAGTTCGCCAGCCAACTCGTCTGCGTCGTCGACTTCAAGAAGGCGGTGGTAATAGCTCTCAGACAGATCCGGCCGACCCTTGAGCGCATGTAGTTTGGCCAAGTGGAAAAGAGCGAATGCGTCGTGCGGATCTAACATCAAAGCCTCATTGAAGAACTGTCGGGCTTCCTTGTCGCGTTTCAATTGCAAGTACGCGAAACCGACCTTCGTGCAGATTGCCGCCAACCCAGGTTGATCAGCCTGCAACTTAAGTAGAACTTCGAGAGACGATTCATAGCGACCTGCCAGGCCCAGCCCGATGCCGAAGCGATATCGGTACCACTTCTTCTCAGGCCAGCGTTCCGCAAGCCATGCGAATCCCTTTACGGCATCCTCGTAGTTCTTTAGGCGGACCTGTACTTCCGCAAGACCCTCCACAGCATCTCGCCGCATATCGTCGCTGGCGCCTTGTTGTTCATACCAGGTTGTTACGCGCTGATAAACAATACGCGCAGCATCCCATTTGCCTGCTCTCTTCGCAGCTTCCGCGTAGACAAGCAACATCGACGGGGCAGTAGACATACGCTGCATCGCACGTTCGAGTTGCTGAAGAGCTTCGTCAACTTTGCCGTCTTTCAACAAATCGCGTGCGACAGAAGCGATCTGTTCCGCCGGGCTCATCACTTGGTCATGGATAACCGGGACCGGCGTAACGTCAGCAGACGCGCGCTGGATCAAAGCCTCTCGGATGCGCGTGAGATTCCCGAGCAGTTCTTTTCCGTTGCAATATCGCCTTTCCGGCTTGGTCTCAACACATCGCATTACGAACTCATCGAGTTCCCGCGGAATTCTTGAGTTCAGTTCCGATGGCCGGCGAATCGGGACCAGATTGTGCACCTCGGTCAAAGTGGGACGAGGAAAGCGCCCCGTCAACATGCGATAGAGAATGACCCCGAAAGCGTAGACATCACTCTGCAGGTATCGACGTCCCCGAGGATCATTTTCAGAACCGAGGAGTTCGGGTGCCATGTAAGGATAGGCCCCTACGCCAGCGGTCTCAACAAAAAGCCGATCGAGTATCTTGCTCTGGCCGAAATCGATCAACCTTACGTCGCCATCAGGGCCAAGGAGCAAATTGTCCAACTTGAGATCGCAATGCATGAAGGCCGGCTGCCAGTCATGCAGGTAGGCCAAAACTTCGGCGATGTCGCAAGCCCACTCCATGGCCTCGTGAAGGGAAACGGGGTTTGGCGCCTCCACCTCTCCGAGCCGTTGTAGTAGGGTCCCACCCGAAACGTACTCCATACAAATGAGCGCCAAACCATCCACGCGCCCTGCCTCAAAAACCTTGACGATGCGTGGGTGATTGAACTGTTTGATTCTCTCCGCTTCGTCCAGATAAACGCGCAACGCTCGATCCTGATTAGTGAAGAACTTCACCGCGACATATGGCGGAAGATCCGATCCGTCTACCGTTCGAGCCTTCCATACGTCCCCATAGCTCCCGCGGCCCAGGATCGTCTCCAATTGGAAACGGTCGCCGAGTACTACTCCAGCCGCGAGGTTTTCCATTTTCACAGCAGAATCTCCTTGAGTCGTACTTTCCCCGCAGATTCGGCAAATATCGCCGTGGCTACTACGAGTCGAGCCTCAGGCTCCAAACCGGCAACTCGAACATCGCCGGGAGTTCGAAATCCAGATCTGATCAGGGATTGAAATTCACTGATTGCCTGGAACTGAGTTCCCGACGGAGCCCAAAGCATCAGCAGAAGAACCCGAGGTCCTTTGCCCAGGGCACGGTGAGCTAATAAAAGATTACGGATCTTGTCGTTCAGAACTTGGCTCTTTGCTGAATAGGTTTCATATCGCTCGAACTCTCCGATAAGTTCTACGCTCCGCGTTTCCCGGTTCCACCAGACCGCATCTGGACGAACAGAGCTTGGGCCTTCCGCAAAGACACCAAGCCCCGGTGTCATTCGAACCGGGTACTCGGAAACTGCAATACGCCCCGCGACCCTACCGACCAAGGTCAGGTAGTTCATCCCAAGGCTGTGCACTGTTTCACTGAAGTCTTCAACGCCCCAGTCCGTCAGCATCGGCAGGTATTCCCGAGCGACCGCAAGGGTTCGGAACTCCTGTTTGAGCAGAAGTTCGGTATCGTCTATCAGCGATACAATTCCTGACATGGCTACAAAAGCCTCCCTGGTCCCCATTCATCGAGAATTCGCGGTGACTCTCCTCCGTGCAACAGCGCCTTCATCCCCACGCGGACCAGCAAGGGCGCCGGAATTGACCTGCCGGAGATTAGCGCCTCACCTGTCGAAAGTGACGGCAACTCGTCGATGTCCGCCTGGCTTAGCTGCTCAGTGGACTTAATGATGAATCTCTGGTCTTCAGGATTCTTAATGCGCATCGTGATCAGCGTGTTGCATTGGCTAGTCACGTCCGGATCGAGTTTGCTTGGGCGCTGGCTAATGATGGCAAAGCCCACGCCGAATTTCCTGCCCTCCGCAGCAATCTTCTTGATGACGGACCGGCTCATAGATGCCCCATCCGCGGGAGCGAAGTTATGCCCCTCCTCGTAGACGATGAAGCAGGGACGAGTGGGATCGGTCTTGCTCGATGCCGCAGCAAGAATCTCGCTGGACATCAGACCGACGATGATCTGACGGGCCTCATCGGAAAGCCCCTGAAGATCAATGATCACCAGGCGTCCCGGTTCCTGAGCATTGCGACGTCCGATCAACGTGAGAATATCGGTCGGTGTACGACAGGCCCGAGTGTAAAACGACTTGGCCTCACCTATTACGCGCCGAAGACGGATTCCGACGATTGCCGCACTGCGCGCGCTCAGGGCCTTTTGTTCCTCCGGACTGAGATTTAGCTCGGGATCGTTCTTGACATCATCAAGGCGTCGGCCCAAGAGGTCCAGCAAAGTATTGACGTCCCGCGGCGATTCGGGCTCCTCCTTACGCCATTTTCGAAACGCCGCGTCAAGGACTCTCATTTGAGGTTCGCTGATGCCGGGAAGGATTCCGCCCAAGTCTTCCATGTCCAACTGATCGAATTGGAGTGCCAGGCGCGTATTTGCGTCGGAGTATTTGGCGTCGAACGCCTCGTCTTGAGGGGTGTAGATCTTTAGTCCGCCGCCAAGCGCCTGTAGACGGCGAAAATTCTCCACAATTCGCTGGAGCATCTCGCGGTCGCGGCCGTCTTGCACCTGATCAAGTCCCTCGTTGAATTGAAGCTGGCCACGTGCAAACGCTTTTCCGTACTCTCCGTGCGGATCAAAAACGATGACCGTGCCGTTCATTTGAGCGACAAGCCGTTCAATGATTCGACCAACCGTGTACGACTTACCCGAGCCTGTCATTGCCAGGATCGCCAAGTGTTCCGTAGCAAGCTTGTTAACGTCCAAGTAAATTGGGACAGTCTGTGCGCCTGTTTCGTAACCGACTAGGTTGCCTATGTGGATCGAAGTTTCTTCACTGAATTGGTAGAAGCGGCGAAGGAAGTCGAAATCAACCCCATAAACCCGAGCACCCGGATCTAACGGGCGACGCGGAAGGCGGATCTCATTGCTGTTTGGCTCTTTGAAGCCAATCAGCTCAATTGTGCCGTAGAGCGTTTCGCCACTTGTGAGTGCACCGGGCAGAACGTTTACTTCACTGACTCCCTCTCCCAGATCTTGCGAAAACAGGACGTTGTTGCGAGATACAGCAGTGATGCGGCCGAGGCAGTCGGTCTCCGGTTCTCCCTCACGCTCTCGATGAGGAATGCGCACGAACTCGCCACGGCGGGCGGAGAATGAACCTCGCAGGGCGGCTTTCAAGTCGTTTGCGCGACCGGTATTTCCAACAAGGCGGCCAAGGTACTCGGTTGTTGCTGGCATCAGCTTTGCACTCCATTCCTGATCAAGGATTGAAACGTGAAATCTTCGATTGTCGTGGTCTCGCCCACCACCAACGCCTGTTCGTCGAGCGTCCCGGAAATCAAAGCCGCGACATCCGAATTTGCGGAGACGAGAAGTTGTCGTGAGGCGCGCCATCCGGCTATTGCCGCGATTTCAGACTTCCTAATTGAAGCGACGAGATCGGGCTTGAATGTCGGGACTAGGACGGCAGAAAGCGCTTCGCGGGTCAAACCCAACATTGTGGTTCCAGATGCACCCCGCTCCATTTGCATCTGTCCGTGTGGGCTGTTGAGAAAAGCTGCCAACACGTAAGGGTCGCAGCCGCTCCGAAGCTGAAGTCGAATTACTTCAGAGCTGATCAGCGATTCTTCTACAACAGTGTCTACGACGAGAGCAGTACCAAATCGACCTTTGCGGGTTAGTAGAACGTCGCCAACTTGAATTCTCTCCGACGCAGGCAAATCCTCTCGGCGAACGGAAACTCTCGCAGCCGCAGTTGGGTCACATTCATATGGATCTATGTCACCAACACGGAGGTAGGGAGTCCCATCTCCCACAAATTCGCGAAAATCATGACCGTTCCGTGCTTTGGCAACCCATCTGTCGAGGCTAGTCAATGATCCGAATCTTCCCCTCAAGCTGCGTTCTAATTCGAGAAAGGATAGGCGATAAAAGGTCGCGTCGAGACGCGAGGAGAGGTCTAAATTGTTAGTCCAGGACGTATTTCCTGTCGAGACTTCGGGCAGCGGTGGTAAGTATTTCGCGAGGAGTTCCGCCGTCTTCCTTCGCGCCGCATTGGATGCTGATCGTAGCTGTTCCGCTTTTCGTAATTTATTGCCGATTGCAAGTTGCACCCGCATGGGAGGGACCGGAACTTGCACGCTCCTGCTGGCAACTACTCCTAAGTACTGGAGGATTGTGCCAACGCCGAACCGTCTCAACTGTGTGTTTACAAATTGCTCGTTCAGTGCTGCTACGAGGAAGTATGGATCGATCTCGTCGCTTGGCCTGAGCCCAATAACGTGCTCTGTGATGTTAACGAGAGGAAAGTTACAAGGGACGATGCATGCATCTCCAACTCGTCCGGCCTTAGAAATGAGGATGGTTCCCGATTTCATTTCTGAACTAGACAATTCTGAACTTGTTGAGGGATCAAGAAACACAAGATTGGCTTCAACCGGAAAGAAGGGATAAACATTCTGCACTCGAAAAAGAGGTATACCTTGGCTTCTGAAAAGGCTTGAGGGCAACATGGAACCAAACGGTCCTGTCACCAGCTTACCCAAGTCACCAAGGCTCCGAATCAGGAGGTCTCCATCCTGCTTCCGGCAAACAACAGCCCGTTCGTGCGCAACAAATTCAGGTGAATAAAACTCGCTGTCAAGGCGCATCAGTAGTAGGTCACCTGGGTCGATCCATGTATTCACGATTCTTCCTCCCAACCCGATAACCAAGTTCTCTCGACTTGCTCTTCCCTCATAGCTTTCAACGTGTGCTGTCGATAGAATTCCAGCCACTTCTTACTCTTGACAACCTCCACTGATCGTTGTGCGTACCAGAGGGGCAGAGGCAACGACTTCCGGTGGTCGAAGTATGTAAGGGCGATCAGTTCAGCTGCCAATCGATCAAGAGTCGCCTCCGCGCCACGCGTATGCCATATTGCTGCATCGCCAAGAGTTTCCACTTGCACCGGTGCACCGCGGACCCCGGTCAAATAGTGAAAGCCTAGACTCCCTTTTTCGATTAGAGCCTTGGGAAATGCATCCTTGTCTTGGCTGCCTTGGCGATTGAATGCAGCGGTACGATGATCCGCGGGCAGAATGCCGGCTAGAACCCGATCAATACCGATCGAGAGGATCTGCGCCCAATCGTCCTGAATGAGTTTTTGTGCTCCAAAGTCGATGGGATCTGGTGTTGCGGATTGCCCCTGGTCCTCTAGCAACTTCAGTAAGCTGCCGAATCGACGCCGGCCCAAGCTAACAATAATTGGCCCCGTCTCGGCAAACGGGAAACAACGGTCTAGTTGCCGCGACCAGAAGTTCTCGACCTTGTCGCGCAGACTCTGAATCTCAGCCTTAAGCTCGCGGTCCATTTCCGGATCTTGTTCCGCTAGAGACTGCGCGTATACGTCGCGCCCCATGATGAGCGGCATATCGAGCAGGATCAGATTGGGAAGCTCCGGCTGAATGAAGATCTCATCGAGCAGTTCGTAGATGAGGGTGTATGTCTTCCATTCGAGACGGCGGTCTGCCTCAAGATTCGTCATATCGCCGATGTCGAGGCGGCTTTGCTGGCGAGAGTGTGAAATGTCCTCCCCTGCTGCGGTGATCTCATGAGAGAGCGCGCCAACCGAATAAAGACGCCCGCCAAACGCAGATATGCTCTGGTGGCCAGCAGCGAGCCCAACAGCGCGCCGCCGGATTGTGCGATCAATCGTCAGCTTCCGGACTAGGCCGCCGTCTTTCAATTGAGGAGCAATCCGCTGAATTGCACGGAGTTGCCGAGCCAATTTGCCGACGGTCCCAAACACGCCGAGTTGCATCTGCGCGGCCATCTCCTGCGCGAGAGGATTGTTGTTGTCTGGCGATGAACTCATTTGGTTCGGACCTCCGACGTAACCTCTGATGGCTGTAGAATGCGCCGTAAGTGTGCACCCCAACCGAACCGCGATAGAGCCAACCTGACGTCAGCGACCGTTGCATGAGGCAGGCGCTGTCGGAGTCTGATGACATCGTCCGGTGACAGCTGAATATTGAGATATTTGGTCGCCGCCTCTGTTAGGTTCGCCAAATCGGGATCGGCGACAGCCAGTCGGCTAAGCAAGAATGCCGCCCCGAGCTCGCTCTCCTGCTCCAGAAACTCATCTATCGAGGCGGGTAGAACCGACGGAACGGCTTCAACGGATTCGACCATTTCGGCAACCGGAGTGCTCACGGCTGCGATCATGCTGAGCAGGAGAGCCTTTTGGGTATCGGCGGCAACCCCGACGAGACGACTTGTCACTGTTGCCGCACAGAGCACGATTGCTCCCGACACGGTATGAGGTCGATAGGCGAGGAGCACGGTCCCAACGCCCGGTGCCTCTCCCCATTTGCCGGCGTGGAGGGCGCTTTTGATAACCGTGAACCCGGGAACCTGGTAATGGTGATCTCCCCACTCAAAACTCTTGAACTCAGCCGCTGTGATCTCGACCGCGGAAGGAGATCCGAGAATGTTGGTGAGTGAACCGGCGCGGAAACGCGGAACTACTATTGTGTCTCTACCCGCAGAGGCGCGACCCCGCAGGAGATCGCCCGCTTGGCTGGGAGCGTCGGCAAGCCAAATACCGGGTACTACCAATACGGGCGCAGCCGAGACGGCCTCGGGAGCCGAAACCCACTGCATATTGCTTACGAATTGCGGCAGCATCATGAGATCCGGCGAGTTCTTGTGAACGTCGAGGCCGATGCCAATTGGGGAGTCAGTAAGCATGAATATCCTCTAGACCAACCTCAGGCGCAACAAGCGCTTGTTCATCAGCGTCTTTACATGGCCCTCGTAAGGAGGCGTATTCCAATCGACCTCTTTGCCCTGTTCATCCATGCGACACAGAGCTACCAAGTCGTTGAAGGTGGTCGTTCCATCCTCAGGAAGGTATGCATTGCCATCCCGTTCCGCCTGTTCCACCACGTCGTTGAACAGCCGGACAGTCTCGCCCCAAGTGGCCCCTTTCTTATCCGGCCACGCAACTTCTTCCAAATTTTGAGCACGGCGGACACGTCGATAGGCGCTCATCGTCGCGTTGTATTTCCCCTGATAGTCTTCCTGAAGCCGCACGAGGATTCCAGTATTGACGCCATCAAGAAGCGAACGAAGGTCGGCAGCTAATGGCTTCACCTCTTCCACGTCTGAGCTGAGTTTGGGCGTCAGGTCGAAGATTGAAATCCCGGCTGCGTCACGTTGATCTGTCTTCTGCCGCATCAGGCCCTCCTCAGCGAGACCCTGCAGATCGGATAGGCGTCTATCCACTTCCGCAACCTGGAAGCGCTCTTTTGTTGGCTGATCAGCATCTGAAAAGAACTGCCTGAGCTCCGCAACGCGGCTCGACATCGTGCTAGTCTCGATTCGGATACCCTCCCATTCCTTTAGGGAGCTCAGGAAAGACGAAACCAATTTGCCTGGCTGGGTGAGGTCTGCATCGATCGAATTCAGTCGTTCAACAGACTCCCGGAATCGATTACTCGCCAGTTTAAATCCAACTGTCGCAATACCAAGCGTCGTTGCGCCGACGTTGATTGTTTGGCCCGGTTTTTCGGATGGAAAATTCAGCTCCTTCGTGTAGAACTCAAGCGGCAAGCTGAGAGCCTGAGTTGGGAAAATGCGTTCTCCCGAAGGGTTCGCCGGCACGCGCGAATCGACGTCCGTCAGGACATTCTGAATTCGATCAAGCAGGACTTGGCGCCGTTCTTTAAGTTCGCGATAAAACCCGCGGAGGATTGCGAGACGCCGCCACAGTGGGTAATCGCTTCGGCCGGACTGGGCTTCGTATTCTGCGAGGCAATCGGCAGTGTAGGAAAAGTCTTTCGCTGGCTGCGCTTCGAAGACGCTTGCAACGGTTGCGCGAATCTCTGCTATGAGCCGCATTGCTGTAATAATTCGACCAACATAAAGTGGCGCCCCGTCGGAGCCCATCTTGTTTAGGTCGTCCCAACTGAGCTTAAAGAAATCCAAATTGAGGGCCGTCAGTTTCTTTTGGGCTTCTTTCAACTTTTGCCGCGCCTCCTTGGCAAGTTGGTCCTGAAGGCGGTCACCGACCTCTCTGTGAATGGCTTGAATCTCGGTCGAGACCTGAGCGAACTCTCGTCCGAGCCAGTCCTCTGCTCGCTTCACAAGATCTTCGAGCGACTTTCCTGTAACGCGGACGTATTTGTCGCTTTTATCACCTTGAGTATCGAGCAGGCCGACGTGGAAGAGGAACAACGTTAGCTGTCTGATGATGTCCCGTGGTGGTGTCTCCGAGTGGGTCTGAAATAAGAATTTCCGTTCCAGGTCTGTTCGGGATAAAGCGATCGACCCGCACCGTTCAACGAGCGCGATCAGCGAGCGAGGTATTTGCGCCACAGTGCTATCAGATTCGTCAACGACGAGGCCGGTGGTAGGAAATCCCTCGAATTTCGGTCCCGGTTCTAAGTGACGCGCAACGGCTTTCTTGAAGAGATCAAGATCCGTTTGGTCAAACAGTGGCGAGCGCAGCAGTGCGTCGTATGACGAACCATTGACCATCTCAACGTAGCCACGCGCCAGTACCTGCAATTCGTTATCTTTGGCGCTGCGTCCATGGAAAATAGGCCGCAAAACGAGCCCTCGACGCTCGATCTCTTCAGCCCAGCCGTTAACCTTCTGTAATAGATTTTGGCGAGCGGTCTCTATCCAACCCGAAAAGTAGCGCGTCCGCAATTCATCCGGATTGAAACCATCTGCGAGCAATCCAAGGCGTTGAAGAACTTCCTGCTCCTGTGGAAGCAGATTGTGGATTATCACCATTGGCGAGACCTCAGGCGCAATCCTCGCGATTCGTTCCGGCAACTGTTCTGCGAGATCAGGGTTATTCCGCACGACCAGCACGACAGGGTGCTTTGGCTCGCGAGCGATAAGGCTGAGATCGTCCCCGATCTCGACTTCTTCCGCGCTCTGCACGACGAGCAAGGTCACAGCCGATTCCGTACCAAGGTTCAAAGGAGACTGCTTCGAATGTATCGTGGCGCAGAACTGCCGATAACCGTCCGGAAATTCCAGATCGGCCGCCTCCTTTTCCCAAGCGAACGCCAGACCTCGAAGGAGGGCAGTCAGGCTCTTCTTTTTGTCGGAGCTGAGTACTTGATAAGCCTCCTCAAGCTGCGTATTCTTGCGCCCATCTCTGAGGTAGCCCGCCTCGGCCTCCCTCAGTCGGTTCAGACGATTGAAACCGCGCAAGAACGAAAACGATGGAGCGAGGAACACTTGCCCTGCGGCACCCTTGTCCTTACCCTCCCTCCAGGAAAGCATCAGGAATCGATGCAGTCGCGGCGCGAATATTTCGGCCTCACTTGCGTATGGCGAGAGACTTCGAACCTGCTCCGTGAACTCCTCTTCCATTTCGCAGATCAAAAGATTCTCGCGACGGTCTTCGGGCAGCGCAATGGAATAGGCACGTAGACTGTCCATCACAGTCTGGATATTGAAACGCGCTTCACCGGGAAGTTCGAGAATATTGCCCTCGGGGTTACGAAATCCCGAACTCACCATATGCGAGGTAATCAGGTGTGGAAGCGGCGGACAGACTTCCAGCACTGGGGTGAATAGCCTCTTGCCAGAGATGTCGTGCTTTTTCTCGAAGAATCGCTGGGCCTTGGCCTCGGGCATTTGGTCTACGCCCAGTCCAACTGGTTTCGGCAAAAGCCCGAAAATTAGCCTAACTACTTCGTCTTTGTCGCCATCCTTCGCGATTTGGTAATCGCTGATCGCTTCCAGATCGAAAACCGTGTTCTTGAGCCCCTTCGGCTTGTCCTGCGCAAATTTCTTCAGTAGCTCCGGAACCGGAATTGCGCCATCCCTGTGGTTCTCGTGAGCGTGATTCATGATCACGTTGAACCAACCGAAATTGCGATTAGCAGCGAAGAACGCTGCCTCTTTCAGCCCCGCCGGATAGGTAGAGAGACTGGCGGCTACCGCGGGTCGATGGTCGCGCAGGTACCGAAAAAATGCCTCGACATCATTGAATGAATTAGTATTCAGCTCGTGCCAGCTAGTCCGGCGACGTATGGCGGGAATTCCACGCATGAGATCACCGACCGCGAGTGAACACAACAAAACAAAGTTGACTTGCGGAAAATCCTGGCGCAACTCCTCTTGTTTGATGACCCGAGGGATGACGGTTAGCAGAGCTTGGTCGATCCCCTTGCCGCGATCCTCTGAGGGAAGACCGTCGCGCTCTGTATCAGTGATGTCCTCGATTTCATCGACGACGATCCAGAGGTTTTCGATCCTCAGCTCTTTGAGAATCTCCAAGCTCTGGCGCAGGACCACCTCGGGTTGAGATCCGGTGAGCACTTCCGATAAACGCTTTTGCACCGAAGACCAACCCCGAGGCCCCAAAGCCAGTCGACTCAGTTCCAAAAGTCGATCCTGATTCTTCGTGAGCTTGTTTGCTTTGTGGCTTCCCCTCGTTCCAACTAGGCGACAGAGCGCCTCCACGGTGACACTCGGAATCCAATTATCCGTCTCAAGGGAGTTGCCTAGCGGGCCAGTAGTGACTTGGCTATAACGAACGAAAACGGGCAGAATGTTTTGTTCAAGCCCCGCTTTCAATATTCTGTCCGGGCGGCCGTCTATAATCCAGTCAGCTTCGGTCGCCAATGCTTCCAGGCAAAGCTCGTGACCGACTCTACTCTTACCAACACCCCATCCACCAATCAGCACGAAGAAGCCGGAAAGAGCATCCTTGCCTTTCTTCAGCGTTTCTTCGCGGAATCCACCGAGACTTCGGAACAGATCCTGTTGCCCGACAATAGGCATCAGGTCTTTCAAGTCGGACGGCAGAATAGATACGCCCTCTGCCTGCCACGGATTGATACTCATCGGGCACTCCCTATCATCACTCTAATTTGAACCATTTGTTTTCTTGGATCACCGAACAAACCTTCGCCATGGCGAGCTTGGCCGAAGTCCTCGGCTTCTATCACGAGTTTGCCTTGCGACTGGAGGCGGGCAATTTCAGCGTCGGGGTTTTCAATGCCCTCCCGACGAAGGGCTTGTCGAAGGTCTGAAGCAATTACGTAACCGGTATCTGAACGAAGCTCCTTCACTTGGTTGGCAACGAGTTGCTCAATGGGGAGCGCTTTGGTCGTCGATTCCCAGCCAAATTCGGCAGATAGATCTTCTCCGAGTTCCCGGGTTGCGGCGCCTCGGTCAATCCAGCACAGCTTGTCCTGTGCTTGCAGAACACCGAGATAAAGAAGGATTTCAAACGGTCCACGCAACGCCAATCCAACGTCATGGAGCGAAAGATGCTCCTGTAATGTCCCGGTAAAGCGACAATTCTCCGCTTCCTTCAGAAGTGGATCGTCTCGCCACTCGCCGAGCGCCCACCAACTATGCTCCCGAAGCAAGGTCCGGAGCGTAGGAAAATCCCCGTCGTCGCCATGGAACGGATATATCGGGACTCCGTCAGCGAGCAATTGCGCCTTTCGGAGACTCCCGCCGAACCATTTCTTTCCATCAAAACGCAACTCCGCACCCTCGACTGAAAGCGCACGGATCACGACACGTGTCCTCGGCTCTCTTGCGAGCATAATCTTCGCGAGTAGCCTCACCCAACCCTTACCCTTCGGATCATCGATGTATGCCGCCCGCAGTTTCCTTCCATCCGGAGAGACACTGTATCCGTTCGGCGTCAGGCTCAACAGGCCGAGACCCTTCAGGATGATTCGACCATTCTTTGCTTCGAGTCCGGGGAGATTCCGGATGATCTTTTCGCCGGCAGCATGACGTCGATCAGTCATGCGTTCCGTATCGTACTTCCTGCCGAAATCCGTCGCGGATGGCAGATGCACTCCGTCCGGAACTGCAGCCAAAAATGCGGGCCAAGTTTGAATCCTCGTTCCGTCGTACCAGAGAACCAATTGATTCAGTCCAACACGAACAGGTTCAATCATCGGACGCCCCATGTTGCAGATTTAAATCATTGGCCGAAGACCATAAGTCAAAAAGATGTCCGCGGATCTGATCACGGACCGCCTTCCCTCTTCGCAGAACTCCCGACATCAAGCCTCCCCCATGCAATCGGTCGAGAACCTCCGAGTGCAGCATCCACCGGTCTTTCATAGGAGAAAGTTTAACGAGTCCTACGGAGGCCATTAACCTGACGGACGCCGACCAACTGAGCCGAGAGTCTCCATCAAGCGACGGGCCCGCAGGTGCAATCCCAAACGAACCTGCTATTAGGTTCACAACGTCGTCAAACTTGCCGATCTCGTAGGCCGTCTTTGGCCTGTGATCCGTATCGGGACTGGAATCCTGTGTCGGCCGATAGAAGACCCGAACGTTCACAAATATCTCCGTTTCTTCCTGGTCGACGTGGGTTAGCACAAGGCTGTCATGGCCGAGTTCTCGATCCAGGGACTCGAGAATGAATATCTGAATCAAGAGTCCGAACAGCACATGGCGAGCCAGCGTGAACAACGCTTGATCAGCGTCTTGCGAGTCGCGCCTTGCGCAATTCGCCGCCTTTAAATGGCGTGATGCCGGGACCTCAGCCCCAATAGGGGCTTTACTCGGCTCGGCAGGCCATTCCTCTGACAGACACAATCCGGTAAAAGCCACGGCTGGCACTGACTGCTCGATTGCGGTCCAGAAACCCTCAGTAAGAATGTCCGGCAACACAGCTGGAGGTCCCTCGATTCGCGCAGTTTTCAGCGCATTTCGGTCTGTTCCCAACAGTGGTAATCCCTCAGGGGAGTGTTTGTTCTTTCCAGCCCAGATAAAACGGACAGGCTCGACAAGTCCCACTACCGCACGGCGGTCGGACGGGCCGCCCAACGACGCCCACTTTCGGATTGGCAGTCCTCGGCTCATGAGATTTTTCAAGTGTGGGTCAAACTGCATGTCGAGAGCGATCCCCTCTCCCTGTGACCCTCGCTCGACAATCGCCGCAAGAAGTTCCGCAGTGGGTTCATCGAATCGTTGCCGGTCGGCAGCCACGCAACACCCAGATCGTCGAAGCGGAATATACAAATCAACGAGCAGCGGAAAAAGCGCGGCCGCTCCGCCGGGAAGGTCACCCCACAATTCGCGATCCCATTGCTGGAAGATGTTGTGATTTTCTTCGCGCGGTGTGAGTTTCTCCCAGGAACTTGTGGATAGATCGAATGGCAGCATGTTTGTTGTTGAAGACGCAAGTTCCAACAACTGCACGAACCGGGGAGCGAACGACAAGAGTGCTCCAAAAATGAGTTCATCGAACCGACTCCAACGTGCGGCCGAGCCAATGGTCTGCAAGACCTGAGCCATTTGGATATCTAGATGAAATCTGTACTGCGGGTCAAGTACCGCTGTGCGGCGGAGAAGGTCTAGAGGCCCAGTTGCCGGTTCAACCGCTGCCAACCAACTCCGGTCGGTGTATAGCCAATCGTTTCTCGAACCTTCTTGTACGGCACCGACTGAACGCAGCCACGCCGAATGGGCATCACCCCAGGAGATCCCTCCCAGCCGGGCAAGCTCAAGCAGGTTCTGCTCAACGTCGCTAATTGATCGTGGCCGCATTTTCGTATTGTTGGCTAAAGAACGCCGCTCCCAATAGATGGTGATGGGGGACCTTGCTTGTAAGCTTCCACGATCTTCACTAGATCGTTCACGCC
>Ga0206847_10170_pt1 | contig 20204 bp, 17 predicted proteins | sample Alteio_BWOrgCont_17_FD_152880 | JGI IMG/M metagenome (GOLD analysis project Ga0206847, IMG submission 152880) | Enriched cells from forest soil in Barre Woods Harvard Forest LTER site, Petersham, Massachusetts, United States -... | ecosystem: Environmental > Terrestrial > Soil > Temperate forest >... | reverse complement strand
TCGCCAGCGTTAGCATGTGTAGCTGTTCCGCCGCGCCGCCAAAGGTAGAACGTTGGAGGGCGTATTGCAGTTTGATGATGGACGAGTAGACACCCACATCAACGGCAACATTGAGTTAACCGGGAGTTTGGAAGATTTGGGATTGAACCCCAAATGACACCCAACCGGATGCCGGAGCCAAACGCCCCGGTCGCCGCGGCTACAATCCATGCCGTGAGTCGGCGGCAGCTCAACTTGGGGCGTCGGGAAGTCCGCGCTGCGGTTCAAGGCGGTGGCACCGGATGTTAGTATTCAAGCCGGTCAGGCCATGCGCACCAGGCCGAGGCGCGCCGCTTCTCTTACCGCGGCTGTCCTGGAGGCGGTTCCCAGTTTCAGGAGCAGGCTCGCCACATGCGTTTTGACCGTGCCTTCCGTGATAAAGAATTGGACCCCAATTTCTTTGTTGCTCCTGCCCGAGGCAACGGAGCGCAGAATTTCCAACTCCTTTGGAGTTAACAAGGGTTTCTGCATTCGATCCACGAGCTTTTGCGCGATTTGGGGCAACAGATAGACCTCGCCCTGATGTACGCGCCGAATCGCATCGAGCAACGTTTGCCGGGGGCAGTCCTTTAACAAATAGGCCCGCGCTCCCGCCCTTACCGCGTGTTGGATGTCCTCCTGATTCTCAAAGGTGGTCATCACGATCACCTTGGTCTTGAGCCGCAGCGCGGTGACTTCGGTGACCACGTCCAGACCGTCCATGCGGGGCATTCGGAGATCCAATAAGGCGACATCGGGCAGAAGCCGCTTGATTAATGCCAGCGCCTCATCGCCGTCGTTCCCCTCGGCCACGACTTTCATGTCCCGTTGCCGCCCCAAGTTCGCCACAATGCCCTCCCGCACGATGGGATGGTCATCCGCAACGATAATCTGGATCCGCGCTTTTCCCACGGGCCGTCGCCCGTCCGGGCATGGCTCCGGTTCCGCGTTAACATCCGCGATCGTCATAAAGTGGTTTGAGCTTATGCAGCCGACGGGAATCCGCGCAATCCCTCTTTAGCAGGAGTCCGGCTTATCTCGGATGGGCTTCAGCGCACGCTGACTGATAAGATGGTGCGCGCTGCAGGTTTCGAACCTGCGACCCCTACCGTGTGAAGGTAATGCTCTACCACTGAGCTAAGCGCGCTAACCGGAGAATAATTTAACAATTTCACCTCCGCACCGCAAGAGTAAATCCCAATCGAATTGCCCCTGCAAAACAACGATAAAACCCAATAAATAAGCTATTATTTGCACGGACGATCGTGTGGAAGCTCGACACAATATTTTCCAGATCGCGCAAAAATAATTTGCCCCACCGTTCGGATTGCCCCTACATTCACCACCGGTTCGCGGCAGTTTCGCGAGGGTGAAATTGGCAAACATTGGCAAACAGATGAAACCCAAGATTACCGTCCAAAAGTGGCTGATTCGCGGACAGACCAAATGGGCTGTCCATCGCATTGAATCAGGAAAGCGCAAACGATCCTTTTTTGACTCCAAAAAGGCGGCGGATGCCGAAGCCTCCGTGCTGCGGTCGCAACAGGCAGATGTCGGAGACGTTTGGCTCACACTGCCTGCCGCCGAACGGCAACGATTAATGCAAGTTCATCACGAGGCACAGAAACTGGGAGTCGATTTGGCCGACTTGCTGGCCGATTGGAAACGAGCCCCCAGATCCACCGGAGCGAGTCCACCTCTGGAAAGTGTGATCGCGGAATTGCTGGCCGCCAAGGCGGCCGCTGGTCGCAGTCCTCGATATTCGGTGACGCTTTCAATTCCTCTCAATCAATTTGCCAAGGGCCGCGAGCGCGCTGCCATCGCGAGCTTCGGGCTTCGGGATGTCGAACAGTTTTTGGATTCAAAAGGCATCCACTCCCGGTCAACGGTTCGCGCCCGCCTGTCCACCCTATTCCGGTTCGCTGTTCGCCGTGGCTACCGCCCTGACAATCCATGCGACCGTCTTGAGGCTGTCCGGGTCGTCAAAACCCCACCCACAGTTCTGAGTATTGTCCAAACAAAAAGTTGCTTGGATTGGTTGGACTGCAAAAATCCACGGGCATTCGCCTGGTTCGTCCTCACCACCTTTGCGGGCCTGCGACCCGAGGAAGCGGAGCAAACCTCTTGGAACGAAATCAATTTTGAGGAGGGTTGGATTCGCGTTGAGGCTCAGACCACAAAGGTTCGCCAACGGCGCGTGGTTTATCCCCATGCCACAGCAATGCTCTGGCTGCGACGCGCCCGGGAACGCAAGTCGGAGTTACCCCTCGCCCGGCAACCGCGGCGCCGCGCGATCCGCTCGCTTCGGACCCTGCTGGGATTCGCCAAGTGGCCAAAGGATGTGACCCGCCACAGCGCCGCCTCATATTGGTTGGCTGATTCCGGGCAGGCCGCCCAAATAGCGTCCGCATTGGGCCACAGTGAAAGCGTTCTCCGCAAGAATTACATGGCGTTGGTGACCAAGACGGAGGCTCAGAAGTTTTGGCAATTACAACCGCCTACAACCCCCATCTAATCCGCCATCCCCATCGACGCCAGAGGTTCGGGCATACTGGAGTGGCTCTCCCTGCGCGCAAATCCCCTCCACTCATTGCCCAGGCGGTCGGATTTGATGTTTGAGCCGCTTTTCCAGATACGTGCGGGGATGAATTCGTATGTGTTTCCGCCCCTCGCGGATGACGCCCGGAAGGGAGCAGAGATGCCGGCGCACCCAACTCTCGCTTTCCCCAATCCACTGCGCGAACTGCGCCGGCGTTAACAACTCGTCCAGATTTATATTTTTCGCATCCATCGTCTTAATCCAGTTTGAGAATTTCTTGGAGCAGCTCGCGGCACGCACTTGCCTGCCAAAGACAGGTTGACCTCCCCGCCGCTGCGGTCATCGGTTAATCCGTGAAATGCATGGGCTGGGTTGCAGAAATATGCGCGCAATATTGCCTGCCCAGTCGGTGAGTCGAATTGCGTTACGGACAACCTTAAAAACTCTCCAACAACTTCCCTGCAACCCGGTACGGTCACGACTAGGATACATTGGTGTCCCCCGGGTCAGGTGGTTTCGAGTCGCGACCCCAATCTGTAATTGGGAGCCCGACACGAACCCGACCGGAGTTAAGGCACTATAGCGGGGTTGACCGAACGCCCCCTGCAGTGCCAAACACGAATGGTAGTGACGAATGTTCGTCATCGGTCCGCCAGGGGAACTTGAAACAAACAACACGTTGAAATTATGTCGTGGAAAAACAGTCTGCAAAACTTGACGGAGGAAGGGATCGGAAAGCGTCTGACCCACCTGGATTCCCGCACCAGTTCCGTCACCACCTCCTGGGGGGTGGATTGGGACGAGACCTACATCGCCCGGGATCTCATGCAAAATTTCTTCGATGCCAACCGGGAGCAACTCGACCGCGTAGAGGTGCTGGTCGAAGGCAACAAAGTGACGATTTCGGCCCCGGCGCGGTTTGAACTGGCGCGGTTGTTCTATCTGGGCAGCGAGAAAGGCGATGGCGATGTCGGTCAGTATGGCGAGGGATTCAAGGCCGCCGCCGTCTGCCTGCTCCGCGATCACAGTGTTGAACCGATTGTGGTTTCCGGGGATCAGGTCGTTTACCTTCGGGTGGAGAGTGAAAATATCTCCGGCACGCAGCTACAGCCCATAGTTTACGACTTCTTCCAAAGCGGGGAAGTTTATGAAGGCACCCGTCTGATTCTCCGGGGTTGCTCGAAGGACTTGGTTCAAGCCTTGCGCGAAGGTTTGACGCACTTCTTTGACGAGCAGAACCCCCTGCTCGGGGCTCGAATCTGGTCGTCCTGGGATGGATTGTTTGCCGTTTATACGGCCAAATCGAACGTTGGCCATGTGTTTTACCAGCGGCTCAAGCGCGGGGAAATCTCCGACTTGCCGGTGGTCCTCGTCATCAACAAGAGCTTTGAACGCATTGAGAAGCGCATCAAATCTGACCGGGACCGGAACGCCTTCGGGGGCACCCTGATGGAGGTGTTTTATCAAATTTTCGCCCGCAGCGGAGTGAAAAACGATTTCGCCGGCCAGGAGGCCATTGTCCGGGCCGCGCGCAATTGTTGGGTGCGCGGACATTCCCTGCTCAAGGAGATCACCGAGGCTGGCCGCTATAATCACACCTGGCCGCCGGCCAAAGCCAGGGAGCTATTCGGGGACCAGTATTATGCCCGCACTCATTCACAAGACCATGCACAAGCGTTGCAGTTTGAAGGGTGGGAGCGTCGTTGGCGCGAACAGGGCCGGCAGGTGTTGCCCGCCTATTTCCGGCATTTCGGAGTGCTCAACGCGAACGATCATGGTTTGGAAATCCAGCGCAAAGCCCACGAGGAGGCGAAAGCCAGACACGTTCGGCCGCCCACTCCTGCCGAGCATCAATCCATCCGCGTGCTCAACCAAGCGCTCCGGGAACTCGCGCCGGTCTTAATGAAGATTTTCGACCAGCGTCCAACCAACTACAGCGTGGCCGAGACTGAAGTCATTTTGGGCGAACTCAAGGACAAGCGAAGCTACCATTCCCGGGAAGTCTTTCTTTCAAGCGCGGTCTTCGCAACCGATTTCGCGGGTGCCCTGGCCGTTTTTCTGCATGAGCACGCCCATATTTTTGGCTGCGACGGAAGCCGTGGCTTCACCGACGCACTGACCGAACTGTTGGAAACCGTGGTGCGCGAGCGCAAAAGCTTGGACCAGTATGAGGGAAAATGGGCGCGGGCCTGCGAACAGGTCGCTTTGGAGCGGGCGGGAACAACCGATGGGAACGAAACCATCGACTTGGAATCCGAACTCGGTTCAATGAACGAGATTCAATTGCGGGATTTCATCAAGCGGCTGCCGCTCACGACGGTCAAACGCGCGTTGGTGACTCCGGAAGAGGAGTGAGATTCCCCGGTGCCGCCGGAAATGACGGCCGAAATGAACTGCGGTTTTGAGATCAAATATGAAAAACTTCCTCACTGGGTTTGCGCTGCACAACCTCGACGGTGGTGGCATGATTTGGTCCGGCCAACTTCCCACCCCGCTGCTGCCTGATGCCGCCGGATTTGAATCTTTGTGGCAAAGCCACCCGCAGGAATTTCACGAGATCAAAATGCTTGGCCGGCTAGTGAAGACACCGCGTTGGCAACAGGCGTTTGGCAAGGACTACCACTACACCGGGCGAGTGAACCAGGCTTTGCCGCTGCCGCCCTCGCTGACGCCATTCCTGGAATGGGCGCAAGCCAGCATCGCACCCGAACTCAACGGCCTGTTGCTTAACTGGTATGACGGTCAGTTTGGCCATTATATCGGCCGCCATCGTGACAGTATCCAGAACATGATTCCCGGCGCGCCAATCGTGACGATTTCTTTGGGCGGGGAACGGACCTTCCGGCTGCGTCGCTGGCCAGCCCGGTTGAAGGGGTCGCCCATTGATTTGCCCGCGCGCAATGGCACGGTGTTTGTCATGCCGTGGGAGACCAATATCACTTTTACGCACGAGGTTCCCGCTTCGAGTCGCAACGCGGAAAGGAGGATTTCCATCACAATCAGGGCCTTTGCGCGCTGAGGCCTGGGTTTTTCGCATACCTTTTTCCACTCTTGAAACACCGAGCCACCGGCTTTGCGAATGCCAGAAGAATCCGCGCAGGATGTCCTCTTCATGGTTGGCAGGCGCGAAAATCCGGTGTGGCAATTGTATGGCGGGGAGTTCCGCGTCAAGGTCGTGCGCCCCGTTCCCCTTCGCCTCCACCTTGACCCGTAACTTCCCGCCAGGATTCGCATTTAGGATTTCTCGCGCGGGATGTGCTTCCGCAAGATCAGGGGAGAATCTTTAATCCGGAATGGCCACTGATGGAGGCACATTCCAGAACACGGTTCTGCTTTGTTTGACTAGGGACTCGAAAGTAAGGTAGATCGGCCTGCAAGGGGAATGTCGATGAGAGGGTGTGGTGCGGGCAAGGGCGAGGCAAAGCGAGAACAACGATCTGCAACTGGACTTGTTCGGGCTCACCGGTCCGAGGATTTCCATTTATGAAGCCACCGACGCCATACGCCTTGATGGCCGAGAAACATTGGCGCGAATTCCGGCCGAAAATGGTCGCGGAACTGGAAGCGAGGGGCCGGCTGCGCGCGATGGCGCGGGACGCGGCGGAACAGACGGGAATGGAAATGGATCGGCTCTGCCGGCAATTGATGCGGGAGGGGCTGACGGCGCAACAGGCGCACGATCAGGCCTGGGAAATGGTGCGGGAGAAATACATCTTCCTGCCCCCGGAGTCGCGCTGAACGGCCATTCTCCTTCTGACGCCTATTCACCGATTCAATCATTTGACGCCAACGACACTCACCGCCAAGAACCCGAACCATTCCGCAACCAGAACAACTACCGCATCACCGACGACGACCGGGTTGGTATGGGCTCCCTGAAGCAAAAATGCCGCGCCAACCTGGAAGCCATCGAATTGCTCAAATTGTTGGAATGTGAAAAACGAACGCCAACGGACGAGGAGCAGCGAACCCTCGTCCGTTACGTCGGCTGGGGTGGTCTTCCCCAAGTCTTTGATTCCCGGAACGAGCAATGGACGGCGGAGCGGGAGCGGCTGGAATCGCGGCTGACCGCCGACGAGCTTGAATCCGCCCGGGCCACCACGCTCAACGCCCATTATACCGCTCCTCCCGTCATTCGCGCGATGTATGCCGCGTTGCGGCAGTTGGGATTCCGACGCGGGCGGATTCTCGAACCGGCCTGCGGGCTGGGTCATTTCATCGGCCTTATGCCGGAGGAAATGCACCAGCATTGCCAGATCACCGGGGTTGAGATTGACGGCCTCACCGCCCGGCTCGCCCGGCTCCTATATCCCGACGCGGACATCCGGCATCAACCGTTTGAAGAGGCGCGGCTCGCCAACGGATTCTACGACATGGCGATCTCCAATATCCCGTTCGGGGATTACAAGCCGTTCGACCCGCAGTTAAAGCAATGGAACTTCGTCATCCACGACTATTTCTTTGCCAAAGCGCTCGAAAAAGTCCGGCCTGGCGGCCTGATTATGTTCATCACTTCCAAGGGCACCCTGGACAAGGTGGATGGAGCACTGCGGGCATTTATCTCGCACCAGGCGGATCTCATCGGCGCCATCCGGCTGCCGAACGACGCGTTCAAGAAAAACGCCAATACCGAGGTCACGACCGACATCGTGATCCTGCGCAAACGGCTGGCGGGCGAATTGCCCGCCGGCGGTGCCTGGCAAAACCTCGCCGAAACCGCCAATTCACTCGGGGAAACGATCCCCGTGAACGAATACTTCGTGGAGCACCCGGAGATGATGCTGGGTGAAATGCGGCTGGAAGGCCGGATGTATCGCAATCACGAACCGACTCTGGCCGCCAACGGCCGGGATTTGGCGGCTCAACTTGCCGAGGCCATCGCACTGCTACCCAAGGATGTGTATCTTCCGCTGGATCACCGGGTGTCCCGGCCGCGGATCGAGCAGGTTTTCCCCGCCCAGGAACACATCAAACCCAACGCCTACACTCTCGTCAATGAACAGGTAGGCATCCGTGACGGCGACCACATCCGGGTGGTCGAGGGGCTGTCATCCCGGGTGGCCCAGCGCATCCGGGGCATGATCCAAATCCGCGATGCCGTCCGGCGATGTTTGCGCGCCCAAGTTGAAACGACGGACGAAGGCAATCTGGAAGCGACCCGCACCCAACTGAATCAGGTTTATGACCGGTTTGTGAACCATCACGGGTATCTTTCCGACCGGGCGAACACGTCGGCGTTTCGCGGAGATCCCGACCTGCCGCTCCTGCTGTCGCTGGAGCATTACGACGAGCATTCCAAACTCGCGGCCAAAGCCGCCATCTTTCGGGAGCGCACCGTTCAACTCGGACGGCCGTCGATTGAGATCAAGACTCCGCAGGATGCGTTGTTGGTGACGCTGGGCGAGCGCGGCTTCGTGGACCTCGAATACGTCGCCGGCCTGTTGCACCGGACGCCCGCCGAGTTTCTACCCGAATTGCGCGGCGCCATCTTTCTGAACCCGCAGACGAACCGCTGGGAAACCGAGGATGATTATTTGTCCGGGAACGTGCGCGCGAAGCTGGCGGTCGCGGAAGCGGCGGCCCTGACGGACGAAGCCTTCAAGGTCAACTCGGAGGCGTTGAAACTCGTCCAACCGGCGGATCTCGCCGCGTCGGAGATTGACGCCCGCCTGGGCAGTACTTGGATTCCCACGGAGGACATCCAGACTTTTGCCGAGGAATTGCTCGGCGAAGCGGGCATCGCCGTCAGCCATGTGCCGCAACTCGGCTTGTGGGTGGTGCGGGCGGGTTACACGATAAAATTCTCAGTGGCAAATACGACCGAGCATGGCACGGACCGCCGCGGCGCGGTGGAACTCCTCGAGGACGCCCTCAATCTGCGCACCCCCACCGTTTATGATTTCGACGATGAATTGGAACATGACGTGGTGAACGCCCCCGCCACCGAAGCCGTCCGCGACAAGCAGGAGAAGATCAAGGAGCGTTTCAAGCATTGGATCTGGCGGGATGACGAGCGCCGGGAACGGCTCGCGCGCAAATACAACGACGAGTTCAACAATGTCCGGCTGCGCAGTTTCAATGGCGATCACCTGACCCTGCCTGGCGCCAGTCCGGCCATCCAGTTGCGTGCCCATCAGCGCGCGGCGGTCTGGCGCATCCTGCAAACGCCCAACTGCCTGCTGGCTCACGTCGTGGGGGCCGGCAAGACCTACACCATGGTCGCCGCCGGAATGGAATTGAAGCGCCTCGGGTTTGCCCGCAAGCCTCTGTTCGTGGTCCCGAACCACATGCTCGGCCAGTTTTCCTCCGAATTGCTGACCCTGTATCCCGGCGCGAACATTCTCGTCGCCGCTAAGGAGGATTTTGAAAAGGCCCGGCGGCAGACGCTGATGAGCCGCATCGCCACCGGCAATTGGGACGCGGTCATCGTGACTCATTCGGGCTTTGAAAAGATTGGCATGTCGCGGGAGACGCAGGAGGAATTCATCCGGGGCGAGCTGCGCGAACTCAGCCTTGCCATCGAGCAGCAACGCACCCAGGACAATTCGCGCATCGTCAAATCGCTGGAGCGGGCGAAGAAGAAACTTGAATCCAAACTGAAGGAACTGGCGGCGAACGAGAAAAAGGACGATTTGCTGACGTTTGAGGAGTTGGGCGTTGACCGTCTGTTCGTGGACGAGGCGCACTATTTCAAGAATTTGTTTTATGTTTCCAAGATGACCCGGATCGCCGGACTGCCGGCCACGGCGTCCCAACGGGCGTTCGACATGTTCCTCAAAGTGCTGCATGTCCAGCGGATGAACAACGGCGCCGGCGTCGTGTTCGCGACCGGCACCCCCATTGCCAACAGCGTGGCCGAGATGTTCACGATGCAACGCTACCTGCAATTGACGGCGTTGAAGGCTCTGCAAGTGGACCACTTCGATTCCTGGGCGGCGACGTTTGGCGAACCGGTGTCGGCCATGGAACTGGCCCCGGACGGTTCGGGCTACCGGCTCAACACCCGCTTCGCCCGGTTCATTAATGTCCCGGAACTCATGCAGCAGTTCCGGCAGGTCGCGGATATTCAAACGCAGAAAATGCTCAATCTGCCCGTGCCCGCACTCCGCGCCGGCAAGCCCACCGTCGTCAATGCGCCCTGCTCGCCGGAATTGAAGGAAATTGTGCAGTCGCTGGTCGAGCGGGCCGAGGCGCTGCGCTCCGGCCGGGTTGATCCGCGCGAGGACAACATGCTGCTGGTGACCACGGACGGGCGGAAGGCCGCCTTGGATTTGCGGTTGCACGATCCCCGGTTGCCGGACCATCCCGAAAGCAAGGTGAACCGGGCCGTCGCCGAAGTGGAGCGCATCTGGCGGGAGACCGCCGGGCAACGCTGCGCCCAACTCGTTTTTTGTGATATGTCCGTGCCCACCGGCGGTCGGGGATTCTCGGTGTATGAGGATATGCGGGACAAATTGCTGGCGCGCGGCATTCCGAATGGCGAAATCGCCTTCATCCAGGACCACGACAGCGATGCCGCGAAGCTCACGCTCTTCCGCGATGTGCGCGCCGGCCGGGTTCGCATCCTGTTTGGCAGCACGCAAAAAATGGGCACGGGCGCCAATGTTCAGGAGCGGTTGATTGCGCTGCACCATCTGGATGCCCCGTGGCGGCCCGCCGATGTCGAGCAACGTGAAGGCCGCATCCTCCGCCAGGGAAACACGAATGTCGAAGTTCAGATCAACCGATACGTGACCGAGGAATCGTTCGACGCCTATATGTGGCAGACATTGGAAACGAAGGCCCGGTTCATCGCGCAGGTCATGACCGGCGAAAGCTACCTGCGCCGCATCGAGGACATTGACGGGGCCGCGCTGACGTATGCCGAGGTAAAAGCCATCGCCTCGGGCAACCCGATGGTGATCGAGAAGGCCGGCATCGACGCCGAAGTCGCCCGGCTGTCGCGGCTCCGCACCCAGCATGTCGAAACCCAGTTCCGGTTGCGCTCCCAGGTCCGCCGCCTGACGGAAGATGTGCCGCGCTTGGAGAAGCGGCTGGCGGAAATCCGCCAGGACATCGCCACACGGCAGGACACCCATGGTGACGCGTTCGTGATGCAGATTGACGGCCAAGGCATCCGGGACCGCGGTATCGCGGGAGAGTTGCTGTTGCGGCAGGCCGAACGGGTCAAGGTCACCCGGGTTGACCGGTTGGTGGGGCAGTTCGCGGGTTTCCAAGTCGCGGTCGCGCACAATTTTATGAGCGGCGCGGATATTGTGGTTAAAGGCGCGGGCACGCATCTGGCCAAAGTTGGCAGCACGGCCCTGGGGACAATTCGTTCCGTGGAGTATGCGGTTCAGAACCTCGAAGACGCCGCCGCCACCGCGGAACAACGACTCGCCGAAACCCGCCAGCGAATTGCCGACTTGCAGGTGCAAACGGTCCAACCGTTCGATTATGAGGAACGCCTGGCAACTCTATCTCGGCGGCAGGATGAACTTGAGGACGCGCTGGATTTGACCAAGGGGCAGGCCACGGCCCAACTTGGAGCGCCAGATTCTGCCGAGAGTGGCATTGGAGAGGCCAACACTGCCGCACCGGCGGAGGAATCGGCAAATCACGCAGCTTGCTGAAATGGCAATAACTTGTGGGACGAAGGACATTGCCGCATCTGGAATTCGCGAGTAACTTTCCAGCGCCCGTTCGATCCAGAGTGGAACGGGAGTGTTCAATGTGACCGCCCGCCCGTCCTCTCAGACTTCCGTTGCTCCCCGGGGACGACGGCCAACCAGTCCTTGAACCTCAAGACGAAATGGCTACTCTGGAAAAGCTAATTCCTTGAGTTATGAAAATTCAGATATTGAACAACTTGGGAAACAAACAACCGGATTGGATGCGCCACACGCGATCCCGGCAAAAGCTCGTCCTTATCGTTTTCCTGCTGGCAGCCCTGCCAGAATTAATGCCGCGCGATCAGGCTGCCGCCGCCGAGGGAAACGCCATTCCCGATGGCAAGACCTTGCTGGGTGTGCCGTTCGTCAAATTAGTGCGCATTGCCATGGGATTGGAGCGGGAAACACCCGCCAACGTGGACGCGAACACGCGATCCGGCCCGGAGCCGGAAGTCGTGGCCGCTTATACAGAGCTGACGCCAAAGCAAAGATTGGCCGCTCGCAACCTGGCGGCTTTGGATGCGCACGAGGCCCAGGAAGATTACGCTTCGAGCATGGCCTCAAGGGCGGCTTCACTGGGCGGGGTCCAAGAGGTTGAGGTGGGCGGACAAGTCCGCGGCACTACCGGCGTCAGCGTTCCCAAACCGCCCGACCTTGGACCGCAACAATACCAGTACTACCTGGATAATGAGGCCGCCGAATCCAGGTACCGAGCCGCGTACGCCCAATTTTTTGGCGATCCTTCGGGGAAATACCCGGACCCATTTGTAACGCCGGCAACCAAGAGCCGCAACCAGAACCAGCCGCAGCAGGCCATCAAACCTGTCGGCGTTACGACCGAAAACGAAGTTCTCGTGTACACAACCAGAGGATGGCAAGACCACGCCGCCACTCCCCGCCTATGGCTGGTAAATTCCTCGAACGCAACCATCGTTCTGCAAGACGGCGACCCGTTGACGAAGGGCGGGAAACCTTTCGGTAAAATCCTCTCCTTCCAAGTGATTCAAGGCGATAATTTGGGTCATGTACTCTTGCTGGCCAGGCTGGCCGGAAGCAAGGAGGTATACCTCCAGTCCGATTCTGTATTACTTTGGGCCAAATCCGATGGAGCGCAAGTAATCGCCAGTCCATCTGAACCAATTCCGGGGATGACTGGGGAGTGGTTCATTCGCGCAATAAACACTTGCATACTCAGCCCGGACGGCGAGGTTGCGTTTACGTGCGACGCAATACGGAAATCTGACGCCAAGCAGCGAAGCCCGGTCCTGCTCTATTGGGATGGGTCTCTCCTCCGCACTTGTGCGTATCCGCTGGACGATCCCCGCGAGACGACCTTTCAGCTTGGGAACCAGACCGTCACGAGGACTGACAATCCCCAAATGCGGGAACAGTTGGACATCGCTCATCCGAAATTCCTGGGGCACGGCAGATTGGGCATCCCGGCTGTGGCGCGAGACTTGCGGCTTGGTGTGCGGAACCCGGAGCAGTATCGGCTCTGGGTCGTTAACGCCGGGAACGGTGGGGCGGTTTGCTTTAACCCGCATGGCAGGAATGACTCGTGGTTTGGGCCGGACGGCAGGATGACGGGGATTAAACGGACCCAAGGGCCGGCTCAAAGCCCGGCCAATCGACAATCCGGGAACTTTCAATCGGTCGCCCGACCTCCAAACGCCCGGGGGAATCAAGAGGCGATGCCGGCGCGATCAGCGCCTTTCTTGGAAGTGTTCGCGGGACCGCCGGAAGCCATGAGAGCCGTTTTGGCTTTTCAAAGTGGACCCGTCGCGGATCTTGGGCCGCGGCAAATGTTAAGTCTTCGAGACGCGGAGGGCAGAACCGCGCGGGTGGCATTGGGACCGGAAGGACGCATCGCCTTCTCCGCGCATATCGAAGGACCGTGCGACATCAAGTATGATCCGGAAAAAGGCAAAACGGTCGTGTCCGGTGGCCGTCCCGCTCCGCAATGGGTTTTGCTGGCGGGGAGGGAGGGGCAGGAAAGCTCGGTGCATATTGTGGGCCACGAGTTCATTCCATGCATCGGCTCAAATTCTGACGGCAAGAACGACGCGTCCGGCTGCCTCAAGGACTTTCAGTTCACCGACAACGGCACCTTGCTGTTTACAACGACGGGAAGATTCTCGACCCTAGACTCCGGTCAGCACGAGCAAGCGGACCAGGTCGGTTTTGTTTGGAGTTGGGATGGCGCGGAACTGCGCATTATCGCAAGCTACAGTCAAAAGGTTTTACTGCCCGCCGGGACCAATGGACCCTTGGGCCACTTTTCGTGCAAACTCGCCAGCGATGGCCGCGCAATCCTGACGCGCGGGGCCAATGATATGGTCTTTTTTGCGAACGTGAAGTAGTCAGAACGGCTGGCGACTGCCGCCGAATTGCGGGCGATTTTGTTTTGTCGCGCCAACCGGTCCAAAACAATCCGCAAGCTCGCTGCCTCCGCTGAAAAACTCGGGCGGCCGGCGGTCATGGCCCATGGCTTGTTCCGAGCCTTGGGTCGGAACCGCCGGACACTCTGGTCACGGGGTTGCCAAGACCACGCTCATCCATTGGGCGGTTCTCCCTCCTCGACTCTTTCGACCCTTATTGGGAACGAAATCGAGCTCTCTTAAAACCATGCAACCTTCGGCGGTCCGGAGCGGGACAATAAGGAAGAATGGCAGCAACCAATCAAGAAAATGATGCCGACGTCCGCAATGTCGGCCGCGCGTCAGGTTTCCTGGAATCATCCCAGGGGGCCTGCATTCACCGTAAAGAGCCAAACCTCAACCCACGCCTGATCCCATGATCGAATCCACATCGACGACCGTAACCGACCTCTGGAACTCCGCCGCCGTCATTGCCCCCAATCATTTTGTTTACAAGAGCCTGTCCAATTGGGCGTTCAACCTCGCGGTGGGCTGCGGCCATGCCTGCCGCTTTTGCTACGTGCCCAGCGCGGCCACGATCAAGCAGGGCCGCGCGCTGGCCAGGTATGGCGTCCAGGACCCCGATGCGGAGTGGGGCGGCTATGTCTTGCTGCGGCCCTGGGACGAAAAGAAATTTCTCGCGTCCTTGCGGGCGGCTGAAAATACGCCGCCTGGCAAGCTCAACCGCGACGGAAATCGGGCAATCATCTATTGCAGCACCACCGATGCCTACCAGGTTATTCGCCATCCGGACCCGGAACGGCAACGGGAGTTGGGGGAGCATTCGCGATTTCTTGTGCGTCGCTCGCTTGAATTGATCCGGGACCGGTCCACGTTGAATGTCCGCATCCTCACCCGCAGCCCGTTGGCGCGGCAGGACTTCGAGTTGTTCCAGAGTTTCGGGAACCGGCTGCTTCTTGGGATGAGCCTGCCCACGCTGCGGAATGATTTGGCAAGAGCGTACGAACAAAAGGCCCCCGCCCCGTCCCAAAGAATTGCGACCTTGCGCGCCGCGAAGGAGGCGGGTCTGCACGTTTATGTGGCCATGGCTCCAACGTATCCCGAATGTGATGAGACCGATCTCCGGGCCACTTTGCAGGCGGTGGCGGATTTGCGACCGACGACAATTTTCCATGAGCCGATCAATATTCGGGCCGAAAACGTTGCGCGGATGCAGTTGGACGCCGCCTGTTTGGGCCTGACCCTTAAAACCGACGTGTTCGCCACGCGCGAAAAATGGCGGGACTATGCGGTCGATTCGTTGAAGACGGTCGAGAGGCTGGCGGAAGAAATCGGGATCTCCCGGCAACTTCATTCCTGGCCGGACAAATCGCTGGGGAGCCGTTCCGCAGTCCAATCCCGGGCCGATGCCTCGGTTCATCTGGCATGGCTTCAGCGTTCCTGGAACCGGGTCAGCGAATGGCCGGCAGTTGATCAGGCAAATCTCAGCCTTGGAGGATAAACGCCATGCAAGACAACGACCAGAACGGCGATTGGATCGAACCCGACCACTCAATCGATCCCTTTGAGGAGAAGCCGGTTTTCCTTCCCATTCCCTCCGACCAGGCCAATAAAGTCGTTGAGAAGTACTTTGATCCAGGCTTCCGCGCCCGGCATGCCCTGGAAGAACCGTTTTGGGTTGGGGATGTGGCGACGGAAATTCTCGGTCTTGACTCCGCTCTCACGTATGACGCATTCCACAATTTGCTCAATGGACGCACTCCCGACGGCGAATCCGAACTCGGCACCACTCGTGAGGCAACGCAAATCTGTGCCTGGCACCGACTCTGCACAGCCCCAGGCAGCGTCGGCGTTCTTCGGGCGCTGGGCGCTCCGCGGATTCAGGAATTAATTACGAAAGCCCATAACGATGCGGTTCAAAATGAATTGCGCCAAGCCGAACAACAAGTTGGCGGCCATGATTTCCTTGAACCCGATGAATACCTCTCCCGTTTCTTGTTCGCCTGCTTTCCAGGCCTTGCCTCCCATGAGCAATCTCCCCAGTTGCACACTCGCGTTGTCTGGATCAACACCGCATTCTTATATTCGGGGACGACACGGCGGGTCGCTTCCGACCAGATCAGCGTCATGGAATCGATACAGGACGACTACGAGACCAATCTCCACTGGAACTTGAAATCGAACCTAAGCCGATTTCGTCTTCTTGATTATGGCGCGGACCCCTATGAAATCGCCGGAGTTCCCTTGGAGCTTTATCGCGAACATAGCTGGATGTTCGCGGACCGCACCGGTCCATTACCGCCGGTTTTGTGCGCCAATGGCAAGGCATCCACCCGCGAAGAGTTGCTCGAATGCTGGCGGCAGCAAGCCAAAACATTTGGTTGGGGTGCCCGGGAGGCGGCCGCCCTGATCAGTAGCGTTATGCGCGAAAGGGTTTGTCTGGAAGCCCAGCGGACCGGCGGATCTTATTCTGCAAAGCTCTACCGCGAAGGCCGGATCAAGGCCATGACCGATCACTTGCTGTGGCAGCAGCAGGCGAGGTTCCACGCCAAGAAAGGAGTTAAACCGTGGCAGGCGGGGCGGGTCATCAAACAAGGACGTCAGTAAAAGGTGATCTCGAATCCCTGGCGGCTGCGTGAGCCGTCAGTCTAAACCAAGCGGTCCGTTCGTTACCCACGCTGAGTCCCTCCGGCTCAACCGCCGCGCTCTGCGTTCCCGGAGAAACCTCATCCTAAAGGGAAATCAGCATCGTAAAAACTCTGCAACCTCCGGCCTCCGGACATCCGACAATAGGGGTGAATGGGGCACCAAATTGGCAGCAGTCAAACACGATCCTGAAATGGAACCGCGAGCCCCGTTCTGGTGAGAAGGACGGGCCGTTGCTCGTGCGTCGATAACCTTAACTTTAAACCATTAAAAAAATGCTAAATCTAGACCAGGACATTGACGGCGCTGAACGAGACTACCCTTATCGTCCGAAGCCGGTCTTCGTCCCGATCCCCGCCGATCGAGCCAACAAAGTCATTGAGACGTTCTTTGATCCAAGCTTTCGTTCCCGGCATTCCGCGGAAGAACCGTATTGGGTCGGGGATGTGGCGACCAAGATCCTTGGTCTTGATTCCACCGTTACGTTTGAAGTCTTCCACAATCTTGTCAACGGGCGCACTCCCGATGGAAAATCCGATCTTTTCACACGAAGCGATGGGTCGGGTCCTCGTGCCTGGTACCGCCGCTGCACAGCGCCCGGCAGCGTTAGCTCCGTGTGGGCGCTGGGCTCGCCGGTAATCCAGGAGTTAATCTCGGAATCCCACAACGACGCCGTTAATAGTGAATTGATCTGCGCGGAACGCGGCGTGGGCGGAGATCCAAACCTCGAGCCCGACGAATACCTCTCAAGTTTCCTCTTCGCCTGTTTTCCAGGTCGAGCCTCGCGCGCGCAATCGCCACAATTGCACACCCGCGTTGTCTGGATCAATGCCGCGTTCTCAAGATTTCAGGTGACACAACCGCTTTCTGCCGAACAGAGAAAATTCATCGAAGCCCTCTCGAATGACTACGACGGCTATCTTTACCGGAACTTGCGATCGCAACTTGGTCGGTTTCGTGTCCCCAATTATAACGGTGCGCAGCCCGAAATCATTGGTGTTCCCGCGGAACTCTATGCGGGGTATGCCAGAGCATGCCTGGATCGCGGCGGCCCCTTCGAGCCTGTTTTGCGGGCCAATGGTAAGGCATCCACCCGCGAGGAGTTGCTTGAATGCTGGCGCCGGCAAGCCGAGGACTTCGGGTGGGGTGCCAGCGAGGCCGCCGCCCTCATACGTTGCGTCAGACGGGAAAGGGTTTGCTTGGAAGCACGCAGGGACGGAAAATCTCTTACCGCTGAAGAATACCGCGAAGAACGAATCAAGGCGATGACCGATCACTTGCTATGGCGGCAGCGGGCCAGGTTCCACGCCAGGAAGGGAGTGAAACCGTGGCAGGCGGGGAAGGTTATCAAAGGATGAGTATACCCAGGAAATCGGCGCGGGACAATTCCGATCCGCACAGCGCACTGGCAGTTCAAACCCCTGGTGTCACAGCGCATTTAAAACCGGCCCGCCCGGCTTGGTTAGCATTTCAAAACGTGGTATTAAACCGGTGTTCGCATTTCACGGGCTTGGAACTTTTACACAGGAGGACAAATGACATCTGATTCTTTTTCCGACAATGGCAATTTCGGTATGAAAACACAAAAACAAAAACCCATACACGAGGTCCGGCTCGGCCATATCAAGGCCGCAGTCTGGAAAAACGAAACGGAAGCTGGCGTTCGCTACAACGTCACCTTCAGCCGCATCTACAAGGATGGCGACACCTGGAATTCCACCGATTCATTCGGCCGGGATGACTGTCTGGTGCTAGCCAAAGTTGCGGATCAAGCACACACCTGGATCTTTGCCCAGAGCCAGGAAAATGACAACGCAGGCAAACCGGCGTCGCGAGAAAACGACGACCGCTGAGGTTATTATCAAGGTTCAAGGCTTTCGAGGATTGTGCCCCCAACAAAAACAACCCTCACACTTTTCTCCGGGCAAATGTGTAACTAAAGCCGAGGTCAGCCCATGATGCAAAACATCCCCATCGAGTTTACGGAACCCACGCGGGCTGAACGCGACAGTGCGCTCGCCGAACTGCAACAAGCCCTGAGAACCCCACTCCAGCGAGTGCCGGAAGATTCGCTGCGTTTGCTTTATGAAGCCGCTTGCCTCGACACCGGCGGCAGCCAGGCGGCGCGGAATTTTCTATTCTGGCTCGCCGGCGAGCCCGATCCGACTGGATTTGTCGGCGACGGCGGCCTTGAGCTTCGCCGGCTTGATGGCCAACTGAAAAAGGCCGCCCTTCAAGTCATCGAGTGGTGGGCTGGCCCGACCAAAAGTGACCAACCGCTTTACGATATACTTGGCGAACTCCGCAGGTGTTTTGACCGACAAGAATAAAGCCAGACCCTCTCGCGACAAATCAGACTTCAAGCTTACCCGCATGTGATCAAAATGCCAGAGCGGTTTGCGTCGAGTTCTAAAATCGTGTTATGGAATTGGAATCAACCTTCGATTTTATCAGGGATGCAGTCGTGAGTTCCGCCCAGGATGCCTTGTATCAACTCCACCAATTGGAGGCCGCGCGATTGGGATATGTTCCCTTGCCCTACGACAGATTTTGTGCGCGACTTCGCAGGCGGTCCGAAATCGCGGGGCTGTTGCTCCCTCCATCGGCCCTACATATCAAGGTCCACCCACGACAGAAGAAAACCTTGAATCCAGTCCGCCTTTATATCACTTCCGATGCGGCGGCGGCCATTCCGGCCGACGAACTGCGCAAAGCCATTGAACGACACGCGACCGGGGATTGGGGTCTTTTAGGGAAAAAGGAATGGCAGCGGAACGACTGCGCTCTTCGCAACGGGGGGCGGTTGTTGTCTATTTTCGAGGCGGGCAGCAGCCAGAAATTCTGTGTGATGACAAGGGCGGATCGAGCCGTGACAATGGTGTCACTCATGGACAGCATTTAATAGGCCGGGGCTGGTTGATTCGGGAAATCAAATCGTGTTATGAACTGCCAGTTGAACGATTTCTTTCCGGGAGACTTTCGTGGACGCGACGCAGGACCCATTTTACCAAATTCATCGATTGCAGGCTGACCAATTCGGTGAGGCCACGCTGCCTTATGACCAGTTCCGCGCCAGACTGGTAAAGACCGATTCGACCAATATCAATTTATTGGTTCTTCCCCCGGTGGACACGAAGTTGAAGTCCAAAATAACAACCAAGGCGCGTTTCAACCTCGGCTCGCTCTGCATCCGGGAGGATGTCGCGGCGGCGGTCCCTCCGGACGAAATCCTGGCAGCGGTCGGGCGTCACGCCGCCGGAGATTCAGGCCTGGAACAGTGGCAGGCCGGAAACGAAAGGGCATCGCGCCGAGGCGGATGGATTATTTCAGCTTACCTGTCCGGCGGTGGACAAAAGTTTTGGGTTGTGACGACGCCGGATCGCGCCATGACCGCCGTTGTATTCCGCAAGGGGGACCGATGATGCCACCGAAAACCTTGACCGCTGGCGCCCCGGCTCCGGTAGCCATTTTCGACGCCTCGCATGGCCAGCCGAATTGGGCGCAGACGGGTTTCACGTCCCGCGAGATGCACACGAACTTCGCCGGAGTCATGGAGCTGCTCTGCCGCTGCGGACTCACCTGCTCCCCAAGCGGGCTGGAACCGCTTCCCAAATCGCTGGGCCGCGCCCGGTTGCTCGTGATCCCGCCGCCCGCCGGATGTTACAATTCCATCAAACGCTGCTGGATGCCCGCTTCGGAAGCCCTGTTCAACGCCGAAACCATCCGGCAGATTCTGCGGTTCGTGCAGGACGGCGGGAGGTTGCTCGCGTTTGCGTATCGCTTCGGAGATTCATTTACCGCTTCAAACCTGCGGGAACTCATCGCGCCCCTCGGCTGTCTGCTCAACGACGACGCGGTGCTCGATTTGCAATTGGTCCGGGAAACCTTTCCCCTCGAAGCATTCTTTGACACGCCCAAGCCACTGCTGCCGCTTTCGTGGGCGAGTGAGGAAGTCAACGCGGTGCGCTGGCG
>Ga0206847_10199_pt1 | contig 20208 bp, 7 predicted proteins | sample Alteio_BWOrgCont_17_FD_152880 | JGI IMG/M metagenome (GOLD analysis project Ga0206847, IMG submission 152880) | Enriched cells from forest soil in Barre Woods Harvard Forest LTER site, Petersham, Massachusetts, United States -... | ecosystem: Environmental > Terrestrial > Soil > Temperate forest >... | reverse complement strand
TGCTCGCGGAAAATGTCGGCCGCCACTCCGATTCCCCCGGCGATGTCCAGCACCGCGCCACCCACATCGCCCACCGGGCGCAAACGCTCGCCGCCACCACGGACGAAATTGTGTGGACGCTGAATCCGGTAAACGACTCATTGCGAAATCTGGTCGGGTACCTCAGCGATTTTGCTCAATCCTATCTGCACCACACCACCACCCGCTGCCGGTTGGACATCGGCGAATTGGAGGATCCGCCGGTCAGCGCGGCGATCCGCCATAATCTCTTGATGGCCTTCAAGGAGGCGCTGAACAATGCCGTCAAACACTCCGGCGCGGCCGAGGTTTGGGTGCGCATCCAAACCCCGCCCGGGCGGCTCCAAATCGTGGTCGAGGACAACGGCCGCGGCTTCGACCCCGCGCAAATGGCGACGAAAGGCGACGGCCTCACCAATTTCCGCGAGCGCCTCGCCGCCGCCGGCGGCACCGCGGAAATCGATTCCACCCCCGGCTGCGGAACCCGCGTTTGCTTTATCCTGCCGATTCCGGGGTGACGATAATTTCAAGCCCAACCCTGTTCCGCCGCGTCCGTGGTACGGAGTTCCGCCTTCAGGCGGCGGGGGCGCGGGCAAACCCGTTAAGCGGAAAAAGATAAGTGTATCTAATCAATAACATTCCGGAGTTGGCTGTTTTTGGCGGACCGGTTTGGCGGGCTTGCCATTGGATGGCCCGCGGGATAGCCTTCCGCCACATGATCCGAACCGGCCGGTTTTCCGGCGCAAGCGGAGTTCTTGGACAATTCCCGGTGGAACTGTTCGCTCTGTTCTTCCTCCTGGTGTCTTTGGCGAACACCTCCGCGGAAACCCCGCCCGCCGATTACATCGTGCAGTCCTGGGGCAGCGAGCAGGGCCTGCCCTCCGCCTCTGTGTCCGCGATCGTTAGAACCCCCGACGGCTTCATCTGGGTCGGCACCCCGAACGGTTTGGCCCGCTTTGACGGTCAGCATTTTCAAGAATCGCGCTCGGCGGCGATGCGTCCCCTGCATGGCGTGGCGATAACCGCCCTGGTCGGCGACGACCACGGCGGATTGTGGGTTGCGACCGGAACCCCCGGCTTGTTCCACGTCCGGCGCGACCAGGTGGAGGCTGTGCCCTTGGGAGAGGACCCGAAAAAATTCAAGATCCACGCCATGATCGTTGACGCCGACGGCACCCTGCTGCTGGCAACCGAAGGTCGCGGGCTGTTGCGTCGGAGTGGAAATCACTGGCTGACGAATACGGATCCCCAAATGAATACGTTCGTTAAATTCCTGGTCCGGGACCGCGACGGCGAACTATGGGTGGCGCCGTACTTGTCCCGGCATCTGATCCATGGCCGGTTGGGAAATTGGGCGGTGGTCACCGAATTCGAGCAGAAGGAAGAAGGCTCCATTGAAGCCCTGGCCCCGGCCCGTCAGGGCGGGGTCTGGGTTGCCACCAAGACGGTGCATCCCAAACTCGGCCGCAGCCGGCGGGTTTTTCACATCGGCTCGGATTTGACGGTGAATCAATTGCCCCCGTATCACTGGGACTTGGATAGCGTGCGGTGGGACGCCACCGCGATTGGGGAGGATACGCGGGGCGATGTCTGGGTGGGCACGCAAAACGCCGGGGTTTTCTCGTTGTCGCCCTCCGGCTCCTGGATTCCGTTGCGAGCGGAGGGATCACTTGCCGACCTGATTGTCCGGGCCCTCGAACCCGACGAGGAGGGTTCCCTGTGGGTCGCGTTCGAGTCCGGCGGTCTGGCCCAGGTTCGCCGCCGGCCGGTGACGGCGCTGAAGTTGCCGGAACCGTCCCGGCAGAATATTGTGCTCTGCGCCTGCGCGACCCGGGATGGCAGTCTCTGGGCCGCGACGGACGGTGCCGGCATATTCCGCTATCGCGACGGCAAGTTCACGGCCTTTGGGGCGGCGGAGGGACTGGCGAGCCTCCATGTGGGTGTGCTGCTTGAGGATCATACGGGCACCCTCTGGGCGGGCACATTTGACGGTGTCTTTCGTTTCAATGGCACACGGTTTGAATTAGTGTCCGGACCACCGCCCCTGGCAACCCCCACCGTGGTTTGTCTGATGGAAGACCATGAGGGCGGCGTCTGGGCCACAACTCCCCGCGGGATAATCCGCTTTAAGGATGGCCAAACTCACGCTTACCTCGCGGCCGACGGGGTCCCCATGACTTACATCATGGCCTTGGTGGAGGATCGCGCCGGCGTCATCTGGGCGGCGGTTCCCCAAGATGGGCTATACCGGCTGGAGGACGGTCGTTTTGTTCGTTTTGCCCACGGCCAATGGCCGGAGGAACGGAGCTTGCGATCGCTTTACGCCGATGCCGATGGCGCGCTCTGGATCGTCGCCTATGACATGGGGCTGGCCCGGCTCAAGGACGGACAATTCCGGCACTGGGACCTCGCCGACGGTTTGCCGGACGTTGGTATCCACGCTGTGTTCGGGGATAAAAAAGGGAACCTCTGGTTTGCCTCAAACAGCGGCGCGTTTTCATGCTCCAAGGCGGAATTGGAGGCCTACGTTCCTGGGAAGAGCCCGCCGCTGCTCTGCCAGCGGGTATCCGTGGAGGAGGGGATGGTATCGCGCTACTGCTCGGGCTTCGGGCAGCCCATTGTCGCGCAAATGACGAATGGCGGTTTTTGTTTTCCGAACCGCCAGACCCTCGCGATGTTCGATCCCCGGGACCTTCCCTCCGGTGAGAACCTGCGTCCGGCCGCGGTGGACGAGGTCTTGGCGGACGACGACCGCCTTGAGCCGGCGGCGGATAACGCGGTTCGCGCCAGTTCCCAGTCGCGGCGGTATGAGTTTCGTTACACCTCACCGAACTTATTGGGCGGGCGGACAGCTCCGGTTTCGTTATCGCCTTTCCGGCCTGGAGGAGAAATGGGTGAACAGCGGCAGCCAGCGCGTGGCCTACTACAGCCGGCTTCCGCCCGGACCCTATGAGTTTCAGGTCGAGGTCGGCGGCCTCGACGGCACTTGGCGCGAGGCGGCCGGCGGACAACGGCTGGAGGTTGTGCCCCAATGGTGGCAGCACCGCTGGTTGCAGGCCGGGTCGGGCTTTCTCGGTTTGGGAGTCATCGCCTGGGCGGGCGGCGCGGGCTCCCGGGCGCGCGGTAAACGCCGCGTGCGGGAATTGGAAATGCGCGCGGAGGTCGAGCGTGAGCGCCGCCGCATTGCGCGCGATCTGCACGATGATCTTGGCTCCGGCCTGACCGAATTGATGCTGCTCGCGGAAAATGCCGGACGGCATTCCGATTCCTCCGGTGAGATGCGGCAGCGCGTAACCCACATCGCGCATCGCGCGCAGGCCTTGGCCGCGACCACCGATGAAATTGTCTGGACGCTCAATCCGGTAAACGACTCGCTCCGAAATCTCGCCGGGTATTTCAGCGATTTTGCCCAAACCTATTTAGGCCATGGCATGATCCGTTGCCGGTTGGACATTGGGGAATTGGCCGATCCGCCCATCACCGCGATGACCCGCCACAACCTCTTGCTGGCCTTCAAGGAAGCGCTGAACAATGCCGTCAAGCACTCCGGAGCCACCGAGATTTGGTTGCGCATCCAAACCCCGCCCGGGCGGCTCCAAATCGTGGTCGAGGACAACGGCCGCGGCTTTGACGCCGCGCAAATGGCGACGAAAGGCGACGGCCTCACCAATTTCCGCGAGCGCCTCGCCGCCACTGGTGGCGTCGCCGAAATCGACTCCACTCCCGGTCGCGGTACGCGGATTCTATTCATCCTGCCGCTCCCGGCGGGCGCAGCCAAAAATGGATGATCACGCCAGAATTATTGACGAATCGGCCTGTGGCGCGGCCGTCCCGGTGCGTGTTCAACCGAAAGACCCAAACGATCCTTCTCCCTCGCCCTTTCGGAAGTTTACCACGTTCTACGTGGTTTCGCGTATTGAACCCCTGAACCGGCGCGATATGGCCCGTCCTGGTATGGAGTTCCGCCTTCAGGCGGCGGGGCGTGGGCAGACCCGGTGGTTCAGGGAATTTTCGACCCGCCGGACCAGGTGCCACCGCCCCGCTGGCTAGAGCCGGAACTCCATACCCGGATGCGAATGACCTCGCCAGAGCGAAGCAGTTGGGCGTTTTCGCCCATTGCGGTTCATGGAGAGCACCCGGATTCAGAAAGTTGTACCTCTTATTTTTCTGACTCTATTTTTCTGACAATTTCCGGTTTGGTGAAACCAGACCCTCATCAATGCCTGGTTTCTCCCTCCGGTGCCGGTGCGACTCAAATGTGGCTATTGACCAATCAGTCAATCGGCGGGAAAAAGAGGGGATGCGTGTGAAAAACTGTGCCGGGGAAAGTAACGGACGACCTCCCCGCGAATGAAACCCATCAGGGTAGCCATTGTGGAGGACAACGTCGAAGTGCGGGAAAGCTGGGCCGCGCTCCTTGAGTCCACCACCGGCATGGAGTGTGTCTGCGTCTGCGGCACCTCCGGGGAGGCGCTCGTTAAATTGCCGCCGTTGCGCCCGGATGTGATCCTCATGGACTTGAATCTGCCGGACCTGCCCGGCACCGAATGCACCCGGCAGCTCCGGGTGCTCGCGCCGGATTCACAAATCCTCGTCGTCACCGCCTATGCCGATAATCAAATGGTTTTCCAGGCCCTCCAGTGCGGCGCGAACGGCTATCTGCTCAAACGAACCTCCTCGGAGGAATTAATCGCCGCCATCTTGGATGTCACCCAGGGCGGCGTTCCCATGACCGGCGAAATCGCCCGGCGCGTGATCGAGGCCTTCCGCAAGCCCGCGCCCACCCCCGGCGACACCACCGACCTCAGCCCGCGCGAATTGGAAATCCTCCAACTCGTCGCCCAGGGCTACGCCAACAAGGAAGTCGCCGACCGCCTCAACCTGAGTTTCGACACCGTCCGCACGCGCCTGAAACGCATCTACGAGAAACTCCACGTCCGCTCCCGCGCCGGCGCCACCTCCAAATACCTCCAAAACGTCAACCGCCTCGGCCCCGACACCAAGTCAAAGCCATAGCGGTTAACACAGAGACGCGAAGACGCAAAGGGGAGGGGAACCCTTGACCACGGATTGCTCGGATAAAACCGGACGGGAAAGGGCTGTCCCTCCCGCATCCGCATTCATCCGCGCTAATCCGTGGTTAAAATGAGTTTCATTTCTTCTCCCCGGGGTAATTTTCATTTTGTACTGCAATCCGTCCACATCGCGCAATCTTGCGAGGATTTTTTACTCGGAGAAAACCGAGGGACCAGAAACCGGATGGAGGGAAAGCCCATCGTCCCTTTTTGGTGTTCTCTCGCGTTCTTTTGTGGCAATTCGTTTTTGGTTGCGGCTTTGCCGCGCTGGGCCTCTTGCGCTTTTTCGGGGCTATTTCCTCGTTTCGGATCCCCACAGATAGTTTCCCCTCCGCGTCTCCGCGTCTTTGCGCCTTTGCGTTACCCCCCCATCCACCCCTGTATTCATTGCCTTTTCCCTCCGTCTTCGCGCCTCTCTCAGTCCAGACTCGTTTGTGGGTATTGTCCGTTTGCGAATGCGTGAGAGCATCTCGGCACACGATGAATAGAAGTTGGCCTGATCGAGCTTGAGGGTGCTCTCCCGCTCGTCAGAGACAACCGGTGTGACGGATAGTAACACCGTCATTTTTTTCCGAAGCCTTCCGCGTGGGTGGGCCCGGGTAAATCGTGGGATTCAACATGATGGATCGCGCGGATGCGCGGGCGGATTAAGTGGTAAGAGTTTATGAACGATCTTGCAATCAGCTCTGAATTTTCGGCCCCACGCGCGCTCCCCCGCTCGTTGGTCCGTTCGGTTTTTACTTTTCGCCTATGAAAAAGACGTTTTGCCTTGCCCTTTCCATTATCCTGCTGCTGGCGGTGGCGCGGCCCGCGGGAGCGCAATGGATGTCCCAGACTCTGGTCCTCAAACCCGGCTGGAACGGCGTGTTTCTGCACGTTGACGCGTCCTACGCGGGCAATAACTTCACCACCATCCTCGGTGCCGGCTCGCCCATTACCGCCATCGCGATGTGGAACCCGCCGACCACCGCCCAGTTTGTGGGTTCGCCCTCCTCGCCGGTGACCGGCACCGGTTGGAATACCTGGACGGAAACCGGCCAGTTGGCCAACAATACCCTGGCCAGCCTGCCGGGCGACACGGCCTATCTCTTCTATAATAGCTCCGCCTCCACTAACACCATTACTATCACTGGCCAGCCGGTTACCCCGCGCAACCATTGGGATGTCAGCGGCCTGAATTTTCTCGGGTTCTCCACCGTGCCGGGCACGATCCAGACTCCGCCCGTCCCGTCCACCACGGTCTTAAACTTTCAAAACTACCTTTCCACCTCCACCGAACTGACCAACTCCTCGCTCACCGAGCTGTATGAATATATGGGCGGTGAAATCTCCACCAATAACCCCATGCTCATGCCCTCCTACCTTTTCCCCGGTTTGCCGGTGGTTCGCGGCCAGGCTTATTGGATTCGCCAGGGGACTACCTTTAGTCACTACTTTGGTCCATTTGAGGTGATCCTGTCGTCCAGTGGCGGGGTGAACTTCAGCACCAATGGCAATACCTATACTTTTACCCTCCGCAACCACACGGTTAACCATCTCACCGTTTCCATGAACCTCGCCGCCTCGCTGGCGCAGCCGGCGGGCGTGACCAATATTGTCAGCTACGTGCCGCCGCCGTTGATCCTCCAGGGCGCCCTGAATACCACCACCCTGCAATACGCGTCCACCGCCGTCATTCCGGGCACGCCCGCCACCTTCGCCCTGGCTCCCGCCAACACCCCCGGCTCCGATGTGCAGGTCGTGCTGGGCCTGAACCGTTCCGCCATCACCGCCCCGCCCTGGTCCACGGTCGCGGGCATCCTGAGCTTCAAGGATTCCCTCGGCTTCACCGAGATTGATGTGCCCACAACCGCGATCGTGGGGTCCGACGCCGGGTTGTGGATCGGAACCGCCGCCATTACTAACGTGACGCAGTATCTCAACACCTTTGAGCTCGACGGTAATGGCGATCCGGTGATGACCACCAACGGCAGTTATATCGTCACCGCGGTGAACACCAACCCCGCGCCCACTGTCAGCGCCTTCAGCCAGCGCCTGATTGTCTTTAATCCCTCCGTTAATGCCGCCAACAGCGATGCCACGCTCCTCCAGCGTGTCTATTACGGGATGGATGCCAATACCAACGCGATTGTTTCGACTGGCGAGAGCGCCCTGAATCCGAACCTGTTCGCCGTGGCCCGGCGCATTAGCGCGGTTAATTTTCCCTGGTCGGTGGCCAATCAGGGCTGGCCTTTTTCCGGCAATCTCCAGACGGCGACGCCGACCGCGCCGATAACCGTGACCGTGACCAACCACTACGATGATCAGGCCTCCAATCCCTTCCTCCACACCTACCATCCGGACCATGACAATCTCAACCATCAGTCCGCCGCGCCCTATTCCACGCTCGCCCCGGGTGTGGAGTCCTATAACATAGTGCGGACCATAACCCTGACTCCCTCCGCTCCCGCCGCCAATTTCTCCACGCTCACGGCCGGTAACAATTCCATTAGCGGTAATTACGCCGAGCTGATCACCCTGCTGGGCATCGTGACGAACACGCCGAATGGCAATATCTACACCAACACTCGCTCGTTCTCCGTCGCCGGCATCTTTTCGCTGAACCACATCTCACCCATCGCGACCCTGAACACCCAGTCCCCCTGAGAAAACCCTTTCCAGTCCAATGAAACTCCAAACCGAGAATACCAAAATGAATACCGTCCTTATCCCGACCGGAAAACTCCGCCACCTGGCCTGGGTCTGCCTGCTCCTCGCGGGCGCGCTGCTCGCCTTGCCGGCTCGCGCGCAAAACAATAACTTCTCCGCCCCGAACGGCGTGGACGGTTTCGCCTACCAGGGCTATCTGACCGATGGCAATGGCGCCGCCCTGGGTTCGCCCACGCCCGCCAACTACACCGTCCAGTTCCGCATCTACAACGACCCCACCGCCGCGCAAGGGACGAGCGCCGAGCTCTGGGGCGAATCCCAAACTATCACGGTGGACCACGGCACTTTCAGCGTCCTGCTCGGGCAGGGCGCGGCGCTGGGTGGCACCGAGCCGCATCCGATTCCCATGTACACCGTCTTTTACGCCACGGATGGCGCCACACGCTATGTGGAAATGACCGTCCTCGGCGCCGGGACGGGCGGCGCGGCACTCACAATCCTGCCGCGGCTGCGCCTGATGCCCTCGCCCTACTCGTACCTGGCTGAGAGCGCGTATTCAGCCCAGGGTCTCGGCACCGCCGGCGCGACCCCGCTCCTGAGCGCTTCCGGCAGTACCATCACTCTTGCCTCCGGCGCCACGTTTAATGGCTCGCCGACCTTTAACTCCGCAATCTCGGGCCCCACGGTTTTTAACGGCGCGGTCAATTTTAACTCGACGTCCGCCGGTCAGCCCCACTTCTTCCCCGCCGCGCTGTTCGGGCCGGACGGGGACTATATTGTGAGTAACGGGGGCACCTCCGGCCTGAACCTCACCAGCTACCACGGGCCGATAAGTCTCAGCTCTCCGCTCGGGGTTTCCTATAATAACGGCATATTTGTCGTGGATGTCAACGGCAACATGACACTAGCCCAGCCGGGCGGGGCTGTTAATTGTAAATTCTCGATGGGCGCGGGCTCTGGAGCGGCCCACGAAATGAATATGACCATGGCCGGAAACAATGATAATTTCGCTTTTTGGGTTGGTAATAATCCGTACCTGGTCAACCTGACGGCGAGTGGCATTTACATGAACCCGGGGTTGCACACGTACGGGGGAATCAACGTGGGTAACGGGGCCATCGTCACCGGCGGCGCGACGGTTGATACCTTGAATGTGAGCGGTACCTCTTCCTTTGGCTCCAAGGTGACTATTACTTCCGGCGGTGCGGCGGTCACCGGCGGCGCGACGGTTGATACCTTGACCGCGAGCGGCGTTACGAAGCTCAACGGCGGCGCCACCATTGGGTCCGCGCAGTACATTAACTTAAACGGAGGCAGCACCGCGTATATCCAATCCTCCGGTACTGCTAACGGCGCTTCCGGTTCGGAATATCTCGACGTCAATGCCCGGGGCGGCGGCGGCATCTATTTCACCCTGTCCTCCGGCGGTATTGGCCCCCGTGTGCATATCAAGGATAATGGCTATGTCGGCATCGGCACCGATTCGCCTGGTGTTCCGTTGGATATCGCTTCGGTCGCCTCATATACGACACCTACGGGTAGCAATGTTTGGGCGCAAGGGGGCAGCGGCGGATTTGGAGGCGTGGGCCAGCAGACTTACAGCTATACGAGTATTCGTGCGAGTGGTGCGATCGTTGGGTTCGAGTACGTAATAATTTCCGACCGCCGGGTTAAAGATATCGTCGGACAGAATGATTCTGGTAAGGACTTGAACGACATACAGAAACTGTGTGTCACGGACTATCGCATGGTTGACCAGATTGCGAATGGTAACGGAATGAAAAGGGGATTCATTGCCCAGGAAGTGGAAAAGGTAATGCCCGGAGCGGTATCGACTTCCACCAATTTCGTGCCGGATATTTACAAACTGGCGGAGTCCAGCTTTTACGACCCCACCGCCAAAACACTTGCCGTAACCTTGCCCAAATCTCACGCGCTGAAGGTGGGAGACCGGGTTCGCCTGTTTGCTGATAATCAACGGCTCGAAACCGCGGTTAAGTCGGTCGGCTCGGAGCGCGAGTTTACCGTTGCCGGATGTGAGCAGGCTCCGAAATCGGTGTTTGTCTATGGCAAAGAGGTTCCGGATTTCAAGACAGTCAATTACGACTATCTTTTCACCACCGGCATCGGCGCGATCCAGGAACTGGCCAAAGAGGTCAAAGAGTTGCGCGCCAATGAAGCCACTCGCGTGGCCCAAGTGGATCAGAAAGACGCGCAAATCGCCAAGCTCGAGCGCGAAGTCGCCGAGATGCGCGCCACCGTCACCACCATGGCCCAAACCGTCCGCGAAATCCGCTCCGCCATCCCGCACGATTCCCACGCTTCCTTCACGCCCGCCTCCGAGGCCGCCAAACCCGCCCTCGCCGCAAACGTGACCCAATAACCGCGCCGCCGCCGCCACGCCAAGAATCCAATGACCATGGATTTACCGATGAACCTGAAGACCCGCGGCCAGCGTGCCGCAAAGAGTATGGAGTCCCGCCTTCAGGCGGCAGCGCGCGGGATTCGTCAGAAGGCGGAACTCGCTACCCCGGATGCGTTGGCTGCCGCGGTAGCCCGTAGCGCAGACTTCCCAGTCTGCTGTATCGCAGGTTTCCCAACCTGCGTGCCGTTAACCACCCGACCGCGCGCCAATTGGGAAATCGCCCCCGCCGCTTCAATCCTTTTGGGATTCGCCGTGCTCCGCCAGGTTGTGGAGTGCGCGAGTCCCCTCGCGCTTTCTGACGCGTCAGACACAGCGGCAGACGGCTGCCGCACTCCAAAACGCTGGCGCGGTCGCCTGGGTTTGGTTGCCCATTTATTCCCCCATTCAAATCTAATTTCCACCCCCTTTCCGCGACGTTCTCCGGTGAATCCCCTTTCCCCAGCAAGCTTATGAACCGCATTCTCCGCATCGCCCTTGCCGCCGTTGGCTTTCTGGCGGCCTCCGCTGGCCTTCTCGAGGCGCAATCCGCCCCGCTCGCCGGACCGTTGCAACTGTCCGACAGCACCAACTACAATCTGTCGTCCTTTCAGGGCCTCCCGATTTCCCACACCGCCGGCACGCCGAAAGGCTCGGACGGCCTGGCGCCCGCCACGGTCCAGTACAATACCCTCAATCCCACCCCCAACCCCCTCCAGTGGCAGGGCTTCGCGAGCTTCGGCGGCGTCGGCCCCACTTACACCACGGGTCCGTTCAAGGGCGTCAATCCCGGCAATGGCGGTACGGTGGGCATCATCGCGAGCCACATCCGGGTCGGTGGAAGTTTCTTCATCCAGCAAATTTCCATTAAGTTCGGCCAGGTTATTCCCCCGCCGGCCAACTCGGAGAACAACGCGCTCGTCGGCTCCGGTTACTGGCTTCAGGAACCGTACAGCGTCTCGGCCCACGCCAATGACCCGTTTTACTGGAGCCCCAACGCCCGGCAAACCTATGCCAGCCAGGCTGGACCCATTCAGATCACCTGGATGAAAGCCACCCCCTACACCACCGCCAATTTCCCCTCCACCTACGTTAATCTCCTTGGCTCCGCCAATTCCGTAAATATCGCCGGCAATGTGTACCTCTTGTACACCGTGAACTACGTGATCTCCAGCAGCGCCGTGAAAACCCCGCAATTGATGTATTGGACCGAGGGCGCTTTCGCCGCGAGCGGCAAGACCGTGCCTCTGCCCTCCAGCGGCGTGGCGTTGAAGATTGTCTATAACAGCGTCTTTCCCTCCAACGTCGTCACCGAATACGTTAACCCTTACCAGGCCAACGCCGCGACCCTGACCAATCTGGATACCCTCTACGTCTCGGCCGCGGATAACAACCTCCACGCCTACAACACCCAGGGCCGGATCTTCCTGGAAGTGCTCGGGGACTTGAACCCGGACGGCGTTACGCACCAGCAATTGGGGACGGAAATTGTGGATGTATTCCAGCAACCAACCCCCAACGATGTGTCCATTTACCTCGGCGAGCGCCTGACTCCCCCGCAGACCGCGTCGATCGCGACCAATGTCCCCTCCCTGATCATCCAGGGCGATGCCGTTTCGCTGGTCTTTCAGCAATCCTTTACCTCCACGGACGTGCGCTACTACGCGCTTGAGCCGACGGTCAATGAGAATGATTTATTGATGTTTTGGCTGAACCTGGGCGCGGGAGGGCTGCAATGGCCGAACGTCTTGGGGCGTTATCATCAAGGCTGGCCCGCGGACATAACCATGTATGACCAATACATGCGTCCGAAGGTCGCCAACGCCGCCGCCGCGGCGGCCACCGCGGTGGCCTTGCCCGCCGCCGAGTCTCCCGCGATTGTCTATCAGGATCCCGATCCGTTGCCGGACACGAATGGCGTGGTGACCGCGGAACGGGCGCAGATCACCGGGAACTCGATGTTTTTTACCTACCTGGACCCGACCTTTCCGGCCCAGCGTTGCTTGCTCCAGTTTAACTCGGGGAACAATGTGGCCTTCGAGCGCGTGTTCTCGTGGCTGGACACCGCGCTGGGTAGCGTCAACCTTTCCACGACCTTCAACGGCACGCTGGTGGACAACCTGAGTGTCTGGCACCCGACCAACAGCACCACCTTGGGCACCTGGAACGCCACCAACAACACCAACTTCACGCTAACCCTGTTTACGAGCGCGGCCGCCGCTCCCAAGGTCTATAATCTCAGCGCCACGGTGGGCGCGCGCATCACCGCTCCGGCGGGCGAGCCGGGCTCTTCCGGTCACGGGGCCTACGTGGCGGGGCATCTGAATCTCCTCACCGGCAACGCATACGACACCAACGCTTACCAGGATCCTCTGGCCGTCGGTTTTGCCCTCGCCAATACCACCTCCTCCATCATCCCCGTCAATACTACCGGCTCGGATAAGCTCGAGGTCTGGTGGTTCCGGCCCAGCAACTCGGCGGGCGGCAGCCTTGGCGACGGCGCCGGATATAACTCCGGCAACGCCGCGCTTAATTTCTCGGCGATCTACTGGCCCAGCGCCATCGGCTATTACACCATTGGCTGGCCGACGGCCGCGCGGAAGATTGTGCTCGCGGCTTTAAGCGGCACTCCGCTCAACAGCCCTTATGAATCGACCGGCTCCCTTTACTACCAAAATGACTCGACCAAGCCTGGTTATAATCCGAACGAGGAGCACGCGCTCGTTTCCGGCGGCGCGGTATACGCCTTGCAAACCGATCTGAACGTCACGAACGGAACCAGCTTCACCTCGATGCCTTACGCACTGGTGGATTATGTCGATGCCGACGGGTTGTACAGCATGACCGCGTTCCAGGTGATGCGGGAGGACCCGGCCAATGGTGTCGTGTTCGACTACCTCCAATCGGCGGGAACCCCCATCCAGGGGCCCGGGGCGATGGGACCGGTACTGGAAAACTTGGTGCGCGCCGTCGAGGTAATCCCCCCTTTGGGCACTGGCAACACCCCCACGAATTGGCAGAGCTCGGACGCGACCGGGCCGTACTCGCTCTATCAACAGTTCACTTACACGGACCGGAACAACGCGCTTTGGGTCTATCGCGGCCTCCACGCCGGCGAACCGGCCTTGCAGGCCGGCACTTACACGCCGGCCACTTATTCGTCGGCGCATGTCCTCGTTAGTCCCAGCTCGTTTTCCTCCACAATCGGCTCGAGGACGGGCGCGGTTACCCATCCGTACATCCTGTATGTCCATACCTCGCGGAGCATCCTTGACTTGTCGATCACGAACACGCCCGGATCGCCGCCGCTTCCCGCGGGGTTATCCTTCTTTACTAATAGCGCCGGCATCGGTTTCTCCGGCACGCCGACCGCCGCGGGGGGGCCCTACGCGTTGTCCCTGCTGATAACTGACACCGACGACAAAACCACCGCGACGGCCACCTTGAGCCTCACGGTTGGGACGGCGGCGGTGGCGACCAACACCCAGGGGCCGATGACGATCACCAGTTATAATCCCAACACCGGAACCACCTCGACGTTTACCGGTCGGGCGAATTACCTGGCCGAGTCTCCGGCGGCTGGTAACAGCGTGGCGGTCCAGTATTACTATCCGGTGGAACCCGGTTTCTTTTTCCCCTCCAAGTCCCTCAATCAACAGCCCACCAACCTGACCCTGGTTCCGTTCCTGAGAGAGTCGGGCGCCACCACCGCCGCCGATGGCCTCACGGATACACCCCTAAGTGTCGTCTATCGCCCGTTCTGGCCGACGGGCGTGCCCACCATGCCGTTTGGACAGACCCTGACGACGCCGACCGGTGGCTTGCCGGACGTAAAAGACATGGCCAGCGCGGTGGTCTTGTATCAGGAATCCATCGCCATCGACTTCAAGACCGGCAGCACGGCCGCCCACCCACCCAATCCCAGCGTGGTGCTCTACGACCCGACCGTGGCCAAGACTTCCGCGCTGGGGAATGTCGGACTGACACAATTGCCGGGCTCGGTGAATGCGGTCCTTTACAACGGCTTTTATTTCTTCCCGAACCTGCCGCCGGAACTCAAATCCGTGGACGGCTCGGGCAATCCGACGTCGGCCCTGCTCTATTATGACCCCAATACCGGCACCAACGGCAGTCTCGTCCTGGAGGGGCTCGATGTGACCCCGGTGATCGGCGACAGCTACGTCTGTCTCAACGTCTTGAACGGCGTGGACTTGACGGATGTCCTCGATCTCTGCGCCGGCACCGACCCCAACTACTCCAAGTGGACTAATGCGGTGTGGAACCTATCCAATACGATGGAAGTCCTGATCCCCAACCCGGCCGTGCCGGGAACCACCATGTTCGATCCCAATCAGGCGGTGGCCATCAGCGTCACCAATGTCTCGGCCGTGGTTAGCCCGGAAACACCCGTGGTCAGCTACGCCCTGAGCGCGTCCGGCCCCGGCGCCGGCTATGTCGTGCTGCTCCAGAACGGTGGCAAATACTTGGGCGACCAGGGAAATCCCGTGGCCCTGACGGTGCTCAAAACCGGCGGCAGCCTCTATACCGGGGACGTGGTCGTCGATCCGGATCCGAACCCGTTGAGTGAAAAAGTGACCTTCCAGCACACCGCTGACATGGGCGGACGGGTGGGGGATTACACGTACCGTTGGAAGTATGCCGAGCCCACCGCCACGGGCCAAACGCCGGCTACCAACGCCACCATGTCCCTCTACCCGGGCGAGACGGACGGCATCGGATTGTCCCACTTTACGTTTGCCGGGGCGGGAGTCCAATCGCTGGAAGATCATTATATCACGATGCAATACTCGCCGAATAACCCCAACCACCCCATGTACGGTAAATGGTCCGCCTGGACGACGCCCATTCTTGAGGAAGGCTGGATCAAACGCGTCGTGGCCGCCATCAATCCGTTTGACCAGCGCACCACCTCCTTGTTGGACAACGCCGTCAACACCGAGGTGAGCCTCCTCACCCAGGCCGGTGCGCGTTGGGAGGGGGACGTGGCCCTTAACGCCAATACCCTGACCAATGCCGGGTTGATCGAGATTTATGAAACCGTCCTGGATCGCGGCGAGGCCTTGAGCATCAATGCCGGCATCAACGACGGCGCCGCCAACGACGCGCTGCTTCTCGTGGCCGGCTACTTGAGCGATCTCTACACGGACCTCGCCAGCGTGGCCTGGGCGGACTCCGAGAATCCCACCATCGGCATCGGCACCGGCGATCAAACCTTTGGCGCGGTGGCCACCTCCATGTTCTCGTTCATGGGCGAGGTGCCTTCTCTGCTGGAGGAGCAACTGGCGCTGGTGCGGGGCCGGGATGACCAGCTCTCGCCGGGAACGGATTTGGCGCCGGTCTATAACCGGCTCTATTGGAACTACACCCTGGGCATTAACGCGGGCGAGACCATTTACGCTCTGAACTACAACATCGTGCCGGCGCCGGCCAACACCAGCGGCATCATCGGCGCGGCGGACGCGGCCTATATGTTCCCCCAGGGCCACGGTGACGCTTACGGCCATTATCTCACGGCGTTGGTCAATTATTACAAGTTGCTGATGAATCAGAACTTCACCTGGCGTCCGCAGACGGAGGGCGTCACCGTTCTGGGCGCGACCGTCCAGGTGGGTTACCTGCACGAGCGGAAATTCGCCGCCTCGGCCTCCTCGATCGCCCAGGCCGGGCAACAGGCGTTTGACCTTACCTGGCGCGAGGAATACGCGCCGGTTCACACCGTCGGCTGGTCGGAATACGGCACCGCCGCGGTCACTACCAACACCAGCACCGGGATTACCCGCTATTGGGGCGCGGACCAATGGGCCACTCGTACGGGCCAGGGTGCCTACATCAACTGGGTCGTCGGCAACTCCCTGGTGCCGGCCATCGACCCCATTGCGTCGGATTATGGAACGATTCTGCAAATCGACCGCACGACGATTCCCGAACTGCCCCAGTTGGCCACGGATAATACCAGCCTGCAATCCGACATGGACAACCTGGACGGCGGCATTTCGCCGCTGGGAGTGCCGGCGGATGCCATCGCGTTTGACCTGGACCCGAACGCCATCGTGGGCGGCACCAACGGAACCCATTTTGAGCAGATTTATTCGCGCGCGATCGTCGCGCTGAACAACGCCGTGGCCTCGTTTAACGACGCCCAGAATGTCACCCAGGAAATGCGCGAGGAGGAAAACTCGCTGACCGATCTGGACGCCGGCATTGCCAGCCAGGAGGCGGCCTACAATAATGCCCTGATCGAGGTTTACGGCACTCCTTATACGGATGACATCGGGCCCAATGGATCCTATGCCCAAGGCTACTCCGGGCCGGACCTGATTCATTATATGTATGTGGACCGCCCGGAAAGCACCTTCGGCGGGTTGCTGGCGCCGCAGGAATCGCAGACTAATGTTATTGCCGTCGCGTCCCTGGGATCGGCTTGGCTGCAGAATCTTTACTCGGACACGAGTTTCATGACGAACTTCTCCGGAATTAGCAACACCGTGGCCGGCACGGGCGGCTCTACCAACTATTCGTATGTCCTGACCTCGGACGGATTCTTCGGCAAACCGGCCTCCTGGTCCGGCGAGCGCGCCTCGGTGGGTACCCTTCAAACTGACATCGCTGGCATCATCACCGCGCATGACGCGCTCGGCTCGGCTTTGAATCAGGCTTCCCAGGCGCGAAACAACCTGAATAACGCCATCGCCCTCTTCAACGCGAACGTGGCCGTCATGATCCAGACCAACGCGATCGACAATACCGCCGCCGAAATCAATAACGTCGCCACCCAGATCCAGAAATACGCTGATCTGGCGCAGAAGACGCTTGAGCTCGGGCAGTCAGTCGAGGAGGCGTTCGATAAGGCGACCGAGGATTTTCTGCCCGAGAGCTTGATCGCCGGCACCGCCGACGGGGGTGACGAAACCTCCGCGGAACGAGGCGCGGACGAGGAGGTCGAGGCCGGCGAGGAGTCCGGGGTTGACGCGAGCGAGGTGGCCGAGATGGCGAGTTCCACGGCGGAGATTATTGCCGATGCGACCGCGGTTTCCACCAACGCCCAGGCGGTCGGGAGTCTGGAGTTGAACGCTCAGATTATGAACGCCGCCGCCGCTTTGCAGGTGCAGGCCTCGGGTATTGGCAGCTATATGACGGCCATCAATCAGGCGCTCCAAAACCTGAGCAACGCGAAAGCCACCTACCGGACCGACACGGCCAAGGGACTGGCCATCCAGGCGGATCGCGCCACCTATCGGGGTCACGTCGCCGCCATCATCCAGGGCTACCGCACCGAGGACGTGGCCTTCATTCTCTTCCGCAATGAGAAACTCCAGCGCTATCTGACTCTCTTTAATCTCGCCGGAATGTATTCGCTGCTAGCGGCGAACGCCTACGATTATGAGACCGGCTTGTTGAATACTCCAGCCGGGCGGGCCTATGTGAACTCAATCGTCAACTCCCGCTCGCTTGGCGTAATGTTGAACGGTGTGCCGCAAATTGTCGGCAGCGACGGCGGCGACCCGGGCCTCTCGACCGCCCTTGCGGAAATGATGGCTGACTTCCAGGTGCTCAAAGGTCGCTTGGGCCTCAACAATCCCGACGCCTACGGCACCACCGTTTCGCTGCGCTCGGAAAACTTCCGCATCCTGCCCACGGACGCGGGCACCAACGCCTGGCAGCAGATTCTCCAGGCCGGTCGCATGCCCGACCTGCTCCAGGACGCCGACGCGCGCCGTTTGTGCCTGCAGCTTGACCCCGGTAATGGCCAGCCCGTGCCCGGAATCGAAATCACCTTCAGCACAACCATCGCGGACGGGTTGAACCTCTTCGGCCTGCCGCTGGCCGAGGGCGATCACAACTTCAGCCCCAGCTCCTTCGCCACGAAGATATTTGCGGTGGGTGTGGCCTTCGAGGGCTACATCGGCATGGACGCGCCGAATGGAGCCAATCCCACCGGCACCAATTCTGTGTCGTTGAATCCTATGGCGCTCGCCGCGACGCCTTACTGCTATCTCATCCCGGTCGGCGTGGATTCGATGCGCAGCCCGCCGCTGGGCGATTCCTCGACCATCCGCACCTGGTCCGTGCAGGACGTGGCTATACCGCTGCCCTTCAACATCGGCGATTCCGACATGTCCACCCTCCAACTATGGACGACCAGCGATGCGTTGACCGAGCCGTTGTTCGCTCTGCGCATGCATCAGGCGTTCCGGCCCGTGCCGGATGCCAGCTACTTTAGCGACAGTCTGTATGGGGATTCAGGCACGTTGTTACGTTCGCAATACACAAACAACCGCCTGGTGGCCCGCTCGGTCTGGAACAGCCAGTGGAAACTGATCATTCCTGGATACACGCTGTTGAATGATCCAAACGCCGGCCTCGACCGGTTCATCGCCACGGTGAACGACATCAAACTCCATTTCGTGACCTATTCGTACTCGGGTAACTAACCGACCGCCAGCGACTATGAAAAGCAACTCTTTCGCCCCCAAACTATTCCTGGGTCTCGCCGGCCTCGCGGTTGGCTGGCTGCCGTCGTCCTCCCTCGCGTTTCCCCCGGCCCCGCCGCACCAGATTTACGGTTTGGTGCGCGACCAATATGGCACACCAATCAGCGTCGGCGGCTGGACCGTAACCCTCGTCACTACCAACGGCGCGCAAATCAGCGCTCCCATCGTGCCCTTTATGGGCCTGGGCGTGAACTTCTCGCTCACGGTGCTGATGGATGGTGGTTCCCACCCCGGTGCGTATACGGCAACCGCGTTGTCTCCGACCGCCAAATACCTGCTCCAAGTCTCCAACGGCACGACCACCAATACCCCCATCGAAATGACCCATGGCCTGATGACCCTGGGCCGCCCGGCGGATTCGACGCAAGTGAATCTGACTTTGGGCACCGATTCGGTGGGCGACGGATTGCCGGATCAATGGAAGAATACCATCGTGCTGCTGTCCGGCGGTACCATCCAGTTTGGCGACATCCATCCCAACTCCTATCCACCGGGAGGGCGCATGACTTACTGGCAGGATTTCATCGCGGGAACCTATCCGTGGGACCCGGGCAGTGAGTTTCAGATTCAGATGGTGAGCATGAACGGCGTGACTTCGACCATTGAACTGCCCGTGACTCAGGGGCGTGTTTACTCGTTACAGGGATCATCAGACTTTATCAACTGGACTCCGTTGTCATTCCAAATCACCGGCGGCGGGCCGGGCGGTTTGCAATACGGAGCCTACCAATCCACGGCGGCCGGGGTGTTGCAGGTAAGCGTGAGTCCGATGCAGCCCGGCACCAACCAATTCTTCCGCGGCCAGGTCCAATAATCGTCTATAATGAAGCCAACCCGCCTTTTTGGACTGGTCGCGCTGGCACTGTGCTGGTGCCTGGATGAGTCCTCGCTCCGGGCGCAGGGCATCGTGATGAATCAGCCGTCCGCTATCACGGCCACGAGCGCTACGTTTACCGGATCGATTAACCCGTTGGGAGGCATTTTCGAGGTTATATTTCTTTACCAGAAGCCTGGCACAGGTGTTTTTTTTGAAACTCCACTTACGACCTTCTCCGGCACGGGCAGTCAGGCCGTGTCAGCCACGGCTTTGAACCTGGCGCCAAACACGGCTTACACAGTTGTGATGCAGATAGTTAACGGCGCCACAGCCGCTGAATCCTATTCCCAAACTTTCAATTTCCAAACGCTCAGCCCGGACCTTGCGATCACCAATGTCGCGAGCGGTTCCCTGGCCGCCAATAGCGCGGTGTTGACTGCCAGTCTCAACGTTAACGTGCTTCCGTCCGGGGCCTACTTCCGATACGGAAAGACGACCGGTTATGGAAACGTTTCGCCGGCCATCGCGATTAATGCAACCGGCGGCCAGACAATCTCGGCCGTGATCACAAATTTGCCGCCCAATACACTTATTCATTATTCTCTGGTGGCAACTAATAGTGCGGACACAAATAAGAGCGGCGACTTTACGTTTGTAACCCCGGCGATTATCGTGACAAATGTGGCGGTCGCCTCCGTGGCGGCCAATAGCGCGCAAGCGACTGGTTCCGTGAAT
>Ga0206847_10198_pt1 | contig 20238 bp, 17 predicted proteins | sample Alteio_BWOrgCont_17_FD_152880 | JGI IMG/M metagenome (GOLD analysis project Ga0206847, IMG submission 152880) | Enriched cells from forest soil in Barre Woods Harvard Forest LTER site, Petersham, Massachusetts, United States -... | ecosystem: Environmental > Terrestrial > Soil > Temperate forest >... | reverse complement strand
TAGTTCCCAGATCGCGGATCGAAACCTGCTCGCGAAGCAGTTGTTGCAGCACTTTTTGGACTTCCCCGAGGCTCATTAATTTTGGAATCAGCTCTTCGGTTAGCTTTGGATGAGACTCGCCCAAGCGATCGATGAGCCTTCTCGTTTCGTGGCGCGACAAAAGCGAGCTGGCATTCTGTTTAATCACTTCCGCCAGATGAGCCGCCAGTACCGATGTTGGCTCAACCACCGCATATCCAGCCGCGATAGCCTGTCCCTGCGTTTGAGGAGTAATCCACTTTGCCGGCACATCGAACGCCGGTTCGCGCGTATCCTGCCCCGGCAACGCGGGCGCGCTTGCGTTCGAGCTGATCGCCAGCAAACAGTCCCTGCGTAGCTCCCACCGCGCAATTTCAACCCCGCGCAAATAGACCACGTACTCCCGCTCCTTCAGCGAGAGGTTGTCAGTAATGTGGATCGATGGAACCAGGAAACCTAATTGCTGAGCCAGATTCTTGCGCATCGATTTCACGCGGGCCAATAGCTGTCCGCCCTTTTGCGCGTCCACAAGCGGCACCAGGCCCGTACCCACTTCGAGCATCAGCTCATCCAGTTTCAGCACCGCATCCATCGGATCAACCGCAGGAGCCGCCGCTCCCCCAGGCAATGCAGCCTTGACCATCGCGTCCACTTCATCTGATTCGTCCTTCACCACTTGCGGCTTCATCTTCCAGGCCGCGAACATCAGGCCACCCGCCAAGCTGAAGAAGGAGAATTTCGGCAACCCAGGAATCAGACCCAGCGCGAACAGCGCGCCACCCGCAATCCAGAACAAGCGCGGACTGCTCAAGAGCTGTTTGCTCACATTTACGCCCAGCGATTCTTTCGAAGCCGCCCTCGTCACCACGATACCGCCGGCGACAGACACAAGCAGCGAAGGAAGAATCGTTACCAGACCATCGCCGACCGTGAGGATCGTATAAGTCTTCAGAGCCTCCTGAAACGGAATGCCCTGTTGGAAAACTCCGATCAGGAAACCGGCGATGATGTTGATCGCCATGATCAGAATGGTGGCCATTGAATCGCGTTGGCTGAAACGGGCCGCGCCGTCCATAGCGCCGCAAAACTCCGCCTCCCGTGCTACTCGTTCGCGCCGCGCCCGTGCCTGTTGCTCATTGATAATGCCCGCATTCAAATCCGCATCGATAGCCATCTGTTTGCCAGGCATGGCATCGAGAGTAAAGCGTGCCGTAACTTCCGCCGTGCGCACTGCGCCGTGACTGATGACAAGGAACTGAATCGCGATAAGTGCCAGGAAAAGTACAAAGCCAACAATATAATTGCCGCCCACCACAAACTGGCCGAATGCCTCAATCACCTTGCCGGCCGCCGCTGTGCCTTCATTGCCATGCAGCAGAATGCGGCGCGTACTCGCCAGATCCAGCGAAAGCCGAAGCAAAGTAAGCAACAGCAGCAAACTTGGGAAAACCGAAAATTGAACCGGGCGCAGAATCTGAATTGCAGTCAGCAGCACCAGCATCGACGCCGTGATGCTGATGGTCAACATCAGATCCAGAATGAAGCTCGGCAGGGGCACCAGCATCACAAAGACCATTGAGATCGCAGCTATCGGCGCAATCCAGTCACCGGACTTCTTTAGAATCCCCGTTAAGCGGGCCATCATCGCTTGCCTCCAGTTTCCGGTGCGGGTCCGCCGGGTATGTTTTGAGTCCTTTGCCCAGAAGCATTCCTTGAGCGGCGCTCGGCATCACTCCGCCGAACTTCAGCCTGTGCGCGGAATACAAGAGCCAGAATTTCGGCCACTGCCTTGTAAAGATTTGCCGGGATCGAATCTCCCACTTCAACACTCTTGTAGAGCGCCTGCGCGAGAGGCCTGTTTTCCACCAGCATGATCCCGTTGTCACGCGCCAGTTGCTTGATCTTTTCCGCCAAAAGGTTGATTCCCTTTGCAACAACAATCGGCGCTGCCATGTCGGCTTCATATTTCAGAGCAATGGCATAGTGCGTTGGATTCGTGATAATAACCGTGGCCGTCGCTGCGGCTTTCAACGATTGCTTCTTGCGCATCGCCCGCTGTATCTGCCGAATTCGCGATTTGATCAGCGGATTACCGTCCGTCTCCTTGTACTCCTGACGGACCTCCTGCTTGGTCATCTTCAAGTCGCTTTCCATCTTCTTCAAGGTCAACATGTAGTCAACCGCGGACCATGCAAGCAACACCAGCCCCGACTTCCATGTCAACTCGAAAATCATCGATCCAACCAGCGTCGCGAAGGGCCTCAAACCAAGGCTAGACGCGTGTACCATCGACTCCCAATGCTCCTGAACCGTAATCACGGCAATCCAGAGCATCGCGGAAAACGGCAACAGCGACTTCAAAAGATTGCTCAGGCCGACAGGTGAAAACAGCTGCCCCAATTTGCTCGCAGGGTTGAACCGATCGAACTTCAGAGCAAGAGCCTCAGGCGCAAAATTGATCCCGCCCTGTGCCAGTCCTGCAAGCATTGAAACAGTCATTCCGGCAAGCAGGATGGGCACAATCCACCGCATCACTTCGATCGCGCTCCAGAAAAGTACAGGGCCATTGCCCCCAATGTCTCCTGAAGCCGCATACAGCGTGTTGCGGTAAAGCACGGTCCAGTGAGTAACCGCGCTCGGCGCCATTAGCGCTGTCACTCCCACCACGGCTGCCAGCGCAAACACGCCAGGAAGTTCGCGCGAACGGGCTATCTGGCCCTGCTCCCGCGCCTTACTCCGCTTTTTCGGCGTTGCCTGTTCTGTTTTGCTACTGTCAGCCATATGTCCCTAACGAGCCAGGTGAAGAAGATGGTCAGCCTGTTCCATCGAATTCAGAAACAAGTGTTCAAAAATGTTCGGCCAATACTTGAGTGCGGAGATCAGAATCAATATCCCAAGTACGCTCTTTACCGCTGGCCCAAGCATCATCAGTGGCAGTTGCGGAGATGCCTTGCCCAGCAGGCCCAGCGCGATATCCGCAAGCAAAGTCGCAGACAATACTGGCGCCGCAATCTGGATGCCGACAGCGAACACATCGCCGCCCGCGCGCAGTGTTGCGGTTGTAAACATCGCCCCGAAATGTCCGCTTGCCGGCGGTAAGTAATCGAAGCTGTGAGCCAACGCCCGCAAAATCCAGAAGTGAACATTCAAGCGAAGAAAGATAAGCATTGCCAGCGTCTGATGAAACGTCGCCACCACCGTCGACTCCACCTGAGTCTGCGGATCAAGAATATTGACCAGCGAGTAGCCCATCTGCACGCTCAATATCTGTCCCGCCATCTGCACTCCGTCAAACACAATATTTGTCGCCACTCCAAGCGCAACTCCAATCAGCAACTCACTCAAAACCAGCATGGGCCATTGGCTGATTGTCATTTGCGGAATCTTTCCCGATGTCATCGGATACAGCATCGCCGTCAGCGCAACTACCAGCACAACCTTCACCCGGGTCGGAATCACCATGCTGCCAAAAAATGGCGCGAAGAGCATGATGCCCGTAAGCCTTACGCCGATAGCCAGCAGTGCTCCGAAAACCTGGATCAGGGATATGTTCATTACTGCAAGACCTTGTGAAAGTCGGTTATGAGATCGAGTGTGTAATGCGAAAGGTGCCGCCACATCCACGGCATCATAATGAAAAGAACTCCGCCCGTAACCAACAGCCGAGGCACATGTGACAGCGTCTGGTCCTGCAACGATGTCAGCACCTGCAAAACGTTAACAATCAGGCTGACTACGATTGCGGAAATTAGAATCGGCGCTATCAGAACAAGAACTTCCTCAAGCATCAGCCGGGCCATTAAAACTACGTCATCAACGCCCATCAGTTGAAACTCCTCATCAAAGCGCCGATAAGAATGTGCCAGCCATCCACCATAAGAAAGAGCAGAAGCTTCAGCGGAGTAGAAATGACAACCGGCGGCAACTGCATCATGCCGACGGATGTAGTAATGGACGCGACAACCATGTCGACCACAAGAAAGGGTAGAAAGAGAACCGCGCCAATCTGAAATCCTGCCTTCAGCTCAGAAAGAATGTATGCAGGCAGAAGAACGCGAAATGAAATGTCATTGATATTCGCCGGACGCGGCTCCTTGGCGATATCGAGAAAAAGTGCCGCATCCTTTTCGCGAACATAGTGCGACATGAACTGCCGCATTGGAACCCCTGCGCGCACAATCGCTTCCATCGGCGTAATCTTGCCCTCTTGCAGCGGCGCCACCGAGTCCTTATAAATAGCCACCCCAACGGGCTGCATCAGAAAAAACGTCATGATCATCGACAAACCAATAAGCGTTTGATTCGATGGCGTAGTCTGCAGCCCCAGCGCCTGTCGGAGAAAATGAAACACAACCAGCAGCCGCGCAAACGGCGTCATGCAGATAAGAATCGATGGAATCAGCGTCAGAAATGTCAGCAGAACAACGATAGTCATCTGCGACGAACCGCCGCCTAACCCCGTGATTTTCAGTTCATTCGGGTTGGATGGAGCGGCCGCCGGAGGAGCCGCTGGCTCAATCGGAACCTCAGCCAGCATTGCCGCAGTCGCCCGCAAACTGAGCATCGAATTTCCCGCACCTACAATTCCCGTCAATGATGATGCGCTCGCCGACGTTGCAACAGCGAATAAGCCCACGCAGATCCAGGCACGAAATTTCATAAAGTGCTCCATGCCCGGGCCTTGGATTGCTTGACTCTTGGCTTCTCCAGCAGTGTGCTCTCGCGTCTTACCGGCTTTTTCTTTGGGAGAGTTACCGCCTCCTCCAACACGTTGCCGAACGACTCTTTCTTATCCAACTGCGCCAACAGAGCCACGTTCGAGGCCCCTCCGCCTATCAGGTATTGCTGCCCATCCACCTGTACGACCGCAACAAATCTCTTCTCGCCTAGTGAAACTGTCGATGTAACCTGCAATCGCTTGGTGCTGGTTCTCGCAACCTGCCGATCCCGAATCCATCTCCACGCGCGCGACAATAAACCGGTCGCATTCTGAATCGTTGCCGAAGAGTTCGCGATCCGCGAAACCTCAAACGGCTGTGTACGATTTGATGTTTGAATGGATTCTCCCAACCGCTGCGCCTTCATGAAAGGTCCGTGAGCCGCACGGCAAGGCGTTCGCCAACGACTTCAAATTCTGTCCACCCAACCAGCTGGCCATTCACCCGCAAAGGCAGATCGCTGCTTTGGTGGTACGCGGTCTCGACGATCGTACCTTTAACAAGATTCAGTAAATCGCCAACCGTGAAATTGATAACAGGAATATCCAGTGCGAGCGTGCAAGGCAGCCAGGGCAATTGATCGAACGGATCGCGCTCTGCCTGCTTCTCCATTAACTGCGGACCCTGGGGCGATTTAGGCTCCATTATCGGCATCGTGGTGCTCATTGCCGTGTTCATCAGTTGCTCTCCCCAGGCACCGGCTGCTCTTCCATGCATCCAGTTTCCACCCCCGTGGAAATCGAATGAAAGGCTTCAGATTTGCCGGCGATTGAACCAGGTCGCTGTTCGCGAGCCGTTGAATTTGATTGTTCGAGCTAGTTAAAGCAATCGACGTGCCAATCCTGCCCGCGCGCCATCACTCTGGGCGTCAAAGACAAGAAAAGTGCCTGAATCATTGAGTTTTAAAGGGAAATTAGAATTTAGATAATCGCCCGCAGCCTCACCGCAACCAGGAGAGAATCGGGATTAATAACGAATTTGTGAGGAAGGAATGAGAACGGTCGAAAGCTGATGGGACGGACCGCCTGGCCAATAAGCCAGGCGGCCGGTCCCTAATGCACTGTTAAGAAATCAACAGCGCCCTCTTCTACTGGATCATTGCAAGTGCCGCCTGCGACAGCTGTTGAAGTGTCGTGATGGACTTCGCATTCGCACCGTAGGCCTGTTGCGCGACAATCAGGTTCGAGAACTCGGAAGCAATGTTCACGTTAGACTGCTCAACCGAGCCTCCAACAATCGTCCCCGTTCCACCTGTCCCAGCCACTCCGACCACGGCCTGCCCAGAAGCAGTCGTCGCCCGGTAGCTATTGTTGCCAACGTTGGTCAGCCCCTGGTTATTCGCGAAGTTAGCCACGGCAACCTGACCTAACGCAAGCGTCTGCCCGCTGGAGAAGGTGCCCTGAATGGTCCCATCCGGCTGGATGCTATAGCTGGCAAGGGTACCGCTAGCGAAGCCATCCGTGCTGGTCGCGGTCGTAGCGCTGGCTCCGGCCGTTTGGGTAATCGTGGGTGCTGCAGCCGTGCCGAACGGCCCGGTCAGTGTCATTGGCGACTTGGCGCCATCTGCAAGCGTCGGAATGCTGATCGGAACAACCGCGCTCGTCGAAGTCAACGCGCCTGAGCTGTTGAAGTTCAGCGTGCCTGAGCCCACCACCGTGCTGGTACCCGTGCCACCGGTAATATCGGACGACGGAATAGATACCGAGTAGCTCCACGTATTCGCCCCGGTCTTGGTGTACGAAACAGAGAGCGTATGCGCAGAACCCAGCGAGTCATAAACCGTGAGCGAGCTGGCCGTAGCCGTGCCGCCCACCGCGGTATCGGAATCGAGATTGGCGGTAATCCCAATCGTAGTGCTCGCAACCGGCGGGCTGGTCAATCCGTTGGCCACGTTCAATGGCTGCAGAGCCGCTGAAGCGTTCACAACGCCATTCACTGCGGGGAATCCAAGCAGGAGCTGGCCGCCAGGGGTTACAAGCAGTCCGGAGCTGTTGGTTGTAAAGTCGCCCGAGCGAGTGTAGTCCGGCAGGCCGCCCGCACCCTGGGTAACAAAGAAGCCGTTTCCAGACAAGGCCATGTTCGATGCGATGCCTGTTGCGCCCAGGTTGCCTTCTCCAAAATTGGAGTCTGTTCCGGAAACCGAAACGCCATTTCCCGTCTGAATCGGGTCGCCGCTGCCGTTCGTCGTGCTGGCCTGCGCAAAAATATCACCGAAGGTCAGTGTCTGGTCCTTGTAGCCGTCGGTATTCATGTTGGCAAGGTTGTTGGAGATGGTTTGCAGCATGGTTTGTGCCGCCGTCAGTCCAGAGAGTGCTGTTGCAAAAGAACCCATTACTTTCCTCCTGTTGGATTGTTGTTGGTGCCGGATAGGCCCATGGTTGATGTGTTAAGAGCTGGATTGATGGCTGCCGCTGCTGCACGGTTATTGCCGAAATTCCAGGGCATCATCGTATTCGGATCGAATGGAAGCTGGCTCGTCGCCGCGCCGGCCGTCGATGGTGAAAGCGTGCTGGCGATTCCGCTGTTCAGTGCCGCAACGGCTGCGCTGCTTGAAGTAGCCGCGGCGGATTGCGACGGTGCCGACGTCGAGGTTGTCGGAGCCGTTGCCGCCGCGCCTAATGTCTGGTTGATGCTGATCAGCTGGCCCAATTGGCTGAGCGAGATCATCTGTCCCACCATAGCCGTAGAATCCACAGGTGCTGTCGGATCCTGATTCTGCAATTCCTGCGCCAGCAAGCTCAGAAACGTTGAGCCCACACCGCCTGCAGTGCTGCTGCTGCTCGTCGACGAGCTCGTGTTGGCAGTCGCCCCGACAGAGTTTGCCTTGGTCCCGGTAGCTTTCGCCGGCCCACCCACCATTCCAGGTCCGAAATTGTGTGACGTCGTCGGAGTGCCAAAACCGTATGTTGCTGCAAAGCTGTGCATAATTCTTCCTCCTTGAATGCCCAAAATCGATTACGTAAATCCTTGCCTGAATCCTGATCCCTAAATCCTGATATCGAGACGAGCTGTGAATCTGCCGTCGCTCGTCGTCGTTGTTGCCGCGGAGGGCGAAATCGTCCCCGCTGCAAATGCATTGCCCGCCTGGCTTGATGTGACGTTGGTGGCATGCCGCCTGTTGCCGCGCATATCGTCAGAGGAGTTGTTTGAGCCGCCACCGGCCGTTCCCGTCCCCTGCCCGCCTCTGTCGCCATTCATGTCGATCCGCACATCCATTGACTGATTGTTGCCCAGCCGCGCCTGCATCTCCGGAAGATGAGCGGCCAGTGTCTTCGCCAGCTCGCCATGATCCACTGAGATCTGCGCCGATATCCCGTCCTTGATCGCCGAAGTGCTGATCGAAATATTGCCGAACTCCGTGGACCGCATACCGACCCGCATTTCAGACTGTTCGATGTTCTGAATCAGCTTCGCCGTATTCACCACCGTCTGAGCCGGCGGCGCCAAAGCGGGAGCAGGTGTTGTATTCTCAGTCCCTGTCGCGGTATGAGCTGCAACGTGCGTCGATGCTGGAGTTGTTTGAACCGGAGCATCGGTGCTTGTCGTTAGCGCGTGAGCATTCGCGACAACTGAATGGCTCGCAAAGCTTGCCTGCGCCGTTGCCACATCCTGTCCCTGCGAAGACCCTCTGTCCTGGCTCTGGTCTCCAGATGAAGCTGTTTGTTGCGAACCCGTCTGCACATCCGTCTGCGTAGCCACCGACTGCCCATGCTGCTTCGAAATCGCCGCATCACTTGCGGCAGAACCTGTGGCCGCGTCTGTTGCATCCTTCGCTACGCCCTTGCCGCTGCTCACGAATGAAGTCGATGCTTTCGCTGCCGCGCCCAGATCCATGCTCACTGCGCCGGGCTGAACCGACATGAGCCATCCATCCCTCAGCTGAGTGAGTGCATCAAGCTGTTCAGCCGCCGCGCCCGGAACGAAGAGTGCATTTCCAGAATCAGTCTGATCCGCTTGGCCGGCTTGGTCAGTCTGTGCCGCCTGGTCAGTCGAACCTTGATTAGCCTGGCCCGTCTGAACCTTCTGTCCAGCCTTGTCCGCTGCAACCGGCTGCGCTACAGACCGGTCCGCGTTGACCTGGGTTGGTACCGGAACGGCAGTCTCTTCACCGTTTGTACTGGAAACGGAATGCGAAGAAGGAGAATTTTCCGCATTCAGAGGAGCGATCGATGCCGTATTCTCAACTTCCTTCGTCATCGGATGCTGATCTGAAACCGGAACCGCATCGTGAACAGAACCAGAAACCACATTCGGAGTTACGTTAGCAACTACCTTCGGAGCCGGGTTAGCTGTCGGATCTGACGATGTCACCGGAGCCGCGGCCACAGGCTGGTTTGCCGCGATATTTGATGAGCGATTCGATGTCGTCGCCGCCACTGGAACTTGCTTGAGAGCGGAGTCCTGTGATTCGGAACCAGACTTTGATGCGGGAACCTGCACTGCTTTTGGTTCCGCAGTCGAGATGGCGCTTGGCGTTGCCTCTGGAACCGCGTTCACCGATACCGGGGTAGAAAGCGATTTTTGCGTTGCCGAGACGGATATTGATGCAACGCTCTGCACAGCATTCGAAACTTTGGTTGACAGGACGTTCGGCGTAGCCTCTGTAACCGCGTCCTGAGTCATCGCCGGCACCGAGTCGCGCGATTCAGGAACCGAATTCGATGCAGCCGGCTGCACTGCGCTTGACACCGCAGTTGAATTTGCGCTCGGAGTTGCCACTGCGACAGTAGTTCGAGCTGTCGTCGGCACTGGGTTCCGAGTTTCAGGAACGGCAACCGATGCAGCCGGCAGCACTGTGCTCGACACCGCAGTTGAATTTGCGCTCGGAGTTGCCACCGCGACTGCGGTCTGAGTCGTCAGCGGCACCGAGTTCCGCATTTCGGGAACCGAATTCGGTGCGGGCGATTGCACTGTGCTCTTCACCACATTGGAAGGAGCGCTCGGAGCCGTTTCCGTTATCTGGCCCTGGACTCCCGTGGGCAGCTTACTCTGCACTTCGGGGATGGTGATCGGTGCCACTGTCTCCAAAGCATTCGAGCTCAAATCTGAGGAGCCGACCGGAATTCCTGTCGTCGCAGTGCCTTGAAGTGTCGCCGGCACCGCGTTCTGCAATTCACCAACTGAGACCGAAATAGGTCTCTGCACCAGATTCGAAACCACACTTGAAGGCAAGCTCGAAATCGTTCCCTCAACTGCCGCAACAACCGCCGTGGGCAACGACTTCTGCATCTCAGGTGCAGCGACTGATGCAACCGTCTGTGCTGCGTTCAAAGCCATATTTGAAGCCTCAATCGCAGTCACTACCGGCGCAGAGTCCTTGGCAGTTCCAGGAAGCACAACTTGTGCTTCGGGAGCCGAGAAGGACGCGGTGACGGGCGCAACCGTCCGCTCCACTTCAGCAACCACATTTGCGGAGACGCTTGGAATCTTTTCCGAAATTGTGCCCAGCCCTGCAACAGGGGCTGACTTCTGAGCTTCAGGCATTGCAACAGGAGCCCCCGAAACAATCGCGTTCGAAACAGTGATTGCAGACGCGTTCGGAGTTGAAGCCATGACAGGCTCAACAGTCGCCTTTGGAAGCGAGTCCTGCAATCCGGCAACTGAATTCGATGCGGATGTCTGCACTGCGTTTGGTGTAACCGTTGAAAGACCGTTCACAGTTGCTTCCAAGGCTGCGGCTTGTGTTGCATTCGGCGCTGAGCTCTTCACATCCGCCACGGCCTTCGACGAATCAGTGCCCACCGCGTTCGAAGCAACATTTGAGGGCACCGTAACGGTCTCGAACGAGACTGAACCCATGCCGGCCTTGAAAGCCGAATTCACAAAATCAGCAACCGAATTCGAAGCCGACGCCCGAACCGCATTCGGCGTCACATTTGAATCAACGCTCGGAGTTTTCGCCGAAACTGTCCTCACAACACCATCGCCCGTTGGCTTCTGGGCTTCAGGCGTCGAATTCACTGTCGGCACCTGCACCGTTTTCGAAACCACATTTGATGAGCCGATATGACTCGCAGCCGGCACCGCATTCGATCCCATATTTGGGACCAAGTTCAGCGATCCAGAGTCCGAAACATGCGCATCAATCTGCCCAGTTTCCTGCCCTACGCGCTGAGGAGCATTCTGAGTTTCAACTTGACCGACATTCGGCGCAATAGATAGAGAAGTCCCAGGGATTGCAGTGAAGCGAGAGAATTGAAACGCCGGCTGGAGCAAGTTATAAACTTCATCGGAAACTCCGTGCGTCGCTCCATTCTGTGCCGCATTCAGCACCACGCTTGAAGCGTTGTGCGCTATCGTGTTCGAGGTCGCGCCAATCGCCGAAATCGGAAGAGATGTCTGCGGTTCATTCGAATCCGCAAACGGCCCAGCAGCCTGTACAGTCTTCACATCGACATTCGATGTTCCGCTATGAGCGATAGCGGCCGCATTCAGCGTCGTCATCGAAATCGGAATCTGCAATTCGTTGGAATCCGCGCTCGACTCAGCAGTCTTTACCGCATCCGAGAAAGAACTTGAAGGAACAGCTGAATTCAAAGTCGAGATTGCGCTCGGCACAACCTTCGAGGACGCATTCCCAGATTCGATGGTTCCAATTGCCGCCGGGATCTGGTCAGCGTCCGAGACCGCATCTGAAGGCGCATTCGGCGCCACATTCGGCGAAGTGTTCAAAACCGAATTCTGCAACTGAACTGAACCCGCGAACTGCGATGCAGGCAGCTTGTCATTCTGACCGGCATTCACGGCAGCAGTCACAACCGGCTCGGAGCCGCCATTCTTTTGTTTCGCCCAGGTCGCAACCGAGGCGATGAAGCTTTGCACCTTCGCACTCGGCAAAACCGCGCCCGTCATCAAAGCATCCACGTCCATCGAGGTGATCGACGGCTTTACATTGTCCGACTTAACGCCGGTCGCAATGGCATCTACTGACTTGGTCCTCGAAAGCTTGAACGCGCCAGAATTACGCGTCGAACCACCTGCAACTGTAGTCGATGTAGTCGAGGATGCCTTTGCTCCCGAGACCTGCGAAACACCAGAATTAAGAGCCGCATTCGAAGTAGCTGTCTGAGATGTTAGCCGCGTCGACGATCCTTGCCGCAGTAACACCGACGGCAGAAATTGCTTCGCCGACGCAACAGTGCGGCCATCCGCAGCCACGCTCGAAGGATTCGTATCGCTTGAACTTACTTTCGAATGCCCCGCGGAATTGTCACTTCCTGTTTTCACGACATGTGCATCCGAATACGCCTTCGATGCCGTCAGTAGTGACTCAACGAAGTTCTGCGACCCCTGACTCGGGACCTGCGCCGCCGTTGCGCCAGCGGTCACTCCCTGTAGCAGAGCGGATAAATCGAGATTGCTGCTTCTGATCACGCCTCTTATATAGCAAGCGCTGTACCAAACATTTCTCCTTCATTTTCCGCCACCTTCGAGTACATTTCCTCATTGAAATCAATCACATAACAATTGCCTCCCATCGCCTGACTCCCGCCACTAGGCAAAGCAGGCAACTTTTGCCGGATCACTAATAGGCAAAGGCTGCCGGGTAGCATCCTTGGCAGCTAATCCAACTGCATTGGCAGCGTCCGAATTAATGCCAAAATGAACAGAGCAATCCCAGTCCCGGAAGTTCGTAACAAAACAAATGCTGTCATCCTGAGCGAACGGGGCCCCAAACGTCTTTCAGTTTGGGGGTGGTGAGTCGAAGGATCTGCGGTTGTTTCTTGAACCCCATTTCGGAGACACCAAAACCCGGAGCGTGTTTCACAAATCTGCTCAGTGTTAGGCACGACTTCAATGGCATGTCCTGAGCGCAGTCGAATGAGGACCTGTCTTTTTATCTATCTCTATATAGAACTTGTAACTGTCCCTAACTCCCCCGCACCTACTTAACTTACAAATAGAATAGCAACCACAGTAACATCTTATAAACAATATCCAGAAACACCCATAAATTAAACTTCCGTCATCCACCAGGCTCCGCCCACAATCTAAGTCCGCCCCCGCCGAGCCATGTGATTATCATCAAGCGATCTCTGCTCGCGCCTGGCCATATCCGTCTCATACAGGCCGCGCTTCTCATCGCACATATCGGTGAGCATTTCACGATTCCGTCGCGCTCCCGTATAGACCACAAGCTGCCGATCCCGAAGTTGCTCAAGCTTTTCAAGCTTCTCCTCAAGCTCTTTCCTTTTCTGCTTGAGCGTCGCAATAGCCTCGTAAGACGCATGAACATTGTGTCCCGCAAAGGACTTGAAGACCTCTGAGCTGCGCAAAGCGTCCAACCCGGAAAGCTCTGCATTGGTGCGCTCAATATCCTCAATAGTCTGCGCGATTTCGAAAAGAATTCTTTGCAGCATCCGCTCTTCCTGCTCTTCAACAATTCCGCGAATGCGAAGCACCGAACCAAGGGAAAATTGAAATGACATGTTAGCTTGGAACCTCTAAAAGTGATTTAACAACATTTGGAAAAGCAACAATCTGATCGGGCCGTTGATTCAAAAATGCATTCAGTTGCGGCAGTACTTCAACTGCCCGGTCAAGCGATGGATCGGCCCCTTTTTGATAAGCGCCGATACGAATTAAATCCTCTGAACGGGCATAAGATGCCATAAGTAGCCGCAGCGCTTTAGACTTCTGCATGTGAGCCTCAGAAGTTATACTCGGCATAAGTCGACTTAGACTCTCAAGCACTGAGATAGGCGGGTAATGGTTCCTCATCGCCAGGTTTCGGTCGAGGATGATATGTCCATCAAGCAAAGAACGCACCGTATCCGCAACCGGATCCTGCTGATCGTCGCCTTCCATCAGCACCGTATAAAAGGCCGTGATACTTCCATTCTTGAAGCACCCCGCGCGCTCCACAAGTCGGGCAAGCATATTCAGCACCGACGGTGTGTAACCCTTTGCCGTTGGCGGTTCACCGGCCGCAAGACCAACTTCTCTTTGTGCCATGGCAAATCGCGTCAGAGAGTCGACAACCAGCAGCACATTCTTCCCAGTGCTTGCAAAATACTCGGCAATTGCAGTTGCGGATAAAGCACAACGCAATCGCAGCAGGGGGGATTGATCCGAGGTCGAAACAACAACCACGCACCGTTTCCGTCCCTCCTCGCCAATCACTTCGAGAAATTCTCCAACTTCGCGCCCGCGTTCGCCCACCAGCGCCAGCACCGTCATATCCGCGCTTGTCCCGCGTGCCATCATCCCAAGCAGCGTGCTCTTGCCTACACCGCTGCCTCCAAAAATGCCAATCCGCTGACCGCGTCCGCAAGTTACAAATGCGTCAAGAGCGCGGATACCGCAACCGAGCGCCTCTCGAATCGGTACACGATCAAGCGGCAGCGGTGCCGATCCATCTACCCACACCGCTCGCTCTCCTCTGTATTCGCCATTCGAATCAAGCGGAACACCGGCCGCATCGATAACTCGCCCTAACAAATCGCTGCCAACTCTGATTGATGGTCGCGTTCCCCAAGCCGCAATCCTGTCTCCGAAGCGAATGCCCTCAGGGCTTTCAACAGCCATGGAAAGCATTGTCGATCCGCGAAACCCAACAACCTGGCCCGGATATTTCTTGCCCCGCGCATTCGTTATCTCGCAAGATTCTCCGATGGAACAGAATGGCCCTTCGGACTCGATCAAGTTGCCTACCACCTGCAAGACTCTTCCGCGCCAACGCAAAGTTGATCCGCGGTCAAGACGATCGAAATAAGGAGCAAGTGGGCGCGTCATCGTCATTTCGCTACTGGCCTCTGAGCGAGCAGATCGAAAAATCCTTGCTCAACTTCTTTCAACTGCGAATCTATGCTGAAGTTTGCGGATCCCAATTCGGTTTCGAGAATACAATCCTCAGGGTTCAAGTTAGTGTCCTCTATGATCGCGATAGTCGAACCATTGTGAGGATTCGCCAGTCTCTCGCGCCACTTATTCGCTTTCAGCGGCGAAACACGCAATGACACACTTGAACCATCGTGCAGTTTGTCGACTGCCACCCGCACCAATGCCGAAACCAACAACGGATCTACTTGGGCCTCCCTGTGCAATATCTTCGTCGCTATGGCGAGCGCAAGTTGAACCACATCTGACTCGACCCTTGAGAAATAGCTTTTCTTTTCCGCTTCGAATAGGTCAAGCGTCCGCCGAATCTTCGCCGCTTCCCTTTCCAGGCCAGCTTCATATTCCGCCTTAAGGCGTCGTTCGGTTTCCGCCACAGCCTCAGCGCGCGCTCGTTGCACCAACTCATTGCTCTCTTGCACAGTCACACTCGGCGGCGCCGGCGATTGAGTATTCTGCTCCGGCGCAGTCTGCGGTGGCCGTTGTTCCCTTGCATGATTCGCAGCCGGGGCAGCAATGTCCCGATACATGAATGATGACACCGGTGTGGAAGGCGCCTGCTTGGCTCCTTCGCTAAACGAGAAATTCATCATTCGCCTCGCCCTTCAATACAATCTTGCCCTCAGCCTCTAACTGCCTCGCAATGCCCACTATCTCAGACTGCGCCTTGGTTACATCCTTGCTACGGACGGGTCCTAGTAACTCCATATCTTCCTTCAGCATTTCCACGGCTCTCGACGACATTGTCCGGAAGAAGTGATTCTTCAAACCTTCGTCCGTTCCCTTCAGTGCCATCGCCAGGTCCTTCTTATCGATCGCTCCTGTAAGTTCTCGAATGTGTCCTTCGCCAACTTGCAAGAGATCTTCAAATGTGAACATCAAATCGCGGATGCTGATTGCCAGTGTCGGTTCCTCGTTCTCAAGGTTCTCCAAAATCTCTTGCGCAACAGTAGTGTCGATGCAGTTCATAATGTCTGCCACGCTTTGGAAGCCCGAATATGTTCGCTTCCCCTGCTCTCCAACTTGCTTCAAACGCTGGCTCAGCAGCACGGAAACCCTCTCCGCCATTTCCGGTGAAAAGCGCCGAAGGTTCGCCAGCCTCTTTACAGCCTCAGAACGAGTCTCATTCGGAAGGCTCATCAGCAGTGCCGATGCCTGACGATCACCAAGCTGCCCAAGAATGAGCGCAATAGTTTGTGGATGCTCGCCTTCCAGAAATCTTGCGAGCTTCTGTGGATCGGCCCGCTGTAATGACTCCAGCGGCTTTAATTCGCGAGCCTTCGTGAGCCGTTGCAGAATGCCCTCTGCTTCACTCTCTCCGAAAGCCTTGATGAGCAGTCGACGCGCAAGGTCATATCCGCCCTGAATCAGATAGTCCTGCGCCTGCGTCATCCGCTGATACTCTTCAATTACCTGCAGCGAAAGCTCTACAGGTATTGCCCCAAGGCTCGCTACCTCATCGGCAACCTTTTGCAAATCTTCCGGATTCAAGTCGCGGAATATCGTCGCGGCAAGGTCTTCACCGAGTACGGTGAGCAGTATCGCTGCCTTGCGGGCACCGCTAATTTTGAGCTTCTCAACTGTGGCTGTCATTGCGCCTCTTCTCTGAGCCATGCACGTACTGCGGTTGTGCTGCTTTCAGGCTCAGCCTTCACGAATTCGGCCAACTGTTTTTTCAAAACCTGAGAACGCTGTTGAAGACTGGCCGCGGTTTCATTCACAGGTGCAAGCTCCGGCTCAGTGCGTACAGGCGCGCGATTCGCAGCCAGCAAAGGATTAGGCCCTGAAAGAACGCGCTTCTGAATCGGCCGAATCGTCAGCATGTAGACCAGGAAGAAGAGTGCCAACAACACCCCATAGCGGACCACCGATGAGTAGTCATCGATGCCCTGTTTCGCCTTCTCGGCTAGTGACGGCGGTTGGACTTCTACAGGCGTGCCATGATCGAAGCTCAAATTCTCAACGCTGATTACATCGCCCCGGGCACTATTGAAGCCGATGGCCGCCTGCGCCAGGCCGGTAATAAGTTTTACTTCTTCTGGTTGCCTCTTGTGGCTTACCTCAACCCACTTGCCATTTTCCTTTTTCCGATCTACCGCATCGTCAAGCACCACTGCGGCAGTAATGCGCCGAATGCCTCCTGCAGGCTCAATCACGTGGCGAACAGACTTATTCACCCCGTAAGTGTTGTTATCCGTCTTTGAATTTTGACTGGAGTCCTTGGCATTCGGCGCATTCGCCTTCGCACTCGGAACATTGCTCGAAGTCCCAGGGACTCCACCAACACCAGCCGCTGCGCCCGGTCCGATATTCTCTTCCGAATGCTGCATCGTGAGCGTGGCACTCACTGCCGGGTCGTATTTTTCCTGGCTCTCTTCACTACTGCCCGTCTCGTATTCGACATTCACAGTAGCGCGAATTCGATCGGCGCCAACGATAGGAGTAAGTGTCGCCATCAGCCGGCGAGTCAGTTCCCGCTCCAACCCGTCGCCACCCTCTGCCGTGCTATTGCCTTGTCCAAGCGGCTGGTTTGAATCCGCATCGATAATCGCAACGTCGCTCGGCTTAAGCTCGTCCACAGCTCCTGAAACCAGCCGTGAAATCGACGATAAATCTTCTCGCGAGAGGCTTCCATGTTTCAGCCTCAAAGTAACTGAAGCCTTTGCGCCGCGCTCCCGATCCATGAATACCGAATCAGTAGCCATCACCAGGTGAACCCGAGCGCTCTTCACATTGCTCATCGTTTGAATGGTGCGCTCAAGCTCGCCTTCCAGCGCGCGTTGATAGTTCACCTTCTCGTCAAACTCCGTCTGTCCCCATGAAACCTTGTCGAATATCTCGAATCCAATCCGGCCCGAGTGCGGTGAATCATGCGAAGCAACCTCGAGCCGCGCCTCATCCACCTGGTCCGCCGGAACACTGATCGACGTACCATCTGCACTAACAATACAAGTGATCTTTTTCGCCGCCAACTCAGTCGAAATAGCCTGCGCATCCGCCGCTTCCAGTCCCTTCATCAGCAGCTTGTAGTCAGGCGTTGCAATCATCCGCGCAAAGAAAGCAGCTACGCCCAGCGTAATAACGAGTCCTACGCCAAGAAATATCTGCTGTTGAGGACGAAGCCCGTTCCAGAATATCTTGACGCGCTCCAACACCTGCGTCGCGCCCACCGCTTGCTTCGTGCCCACCATTTGATTTTTGGCCGCCATAACTCTTCGCCTTCTCTGCCTTCGGAATATCTTGTTTCCAACTGCCGGCTCCACAGCATCGTGTCACTGGGAGTTCAGCCTGTAGCCGCGTTTCCTAGAACTGCATCTTCTCTATGTCTTGATAAGCGCTCACAATTTTGTTGCGAACCTGCATCATCAGTTGGAAGGCCACATCCGCCTTCTCCACGGCAATCATCACTGAGCTCATATCCGTATTGCCACCCTTCAAAAGGGTTCCAACCTGCTGCTCAGCGCCGCCGTTCAGCACGTTGACCTGCTGCAGCGCATTCTTCAAAACGCTGCTGAATCCGCCCTCTTCACTCGAAGGCTGAAGCGGTTGCAGTTTGGGCAATTCACTGATATTGCCAATCGAACCAAGACTTGAAATGGGGCTGCTCATGTGTTAACTCCTGCTAGCTCTTGAGAAGATCAATCGTCTGCTGGATCATTTGTTTGGCCGCCGAAATAGCCGACGCATTCAGCTGATAAGCCCGCACAGAGCCCATCAGATCCACCATTTCCATCGCCGGATTGATCGCCGGATATGCGACATATCCATCCTTGTTCGCATCCGGATTACCCGGCTGGTAACGCATCACCGGCGGCGTCGGATCGTCGACAACCTCGGAGATCTGCACAGTGCCGGGAGGCGGATCATTCAACGTCCTCGCACTCGCCAGAGCCAGATGAAACCGTGAAGCACCAGCCGATTGGAATACCACTTCGCGACGATGAAACGGCCCGCCCGCTTCTGTATGCGTCGTTTCGGCATTCGCCATGTTCGTTGCGGTAATTTCAGAACGCTGCCGCTCTGCCGATAATGCCGATGCGCTAACCGCTAATGAGTCGAAAAGATTCATAACTAGTTTCCTCCCCCGTTGATAGCACTTAGTAACTGGTGAAACTGGTGTTTTACTAACTGGATCCCAATCTGATATTGCAACTGTGTCTCAGACATCATCAGGCCTTCACGGTCAAGGTTGACGTTGTTACCATCCGGCCGCTCCATCAGCCCTGGAACTTCCTGAGCAACGGGGCTGAAGTGCGCGGTTCCACTGCCGTATTCGGATTCATGCAATATCCCCGTCATGGCTTTTTGCAACTCGCCTTCGAAGTTAATATCCCGTGTGTGGTAGCCCGGCGTATCAACGTTGGCCATGTTGGCTGAGATAGCCTGCTCGCGGCTCTCAGTTAGTTTCAGGTAAGTCTCAAGCGTAGGAAGCAGTGGCGGCGGCGTTGTCATGCGTAACTCCTTGGAGGAAGTCCATATTCCCTGATCTTGTTTCTCATTGTGCGCAGGCTGATCCCCAGCATCTCCGCCGCGTGAGTGCGGTTTCCATGCGCTAACGCAAGCGTATTTTCCAGATGCATTTTCTCCAGTACCGAAATCGGGATACCAGGCGCCGGCATCGCGGTCTGCACGTTCTGAGGGGCCTGCGGTTGCCTTAGCGGCTGAAATTCTTTATCGAAGCAAGATGCGTCAATCGTTGCGCCACGGTTAAGCGAAAGCACCCGCCGCATGAAATTCGAAAGCTCTCGAATATTTCCCGGCCAACTATTCGCCTGTAGCCTTTCAATAAAACTCGGCGCAAGAAACGGAACCGGGCTCTCAGTCTCCAAAGCGAAGCGCTCCGCAAAGTGCATTGCCAGTGCCGGTATATCTTCCAACCGATCGCGAAGCCCCGGAATCGAAAGCGGAATAACATTGAGCCGATAGTACAAATCACTACGGAAGCGGCCTTGTTCCACCATCGACGCAAGTGATGCATTCGTCGTTGCAATCACACGAATGTCGAGATGAATTGAGCGTGTCTCGCCAAGCCTTTCAAACTCACGCTCCTGAAGAATGCGCAGTAACTTGGGTTGCAGATTCAGCGGCATCTCGCCGATTTCATCCAGCAGGAGCGTACCACCCTCGGCCAGTTCGAACTTGCCCACCTTGGTGGAACTGGCGCCGGTAAATGCGCCCTTGCCATGCCCGAAAAGTTCGCTCTCAAGCAGGTGTTCCGGTACCGCCGCGCAGTTCACAGCAACAAATGGTTTGCGTCTGCGGTTGCTGGATTGATGAATAAACTTCGCCATCAATTCCTTGCCGGTACCACTCTCGGCCTCAATCAAAACATCGGCGTCAGTGCTTGCCGCAGCGCGCGCGCGTTGCAGAGCCTGCAGCAAAAGTGGAGAGCGTCCAACGATCCCAGAGTTAATAATTTCGGAGCTTTCAATTTGATTAGGAACCTTCGCCGGAATAGCCTTCTCGCTCATCCTCTGCATCACGCGGGTCGCCGCAGCCTGCAATTGCTCAAATGAAATTGGCTTAGTCAGGTAGTCAAATGCCCCACCGCGCATCGACTCCACTGCCTCAGGCACGCTGCCAAATGCTGTAAGCAAAATGACCGCTGTTGTCGGCGAATTCTTCAGCACCGAGCACATCACTTCGAACCCGTCGCCATCCCGCA
>Ga0206847_10195_pt1 | contig 20341 bp, 22 predicted proteins | sample Alteio_BWOrgCont_17_FD_152880 | JGI IMG/M metagenome (GOLD analysis project Ga0206847, IMG submission 152880) | Enriched cells from forest soil in Barre Woods Harvard Forest LTER site, Petersham, Massachusetts, United States -... | ecosystem: Environmental > Terrestrial > Soil > Temperate forest >... | reverse complement strand
AATCCGTGGGACGTGCTGGCCGCAAAGGAACGCGAAAGAACCTAGCGCGGCGGGGCCGCAACCAAAGCCGGGAATTGATCGGGAAACATCTTCCCGGAATTGCGCAATTCATCCAAATTCGTCATTTCGGGAAGATTTTTCGCGAGTTGATCGCGGAGAGTTTGGGAAACAGAAACGATCCATCTTATCTCCGCGCCTCCGCGTCTCTGCGTGAGCCAGTCTTTTCGGAAGGTGCCGGTTGTGGCTTTGCCGCGCGGGCGGCGCGGCGGGGTTGGCACCTACCCGAATGGGGTGTCGCAAATCCGCCGAATTGCACTTGCCAAGCGCGGCAATCCGGGTTAACTGTGAGATCAATCAGCAGAAGCCATATTTATGACGCGCCATAATTATATCCGTACACCCCTAAATATCGCCCGTTCCGCCTTCACCCTGATTGAATTGCTGGTGGTGATCGCCATCATCGCGATCCTGGCCGGGCTGCTTCTGCCGGCCCTTGCTTCCGCCAAGGCCAAAGCCATAGCCGCTACCTGCCTGAATAACCTGAAACAAATGGGTGCCGCGTCTACGATGTATGTCGGCGACAATCATGATTTTTTAGCATGGGATAATTGGGACGGTGGTGACGCCCAGAACCCATACACGACGGGCTGGCTTTACTCACTCAAGACCGATGGCATACCCAATCCATTTCTTCCGCCGTATTACCCGAACAACGCGAACGGCGCGTGGGTGTCGGGATCGTGGTTTCAGTACATGCCAAACCCGAACTCGTATCTTTGCCCGGTGGACATCAAATTTCCAGACTATGTGAAACACACCCGTCCGAATCTGCTTTCATCCTACGTGATGAACGGCTCGGTGAACGGCTTTGGGTATGGTAACAATATAATGACCCCCAAACTCTCGCAGGTCTGGAACCCGATGTGCTGGCTGCTTTGGGAGCCTGATACCAAGGTTGATACCGCGGCCGGCGCGGCGAACGAATATAATGACGGGGCAAATAATCCAAACAATGGCGAAGGCCTTGGTCCGCTTCATAACAAGATCGGGGGTAACGTTCTTACCCTTTCTGGAAGTGTGCAATTTCTTACCACCAATACGTTCAATGCCGCCGTTTTGCAGGAAGGCGTGGATGGCGTTGCCGGCCCCAATTACCTTTGGTGGAGTATCTGGCAGGCAAACGGGCAATAATAGCTATACATAACGCCGTAAATGATGCCGGATCTGGCAGCGAGACGCCGCCAAATCCTGCCGAAGAGGATCCGCTTCCGCGATAACGCCATGGCGGACTGGCAGTTTGCGCTACGCCGGGACGCGCAAGCATTGATGTTGCCGGGTAGAAGATTCAGGTCGCGCCCGGCGGTTCGAAGTTAATGCTCTCGCAATAATGTCCCGTCCCGCCGCAACCGGAATCGCTGGCCGCGCCACGTTACATGGTGGCCGAGAAACGCGGAGGCCCACAATGCGGTTTGCAGAAGATCCTTGATTGGTGCGAGCCAAGGGAATGAGCGCTGTTCTGGACAAAGCCGTTTTTCCAGGTCATAAGCGCTCGCAATGCGCAGGACCAGAGACGCGCCCAAGGTGATCAGGGACCATTTTCCCGGCGTAATGGCCAGCCATAAGAGCGGCCAAAGCGTGGCGTTGCTGATGATGCTCGCGGCGTAGGGCAGGGGTTTGGAGACGCGGATGGTCCGCGCCCAGCGCAATTGATGCGCCCAGACCTGTCCCCACGTTTGCGGTGAGGTGAGGCAATCCACCACCACCGGGCACAGGGCGATGCTCGCGCCGGCGCGGAAAATCCGGTTTCCCAATTGAAAGTCGTCGGCCAAATGATTGGCTAGAGCTTCGAATCCGCCGATGGCGGTCAATTGCGCCCGGCGGGTGATCATGACGGCGCCCAGGGCGAAATCCAGGGGCGCAAGAGTTTTTCCCTGCAATACCTGGCTCCAAAAATCGGCGTTCACGGCCAGCGCCTCCCAACGCATCGCAAGCGTCACCGGATTCGCCAGGCGGTAGAAGCAATTGACCAGCCCGACGTTCGGATCGCGCAAGGGTGCCACCGCGTTCCGCAGGAAATCCGCTGGTACGCGGACATCGGCATCGCTGACCACGATCACTTCGTGTGCCGCGCGGCGGGAGAGCTGGATGAGGGTCGAAACCTTGGCGTTCGCGCCGAACGACTCCGGGCAAATGAGCAATTCCGCGCGGGCGGCGGGATGCCGCGCCAGAAGCTCGCGCACCGCTCCGCAAACCGGGTCGTCCGGCGAGGCCACGCCGAAGAGGACTTGAACCTCTCCCGCATTTTCCTGAGTCAGCCAGCTTTCGAGGCATTGAAGGGTGTGCTCGTCCAGCCCTTTCAGGGGTTTGAGCAGGGACACGGGCGGGCGGAAGGACGCGTCCGCGACCCGTTGGTGCAGCGGAAAGCGGACCGCCGCGATCCATTGCCACAGGCCGAGGACGAGGCCCAGAAGAGCCGGAATACCAAAAAGGAACAGCACCCCCCGTTCGTAATCGGACATTCGGCGGCGGGCAAGCGCGATCTAGGGCTCGCGCGCAGATTCCCGCTGTTGGGTTGCGGGGAGGGGATTCTGAACCGGGGAAGGGAAATTTTGCCACAGAGAACGCTGAGAACACAAAGATGGGGATTTTTGAAGGCAGGCAGGGGACAAAGAGAAGTTCCTGAAGAATTTGGACCCCGTTGAGCCCCGGCCGGATTTCAAAATATCCTTGTTCCAGGTGGCGGATGGTTGCGAGGTGTGCTATCTATGCGGGCTGCCACCTGTTTGGCGGGAGGGCCGAAGGAGGTTCTTTGAAATCTTGGCTAAGAGGGGATGGAGGGTGTGCGGTTCGGCCGGCCACACCTGTCAAACGTTGCGCCAGTGAAGTTGGTTGGATCGCGGGTGAAAGTCCCGCCCGTCGAGTTGGGCTGTTCACGACGGACATTGACCTCAACCGCGCCGCCGCGAGGCGGGGTTGGAAGCTGGGGAAGATGAACAGGTGGGCCATAACGACAGTGAACCGCATCTAATGAGCCCCGATATGTGCAGAACCGGAGACAAGCCGAGCCGCTGTTTGACCGGCGAAGGCCGCGGGGAGGAGACTGGACAACAGCCAGCGTCTCCTCAGTGATGTAAAGCCACTGAACAATTGTGCATTTTGCCAGCTTCCAACTTCCAAAGTCAACTGTACAGGGCGGAACGCGCCATTTTGCTGGCACGTTCAAAAACCGGCCTGAATTGTCTTTAAACCGTCTCCAAACTTTCCCGGCGGAAATCGTCCGCAACGGGTTGGATTTCGGTCAAATTGTCACGGTCGCTTTTCGGCGACAAAATCTCACTGCGGACGGGCCGCGCCGGGGCCGCGTCAAGTGCGCGCCCGTCGCGCCGTTCGGGCGCTGGATCGGGCGCGCGGGTGGCGCGCGGCGCGGGGGCGATGGCACGGGCGCGTCCTTTGCCCTTTCCGCGCATGATGGCGTCGGCTTGCTCGCGCGCGGCGACGATGGCGGTATCGGACGGGATAACGTTCTTGACAATCGCGTTGCGCACGTCGTCGGCAATCACGATCTTACGCCCGGCTTTGCCCGCAAGGTAACGGGCGCGGGTGACGGCGGAATCAATCGCGGCGAGATACCGCGTGGAATTCCGCGCGTAGCGCGCCAGATTGGTTATGGTGGCTTTATCGCCTTCCGGTAGCAGGTGCCTGGCGACGGCGCTAAAGTCTTCCAATGTCAGGCTGTCCGGCAATTTCTCGTAACAGCCGATGCGGCCGTCAAATTGTTCGGATGCCCAGCCGGTGTTGCGGGTGAGCAACTTTTGCGAAACGTGGAATTGCGGCGTCGTCACCAAGGCGACGGGCACGCCATGATTCACCAGGGCGGTGAGTATCCATGCAATGCGGGATGGCAATGCCTCGCGCCGGTTGGATTGCGGCCAAAGGTAATGGGCTTCATCGAATACGACCAAAAGTTTGGCGGCTTGCAAGGCTTTCTCAATGCCCCCGCGCAATTGGGCGTTTTTCAGGGAAAGCGCGGAACTGGTACCAATCGCCTCCGCAATGGCGCGAAAGAAAGCGACATCGTCCCCCGTGGATGGCACTTGGACGTAGCGCGCCCGGCCGGGGTTGAGTTCCACCCAGTTTTTAGCGGCGAACGTTTTGCCGGTGCGCGCCAGCCCGTCAATCAGAACCAGACAGGAACCCTGTAGCGCGTACTCGAGAGTATCGCCGACAATCCGGCCAATGCTGGTTATCACCTGGCCGGCGCGTTTCTTTTCGAGCCACGCGGATTGATAATCGCACAAGGTTTCAATCAGCGTGGGGAAGTACCATGGCGATTCGTCATTAACCGCGCGCGAGTCCAGACAAAGCACGTTGATTTTCTCCAGCAATTTAGCGGAGGCGGCTTTGTGGCAGAGTTCGGAAAAACGCACGGCGGGATAGCTGTCCGGCAGGGTTTCGGCCGTGCGACGGCTTTCCTCCAGTTGGTGGGCGTACCAAGCTTCCGCGTCAATCGCATGAGCATTGAAAAATGGCTTGATTGCCTCGCCCTTGACGGGAAAACCATTTTTAAAGCCGGGCGAATGATCAAACTGGAGTTCATCGCGCACCTTGCGCACTTGCGCCGCGTCGTACATCCGACCAGGCGCAACGCCGTAGGACTGCATTGACCGCGTGGCCACGCGCTCGGGATAGATGGCGATCAAATCCGACGCAAGTTTTGCCAGTCCGCCCGGCTGCCAGCTAACCCAGTGCAGGAAGAAAAGCAGTTCGCGCCGGCGCGGGTCTTGAATGCTGTCGGCGCACTTGGCCACCAGGTTGGCCAATAAGCCGCGTTCATTCGCGGCGCTGCTGGCGTAGCGTTCCTGACTGAACGGGGCGTCGGGCGCGGCATGGCGCGTATTGCTCACTGGTTATCCTTTCCGGCGGAAAGCCATTCGGAGAGTTCCCGCAGTTCGTCGGGACTGTCCGGGTCTTGCAAGCGGGCGGATGAAACGGGAATGCCGGTTTCCCGCACGGCCTTGCGCACGGCGGCGCCTGGCGTTCGCCTTCATTCCGATTGTGGTCAATCTCCGCGCGGGCGCGGTCAAAGGTTGCGCCGCGTTCGACGGTTTCCGCGTCCGTGATGAAGTGGCGGAATTGCGGGCGATGGCGCGCGGCAAGAATGCGGTAGCGGGCCAGAATAGGCTTGTGATGCTGGCCAATGCGTTCCTGTTCGGCGGCCATGGCCGCGTCATCCGCGCTCATTGCCGGTACGTCGGCGGAGCGCTCGACACAAAAGGGATTGTTGCGGTGCATATCCGTCACGGCGAGCACGTCCGGGGTTTCCGGATCAAACCAGGTGAGCACTTCCCGCCCGATAAGTTTGCCGGTTTCCGTATTGCGATAGTTGTACCGGTTTTTCCCAAAGGTAAGCGTGATGCCATTCGTGGTAACGCGCGCGGGGCGTTTGTGATGGGCCAGCAAATAGCGGCATTGCGGCGGGAATTTTACCGGCGGATCATCCGTCTTGGCGTACTTCGCGAATGCCTCATCCGGGGAAAGTCCGCCGGTCATTTTGCCTTGTTGCACGTCGGCGTTGTACGCGTGGCACAGTTCCTCCAGTTTTCCGGCCCATTGATCTTCCGTGAAGAAATGGCCGGCGGGGTCGAGCTTACGGTTTTCAACTTCCCGCTTTAGCTTTTGAAAACGCTCGAATTTCTCAACCTGCTCGTTCCGGCCGCAATAGCCGGGTAGGCCCTCCATCAAGTTTTGCAACGCGCCAATCACGCGTTCCACGGGCTTGGAACGGGGCAGATTGGAGTGTTTGAATTCCAGGCCGAATTCGCGCAAGCCCTGTTCTGTCTCGCCCCATGACAGCGGGCCGGCGGTGGACGCGCCTTTCAACAGTTTGGATTTTTCCCACACGCCGCGCTCGAAATAAAATCCGCGGCGCGGCAAGCCGTGGGTGTCGCAAGCCTTGAGCACGCCAGAATCCGAGATGGCTTGGAATAGCACCTCCGGGTTCGGCTGCTGAAAACGGGCGAAGTCCGGGGCGGCGGCCGCAAGGCCCGCCGACACCTCATCGTCGTTGTCATAGGTGCCGTAATGAAGCTGGCCGACGTGGAAGGGTTTCAGCAATAGCTCGGTGGTAATGGGGAGCTTCTTTACCTCATCCTTTGCCGCCGCGTCCTCGTTGACCAGCGTTTCGTTTTCCCGCTTCGCGTACTTCCAGGCGTCGTCAAAGCTATAGCGGCTTTCCTTCATCAGTTTCTGCGCTGCCTTGCGGATCGCCGCGCGTTTGTCCTCCGCGTTGGCCAATACTGTGCGGCGGCGTCGGTTAAGCTGATCCGTCACGCGGACGATGTCGGCTTGAAGCCGCGCGTAGTTCAAGACCTCGCGGTACAGGGCGGGGTTCTCCGAGGCGGTCAGAGTCCGGACCTGGTCATACTTCATGCCCGGATGCCTGGCACTATTGGCGAGCACAAGCTCGTTGTACATGGTGGGCGCTGGTTTCATGGGATATGGGGGTTGGAATTGGCGGGAGTTGGCTTGACGTTTTTGCGGGGTTGCGGGACATTGGCTTTGCCAGCGGGACCGCGATTTGGCAGCGATGCCGGGTCAGCACTGTAAGGACCGCTGGCGTTTTGTTTTTGCTTCAACGCGTGGTATTTCGCCACCAGCAGGGGGCTTGGTCTTTCTCCCGTAAGGACGTAGCGCAAATGCCGCCAGTTAACACCTAGCGCGGCGGCGTCCCTCCCGAGGCCCGGAAAGCGGGTTTTCGCGCCGAATGGCTTCCCTGGTGTGGCTTTGGCGTTGACTGTCATAATGGAGCATGGTTACACGTAAGTATGCTCCATCGTCAAGCGGTTTCCCATTTTATTTTTGAAATTTTCTGTCAACCTTTCAATTGTGCCGCGAAAAAACCCGATGCCAGCGAATGAAGTTGAGATTTGCAAACGGATCAAAGAATTCCGGATGCTGATCGGTCTTTCGCGGGTGATGTTCGCGCGAAAGGCAGGGATCGATTCATCACAGATAGCGAATTATGAGCACGGGAGATCGCCGCTCCGGTTCGGGGACGCCCATAAAATTATCTTGGCCTTTGATCTCAATCCGCGGTGGCTTGCAACGGGTCAGAAGCCCGTTGAGTTAATACTCGCATGGACGAAACTTCATAGTTGGAACGAACATCATGAGGCATTGTTCAGTGATATTTATCAGCGATTTTTTAAGCATTCTTTGGAATTCGAGCATGGTAGTATGTTGGGCCACTTGGGTACGTCTGGCGCAGAGATTCCTATTCAATTACGGGTAAATGCGGAAATTGCCCTTATCTCTCGTGTTCAGGAATGGACTGCCAGCGTGAGGGATGCGCGTCTTCCGGAATTTGTGAGCGGCCTTTGCCAGTATGCGGACGAGTTTTTTGACAAAGAGCCGATGGAGCATCCCAATGTTGCGAAGAGGCGTCGGCTCGAAATGGACGCGATCAAGGCGCGCGCGGCGGCCGGAAGCAAATCGAATAAAAAGGGCAAGGCGGCGCGCGTGGCAAAAGGGGACAAAGCGAAACATGAACCATGAACAACCGCGCGTTGACTTAATATCGGAGCGATGTCATGCTGTTTATGATTCCAGCGGCTGCGGATGGTCGCGTTACGCCGCTGGAAACCGTGCCGGAGACCATTCGACCGACACGGCTTTCCCACTTTTCGGCGCGTTCGGTAATTTGAATGGGACATGGATACTATTAAATCTTCTGAATCGGACGGGATGATCCGCCGGGATTGCCCGCATTGCGGCCAATCGATTGAACTGCCCGCGTCGCTCATTGGCGGAAGCGTGGATTGCCCGGCGTGCGGCCAGGCGTTTGTGGTGAAGCGTCCTGCGGGAGCGCCCGTGGAGTCTGGCGCGAATTCGGATCAAGAGGAAGAAAGGTATGCGTGGGGCGTGGGCTTTGCAGTGGCGTTATTCGCGGCGTTTGGCGTCGGCGTCCCGTTAATGGTCGAGTTGGAACCAAAAGACCGGGCGGTTGCCCGCTGCGTGGCCGCTTTGTTGGTCTTGGGTCTGGCGGTTTTGTTATGCCGGGACGCGTGGCGGCGCGCGGCGATCATTTTCGGGCTGGCGCTTTTGGTTTGTTGCGGAAGCCTGGGCAACATTGCCGGTACCGTGTGCGGCGGTTTTCTGGCGGTGATTGGCGCGCTTTTCCTACTGTTCTATAAACGCTGATTTTCCTTTCTTATGGGGCTTTCCGTGGGCTTTTAAAGGTGAAGATTACTCTTGCAATCCTATCTCATTGGGGTATAGTCTGGACAACGTAAAGCCCATTGCCGCGCTAACGGCAATGGGCCAATCAACCGCATAAACCGCAACTCATTACAGACACAGTCATATGCAGCCGACAAATCATCATAATCAGACGGTCAAAGGAAAGGCAACCTCATGGACATTGCCGACAAAATCAAAGCCACTCGGGAACAACTCAATCTCAGCCAATCCCAAGCCGCCAAAGCTTGGGGAATCAGCATCCGCAACATCCAAAATTGGGAGCAAAGGGAACGCACTCCACGCGGCCCAGCCCTCAAATACCTCGAAAGCATCATCGGCCGAGCCGGGCAGGGGAAAGCCGGGCGTGCCAAGCGCGGCGGAGGTTCGGGCGGGGGCGGAAACGCACCTGCTGGCGAACCGGTTGGAAATGGTGGCGAAAAAGGCGGAGGGTTTATTGTACATTCTGGCGGAAATGCTCGGGGAATATGAGGTAACGGAGCGCGACAAGGGTGACACGATTCAAACCGCGCGCCTGGCGGCCGCCGTCTGGCTGGCCTATGACCAGGGCGAGGAACTCCACAAAACGACGCAGGACGCGGCGCGCCTCTTGTGGCAACTGGCGGACCAACGAATGGGGGGCGGACGATGAACGCGCCAAGGATCAAACCAACCCGGCGCTTCAAGGCGCGCGGGGCGAACGCGGGCAAGCCGGGCTTTTGGGCGTCGGCGGATTGGGAATTTGATGAAGCCCACGCGCGCCAGACGGTTCAGAAGATCGCCAATAATCCAGCGTACAAGGACGTGGAGTTGGTTTCCATGCGCCGGATGCCCAACGGGCATTGGACGGACTTCCAAAAGGAACGATTTGTGCCCGCCGGGGAAGGGGAGGCGTCCCGATGATCTCAACTTCACGCGAACCGCAATCGCCGGCCGCATCGCTCCCGGCGACCGGAACGGCCGGAACGTCCCTGCTGTTCACTCATTACAACCGGGAATGGCGAAGGCGGGAACGGCTATCCATTCGTAAACGCGTGCCCGAGCGTCTGGCTGGCAAGTCTCTAAGCCAGGCGTGGGCAGATGTCCGGCGCTGGGAACGGAACGGGCGGCGATTGCGACTCGCCAGCCGGATAATTAGAACCACCGGAATGGCGGGTAATGAATTCAAAGCGACATTCCCGGCTTGTCTGGTCGGGTTCTGGTTATTAATGGAGGCCCGCCAAGCGCGGCGCATCTTGAAAATGATGCGCCGGGTTCGTGGCTGCGGGGAGGGACTGGCGACGCTGGCGGATTACGGGATCAAAAACGTTCCCAAGGAATTCTGGCCTTTGTTGCCGGACAACCCGGAACGGAATTGAGGGTTTGAAATCACGAGCCGGTCAGGTGGAAACGCCCGGCCGGTTTTTTTGTGCCCGGATGCCACGGCGGAGACGGCTTTCCGCTGGTCGATTCGGGCGCGGTTTCGGGGATCGGATTGCCGGGCGCAAACGCGGCGGTTTCGCGGCCTTGGCGCGGTGCCACTGCGGCATGGGCGCGGCGCTGGCGCGGAGGGGTCAAAACCGCCAAGCGAATGAGGGTCAAAAATCGTGCTGTCGATTTCTATACACCGGTTACTTTAACGTTAAAAAGGTGTTGCATGTTGCAGACTCGGGAGCCAGCGGACAGTTGTGCATTTTCCAACTTCCAATTGTTGATACTCAACGACTTACGACTCGTGTTTTAGGAAGTTGGAAATTGCACACGTTTCCGAAATTGCACATGTGCATTTTGGCGGGCATCGCTTCCAACGTCCTTTTGCGCCGCGCCTCCGCGTCGTAAACCCTTGTGAATACGGCTTTCAGGCTCTAAGTGGCGTTCTGACAATGGCTTTCAGGATATTCACCCTTGTTCAGGCTATTTTGCACAACTGTCCACTGGCTCTTCAGTGAAGATTGGATGGTGGAGCCGAAGGGAGTCGAACCCCTGACCTTCTCATTGCGAACGAGACGCTCTACCAACTGAGCTACGACCCCATCCAATTCAATTACAACAACTTACGCCGATTTTGTCAATCCCGGAATTTTCTTGTGTCCCCCGTTTGTGTCCCCCTATCGTTTGAACATGACCGATCGCCCGGTTCAAACCAAGGACCTCTTGGAGAAAATTCCGAATTTTCCGCAGCAATTTCGGAAGGTGGGGGATGGCGTCGCCTTTTGTCCGGCAGGAGCAAATTTTAAGAACGCTTTTGAGGGGGTGAAGATTTGCGCTCGGAGTTGCGCCGTGGTCGGGAGACACGTTCTCCCCGGTCTTCCATTTGAGCTTTTATTCGGACTCGCTGGCAAAGAACAGTTTCCCGAAGGCACGGACCCGGAGGGGCTTTACCCGCAGGCAAACCACTGATCCCAAGGCAGCGCTTCCTCCAAGGTCAAATCCAAGTCGTGCGCCAGTTCTTTCAGGGTCATTTGCCCCGAACGAATCTGCTGGCTGTGCAGCAGGGCGTAAGCGTTGAAGAGCCCAAAGCCCAGCATTAGGATCAGCATTTGCGCCAGCATCGCGACCGGCTCGTGATGATAGCAATGTTCAAGGTGATAGTGTTGGGTCAGCTCGTTGAAAGCCTTGTTTTCGATGCCCCAACGCCGGTGCCCGGCGTGGTAGGTGAGCGCCGGGGGATACGCTCCCAGTCCCGCGGAGGTCACCCACCACCAATCACTCGTCCGGGATTGGCTGGTTTTCTTTCCCCCGACAACGTGGTTCTCCGTCCATTGTTCGTGGGCGTGAACTACTTGCACGGGCTGGCCGTAGGCCGGGCTGAACCGCAAATCTTTGACCGCCCGCAATTGCACGTCGCGCTCCCGTTCGGGATCGTGAAAGCGCGCCTCCGGCGGTTGGTCCCGGCTCAAGCTCCGGGCCTCTTGAAACACCTCCATCCGCTCCTGTTTGAGCACCACGCACCATTCCCAGCCCAGTTTGCCCACCGCTTTGAGAAACGGGCCTTGGACATACCACGAGTCAATCGTCACGGCCTGAAAGAAGCGCACCCCGTAAACCCGGCGCAGCCGGCCGAGCAGGCGCAAGGCCGCCCCGCATTCCTCCTCCCCCGGCCGGATCGACTCCAAGTCCAGCAGGGTGTTGAACTTCGGTCCGTTGATCTGGGCAAAGACATAACGGTGATAATACTCGGTGACGGTTTGCTTCCGCCCGTCCGCGCCCGCCTCCTGGAGTTCTCTTTGGCAGCAGTCCGGACAACACCGGCTCCGGCTGGCAAAATGCTCGTTGGCGTCCAAACTAACGAAGAGCAGGCCGTTGATTTTGCAGCTTTCCAGCGCCTTGTTGGCTTTGAGTTGTTTGTTGACTTGCGCCAGCGTCCGGCGCAAATCCGCCAGGCTGAGGCGCTCCGCCACATATTCAAAAGTATCGTGGCTGATGCGCCGGTGCCAATGGACCAAACGCCGCCAGCGTCGACGTTTGGTTTGCTTCGCTAAATCATGATAACTGTCCACGCGCAGAACCACTCCCAGCAACAGGCTGAGCAGGACGGGCCGGGTGGGAATTTCCGGATAGGGCCGCTGATCACCCACCCCGCGCAACAAAGCGCCCAAGTGGAAAACCTTGGTGGCGTACGCCAGAAACTGGGCCAGTTCGTTCAAACGTCCGGGCCGCCGGGCGGTTCCCCGCGCCGGAGCAGTTCGTAATTGATCTGGCAGACCTCATCCAGGACCTCGAGCAAATGGCCGTAGGCGGCCACGCCTTGGCGCGCCTGGTGGATTTGGTCCGGGGATTTAAGCAGGAGGGACTGGAACTGTCCCTTGGCGAACGAGCGATTGAGATAAAAGAACGGGCCGTGTTTCGGTCCCTGGGCATGGCACGCGCACTGTTTCTTGCCGCACTTGAGAAAGCGCTCCAGCAGCGAGGCGTGGAGCACGTCGGCCGGGAGGGCGAACGAGCGCGCAAGCCTGGCTTTGCGCTGGCGCAGCGCGAGGGTGGACGTGCGGCGAAGGTCGTGTATCCTGCTCATCTGCGTGAGTAGGATAACGCAACGACCACCCAAAGCAAGCGAAAACGAAAATGCCCGGGAATCCGAAAATGCCCTAAGTGATTATCAGGCTGGTCTTTATCTCAAACGACCCGCCGACCTTCCGAAATTGCTGTTTTGGCCGATCAAATCTCCAGCACCTTTTCAAACTGCGTCAGATTCCGTGGATTCTTTCCCGTCACGAGCGCCACGTCCTCGATTCGGACACCGCCGAGTTCGGGGTAATAAAGACCGGGCTCAACGGTGACCACGTGGCCGGCTTTGAGAACTCCCGTGGAAGTCGCGTTGAGCCGCGGCGTCTCGTGAACCTCCAAGCCCAGACCGTGCCCCGTCCCGTGAAAAAAGCCCTGCATCCGCCCTTCGATTTTTCCGGTCTTGTAACCCTCGCGCGCGAAAAAAGTCTGCACCGTTTTGTGAATCCGCGCCGTCGGCGTGCCGGCGCGAACCAGTTGGAACGCGGTCTTCTGCGCGCGGAAGACCGTCTCGTAGAGTTTTCGCACGCCCTCGCTGGCGCGGCCTTTGACCACCGTTCGCGTGATGTCGCCGAAGTAACCGGTTTTCTGCGAGCGCGGAAAAACGTCCAGGATGATCGGCTCATTGGCCCGCAAGGTCCCGTGGCCCTGCTCGTGCGGATCGCAAGCCTGTTCACCGCCCGCCACGATCGTATGGTTGGCCAGGCCGCTGGCTTGGATGACGGCGGTGTTGATGATCGAGCGCAGCTTCTCGGCGGTCAGTGGCGCGTTATGATAAACCAGCCGGCGGTTCTTCCCGATCTTGGCGGATTTCAACGCCTGCATCGCCTCCGCCAGACCAACCTCCGCCATCATCAACGCCGCGCTGATTTTCTTCACCTCGTCAGCCGATTTTTCCTCGCGCTCCGGAAAGAACGCGTCCTTTCGGGGTTTAATCCTCACCCCCAAGTCGCGCAATTCAAGCGCCAGCCCGTAGGGAAACGTGGCGGGAACAAAAACCTTGGATACCCGGTGCTCGCGCAAAATCGAGCGCGCCACCCGCGCCAGACCGGTGGATTTTTCGCCCTCGCGCCGCAGTTTCTGCTGGTAGTGGCTGAGCGAGAGCACCCGGCAATGCGGTGCTTCGTGCCGCGCGCGATCGATCTCCAGATCGTTCATCACGATCAACTCGCGACCACGGATGCGCAGGTAGATAAACGGGTCGGGCACAAACATGCCCACCGCGTAAAGCATGTTCGCGTCGTGCTCGCTATCCGCGACCATCAACAGGTTTTTCATGGTATCGGCCCGCTACCTCCACCGGGAGCGGGCGTATCCGGACGCCGCCGGAAATTCAAACGCCAAAAAGCCGGTCGCCCGCGTCGCCCAGTCCCGGAACGATGTAACCGTTCTGGTTCAACTTCCGGTCAATCGCCGCTGTGAAGATCGGCAGCCTCGGATAATGCGCCTGCACATGCGCGATGCCCTCCGGCGCGGCCACCAGGTTAACCAGCGTCACCCGTTTCGCGCCGAGTTCCGTGATCAATTCCATCGCGGATACCGCGCTGCCGCCCGTGGCCAGCATCGGATCGACCAGCAGCACCTCGAATCGCGTCAAATCCCGCGGCAGGCTTTTGTGGTAAAACAGCGCGCGCAAGCTTTTCTCCTCGCGTTTCAACCCGATAAATCCCACGCGCGCGTGGGGAATCAATTGCAGGATCGATTCCAGCATCCCCAATCCCGCGCGCAGCACCGGGATAATGATCACCTCATTCCGGAGCTGGCAGCCGCGCGCCCGCGCCAGCGGCGTGGTAATCTGCCGCGGCTTCACCGCAAACGACCGCGTCGCCTCGTAAATCATCAACGCCGTCACCTCGCTCAACACCCGCCGGAATTCCTGCGGCCCCGTCCGCCGGTCGCGCAACCGCGTGAGGTTGTTTTGGACCAGCGGATGTTTGATGACCGTGACCCGATCCGCGCTCATGGCACGTAGCTGGACGGCAGAAAATACATGCAGCCGGTTCGCAGTTTCGGAACATCAATGCCGAGATCCACTTTGATGGCCCGGGCATCACTCTTCCCAAACATCCGGAAAACATCCGCGAATTCAAACACCGACTGGTATTCGATCACATCCGCGTCACCCGCTCCCGAGAGCTTGACGGCCCGCTCAATCGCGGCGTCGAAGTCGCCCAGTTCATCCACCAGTCCCAGCTTGAGCGCCTCCTTGCCGGAAAGAATCCGCCCGTCCGCGTACTGCTCCCAATCCGCGCTGAGTCTCGCACCCCGGTCGCCGTTGCCGCGTTTGGCGTAAGCCGCCGAGCGCCCGTCGGACACGATGCTCTTGAATTTCTGGAACGTCTCGTCGATCAGATCCTGCACCAGTTTCTTTTCCTCGGGCGTGACTTCCTCCGGTTCCTTGGCCGGATTGAGCATGTCCTTGAATTTGCCGCTCTTGAACACCACCGGACTCACCCCGATCTTGTCGAGCAAGCCGCGAAAATTGTAACCCTCCATAATGACTCCGATGCTGCCTGTGATCGTCAGTTCGTTGGCCACGATCCAGTCGCACGGCGCGGAAATATAATACCCGCCCGACGCCGCCAAAGTGCCCATCGACACCACCACCGGTTTGCGCGAAAGCCGTTGAAATTCCTTGATCGCGTGGTTGATGTCATCCGCCGCCAGAACCTCGCCCCCCGGCGAATCCACATGCAGCACCACCGCCTTCACGTCCGCGTCGTCTTTCGCCATGGACAACTGCTGCTGGATCATTTGCAACATACTGTAACGGCTCTGCGCGCTGGTCCCGCCGCTGATCACGCCCTCCACCGAAATCACCGCGATTTTATTGGCTGACTTGTTATCCCGTACCGTGACCTCGGACAGGCGCGGCCCGTAGCCGCGACCGGGGGCGGTGACTTTTCCCGCGAAATTGCTGGTCATGAGGATCTGTTTGAAATTAATCAGCGCGCTGATCCCGAGTAAAACCAGGAGAATGATCGAGACAATCATCCATCCAGTTCCCTTGCGCGGCCGTGGTGGTGGGTATTGCGGCAGGATTAGCGGCGGAGGCCGGTTAATGGGGGGCGGGCTATTTTCTGGACTGCTGTTATCCATGGCCCCAAGCCTAAACTGCCGGGAGCCCCCCGACAAGCCGGGACTTGGAAAACCGGGCGGGGACCGGCGCATGGACCGCCGTTTCCAAGGTATGGAGTTCCACCTTCAGGTGGCGGGGCGGATGTAAAAGCAACGATTTTGAGAATGTTAATCGACCTTCTTCTCCCTCGCCCCATTGGATAGGGCGAGAATTCCCCGAAATATTTTGCGCATTAAACTTATGAACCAGCGTGAAAATTCCTTTGGGGCGGACTTCGACTCCCTCGCCCCTTCGGAAGGGGAGAGGGCCGGGGTGAGGGGAAAGTATCCTCGACTACCAATAGATTGGCTGGGTTTCCTCACACCAGCGCCCCCGCCAGCGCATCCAACTGCCCCCGCGTATGCTCGCTCGAAATCACAAATCTATAATATCCCCCCTCCGGCGCCCCCGGATAATTAATAAACGATGGAAAAACCCCGCGCGCCAGCAGCCTGCGCCGCAGCCGCTCCCGCTCCGCCACACTCGCCGGAATCAATGGAATAATCGGCGTCGGAAAATCCGACACCGGAAAACCACCCGCTCGCAGCCTCGTCTTGAGGTAAATCACATTATCCGCCAGCCGCTTCCGCAAACGCTTTCCGCTTTTCCGCATAATCGCCAAAGATTCCAGCGCTCCGGCCACCAAGGGCAGGGGAACCGGCGTATTCCCCGCAAACATCCGGCTCCGCGCCACCACCTCGCCGATCAACTCGCGCGTCCCCAAGACCGCGCCGCCATAAGCCCCGAACGCCTTGCTCAACGTCACCGTCTGAATCATCGCCGGCGACGACACCCCCGCGCACTCCGGCGTCCCGCGACCGCGCTTGCCCAGCAGCCCACCCGCATGAGCGTCATCCACCATCAATCGCCCGCCCGCCGGCAGCACCGCCAGATATGCCTCAATCGGCGCGATCGCACCATCCCCCGGAAACAATCCATCCGTCATCACCACCGGCCGAATCTCCCCCAGCCGTTGAATCACCCGCGTCAAATCACCGGGGTTCCGATGCTTGAACTTAACCACCGGACAATCCAGCACCTGCGCCGCGTCCAACTGCGACCCATGCGCCTTTTCATCGATCAAAACGTGGGAAAACCGCCCCGCCAGCGTCTGCGCCACCAGCAGATTGGCCGTATAACCATTCGCCGCCAGCACCGCTCCCTCCGTGCCAAAAAACGCCGCCAGCCCCCGCTCCAGCCGCTGGTAAAGCACATGATTCCCCGTGGTCAGCCGCGAAGCCGCGACATTCAATCCATACCGCTTCAACCCCGCCCCGACCGCCTTGACCACCCGCGGATCACTCGAAAGCCGGAAATAATCGCACCCGGCAAAATAAGCCAGCCGACGCCCCCGGAACTTCACGTAAGTCCGGTCCACCTGCTGCAACGTCGGCGCCATTTCCATCCCCCGACCATATAAGACCAACCACCCCACCGCACGCCGAAAATTTCGGTTTGACCAACTTTGACCGACTTTGACGCACCTTGGCTAACATTCGCGACAAATCTCACCCGCCGCGTTGGCCACACCGCCAGGTTTTGGGCTGCGGAAGTCCGCTTCCGCTTTCGAGAGCGCAAGGCGTTTCGCGACCCGTGATTGAACCTCCCGCGCGCCGACCCGCGCCAAACGCGGCCCGCTCTCCCCGTGAGGCACGAACGGGGAGAGAGCTGGAGATAGGGGCATCCCCAAAAACCGAAACACTCGCCACCATCTCAACCGAGGCGCATTCCGCCATCGCCCACCGCTTCCCGTGTCCAAACCCGGTTTTTAGTGCGACCAACTTTGACCAAGTGTGACTTCGTCGCACCGCGCGGCCTGTCCACAACATCCATTCCGTCCCCTCAAAAATCCTGTAAATCTTGTCCATCCTGTCAAAAAAGCCTCACCCCCGTCCTCGAAAGCAGGTCCCTGACTCGCCGATCACCTTATTTCCTGACCGCATCGAATTCCGTCGTGGCTGACTCGACGTGCGTGCCGTCAAACATTCCCTTTAACTCCCGGCCGTCCGAACTTAGCGCAAGGGTGTAATGCTGTTTGAACCTCCTCCGCCACGTTCGGGTGAATTCCACGAAATTGCCTGAGATTTTGCCCTTGATTTGTCCATTTGACCCGCCGCTGGTTGCGAACATCCCGCCCGTAAGCTGGCCGTCCGGTGTTTGGTGCAACTCCAGCTTCCCGAAATTCTCGCCGCCACAACACGTCCATTCCCAGACGCCGCTTACATCGGCTTGCGATTTGATGGTCGAGCAGCCCGAAAACAAAATCGCGGCCAGGGAGATCAAAATCAGATACGTGACTTTCATATAAAATGCGCTTTCCTATTTGGGTTCTCGGCGAACCAATTGCGCTTCGCAAAAAATACTTCCCGCCCCCGCATTTGCAAGTGGGTTTTGATTCTTTCCCTAACCCCGGGCGCATCTCAATTTTTGGGCGACTTCCATGATAACGGCGCGCCTGAAAACTCTGAAGAGGTGGGACGAATGAAAATCCAGCCACGCACCACCGCGCTTTGCCACCGGTTTCGAGTTTTTACCATGGTTGCAAAAAAGTGGGCTGCGCCCCTAACCCCGAAAACGGTCGCGCCCTCCCCGCGGTCCAACTCCGGTTTTTAGTGCGACCAACTTTGACTGGCTTTGACGAACCTTGACCGGCACGACTATCCGAACGCGATTTACCGCGCCGCCGGGCACACTTTCCCCTCCCAAAAATCCAAATTCTATCCCCATCCTGTCAAAAATCCTGCTCCGATCCCCGAAACCATCGAACTTTGACCAGCTTTGACCAGCTTTGACCAGCTTTGACCGACCTTGACTCCATTCGCACCAAACCTCGCCTGCCGCCCCGGCCCGGCTCCCAAACCCCAAAGGGGTTTCGCAATAAAGCCCATGGTTGGTTCGATTCGGAGAGGACCTACCATGGGATAACATTCTCTTTGTATATTCCCCGGCCCCGAAGGCGGTCGCGCCCTCCCCGCGGTCCAACCTCCGCTTAGGTGCGACCCGCTTTGACCAGGTGCGACTTAATTGTACTGCGCGGGCTGTCCACCCCTGTCCACCAAGTCCATAACGTCACTCCCAAATCCTGTAAATCCTGTCCATCTTCTCAAAAAAAACTCGCCCCATCCCGAAACCATCGATCTTGACTCACTTTGACCAACTTTGACCGCCGTGACCACCCGCACTCGCGCCATCCGCTTCCAAAAATCCGAATCCTGTCCCCATCCATTCCCCGTCCTGTCAAAAAAAGCCTCCTCAGAGTCCAACCTCACACCCTGTGCGACCCACTTTGACCAAGTGCGACTCGGTCGCACCGCGCGCCTCGTCCACAGTGTCCACAACGTCCACGCCCCATAAAAAATCCGCCTCCCATCTCCGCCCGCCCCTTTCCCGATTCCCCGATTTCAAAGAACCGCCACTATTTAATCACGAAAATGACCTATTCGCAACCCTACCGCATGATACAGACTTTCACGGCGCCGGGTCGCGAATTCGCCGCGATTTAATAGCCAGCAAACCGTCCTTGTGGCACGATCGCACCATGAAATGCGCCGGTTGCGGGCTTGAATCCGAGCGGGATAAGTTTTTCCGTGCCGTTCGGCGGACGTTCAGCCGCCGCACGCGGTCGCTTTGTCCCGCCTGTTTCCTGCCGCGGGACGACGCGGTCCTGAAGGTCGTATTCCGAATAAATTTAGGTCTGGGACTGGCCGGCCTCTTTTTGGTCTTCGCCTTTCCGAATTTGATGCTCGGTGCCTGCCTGCTCAATATCGGCGTTCTATTGGTCGGTGGCCTGGCCGGAACGATTCTGCACGAAGTGGGACACGCGGTGGCGGGGAAACTGGTGGGCTTCCGGGTATTCAGCCTCGAAATCGGAAAAGGCGCGACGATCTGGGAATTCAAGTGGGCGGGCTTCCGCTGGCGGTTTCGGACCATTCTTTTCGGTGGGCTTGTCCTGGCCATCCCCCGGGACGCTCATTGGCACCGCCTCAAACAGTCGATATTCATCATCGGCGGTCCGGCCGCGACCGCCCTCGTCGTATTGATCGCTTGGAAACTTCTTTGGTTGGATAGTCTCTTCGAGCCGGGTCCGCTCGCCGAGTTTACCCCGCTGTTGATGATTCTCTTGTCCAATTCGCTATTACTGGCGTTAAGTCTGTTGCCGCACGAGGGTAATTCCGCGCGTGGAAAGACACCCAACGACGCCCTGTTATTGGTGAACACTTGGATACACCCGCCGGCAAAAGCAGATACGACCGCTGCCACCCTTTACCTTCTGGAGGCCGAGGAATGCCGTCGCGATCACGACCTCGCCGGGGCTCAAAATTGGCTTGCCGGGGGCCTGCGCGCATTTCCCGGTAATCGTTACTTGGAATTCGGCGCGGCTTCGATGCTGATTTCCGCGGGCAAACCAGATGAGGCGCGGGACGCCCTGCGCGCCTTGTTGCCCGCGCTGGAAAATGACCCGGCTCTTTTTCCCATTCTGCTGAATAACATTGCCTGGGTAAATGTGTGGTCGGGTCGTCCGGAGTTGCTGCCGGAGGCGGACGACTTTTCCCGGCGGGCGCTCGAAAGCGCGCCATCGACGGCTGCTTTCCGCGGTACCCGGGGCCGTGTCCTGGTGGAATTGGGACGGATTGACGAAGGCGTTGCCTTGTTGGAAGACGTGTTTCAAAAGCACCTCGAAAAGGCGAATAAAGCGAGTGTTGCCTGTTGCCTCGGGATTGCCGCCGCCCGGCGCGGTCAGCCCGCCGAATGCCGCAATTACTTTGCCCTGGCCCGCAAACTGGACGCCCACTGCCTTCTTTTGGCCCGTGAGAACAGCCTGGTCCTGAGTCGCGAGGCCTGAAAGGCCGGCTATACTTTAGCCCCGGGGCGGAGCGTGATGCCGCCCCGGGACCACAGACTGTCAAGATCCAAGGCCCTGTAAGAATTCCCCGAAATCATTTGCGCATTGAACCCCGAACCCGTGCGGTCATTCGCATCCCGGTATGGAGTTCCGCCTTCAGG
>Ga0206847_10192_pt1 | contig 20479 bp, 10 predicted proteins | sample Alteio_BWOrgCont_17_FD_152880 | JGI IMG/M metagenome (GOLD analysis project Ga0206847, IMG submission 152880) | Enriched cells from forest soil in Barre Woods Harvard Forest LTER site, Petersham, Massachusetts, United States -... | ecosystem: Environmental > Terrestrial > Soil > Temperate forest >... | reverse complement strand
GATGCGGAGTTACGGATTTGGGGACGGTCATTCCGAAATTCATCGGGAAGAGCTTAATGATTTTTCTAGCTTCGAGAGCCAGCACATCCAGCTACCGGTGCAACAGTAAGAGGCCGGTGTTACAAATTGGTGAATAATCGGTGAACAACTTTCTCTTGGATAAACCGGCGGATGGTGCCATTTTGGTCGTGCAGAGCGTCGAGCATCACGATCAAGTACCGGGTTCGAAGATCCTTGTCCGGGGCGCCAGATCGGCCTAATAGGCATACATCCCGCTTGCGGGAGCGCCAATCTTCCTTATGCCCCGCTCTGCATTTCTTTTGTTCCGTTTTTAAAATTGAACGGTTGCCGCTTCCGGTGTATTGGGAAGGTGAAATGGATGTCGTTATCGCACGGACGGGCCGGACCGCCAATCCCGCCGGGGAAAAATCATCATGACGCGCCGCCTTTCCGTCAAAACTCTGGTTTTGATGGCGCTGGCGGCTGGCATTTGGCCGGCTCACGCCCAACGGCCCTACACCAATCAACCGCCAGCTTGGATTGCGCGCCCGCTCGCGTTGGCGGACGCGGTCAATCTGGCTTTACAACAAAATGGCGCCATCCGCCGCGGCAAAAGCGACTTGGAGGCGCAGTACGGCTTGGTGATGCAAACCCGCGCCATCGCCATCCCCAAATTGCAAGCAACGGGAGGGTATCAATATTCGACGGAGGTCGAGACGTTTCCATTTCCGAACTTCCAAGCGCCCGTCAATACGTGGAATGCGAATCTGCAATTGGTCCAAACCATTTATCAGGGCGGGCAGATCAACGCGGCGTTGCGATCCGCAAGGTTGACGAAGGATCAAGCGCTTCTGCAATACCAAACGGTCGTCGCGGATAGCCTGCTGGCGGTAAAAATCGGCTATTACGATGTGCTCCAAACCGCCGAGCAAGTGGGGGTGGAGGAGGCGTCGGTGGAATTGCTGACGAAGGAGGCGGCGGATCAGAAACGGCGGTTTGACGCCGGGACGGTTCCGCGGTTCGACGTGCTTCGGGCGAATGTGGAACTGGCCAACGAACGTCCGCGCTTGATCCATGCGCGAAACGCCTATCGCGTGGCCAAGGATAACTTCCTCAACCAACTCGGATTCCGCCCGCCGCCGCGCGCGGCCGAGGACATTCCGCTGCAATTGACGGACAAACTGGACGCGGACCCGTACGAGATCGAATTGCCCGCGGCGGTTGCGCTGGCGCTGGCGGACCGCTCCGAACTGGCCGCATTGCGCAAGCAGGAATCATTGCGCGCCGAAGGCGTGATCACCGCCAAATCGGGTTACAAGCCCGTAGTTCAGTTTTTGGGCGGCTATGGCGGGCGTAGTTCGGAATTTTTTAGTGATCCGGGCTATGTCATTCACGGCCCAAGTGCGGGCGCGCAGGTTTCCTGGAGCATTTTCGACGGGTTTCTCACCAAGGGCAAGATCGAGCAGGCCACCGCGCTGCACGACGGCTCGCGGGTGGACGTGGAAAACGAGGAGCGGACGATTGAACTAGAAGTGCGCACGGATTACTCCAATTTCACCGAGGCGCGGGAGACGTTGGAGTCGCAAAAAAAAGTCGTCGAGGAGGCCGAGGAGGCCCTGCGCCTCGCCAAAGCCCGGAACGAGGCGGGAACCGGCACGCAATTGGACGTCCTCTCCGCCCAAACCGCCCTCACGCAAGCCCGGTCCACGCAAGTGCAGGCCCTGCATGACTATGATGTGACCCGCGCCCGGCTCGAACGGGCGATGGGAATCAATATCATGCAGACGATGGGGAGATGAATAGTCCGCAGTTTTAAGCGGAAAAATCGATTAAACTTGGCTTATCTGGCCAAGAATGACAAATTGATCTTGTGATTATCGAGTTTCACGTCAAAAATTATCGTTCATTTCGCGAGGAGCAAACGCTGAGTTTGGTTGCCAGCAACTATGATAAGTCTCTTCCCCAAAATTTAATCAGTTGTGATTTGCCCGGCGTTTCTGATCTTCAAGTCGTTAAAGCGATTGCGCTTTACGGTCCGAATGCCGGGGGAAAAACCAATCTCATCGTGGCTCTTCTGGTTCTTCGCCGGCTGGTCATTGACTCCGCAGCCGGTCAAAAACCGGATGCCAGGTTGCCTGCGGATACGTTCCGATTGGATCGGGAATCCTCCGCTGAACCAGTTGTATTCGAGTTGACGTTTATTGCGGAAGGCGTTCGTTATGAGCTGGCGGTGGCATTTACCGGCCAGCGAATCATTCAGGAACGGTTGGTGGCCTACCCAAAAGGACGCGCCCAGATTTGGTACGACCGCACGTGGGATGACGAAAACAATCGATATGACTGGGAACCCGAAAAATCAAACGAGTTTGAGCGTGATCCCGGTATCGTGGCGAAGACCCGTGAAAATTCCCTGTTCCTCTCGACCGCCGCGCAATGGAATGACGCCAGGATCGCGCCGGTCTACGCTTGGTTTAGGAAAAAACTTAAGTTTCTTTCATTGGGAGCGAACAATTTGCTTTCACACGCGATTACGGCTTCGCTGCTGACGCATTCGGATGAGGTGCGGGATTTTATAAAAAAGGCGTTGCGTTCCGCCGATCTCGGCTTGACCGACGTGGAGGCGGTTGAACAAGAGGCGGATTCGCGTTTGGAAAAATTGTTTGACAGCATGCGCAACCTTATAGACGAAGCAGGCATTCCAGCCGCCTCCATTCCCGAAAGCACATGGCAGGTGGCATTTGAGCATCAGGGAAAAGGTGGAGAGCGTTTTCCGATGAATTGGTCAAACGAATCGGAGGGAACGAAGCGATTTTTCTCGGTCTTGGGGCCGTGGCTGGAAATTGTCGAGTATGACACGGTTCTCTGTGTCGATGAATTGGATACCAGCCTGCATCCGATGCTCACTGCGGAATTACTACGATTACTTTTTAACGGAAAGACCCACTCGCAGTTATTGTTTACAACCCATAATCCGCTCTTGCTGGACAAGGCACTATTACGCCGCGACCAGATTTGGTTTGCGGACAAAAATCAAACGGGAGAATCGTTTCTCTATCCTTTGACGGATTACAAGGTGCGGGCGGATGAATCATTGGTTCGCGGCTACCTCTCGGGGCGTTACGGGGCGGTGCCGTTCATTCCCCACGGGCTGGTAGAGGATATGAAACCCGATACAAAGGTGATGGAGGCGGTGGATGCCGGCTAAATCCGGTCCGCTTCGACCGCATGAGGAACGGGCCAGCTACGCGCGGCCGCTGCCGCGGGAACCACTTCCGGGAGAGCCGGAGTTGGGTGACTCATTCCTTATTGTTACCGAGGGCGATGTAACCGAAAGGATGTATTTCGACTCGATTCGGAAACTCAATCGGGCAAAGGTGATGGTCGTTCATCCGCCCTGTACCGACGCGTTGGGACTGATCGAAATGGCAAAATCCCTGCGTGATAAAACCGGCGACCGGGATAATCCCGGCTACGACCATGTCTGGGTTTTGTTCGACACGGATGTTCCATCCCGGGACGGAAAATTAGGAGCCGCCATGGCCATGGCTTTGCAAGAGGGAATTCACGTTGGCCATTCAACTCCCAGCGTGGAAACCTGGTTGTATCTGCATTTTCGCGACCGCCCGGGCGCATTCATGGATAGTGACAGGGCGGAACGCGCGGTGAGTGAAGCCTGGCGCGAAAGCTATGACAAAAGTGCGGAAACGTTTGGCAGGCTTTGGCCCGATCTCCAGCCGAATATTTCCGCTGCGGTTAGGCGCGCGATGGAGGTGCGCCGATACCACCAAAATTCTGGCACGCCATTTCCGGCGAATCCGTCTACCGAGGTGGATTTGCTCGTACGCGCCTTGGATGTTTCAGTTCGGCGCGAGCGGCGGATTATCAGATGAACCCGCGAAAGAGATCGGAGACCTTTTGATTTTATTACGGCTTGACTTCCATACACAGTGGCGCAGTTTTTGGGCATCACATTTAAACTTTGAACCCAACCATTTAATGAATAAACGAACATTTCTCCGGTCTTTCCTGGCAATTGCGGCCTTCACGGCTTTTCTGTCCGCGCCCGTTATCACGCGCGCCGCGGATGCGACGGGCCGGCAGTATTTCGAGCTGCGGACTTATACCACCAAATCCGGGGAACAGCAGAAGATGATTTCGGATTATTGGCGCAATGCCGGCATCCCGGCGTATGGCCGCCTGGGTTTTGGACCGGTCGGGGTGTTTACGGAAGTCACGGACTCCCCGACGAACCACGTTTACGTGCTCATACCGCATGAGTCTCTGGGTAGCTTTGGGCTGGTTCACGATCGCCTCGCCGCCGATGCGGCCTATCAGAAAGCGGCGGCGGATTACTTGGACGCCATCAAAGCCAATGTGGCCTATGTCCGGTTTGAATCGTCACTCAGTCTCGCCTTCGAGGGCATGAAGACGCTGGAGGTTCCCGTGGCGCCGGCGGAGGGCCAGTCGCGGATTTTCGAGTTGCGAATTTACGAGAGCCCCAGCGAGGGCAAGGGCGACAACAAGGTCAAGATGTTCAATAGCGGCGAGATTCCGCTAATGAAGGATGTCGGGCTCGCGCCCATCTTTTTCGGCCAGGCAATCACCGGCGAGCACATGCCCAATCTCATCTATATGCTCTCCGGCGAAAACGACGAGGCGCACAAAAAACATTGGAAAGGTTTCTTCGACGCCCCGATGTGGAAGAAACTATCGGGTGACCCGCAGTTCAAAGACAATGTCACCAAAGTGATCAGCATCTTTCTGAAACGAGTGCCCGGTTCGCAGATTTGACGCGACCGCGTTCGTGGGTTGGTCATGGAGCCATGTGACGTTCGCAAGAAAAGCCTGGGATTTCGGTTTTGCCGCGATGCTGATTGGCGGTGTCCCCGTCACGGTGTTCTGTTTCATGGTATTCGCGTTAGGTTATGCTTTTCGCGACCATGACGTTGTTGGTTTTTGGATCGCGCTGCTCGCTTCGGTTGTGAGTTTTCGGTTTGCGTGCCGGCGACGGCGGAAGCGGCGCTTGATCGCCAGTTCGCTTTTTCCGGTCGAAGTCGCTGCTGGAGTAGCGTTCGGCGCGATGTGTTTTGTCACCCTTTGGGGCGGCGCAAAAATCTACAAGCCGCAATTGGTTGGAGTAGTGTTCGGCGCGGTGTGTTTCATCACCCTGGCCGCCGTGGGATACGCCGCTTACGGTCCGCGCGGTAATGGCGCGGAGAAGTAATATTGTCCGGATTTGATGGCGATTATGGCGCGGTCACCTTCCATACGGAGAAAATTTACGCCCGCCACTTCGGCCAGCGGTTGGCCGCCCTCCGTGATCGTATCGGCGGATTTTGCGGGTAGGAAAACGGTCGCCGTGGTGTTGGCGGGAATCGTCACGGTTAGATCGAAGTTGTCGCCCTTCCGTTCCCAGGCCGACGAAATGAGACCGCGAGCGCTGTTATAATTGGCCTTCACCCAACTGATCGGTTGGTTGTACGGGTCAACGTCCAAGATGGGTGGTCCGGGGCGGATGATGATTTGGTGATAGCCGGCGTCGGCGGTGTCGATGCCCGCGAGATCGCGGTAGGCCCATTCCATGACCGAGCCGAACGCGTAATGATTGAAGCTGTTCATCGAGGCGTTTTGATTTCCGCCCTGGCCTTCGAAGCCATGCTCTTTTGTATAACTATCCCACCTCTCCCAAACGGTATTCGCGCCGTTTTCGACCTCGTAAGCCCAGGAGGGAAACTGGCGGTTTTGAAAGAGGCGGATGGCCAGATCGTTTTGGCCGTTGGCGCTCAAGGCGGGGAGCAGGGCGCGCGCGCCGAGAAATCCGGTCGTCATACGAAAACCATTACGCGCGATTTTATCCGCCAACTTCGCGGCAACTTTGGCGGCCGTTTCGTCCCGCACCACGCCGGACCAGAGCGCGAGCGCGTAAGCGGTTTGGGAATCGATTTTCAACGAGCCGTCCTCATTCAAATAGGCCTTTTCAAACGCGGCGCGGATTGCCCCGAAGCGTTTTTTATAATTCGCCGCCTCCAGTTCGCGTTCCGTCGCGACCGCCATTTCCGCCATTAAGTTGCAGTCGAGCGCGTGGTAGCAGGTGTCGATCAGCTCGATGGGAGTTGGTTCGCCTACGTTCAGCCAATCGCCATACGGGTTCCCGAGGCTCGCGCCCAGGCCGCTGGGCGCGGTGGCGGAAGCGCGCCAGTCCATGAAGCGCGTGAGCGACGCCCAATGGCGGTCAATGATTCGGGTGTCGCCATAGACTTTCCAAATCGTCCACGGGCAGATGACGCCGGCGTCGGTCCAAGCGGTCGCGAATGATTTGGCGGAATCGCCAGCGGTCATGGGGAATGGACAGTAATCCGGGTAAGCGCCGAAGTCCCGTTGCGCCTCCTCCACGTCGTCCAACCATTTGGTGAAAAAGGCGGCCACGTCCGCGTTGAAAGTCGCTGCGCGGATGAAACTCTGCGCGTCGCCCATCCAGCCGAGGCGCTCGTCGCGTTGCGGGCAATCGGTGGGAACCTCCACGAAATTCGCGCGCTGGGTCCAGAGGGCGTTGGTTCCGAACTTGGACAATACCGCGTCGGAACATTCAAAACTTCCGGTGAGCGGCGTGTCGTTATGCAAAACCAAACCGGTTACGGCATCCAAATCCGGCGCGGTCGCCAGCCCGCTTAATTCCACGTATTGAAATCCGTGATAGGTGAAATGCGGCGTCCAAATCTCGCCGTTTGGATCGCCGCGCAGAATATAAAAATCCGTGGCGCGGGCGCGGCGGAGATTTTCGGTCATCAGCGTGCCGTTTGGCAGCAATTTCTCACCGTAGCGGATTTGCACGCGCCCGCCGGCGGGGCCATTAACTTTTAGTCGGATGTTGCCGGCGAAATTTTGCCCGAGATCAAAAATGTAAATTCCCGGTGCTGGATGCGTCACGGCTTTTGCCGCCAATTCCTGGGTCACGCGAATGGGCGGCGCGCAATAGGCCTGCATCCGTTGCGGACGCTGAAAGCCGAGTTCGGCCAGGCGCTCGCCACCGCCATCAGAAAAGACCGCCCGGGCGCTGCCATTTTCGCGCGCGGGAATCGCGGTTTCCCACCCGTCCGCGGAATAACCGGGCAGGCTCCAATTTCCCAATTCCGCGCGCGCGTCGTAGGTTTCCCCCATGAGCAGATCCGCCTGCTGAATTGGGCCGCGGCCGGTGACTTTCCAGGTTGGATCGGTGAGGATGAGGTCGCGCGTGCCGTCGGTGTATTCGATTTCCAGTTGGGCCAGCAGCGCGGGAGTCTTGCCGTAAAAGTTGCGACCCGAACGGTTGGGGCCGAGATGATCCAGCAGGCCGAATCCCACATACCCCGCGTACCAGCCATCTGCCACGATCGCGCCGATGGCATTCGTCCCTTTTTGCACAAGCAACGTCGCGTCGTAGGTTCGGTAATAGACGCGCTTATGATAATCCGACCAACCCGGCTCGAACCAGGCGTCGCCAAGCCGTTCGCCGTTGACGTACAGTTCCATCAGGCCCAGCGCGGAGGCATAGACCGTGGCGCGCCGGATATTTTTCTTTTTGGTTTTGAAATCCGTCCGGTAAAAATTCACCGGGGGCAAGTTCAGTTCATCTCCCCGGTAAACCGGGGACGTATCGCGGAAGGAAATCCATTGCGCGTGCCAGTCCTCGGGATGGAGCAGTCCCATGCTCCAATAAGCCGGCTGGCTCCAGGCGGAGGCGGCGCCGTCCTTGTCCCACGCGCACACTTTCCAATACACCGGCTGGCCGGATACCAGCGGTTTTCCGGTGTAGGTGATATTGATGGTCTCATCTCCCGGTACCGTCCCGGTGTCCCACAAATCTCCGTGGTTGTGGGTCAATTGCTCCCCGGTGGAAGCGGCGATTACGCGATAAGCGGTCTGGCGCTGGCCGCGCTCATCCGATTCGACCCGCCAGGACAGGCGCGGCGCGGGGGAATCGATGCCTTGGGGATTTGGCAGCCATTCGACCTGGAGATTAGTCACCACCAATGGGGCCGATTGAGCGGAGACCGCGAGAATAAAAAAGGCGGAGATAACAGAGGGGAAATCCTTAAAGATACCAAATATTCGCCAGCGTAGGACCTTAATTGGTTTCCCCGCCCTATGAACCTCAATGTGAGAAGACGTTCGACTGCTCCGTCTTGGCGATACCGTTCGCATCCGGGTATGGAGTTCCGGCTTTAGCCGGTGGGGCGATAATATGCCCGCATGCATTGAAAATTCTCCCGACGGCCGGGTCTTCCCACGCCCTGCCGCCTGAAGGCGGGACTCCATACCCAGACTTGTCGTATTGCGCTGGTTCAAGGGGCCAATACGCGAAGTGTTCCGGGAATTTGCCGGCGACCACCGACGCGCTGTTTCCGATCGCTCAAAAATCAAACTGATCGATGTTGTCTTTGTTAAAAATAAACGGTTTCCCGAGCAGAATATTATCACCCTTGATTTCCATCGGCCCGAGGCGGCCGGCGGTAAAGCTGGTCGCGCCGGGTTTAAGCTCGCCCTTGGCGACAGCCACCGTGGCCCGCACGGTCAGATAGCCGAGATCGACCGTTTTCCAGAGGATAACGCTTTGGGTCACGCCGTCTTTTACATACGTCCGGTTTTCGCTCGGCAGTCCAAGGCCGATGACTTTCACCGTCCCGACTTTGCCGGCCTGCTTCACGGCCTCGGCCGTTCCGGGCACGGCGGGCGAACAGATGGCCATGATCAGTTTCAGGTTGGGATACGCTCCGAGCAGCGCGGTTGCCTCGCTTTGCGCCTTGTCCTTCATGTCGTCGCAGGGGCGAACCGTGTCGAGTTTCATTTTGGGATAATTGGAGGCGAGCCGCGCCTCGATGTCCTTGCGCCATTCATTCATATTCGCGGCGGTAAGGGTCGCGGTGATGATGGCAAACTCGCCCTCCGAACCGGTGAGCCGCGCGGCCTCGTCCATCAGGGTGTTCGCGATGCCCTCGGGCGTCGCTTGGTTGACAAAAAATTCACGCGCGTCCGGCGCGGCGTCGGAGTCGAAGGTTATGACCTTGATGCCTTTTTGTCGTGCCTTACGAAGCGCGGTCGAAATGCCGTCCTTGTTTTCACAAGCCACCGCCATGGCATCGACGCCGAGCGTGATCCAGTTCTCCACGATTTCATTCTGGCGCGCCGGGTCCGGGTCGGTGGGACCGTCGAACAGCAATTCGACTCCGGCCTCGCGCGCGGCCTCATCGGCCCCCTTTTTGCACGAGATAAAGTAGGCGTTGCCCTTGCTCTTGGGCATGAAGGCGATAGTTAATTTCCGGCCGCCCGAACCGGGAGCGGGCGAGGCCGCGGTCGGTTGATCCGGCGATTTTCCGCAACCCGCCACCAGGACGAGGGCAACGGCCGCGGCCAATGAAAAGAGCTTGGTCATAGATTTCAAAAACGCGGACGGGATACGAACCATGCCCGCCACACGAACCTGATACGACCACAACCCGCCTGGAGATTCAAGCCGCTCGTTCGGATGTTTTTTTTGGTTTTCGGCTTGCGCGCGAATTTTCAAATCGCTCATAATTCGGTTGAGAAAAAATAATATCCTTGGCGTTCAAATTGCCGGCGCGGAACGGCTTTCGAGGCGCGGTTTTTTTTGGGCCGCCGCAAGGAGTTTTTGGGTGAATAATATGAAAAAAATTCTGGTCGCCATTTCATCGTTCCTGCCGGCATTTTGCGTGTTAAGCCAGCAGGCGCCGGTCGTCGTCACCCAACCCACGAACCAAACCGTGATGGCGGGTGGCAGCGCCGCGTTTTCCGTTGTGGCGTCCGGCACGGGACCGCTGAGTTATTTTTGGCAGTTTAATGGCGGGAGCATTCCGGCCCGGGCGGTGATCAGCACCGTCGCGGGCAATGGCTCGGGCGGCTTTTCCGGTGACGGCGGTTCGGCGGTCACCGCCGGGCTTACCGCAGCCAACGCCTGCGTCGATAATAATGGAAATCTGTACATTGCGGATTATCAGAACCAACGGGTTCGTAGAGTTGGAACCAACGGCGTTATCACGACCGTCGCGGGCACCGGAGCCGCCGGGTTCTCCGGGGACGGTGGAGCGGCGACGAATGCCCGCTTAAACCAGCCTTATGACGTGGTGGTTGACAGTGCGGGAAATCTTTTCTTTACCGAGAATGCCAACAGTAGAGTCCGCAAAGTGGATACAAACGGCATTATCTCAACCTTTGCGGGTACCGGAGCCGGCGGCTATTCCGGTGACAATGGACCGGCAACCCTGGCCAAAATAAATGCTCCCAATGGTCTGACCTTGGATTACGCCGGAAATCTATTAATCGCTGACCAAAACAACGCGCGGATTCGCCGGGTGGATACCAACGGAATCATTACAACCATCGCGGGCAACGGTTTCGCGGGCTTTGCCGGCGACGGGGGAGCGGCGACCAATGCCCGCCTGAACACGCCGTTAGGTGTGTGCGTGGATGTCGCGGGAAACCTGTTTATCGCGGACGGTAACAATAATCGCATCCGCAAGGTGGATACGAACGGAATCATAACCACCTTCGCTGGCAGTGGCGCGACGACATACACCGGCGACGGCGGCGCGGCAACCAATGCGGGACTAAACATCCCCGACGCGGTTACGGTGGATGGCGGAGGCAATATCTATATTGCCGACTATTACCATTATGCCGTCCGCGCGGTGGGAACGAACGGGGTCATCACCACATTTGCCGGAAACGGAAAAAGTGGATTTTCCGGCGACGCCGGTCCGCCCGCCAATGCTTCCATCGGGGCGCCAAACGGTGTCAGGTTTGATACCGCGGGCAATTTATATATCCCGGACACGGCCAATCGTGTTCGCAAGGTAAGCCAGCAGAGCCCCTACGGACCGACGCTGGGGCTATATAACCTGGACGCCAGCCAAACTGGAAATTATGACGTTATTGTGACCGGCCCGTTCGGATCGGTCACCAGTAGTATTGCCTCCCTCGCCGTACTTGGGCCGCCAGTGATTACCGGACAACCGCCGGACCGGACCGTCGCGTTGGGGGCGAACGCGGCGTTCAGCGTGACGGTTTCGGGCGCCCCGCCGCCCGCGTTTCAATGGTATTTTGGGGGCGCGGCGCTGGCCGGCGAAACCAACAGCGTCCTGGAACTTACCAATCCGGTCCTGGCCGACGCGGGCGGTTACTATCTGGTGGCCACCAATTTGTATGGCGCGGCGACCAGCCGGGTGGCGGCTCTGGAATTTCAAATCGCGCCCGTGATTACGCGCCAACCCGCCGATCAAAACGGCTTCATCGGCGGGAGCGCCGCTTTGTCGTTTGCCGTATCCGGCGCGGGACCGTTGCGGATTCAATGGCAATTCAATGGCACGAATCTTCCGGGAAATACCATAACCACGGTCGCCGGGACCGGTTATTTCGGTTTTGATGTTGGGGACGATGGCGGTCCGGCCACCGACGCGCCCTTGGGGGATCCTCTTTCGGTGGCGGTGGATGGGTTTGGCAACTTCTTCGTCGCGGAACGCGGCGCCAACGGGATTCGCCGTGTGGGTACTAATGGCATTATCGATCAAGTGGCCGGGAGGGGGATAAACGGCTTCAATGGCGATGGTATCGCGGCCGCCAGCTCTTTGTTGAACGGTCCCACCGGGATACATGTGGATTCCGCGGGAAATCGTTTTATCGGCGATACCGGCAACCAGCGCATTCGCAAAGTTGGCAGTGACGGGATCATCGTAACCGTGGCGGGGAATGGGACAAAAGGATACGGGGGCGATGGCTTTTCCGCGACCAACGCGAATTTATCGCTGGGGCCGCCCACTGGCGTGGTGGAGGATAACGCCGGAAATCTGTACTTCGCGGATACTCTCAACCAGCGCGTTCGGCGCGTGGGGACCGATGGTATCATCACGACGGTGGCGGGGATCGGAACCAACAGCTTTTTTGGTGACGGCGGGCCGGCAATCAACGCCGCTTTATCCGGTCCCACCGGCCTCGCCCTGGACAGTTACGGAAATCTATACATCGCGGATACCCACAACAACCGCGTACGCCGAGTCGGCGTGGATGGAATTATCGAGACGTTCGCGGGAAACGGAACCGCGGGTTATACTGGCGACGGCGCCGCCGCCATCACCCTCGGTTTGTCCAGTCCGTCGGGATTGGCTGTCGATGCGAATGATAATCTTTTCATTGCGGATGCCGGTGATAATCGCATTCGCATGGTTGGAGTTGACGGTAACATGACCACGGTGGCAGGAGACGGATCGGCCGGTTACACCGGCGACGGCGGGGCGGCGACCAATGCCGCTTTATTCGGTCCCAGCGGCGTGGCCGTGGACGGATTGGGCAACCTGTATGTTGTGGACGAGGGAAACGATTGCGTTCGAAAAATCACGGCCAAGTCAACGACGCTGGAACTTGACCACTTGGGAACCAATAACGCCGGAACCTATGATGTGATCATCTCCAACCCGTACGGCAGCATTACCAGCAGCGTGGTCTCGCTCGATGTCGTGTTCCCCCCCGTGATCACCCGATGGCCGCCAACCCGGGCGGCCATTCTCGCCGGGGGGGGCGACGAATTTTAGCGTCGGAGCCGGGGGCACCGGCCCTCTGAGCTATCAATGGTACCTGGGAGGGACGGCGGTCGCCGGTCAAACCAACAGCGTCCTCTCATTCACAAACGCGGGGCTGTCCGAATCCGGTCACTATTATGTGGTCGTTTCCAGCCCCTACAGTTCCATTATGGGTGGTTTCATTACGGTGGCGGTCGGCGAGCCGCCCGGCATCTCCATTCAACCGACAAACCAGACAGTGTCTGCCGGCAGCAATGTCATTCTAAACGCGGGCATCATTGGTACCGGGCCATTCACTTATCATTGGCAATGTAATGGCACCAACCTCGACCATTTAATCACCACTGTGGCGGGCGGTGGCCCAAATGTCGCGGGCTACGGCGACGGTGGTCCGGCCACCAATGGTTACCTAAGTTCGCCCGTCGGCCTCTTGGTTGATGAACAAGGAAATCTTTTGATCGCCGACCTCGCAAACCACCGGATTCGGAGGGTCGGGAGGGATGGAATTATCACCACTCTGGCGGGCGGTAACACCAACGGATTTTCCGGGGACGGAACCGCGGCAACCAACGCCTTGCTCAATTCTCCGGACGTGATTGCAATGGACCCGGCCGGGAATATTTTTATCGCCGACTCAGCCAACCAAAGAGTCCGCCGAATTGACACCAACGGAATAATAACGACAATTGCCGGTTCCGGGGCTTACGGCCACTGGGGAGACGGCGGCCCGGCGACGAACGCGGAATTGACCACCCTCCGGGGTATCGCCGTTGACGACCGGGGTGATATCTTCGTTGCGGACTACAACAATATGCGCGTTCGCGAAATCAGCACCAATGGAATCATCACGACAGCGGCGGGAAACGGCGCGGCCAACCGTGGCGGTGACGGCGGCCCCGCGACCAACGCCGGGCTGCCCTATCCGTCCGGATTAACGATTGATGATACCGGCAATCTGTTTGTTTGTGAGGACGTCATCCGCAGGATTGATGTGAACGGAGTTATTACGACTTTCGCGGGAAGCGACGTCGGATACTTTGCGGGTGACGGTGGTCCGGCGACAAATGCCGTTCTGAGCGGGCCGACCGGAACCGCGGTGGATAGTCTCGGAAATGTCTATATAGCCGATACTTATAATAACCGTATCCGCGTGGTGAATACCGATGGCGTTATCTCCACCATCGCGGGAAGCAGTGAATACAGCGCAGGCGGAACTCTGGCGCTGGCAACCGTGTTAAACAACCCTTGCGGGCTCGCGCTCGACGCGGCCGGTAATCTGTTTATCGCCGACACCGGCTACGGTATTGTGCGTGAAATGATTGCGCAGGGGCCGGTGCTGGCGCTGACAAACGCGAATTTCGAGAACTCGGGAAATTACAGTTTGGTGGTGACGAGCCCGTTTGGTTCGGTGACCAGCGCCGCGGCCTCCCTCACTGTTCTGTCGCCCCCCGTCATTTCCGAACAGCCGAATGACCAGACCGAAACCCTCGGAAACGGAACTGAATTGACGGTTTCGGCCACGGGCACGCCGCCATTGGGCTATCAATGGTTTTTTGAAGGGGTGGCGCTGGCCGGACAGAACGGCACGAGCCTGGACCTGGCCAGCCTCGCGGCCAACGAGTCGGGCGGTTATTATGCGGAGGTTTCCAACCTTTTTGGCGTCACAACGAGCCGCGTGGCGCAAGTTGTGGTCGGTATTCCCCCGGTGATTGCCATACCGCCGACGAATCTCGATCTAATGCTTGGGGCAGGTTGCGCGCTGGCGGTTACCGTCAGCGGCACCGGCCCGTTCACCTACCAATGGCGGTTCCACGGCACCAATATCGCGGATGCCATCTCGACCTTCGCGGGAAACGGTACCGCCGGGTTTTCCGGAGATGGCGGTTCGGCAACCAACGCGAGTCTTTCGAGTCCCGTTGGCTTGGCGGTGGATGCCGCCGGCAATCTGTTTATTTCGGATTACGGTAACAGTTCGGTGCGGCGGGTGGATACCAACGGCATCATTACAACGGTCGCGGGCAATCAAATATCCCAATTTAGTGGAGACGGCGGGCCGGCGACCAATGCGAGCCTGTTTCAGCCGCGCGGATTAACCTTCGATCGCGCGGGTAACCTTTTTATCGCGGACTATCAAAACAGCCGGGTCCGCCGGGTGGATACCAACGGCGTCATTACGACGGTAGCGGGGGTTGGGTTCAATAACAATTTCGGCGACGGCGGATTGGCGTTTTGGGCCGGGGTGGGCTATCCCATTGCGGTGGCGACGGACGCCGCCGGTGATTTGTTTGTCGTGGATAACTCCCACCTGCAGATCCGCAAGATCGGACCCGATGGCGTAATTTCGACCGTGGCGGGAAGCGGCGCCACCGGATTTTCCGAGGATGGTACTCCGGCAACGAACGCCGCGATGGGCTCCCTGACCGGTCTGGCCGTGGACCACGCGGGAAATCTTTTCCTCGTTGACCAGAGCAATCAAATGATACGGAAAGTGGGCGCCAACGGTATTATTACCACCGTGGCCGGGCGCGCTGCGCCGGGTAACTTCGGCGATGGCGGCGCCGCGACCAATGCGGATCTCAATCAACCGTATGATGTGGCTTTGGATCCGGCCGGCGACCTCGTGTTTTCGGACTTGGGCAACAATCGCGTACGCAAGGTTGGGGCGAACGGCATCATTTTCACGATCGCCGGGGACAGCAACGCCGGCTTCCAGGGCGACCAAGGCCCGGCGAACCTCGCGGAGTTGAACGTTCCCGCGGGATTGGCGGCGGATTCCGCCGGAAACATCTACATCGCGGATTTTGCCAACAACCGGGTTCGCAAACTTACCGCCCAGGGACCCACCCTGGCGGTCGATAATTTCTCCCTTGGAAATGTTGGAAATTACGACGTCGTCGTGAGCAGCCGTTTTGGCAGTGTCACCAGCAGCATCGCCACGCTCACGGCCATCCTGCCGCCGGCCATCGTGGCGCAACAATACGAATTTGTGACGGTGGTGGCGGGGGGAGGCACGAATCTCGATATTTCCGTAACCGGTACGCCGCCACTGGCTTTTCAATGGTATTTTGGAACCCGTGCGCTGCCGAACCAAACCAACAGCACCCTGCAATTGGTAAATGCGGCGCCGACAGACACTGGTGATTATTATCTTGTCGTGACCAATGCAATCGGATCCGTCACCAGCGCCGTGATTACGGTGTCGGTCGGGTTTGCCCCGACCGCCGAGATTTTACCGATGGGCGCCTTCGCCGTTCCCGGCGGCAACGCGACGCTCTCCGCCGCGGTCACCGGGAGCGGACCGCTGTACTATCAATGGCTTTTCAATGGCGCGGGAATTGCCGGCGAAATCACAACCGTCGCGGGAACCGGCGCCGCCGCGTTCACCGGGGACGGGGGGCCTGCGACCCTGGCAACTCTGTCGAGTCCCGTGGGTGTCACTTTCGACCGCCGCGGCAATCTTTTTATCTCGGACAATGGAAATAACGTAGTGCGGAAAATTAGCACGAATGGAATCATCACGACGGTGGCGGGCAACGGCGTGGCCCGCTACGCCGGGGACGGCGGCCCGGCGACCAACGCAAGCCTCTCCCAACCGCGCGGTCTGGTGACGGATGAGGCCGGTGACCTATTTATCGCGGATTTTGCAAACTTTCGCGTCCGGATGGTGGATACCAATGGCATCATTACGACGGTGGCGGGAAATGGCGGCAACGGGTATGACGGCGACGGCGGTCCGGCGACGAATGCCGCGTTGAGCCTTCCGATCGCGTTGGCGCGGGATTCCGCCGGTAGTCTATTGATCGCGGATTACTTCGATTGCCACATTCGCAAGGTGGGAACGGACGGACTAATTTCCACGGTGGCGGGGAACGGGACCACCGGATACTCCGGAGACGGTGGTCCGGCGACAAACGCCGCGTTGAACCTTCCCTCCGGTCTGACGGTGGACCCGGAGGGAAATATTTTCATTGTGGATCAATACAACCAGCGGGTTCGCAAGCTGGGATTAAACGGCGTGATAACGACTGTGGCGGGAAACGGCGTGGCGGGATTCTCCGGCGACTCCGGTTACGCCACCAATGCCAGCGTTTCCCAACCCTACGACGTCATGCTGGACCCGTTTGGCAACCTCTTGATATCGGATTCCGCGAATCAACGGATTCGCGGACTGGCCCCTGATGGGACCATCACCACCGTCGCCGGAAGCGGGGCGGTGGGCTTTTCGGGCGATGGTGGCTTGGCGACCGCCGCGGATATGAACACCCCGTCGGGCATGGCGATGGACGCCGTCGGCGATGTTTTCATCGCCGACTACGCCAATAACCGGGTGCGGAAGCTGACCGCCCGGGGGCCGACACTCACGCTTGGCAATATTACCAGCACCAATTTCGGAAATTACAGCGTCGTCGTGACCAGCCCTTACGGAAGTGTAACGAGTAGTGTGGTCACCTTGGTGGCTGCTTTGCCGCCGTTGCGGGCCGCCGTGGGGAACGGCGGGCTCACGGTGCGATTGAACGGCGCCCCCGCCAGGCAGGCGCTGGTTCTGGAATCGGCCCGGAGCCTGGCGCCGCCGGTCAATTGGCAGCCGGTCTTTACCAACGCGGCGGATGCCAGTGGCAATTGGGCGTTCACCAACGCGAATGTCCAGGCGAGTCCCGCGCTTTATTATCGCGTGACTTATCACGTGACCACGCAGTAATGGCATGCGCGTGGCGTGGCGGATCGTGGTCCGCTTCACCCCGGAATTTTTCCCGCCGCGGCGGTTTGTTCCGACACATCCGCGCTTTTCATTGGCGGCCTCGCGCGCTAGAATCAGTGGAAGATGTCCCTGCGGCGTTTAGCCAGTTTGATGTTTGCGGTACTCGCGGCTATTTGCGTGAACATCCCGGCTGTCTCCGGCGCGGCATCCGATGCCGCGCGGCTCCCGTCGGCCGCGTCCATCGCGGAAAGGACCAATTGGTGGTCGCTGAAACCGATTACGCGCCCCGCGATTCCAACGGTCACGGGAAACGCGGTGCGAATTTATAACTCGATCGACGCCTTTATCGCGGCGAAGCTGGCGGAGAAGGGATTGCGCCAATCGCCCGAGGCCGACCGGCGGACACTCATTCGCCGGCTTTATTTCGACCTCACCGGCCTGCCGCCGCGTCCGGCGGAGATTGAGGCGTTCATTGCCGATTCCGATCCGCTGGCTTATGAACGGCTCGTGGATCGCTTGCTGGCCTCGGCCCAATATGGCGAGCGCTGGGCGCGCCACTGGCTGGATGTCGTCCATTACGGCGAGACCCATGGTTACGATAAAGACCAGCCGCGACCGAACGCGTGGCCGTACCGGGATTATGTCATCCGCAGCTTCAACGAGGACAAGCCGTACGCGCGATTTGTTCAGGAGCAACTGGCCGGTGATGTTTTGTTTCCCGACACGCGCGATGGATTCGAGGCGCTTGGGTTCATCGCCGCCGGGCCGTGGGATTTGATCGGCCACGCCGAGGTGCCGGAATCCAAAATCGACGGGAAGGTCGCGCGCCATCTTGATCGTGACGACATGGTCGTGAACACCATCCAGACGTTCAACAGTCTCACGGTCCAATGCGCCCAGTGCCACTACCACAAATTTGACCCGATCTCGCAGGAGGATTATTACAGCCTGCAAGCCGTGTTCGCGGCGGTGGATCGCGCCGACGAGAAATACGATATTGATCCGGCCATGGGCAAAAAAAGAAAGACGCTCAACGAGCGGCAGGCGGCGTTGATGGCGCGTCAAGAGGAAGTAAATGAAAAAATCCTCGTCCACGCCGGGCAGCCGGTGGTTGAGCTCGATCAACGGATCGCCGCGGAGACGAAGTCGGAAAAGGACGGCGAGGCTTTCGGCTACCACAGCTCCATCGACAAAGCGCCGGACGCGGTCAAATGGGTCCAAGTTGATCTTGGTCGTTCGCTTGCGATCACGTCGATTGTTCTGCACCCGTGCAAAGATGATTTTAATAATATCGGCGAGGGCTTTGGTTTTCCTGTTCGCTTCAAAGTGGAGATTTCCGATGACGCGATGTTCAAGTCCGGGGCGGCGTTGGTGGGGGATTACACGCGCGAGGACGTGCCCAATCCGAAACTCAAGCCCGTCACCATCGATAAAATTAGCCACACGGCCCGCTTCATCCGCGTCACGGCCACCAAACTCGCACCGCGTCAGGATGATTACATTTTCGCGCTGGCGGAACTAGAGGCGTTCGTGGTGGACGGAACCAATGTTGCCAGTGGCGCGGCGGTTACCGCCCTGGATTCCATCGAAGCCCCGGCGCGCTGGCAAAAATCCAACCTGACCGATGGCTGGTATCCCGGTGTCGGCACAAATAGCGCGACATTGGCGGCCTTGCGCCGCGAGCGAACGGAATTAATCGTGAAAGCCACCTCGGCTGATGAATCTGCAGACCTCGCGCAACTAGAGCGGGATCTGAAAAACGTGAACGCGGAATTGGCCGCGCTGCCGCCGCAAAGTGTCGCCTACGTCGGTGCGGTGTACCACGGTTCGGGCGCGTTCTCGGGGACGGGCGCGAATGGGGGCAAGCCGCGCGCCATTCACGTCCTGAATCGGGGAAGTGTTCAGAACCCGGGCAAGGAAGTCGGGCCCGGCACGTTGGGCTGCCTGCCGGGATTGCCCGCCCGGTTTGAGCTTGGCCCCGGCGCATTGGAGGGGGACGGCCGTGCCGCACTCGCGCGGTGGCTCACTGATTCGCGCAACCCGCTGACCTGGCGATCCATCGTTAACCGCGTTTGGCTTTATCATTTCGGCCACGGTTTGGTTGATACGCCGAACGACTTCGGGCACATGGGCGCGTTGCCCAGCCATCCCGAGCTTTTGGACTGGCTCGCGGTTGAATTCCGCGATGGCGGCCAATCGATTAAGAAACTGCATCGGCTGATCGTGACGAGCGCGACGTACCGCCAAAGCAGCGCGGACGTGGAGGCTTTCGCCAAAATGGATTCGGACAACCGGTATCTCTGGCGCATGGACCGGCGCAAGTTGGAGGCCGAATCGTTGCGCGACGCGATGCTGCTCGTTGCCGGCAAGCTTGATTCCACCATGGGCGGCCCGAGTTTTCAGGATTTTGTCATCGAAAAGCCGGAGCATTCGCCGCATTACGAATATCAATTATTCGACGCCAATGACCCGAAGTCCTACCGCCGTTCCATCTACCGGTTCATTGTGCGCTCGCAGCCGCAACCGTTCATGACCGCGCTCGATTGCGCCGATCCATCGATGCAGGTCGGAAAGCGGAACGAAAGTGTCTCGCCGCTGCAAGCGCTGGCTTTGCTCAATAACTCCTTTGTGCTCACGATGGCGCGCGATTTCGCGGCGAAGCTGGACAACGATCCCGGCGAGCTCGCGGCCAAAGTGCAACGCGCTTATTATGACGCGCTCGGGCATCAGCCGTCACGCCGCGACTTGGATGCCCTCACGGACTACGCCCGCGAATATGGTCTGGCCAACTGTTGCCGCGTGCTTTTTAACCTGAACGAATTCGCCTTCGTGGATTAGCGTATGAAAAACAACTCACCTTTTCACCGTCCGTCCGCCGTGCGGCGCTCGATCAGCCGCCGTGAGTTTTTGTGGCACTCGGGCGGCGGCCTCGGTGGCATTGCACTGGCCAGTTTGCTCGGTGGCAATGGATTGCTCGCCGCGGACGCACCGGCGGCGGAGCCGTGGCAGCCCAATCGGGCATTGATCTATCCGCCGCGCGCCAAACGGGTGATCCAGCTTTTTATGGCTGGCGCGGCGAGTCATATCGACCTTTTCGATTTCAAACCGGACCTCATCAAATATGATGGCAAGCCCAGCGATTTCGGCGAGCCCGTAACTAACCCAACTTCCCATCCCGGGAAATCCGGGCAATTGAAATCCCGTGGCTTGGAGA
>Ga0206847_10145_pt2 | contig 20523 bp, 17 predicted proteins | sample Alteio_BWOrgCont_17_FD_152880 | JGI IMG/M metagenome (GOLD analysis project Ga0206847, IMG submission 152880) | Enriched cells from forest soil in Barre Woods Harvard Forest LTER site, Petersham, Massachusetts, United States -... | ecosystem: Environmental > Terrestrial > Soil > Temperate forest >... | reverse complement strand
ACGGACTTGGTCAAGGAATTGTCGCTAGAGATAGAATGGTGCGACGGTGGGGGAGTATTTATGAAACTGATCCGAGCAGGTCTTCGAGCGGCCATCCCCGCGATGGTCGCGTCTGCTGTTTGCTTGCTCTCATGTTTATTGCTGGCGCAGAAGCAGGAGATTGTTTGGAGCGACCAGGAAAAGCCAATTCTGCAACAGATACACGGGCTGCGACAGCTTCCCGACGACGCCCGCGCCCAAGCCACGAAGCAGTTGGCGCTCCAAATCCGGCAACTGCCGGTGGTCCCAAACAAGGTGCGTTTGGCGGTGGGCCTGGCAGATCGCGCGACCGAAGGCGACTTCGGTCATGAGACGCTCCAGGAAGTGGCAACCACGCTTGCTGATGCGCTCCGTGAACAGCCCCAACCAGATGCCAACGGCGCCCCTGCGGGGGAGTACATGGAATTGGCGGAACTGGTGCGTTACGAGCACGTACATGCCAGCCTCGACGGTCTGCAACTCAAGGCTGCCACTGCCAGGCTGGAGGCCGACGATCAGCGGCGTCAGGACGCGAACTTCACCCTAACGGACTTGCAGGGTAAGAGTTGGACACTGCGCGATCTGCATGGCAAAGTGGTGCTGGTAAACTTCTGGGCGACGTGGTGCCCGCCGTGCCGTAAGGAGATGCCCGATCTGGAGACGCTGTACGAGCGCTATAAGAACGATGGATTTGTTATTCTGGCAATTTCCGACGAGGAGCAAGCCAAGGTGCAGCCTTTCATCAAAGAGAGGAGCATCAGCTATCCGGTCTTGCTTGATCCTGAGCGCAAGATCAATGATCTGTTCCAGGTGGAAGGAATTCCCAAGAGCTTCGTATATGACCGCGAAGGGAAGCTGGTAGCGCAATCCATCGATATGCGCACCCAGCATCAATTCCTGGAGATGCTGGCCCAGGCCGGGTTGCCGGCGTGCGATCCTTCCAAGAAGTGCTAGCCGCTCTTGCGGCCCTGCTACTGGAGATGCGCCTTTAGAAAGGCGACGGTGCGCCGGTTCGCGTCTTCGGCCGTGGCACTGTCGAAGCCGTGCCCCTGGTGAGGATAGATCTTGATTTCATAGGTTACGGACTTGCTCTTCAGAAGCTTCTCCAGGGCATAGGCTTCCTTGACGGGGATGAGTTCGTCGGTCTCGCCGTGCAGGATCAGCACCGGCGGCATTGTGGTCATTCGGTCTGCGGCAAACTCCGGCATGCCGCCATAGGTCTCAACCACGGCTTTGATTTGCGCCGAAGGTTGCGGTGGAGGATGGCTGATTTCCTCTTCCGCAAGGCCCAGTACCACATAGCCGCCGAGAGAAAATCCCACCAGTCCAATGCCGTCCTTTTGCACGCCGGGTTGTTGTGCCACGAAAGCCGCCGCGTCATTCAGGGTCCGCAGGTATGCGAATAACTGTGTGGCCCCGCCCGAGGGAGCCCATTTTCCGCCGCTTCCTTCGAAGTAGTGGGGAACGAAGGCAACATATCCGGCGGCTGTAAGCGCATCGATGATGCCGTCTTTTCGCCAGTCGCCCTCAGGGCCGACTCCCCCGTGGATCACCATCACCGCGGGATGCGAACCGTTGACCTTCGGATCGAAACGCTCGATAGTGACGGACTTGTTTTCACTCTGAAACGTCGGGAGAGGGGAGTTTTGCGCTGGGGCGGCTGGAAACAGGGCAGGCCACAGAATAACCGCGGCAAATCTCACCCCCACCCAACCAGCCTTCCTGAATGCTGCCATTGTGCACCAACGCCATGAACCGACAATCACAACCTGCTTCACCAAGCCCTTCTCTGGACTGAAGCTTGCGAACTGCGGCTATACAAATAGCGACAGGCTGATCCGCGCGTTGGCCATTGCAGCCAACGCGCAGATCGTTACAGCCGAGGGAGGGCTGTATTTCACCGGAGAGTCTACACAAAGCCGCAGGATTTGCCTAGGCAAAAATTTTAGAGAGGTTGAACGTGGAAGAATCGTGCCCGCAGATAGGCGGAGTGGTGCAGCCGGCTGGCGAGCGGAGCTGCTCGTCAGCCGACAAGCACACGCCTGTTCTAGTTGACCGTTACATTCACTGCTACGGACGGAATGCCGTTGGCCACGACTACAAGCGAACTGGCTCCGGTTTCCATCCCCTTCGGGACGTCGAAGTTCGTCGAGACCGTGGTCGCGCCAGTGGCCACGCCCATCGTGCTATGGTCATGGGTTTTGGCGTAGAACACGTGGCCTGTACTATTGTTCGTGATCCGCACCAGAGGATAATTGGTGGCAGTTTCAAACTCATCGCCAAACGAATTCGCTTGCGACAAGCCGTTGAACTGCGTCCCAGAGATCTGATAGGTTGAACCGCGCGTCACTGAAGCTGGAGAGGTGGTGATCGTCGGTGCCCACGAAGACGAATACGTTCCCTTGGAAATGTAAACCTCAAATCCACCGACCAGAACTTGGCCGGTAGGCAACACCATGAGGCTTCCGCCGATCGCCGGGCCAGCAGTGAGCGTTGTGCCGTTGAACTCATAGCCGATGCCGGAGTTGCCTTCGACCAAGACGTTGCCGTTGGTCAACAATGCTGCAAACGAATCTCCAGCCGCGTCTCCGTTGGGGAAGTCGGGTCCGGCGGCCCACGTGCCAGTACCGCCGTTTTGACCCGGAGTATAGATGGCGGTGTGTCCGGTGGACGCCCCCTGGTGCAGTGCCCCCGTCGCATACACCGTGCCGTCCGGCCGCAGGATCGCAGGACCAATCTCTCCCGGCGGGCAGTATTCTTTGTTCTTCCCGTACGGGATGCACCCGACTTCGGGAGGACCCTGCAGGTTCACCGGTGTGTTTCCCTGGCTTGTCCACTCTTGTTTCGAAGGATCATATAGCTCGGTGTTTGGATTCTTCGAGACATCGGCTGTCAGGATGGTGCCGTTCGGCATCAGGGTCCAGCCTTCTTCAGCATTGCGATCGCTCTTGCCGGCGTCCCCAACCTCAGTCCACTTCAAGGTCTTCGGATCCAGCACCGCCATGCGCTTGTCGAACTTGCGCCCCAGCAGGTATTTGCCGTTGGGCAACACCGACGAGGGAGAGTCTCCGATGAAGCCCCAACCCTTGGGAGGTTTTACTTTGGTCCAAGTGTTGGCCTTGGGATCGTAGATCGCGCCGAGATCAGTGAAGGCAAACTGATTGTTGTTATATTCACCGCCTTCGATCAACAGACGGCCATCGGCCAGAACCGCGGAAGCGAATGCGTAAGGCACATATCCCGAAGGCAGGCTGGCCAGTTGCTTCCACGTTCCATTGACATAGCTCCCCTTGTTGTCCGGAGTGAGCTTCCACCAATCGGATTCGCCACCGCCTTGCACGATCACCGTACCGTCGGTCATCTGAAAACTGATAATGGCCCCGTCGGGCGCCGGATTCTTGAGCGACTGCACCTTTTGTGCGAACGCTGCGGAGGAGGTGAAGAGCAAAAGCATGGCTATAGCAATAGCAAATTTGTTTGACAAGACAGACCCCTTTCTGAAGTTACAAGCCCGCGGTAAGCTGTGATGATCTGAAGAGACCCAGTTAGGCGGAACCAGCTCTGAGCGCCGGTTATAAGAACGGCGCACAGGCCAGACAATACTAACAAATCCGCGCAAACCTGTTTGTAAAGATTGTGCTCCCAGACCCGATCTGTGCGCCACTATGAGACTTTTTGCTCACTAACTTTTCGGCCTTTGGCAGGTTCGGACCCCCGAGCTGCGCAGCGAGGCTATCCCATAGTGGCTGACTACTACCAGAGGGCGTATCTGACCAATATCCGAAACAATGCTTTCGCCTAAATCGTCTCCGGATCCAAGCTTTGCCGGGCGGCGCTCAAAATCGCGGTGAGCGCGGAAGGGACCACGCTCTTGCTGGTGTCAACCACTAAGTCAGCTTTGGCGTACAACGGCTCGCGTTCCGCAAGAATCCGCTTAAGATCGGCCATGGCCTCCGAGCTTTGCGCCATCGGACGCATGTCGCCCTGCGCAATCACCCGCTTCATATGATCCGCCGGAGTGGCCCGCAACCATACCGCGTAACACGAATCCAGCAACCGCTTGAACGTGCCGCTCTCAGAGACAATGCTGCCGCCGGTCGCGAGCACAAATCGGGTATGCTGCGCCAGCAACTCGTCCAGACAGCTGCGCTCAAAGCGCCGGAAGCCGTTCTGTCCATAAAGGTCGAACATGGCGCTGAGGGGAACCCCGCTGGTTTTTTCGATCAAACGGTCCAACTCGAAGAAGGGCACGTTCAGCTTTTTAGCCAATGCCGCGCCGATCGTTGACTTCCCGGCTCCTCGCAGGCCGATCAGTGCGATCCTCCCGCGCCGGTTTTCGGAATGAACCTGACCGAAACGCTGCACCAGCCATTGCTGGACGTCGTTGAGTTCGTCGGGAGCAAGGTGGGCAAGGAACTCGGTAGCGTGCGCCAACCCGATGGTGGGCGGAGGCCCTTCGAAAACCAGAGATGAGAGCGGTACATCCAGCGCCCGGGCAAGATGGCGAAGCAGCAAAATGGAAGAATTCCCGTTGCCAGACTCCAGTTCCGCTAAAAATCGCTCCGATACGCCGGATTGCCCCGCCAGCGTCTTGCGCGTCATCCCGTGCTGCAAACGCAGCCCGCGAATTCTTTCGCCGAGAAGATTCAGATATCGTTGGTTGTCGAGATCCGCTTGGGCGTATGCTCGTCCCCCGCTCTCCGGAGACGGTCGCCTCGGCTGTTTAGCGATTGTCATGTGCAACAACTCAGCGCAAGAGATCGAACCGCAGATCAACGATCAGGTCGCGCAAAGGAATCTTTTCTGCCGCACAGAAGCGGGCCAAGTCTGCGATCAAGGGCCATCCGGTTTGAGCATCAGAACCCAGCATCACGTCCTGAAATGGATACTTGCCTTCGATCTCAACAAAACCACCGTCCTCTAGTTCCTTAAGCAGGTGATACATCGCATCGACATCAAGACCGCAGGTTTCGTGCAGTTCGGGAAGGTAGGCCGCATTCGGTTTCCGCGCCGCGCCATGCGAACGGGTCGCCAGATCGGCGGCATGAGCAAGCAGTTTGCGGGACTCTGGCGAAATTGGGCGAAGCCGCGATTCAAACGTCGTTAGGGCAACCAACCGGGCTGCATCCGGAGAAAATCCGCAGACACGAGCGAAGCGGTCGATCGATGATAAGGTCGCAACTGTTCCGGGTTTCGGCGTCACGTAAAAGCGCTCCACAATTTGTCATCCCGAGCAAAGCGAGGGATCTGCAGTTCTTCCGGCGCCGTCATCTAATTAAATCGAACGTACTCAAACTCAATCGGCTGGCCATTAATCCCCCGTGCCGGGGGCGAGATCCAATTGGCGAACTTGCCCGGCTCGAGCACGCGTCCCATCAAGGACTCCACATACTTGTGATCTTCCCTGGAGGGCAGCCACTCGCCATGGCGCTGGTTCCACTCCGCCTCGGTCAGCACCTTGCCCTCGGGAGTGATGAACTGTCCCGCCAGCGTGCCGATCTGGCGATGAAATCCCAGGTGAGGCAGTACGAAGCGAAACGGGATTCCCATCTGTTCCGGAATCCGGTTCCACCGGTTGATTCCGCCCTGAATTTCTTCGATATAGTCGTCACGCAACTTGGCATTCAGTGCGTTGAGAGCGGGCACCTTTTTCTCTACAATCTTGCCGTTTTCCACTTCGTATACGGGATATTCCTGTGACGTCAGCTTGTGGTCATCGCTCTGCTTGGTTTCTTCGTAGCGGCCTTTCACGCCGGTGGTGTAATAGGTGGCCGCATTGGAAGAGACGTCGCCGCCATACAGGTCGAGGGTAACGCTGTAATGGAAGTTGATGAACTTCTGCATCGTTGCCAGATCGATTACGCCAAACTGCCGTCCATCGCCTGGATCGGTGAGTCCATGTTCTTTCATGACTTCACAAGTTCGCTGCAAGGTACGCGCGATGCCTGACTCTCCTACGAACATGTGATGCGCTTCTTCGGTTAGCATGAAGCGGCAGGTGCGGGAAAGCGGATCGAAAGCCGACTCCGCCAGCGAAGCCAGCTGGAACTTTCCGTCGCGATCAGTGAAGAATGTGAACATGAAAAATGCGAGCCAGTGGCGCGTCTCTTCGTTAAACGCGCCAAGAATCCGCGGATTGTCGGCGTTGCCGGACCGCCGCTCCAGCAAGAACTCAGCTTCCTCGCGCCCATCGCGTCCGAAGTAGCGATGCAGCAGGTAGACCATCGCCCACAGATGACGGCCCTCCTCAACATTCACTTGAAAAAGATTGCGCATGTCATAGAGCGAAGGCGCGGTCATTCCAAGCGCTTTTTGTTGCTCGACCGATGCCGGCTCGGTGTCACCCTGAGTCACGATAATGCGCCGCAAAGTTGAGCGGTATTCGCCAGGCACGTCCTGCCACGCGGCCTCGCCTTGATGATCCCCGAAAGCAATCTTGCGATTCTCATCGCGGGGGACCAGAAAAATTCCCCAACGATAATCCGGCATGCGAACGTATCCAAAATTCGCCCAGCCCTCGCGGTCCACGCTGATGGCGGTCCGAAGATAGACCTGAAAATCCTTGGTCCCCATCGGGCCCGTGTCTCCCCACCAGTTCTGGAACGCCGGCTGCCAGCGTTCCAGAGCGCGTTGCAGGGTTTTGTCGCCCGCGAGGTCAACGTTGTTAGGAATTCTCTCGTTGTAATCAATCATGACCAACCCCTATGACGGAGAGCCTTATACGCGCTCCCAGTTGAATTTTGCTTTGGCACCGCTGCCATACACTTTGAGCGCGCCGGTTGAGCCGACCGCATTCGGCCGAATAAAAATCCAGTTCTGCCAGGCGGAAAGGCGTCCGAAGATCCGGGTCTGTAGCGTTTCCGGAAGCGCAAATCGGAGGTTGGCTTCAAGCCCCGTCAGCGCGTCAGGAGAAAGCGCAGCACGCGATTCGATGGCCAGACGCAGTTCGTCCGCCCAGTCAAGATCGTCAGGGGCGGAAGTTATAAGCCCTGTATTGAGCGCTTCCTCGGCCGAGATGCGTCCGCCGGCCAAGGCATACACTTTCGCGACCGCATTCTCGTCTCCATGAAAGCGGTTCGCGATCCGCGGCAATCCATTCGCCATGCAAAAAGGACCGAAATTCATTTCCGATAAGGCTACAAACGTTGCGTCCGGATTGTCCGCAATGCGCAACATGTAGCTCCGGTCGGCAGCCAGCGCCAACTCCAATAGGGTGCCCGCAAAGCACGAACCCTCCTCAATCATGGCATAAATGGAACGCGATGAAACGTCGAGCCGGGACAGAGTGCGTCGCAACATGTTGATGACTTCGCGCACAAACCAGTGACTGTGATGCGCAACCAGTTGCCGGTCGATTTCAAGAACGGCGTCCGTGTTGCCGCTGGTCTTCATGATCCAGAGGCCAAGTTCGGGTTCGTTGGTGCGAAGGCTCAGAAGGGCGTCATCCAACTCGCGGGCAACCTGCAGCGGCCACCAGTTGGCGCCCGCCGCGATGATTTTTTCCAGCGACTCTGCCTTGACTGTCTCGGGAGCTTTTACGTGAAACGTCGCAGTGCGCCCTGTCCGGTCAAACCGTACATCGACAAATTCGTAGTGATACCCATTCTCGTCGATCGTGCGTTTGAGAGGTGTCAGCGAAATCCCCCGTGTGTTGGCGGGACGATCGCTCTGCCGCGCAAGCTCTTGAGCGCGTTTCTGAATTTGCTCATTCCACTGCGCCGGTTTGACGATCTCATCCACCAGCCGCCAGTCTTTGGCGCGTTGTCCCTGAACCCCCTCCGAGACCGTGCAGAACATGTCCGCCAAATCTCTGCGGACCTTACGCTTGTCAATCACCCGCGTCAGGCCACCAGTCCCCGGTAACACCCCCAGCAGCGGTAGTTCCGGCAAGCTCACGGCTGAAGAACGATCGTCAATCAGAAAAATCTCGTCGCAGGCAAGGGCGAGTTCATAGCCGCCGCCCGCAGTCGTTCCGTTGCAGGCTGCCAGGAACTTGATCCCGGAACTCCGGCTGGCGTCTTCTAGGCCGTTGCGGGTTTCGTTGGTGAACTTGCAGAAGTTCACCTTCCAGGCGTGGGTGCTCGTCCCCAGCATGTAGATGTTCGCGCCCGAGCAGAACACCCTTGACTTGGCGCTGGTAACCACTACGGTGCGAACTTCAGGATGCTCAAACCGTATGCGCTGCAGGGCATCGTGTAATTCGATGTCAACGCCCAGGTCGTAGGAGTTCAGCTTGAGCTTATAACCCGGCCGAATCCCGCCATCTTCCCTGGTATCCATCGCCAGGGTGGCCACGGGGCCATCAAACTTCAGTTGCCAATGCTGATAGTGCGCCGGATCGGTCTGGTAGTCGACCCGCTGCGCGGCGGCGGTCTCTGCTGTGGTCAACGCGGCTTCCACGAATATTCTCCCCCGGGGAAAAGCGGACGGCACACAACATGCAATTTAGTGCAGTCGATGGAATGTTTTTGCCTACCCCACTTCTCTAGATGTCTTATATCATAGCTGAATTCGTGGAGGCAACGAGGAACGGATCGCAACGCATGCTGCAATATAGTGCATGACGCCTTCGATGATTTAACCTAGAAAGTTCTCAAGAAATCTCCAGGAGCACAACTTGAAGTTAGCGAACTATGTCTGCGGAGAATGGAAACACGGCGACGGTGACGGTCATACGTTGATCGATCCCGTGACCGGCGAACCATTGGCAGCGGTGTCTTCCAACGGAATCGACATGAAAGCCGCGCTCGACTATGCGCGACGAAAAGGAACCGGCGCGCTGCAACAGCTCAGTTACTCCCAGCGCGCTGACTTGCTCGCCAAGATCGTCGACGTGCTTTCCGCGAATCGCGCCGAGTATTTCGAAATCAGCAAGAAGAACCTCGGGGCAACCGAAGCCGACGCTTCGTTCGATGTGGATGGCGCCATCTATACCCTGAAGGTATATGCCAAACTGGGTAAGCCCCTCGAAGGCAAGTTGATCAAAGATGGAGCGACGATTCCGCTCTCGAAAACCGGCGTCTTTCAGGCGCAGCACTTCCTGAAGCCGCTCACCGGCGTCGCGGCCTTCGTGAATGCGTTTAACTTTCCAGCATGGGGTCTGTGGGAGAAGGCCGCGCCAGCGCTACTGTCTGGCGTTGCTGTCTTGGTGAAGCCGGCAACCCCTACGGCGTGGCTGACCCAGCGAATGGTCGACGATGTCGTCAAGGCCAATATTCTGCCGCAAGGCGCGCTGTCCATCGTATGTGGCTCGGCCCGCGATCTGCTGGACCACGTTTCAGAAGACGATGTGATTTCCTTCACCGGCTCGGCGCAAACCGCGCGAACCATCCGTACCAACGCGAATGTTGTCTTGCACTCGGTGCGCATCAACATCGAAGCCGATAGTCTGAACTCCGCGATTCTCGGCCCGGACGCCGCCGGCACGGCGCCGTTTGAGTTGCTGGTCAAAGAAGTGGTTCGTGAAATGACCTTGAAGGCTGGACAGAAGTGTACTGCCATCCGCCGGATTCTCGCCCCGCGGCAGACCGCTCTGGCCCTGGGCGAAGCGATTTCGACCAAACTGGCTTCCGTCAAGGTCGGCAATCCGAGGAATGCAGAAGTGAAATGCGGCCCACTGGTGAACAAGGCGCAACAGAATTCTGCGCTGGAAGGGCTTTCGCAGTTGGATAAAGAAGCCAAAATACTGTTCGGTGGTGACCGGAACTTTTCACCCATCGACGCCGATCCCGCCGCAAGCTGCTTCGTTCAACCTACACTGCTGCTTTGCGAGAGGCCGCTCGAATCACGTGCCGTGAACGAGGTCGAAGTGTTCGGGCCCGTCGCAACCATCTTGCCTTACGACTCGCCTGAAGAAGCCATTGAACTGGCTCGCCGAGGCTCAGGTTCGCTGGTGGCATCGGTTTTCTCTGACGATTCCGGCTTCAAGCGCAAAGCGACACTGGGGATCGCGCCCGCTCACGGCAGAATCCTGGTCGCAGACAGTGCCGTCGGCGCCAACCATACCGGTCACGGCAATGTTGTACCCACTTGCCTGCACGGCGGTCCGGGACGCGCTGGCGCCGGAGAAGAACTCGCCGGCCTGCGCGCGTTACACCTGTATCACCGGCGTTTCGTGGTTCAAGCCGGCCCCGATGTCATCGCGGAGATTTCCAAGGAAGCGGTGGATGCGAAGGCGATTTCCGAATGAAGATCAAGAATAGATCCCACCTGAGGTAACCTTCAGACCAGTGAGATCCCAACACGTCAGCCGATTATTCGTGACGCCTCTGACCCGCGCCGTTTCCAATACAGATATCCCGGCACGCCGATCAGCACAATCGTCGTTCCCCAAAACGCTTCGGCAGGCCTGGTGATGATGGTGTTCAGGGTCCAAGCTGCCCCCACTAGTATGTAAATTCCCGGCAGCCACGGGTATCCGGCACAACGGTAGGGCCGTGGAACGTCCGGCCGCTTCCAGCGCAAAACGAACAGGCCGATCACCGTCAGAGTGTACGACAGCACCATGCCGTAAATGACGTAGGTGTAGAGCTGGTCATAGCGTCCGCTGACGGTCAGAACCCCCGCCCACACTCCTTGTCCAACCAAGCTGAATGCCGGCGTGCGCCACTTGGGATGGATGACCGCCATCCGTTTGAAGAAGACGCCGTCCTGTGCCATCGCCAGATAAACCCGGGCGCCGGAGAGCGTGCAGGTCGCCGCGGCGCTGAAACAAGAAATCGCGATTGTGGCGGAAAGCCAGACCGCAGCGCCTGGCGAGAACAGCGCTTCAGCCGCGGCATGCGCGATCGTCTCGTGCTTTGCGACTTCGGAAAGCGGCATGGCGTAAACGTAAGTCATGTTCATCGCCATATAGATCACGCCCACCACCAGAATCCCCAGCACCATCGCCAACGGCACATTGCGGCGCGGTTCCTTGACTTCTCCCGCCACCCATGTGATGTAGACCCATCCGTCGTAGGCCCAGAAAACGGCAATCAAACCAATGCCCATCGCCGAAATAAATTGGCTCGGGCTCAGCCCCATCGTCAAAGAACCTCCGTGCGAACTGAAATTGGCCCAGTGGCCTTTACCAATCGCAAATCCCAGCACCACAAAAGTCGCCATGGCAGTGAACTTGGTCCAGGTGGAGACATTCTGCAGCAGCGCTCCCCAACGCAATCCAACCACGTTGACATAGGTAAGTATCGAGATCAGGATCAGGCCCACGACATGCGCGCGAGTGAGCACGATGCCGGCGAACGACAAAACCACGTGCTCCTGCGAAATCACCGGAACAATCCTGCCCATGTAAGCCGCGGCAGCCACCGCCAGCGCTGCGATGGATCCACCGTTTGCCACGCTGAACAGCATCCAGCCATAAAGAAACGCCACCAGGTCGCCGTAGGCTTCGCGCAGGTAAATATATTGGCCTCCGGAATCCGGAAACATCGATCCGAGTTCCGCGAACGCCACGCAGCCGAACAGGGAAATTACCCCGCCCAGCACCCATACTCCGAGAAACAGAATAGGCTGCGGCAGTGGTCCGGCAATATCTTTGGCGGTTAGGAATATCGACGACCCGATGATGCCGCTAGCCAGCAGCAGGACCGAATCCAGCAGCGATAGCCCACGAACCAGGCTGGGCCCGGATTCTTCTGCGTCCGCTACGGCTGGCGAGATGGTCGGCAGCGCCACCGCTTTAGCCCATCCCCAATTCGTCGGCCGATTCCAGCGGCGTGCCGCAGCGCCTGCAGATCACAGCTGAACAATCGCCACAGATCAGCGGATCAGGCACTTCCGCCGCGCACTTGGGACAATACAACGGTTCGGGCTCCAGGTCGGCCGGCGGCTTTGGGTTTGAAGCCATGCGGACGCAAATGTACCATAGTCAAGGTGTACCCTGTGTCCTCTGTGGTTAATGTTTGAACCCGCGTAACCACGAATGACACCCAGGCACACGAAGGAGAGCATTTTGTCAGACAAATCCCCCACTCCCGACGAAAGACTGCAAACCGAATTCAACCGCTGGGCCGACCAAGGCGAAGGCGAGAAGATGGAGTCCCACCATCTTGACATCACCGAGAAAACGCTTCGCCTGATGAACCTGCGTCCCGGTGAGCGCGTTCTCGACCTGGGATGCGGCTCCGGCTGGGCTACACGATTGCTGGCGCGGATCGTGGGTGAAGGGCCGGAAGGCTTCGGGCAAGTGGTCGGCGTAGATGTCTCCGACGAAATGATTCGCCATGCCCGGGCCGCATCCAGGGATTTCGACAACGTCATGTACGTATGCGGGTCCGCACAGCAAATCCCCTGGGAAGAAAATTTCTTCGACAAAGTCCTGTCGGTGGAGTCGTTCTACTATTATGCCGATCAGGAGCGGGCACTGTCGGAGCTCTTTCGCGTCATGGCGCCGCAAGGACGGCTCTTCATTCTGATCAATCTATATAAAGACAACCCATACTCACTGCAATGGGTCGACAAGTTGAATGTGCCGGTGCATGTGCGATCGGCGGCGGAGTATGTTGAATTGCTGAAGAGCCACACCTTCGAGAATGTTGATTGGCGGCAGATCCCCGACGACACTCCCACGCCGGACGACTACCAGACCAAGTCATTCCATTCGCTGGGCGATCTCAAGGCATTCAAAAAGACTGGCGCCCTGTTGCTGATGGCCTCAAAGCCCAATTTGAGGGTTCCTGCGCCGGGGTTTACGGTGTACTAAGAATTCATAGATGAGTTGTAAAAAGCGCTTCTGCCGTGCCGTGCGTAGCCGCTAAAGCATTCGGGTCTTAACCGTCGGAGCCACGTAGGGCCAGGTTCAGCTGGGCATCATAAAGTGGAAAGAGGGATTCGGAGGACCGGATGGAGAACTGGAAGAAAGCACTGCTCGTAGGTTCGGCAACCGCCGCCACCGTCATGTTTCTAAGACGCAAGCGCTCAGCCGGGCTGCTGCTGTCCGGCGTTGCCGTGGGCACGCTGGCCTCCGAGTACCCCGAGCACTTTAGGCATTTCCGCAAGAAGCTGCCAGACTACATCGAGCAGGGAAGCAACTTCCTCGATATTGCCTCTCGACTGGGAGAGCGGCTGGCGGAAGCCGTCGAACGGCGCGGCACCGATTGGTTTGAAGCCTTGCTGCCAAAGTAGCCCGGGCGAGAGACCGACGCCCCTACTCGATCCCCAGCTGCTTTCTGGCATCGGCGCTGAGCCGCTCAGGGCTCCAGGGCGGATTCCAGACAATGTTCACCGCCGCATTGCGGATTCCGGGAAGCTGCTCGACCCGCGCCTTCACCTGCTCGCCGATCTGGACGTGTGCCGGACAACCCTGCGAAGTCAGGGTCAGATCTATGCTCACATCCTGATGATCATCGGGGGCCGGAGTAAAGCGCAGCCCGTAAATCAGGCCCAGGTCCACGATATTCACGGGAATCTCCGGGTCATAGCACTGCTTCAACGCGCTCATGACTTCATCTTCAGTGACAGCAGGCATTCGCTTCTCCTGATAAAGTTCAAGTGTAACCTATACGGTCTGCGAGCAGGATATGACGGGTGAATTGAGAGCCAAGATTCAGGTGGTGCTTCTGGTCGCTCTCGTGATTGCCGCGACCCGCACGGCGTATATCCTCCACCAGCGTTATGAAGATGCGCATCCCTCTGCCAAAGGCGAGATATCGATTGGCAAGCCGCTTGATCCCGATTACTACGTCACCCCCAGGAAGCTTTATCCATACGATTTAAAGTCTGCCCAGGAACTCGCCAAACAGCCGGCGTGGGTCAGGCTCGGCTACGCGGCGGTTTACTTCCCATACAATCCCGCTACCCACCACGCGGATTTCGGACATCCCGCCGGAAAATTCCAGCCGCTTGAGAAATTGCAGGTCGAGAAAGTGGTGACTGACGTTGCTCCGGGCGTTAGTGAGCGCCAGTTGATGGCGGTGTTTACCAAGGCCGGGAGTGCCTATGCCTTCTCCGTGGGCAATGTCAGCAACGATCAGTATCACTTCTATGGGACTGACATGCTGTTTATCGAAGACCCGCATCAGCTTTACCGCCATTGGCCATCCGAGGTGTGGCAGGCCATCGATCAGCATCAGGTCAAGGTTGGAATGAATGAACTTCAGGCTTCGATGGCGATCGGACTGGGAATTCCGCAAACTCCGGGCGATTTCGGAAATCGGATCTTGAACTATCCTAATGACGGGCATCCAGTCACTGTGACATTTCAGGGAGGCAAAGTCGTCGACGTTAAGAGCGGAACGTAACTTACGAGAAATCCGCTCTCGCCTGCCGCTCCTCCTGCCCGCGAACTCGGGGTCGTCTATTTCACTACCGGTGATTTCGCGTCGGCGGCTTTCTGATCGTCAGCATGGATCACTCCGTCTTCGGTGGAATAAAACGACCGGTGATCGGCGTCCAACTGCTTGGGCATGAGAGACAATTCGTAGCCGTCTTTTCGCGAGTGGAAATTGACCGTGTAGTCCCCCCGGTCGGTGGGGACCATCCGGCGGGTAAAGGTTCCTACGTGGACCAACTGGCCCAGCGAAGTAGCGTATTGCTGGTTGGTGCGCTTATACAGACGTTGGGCTCGAACCGTGGTGCGGAGATACCCTAGGGCCGCGGCTTCTGACTCCGAGTGCGCCGGATCGCCGGGAAATTTCGGTTTGTAAGTCATCTGTGCCGCCGCCAGCCACCCGGCCAGAATGGAAGTTCCCAAAATCACCCCCGCAACCAACCGCTGCACCATGCTCTTGCGCCTTGTTTTCATGGGGTTTCTCCCTCTGCAAAGCATACTAAATCCAGGTTACTGCCGTAATTGGAAATGACGTTACTCATCTTTGCACAGGCTTCGGTGGCGGGTAAGCTAACCATATCTTCGTTTAAGGTAGACAATGAAATCGACTGGTGTAAAAACAGCGCTGGCTAAGAAAACGCCGATCCGTATTGCCGTAGTGGAGAGCGACCCGCTGCGGTTTGTGGGCTTTCGGGCCTTGTTTGACTCCGAACCGGACTTCGAGCTGATTTCCTGTTCTCTGCCCGATATCGCCGGATTGCCGGAGACGGACCTGGTGTTGCTAGGCAACCGCAGCGGCCAGAATCTTTTCGACATGATGGCCAGCCTGAAGGCCACTCGCCCCACCATGCGGATCATCGTCACCGGCGCAGGCATGGATGATGAGACGGTTCTTAAAGCCATTGCCGCCGGGGCTAAGGGTTACGTAGATGAGGCCGCCTCTCCCGGTGAATTCGTGCAGGCTCTTCGCATTGTTAACGAGGGGTCGGTATGGGCTCCGCGCAAGGTGCTGTCCACATTCATCGAGCGAGTGACTTCTTCGCCGGGCCGCACTTTCCCGGCGGGCCGCGTCGCTTTTACCGACCGCGAAAAAGAAGTCTTGGAAATGCTGGTGGTCGGCCGTTCCAACAAGGAGATTGGCGCTGCCCTGGGAATTGAGGAGCGTACCGTGAAAGCCCATGTGGCCAAGTTGATGCGCAAAGTGGGCGTCCAGAACCGTATTGCGCTTTCCGTACACGCCATTACACACTCGCTGGTGGCTGCGAGATAGGCCTTGTCCGGAGGTTACCGAAGTACGATGACCTTCGTAATCTTGCGGCTTCCTCCCCTCCGCGGCATACTCGATTCACCTACCACAGAACCTGGGAGACGGGGTTGGGAGCGGAGATTAGGGTCACCGTTGCCAACCCCGATTTTCTTGCTCCTGCATTCCACCTCTTAACTGATCCGACGCCCTTCTCTCATTGCTCCCGCCATCGATTTTCGACCTACCGGAATCCAATACAATCAGACTAGAGAGGCCAAACTTGGTTGTAGAGCAACGCTGCCGGAGCAGAAATGGCGCTTCGCGATGCGGATTCCAGTGATTGGCCAACGACCAAAGGCCAACCACCAGGACAGACCACGAACAGAACCGGAAGGCAGGAATTTCATGAAGAAGCTGATATTGTTCTATATGCTGCTCAGTTGCACCCTGATTAGTGTCGGAGCTGACCGGGAGGAGAAGAACAAGGCGGCGGACCGGGTGCAATCCTCGGCCGATGTTCTCAACGAGATTCAAGCCGCGCCCGATCAGGGAATCCCCGAAGATGTGCTGGGCTCGGCGGAGTGCGTTGCCGTCGTGCCCTCCATGCTCAAGGCAGGCTTCGTCGTCGGGGCCAGCTATGGCCGGGGCGTAGCCAGCTGCCGCACTCCGAAAGGCTGGAGCGCGCCCGCATTCTTCAGAATCGAGGGCGGGAGCTTTGGGCTGCAGATTGGCGGGCAAGCGGTTGATCTGGTGATGCTCATCATGAACCAGAACGGCATGCGCAACCTGCTCAGCAGCAAATTCAAGCTCGGAGCCGATGCCAGCGTGGCTGCCGGTCCGGTAGGACGGCACGCGGCCGCGGATACGGATTGGAAACTACGCGCACAGATTCTGAGCTACTCGAGGGCGCGCGGTGTGTTTGCCGGATTGGAGCTCAACGGGGCTGTCGTCTCTCAGGACAAGGACAGCACGCGCGAGTTCTACGGGCACATGGTGTCGTCCAAAGCGTCGTTGCAAGGGCAAGCCGAAGCCCCGAAAGCCGCCTACCCGCTCCTTGAGACTCTGGCGAAGTGGGCCAAAGCCGCTGCACAGAAATAGCCGGGCGGCGGTCATGAAGAATCCCTGCAAATGGAGAACCTTAATAGCTCGAAAGGTGTTATCGGAATCCTGACCGGCGGGGGCGACGTCCCCGGACTGAATCCCGCAATCCGAGCGGTCACCATCCGTGCCCGGAGGGAAGGATTTCAGGTCATCGGCCTCCGTCGGGGATGGGGCGGCCTCATCGACATGATCCGCAACCAGGATGCCGACAACAAAGACAACTATCTCACCCTTACCGAGGAGATTGTGAACCGCGCCGGGCGCACCGGCGGCACTTTTCTGCATACTTCGCGCACCAATCCCAGCAAGGTTAAGAAGTCCAGTGTGCCCGATCATCTGAAGGACGCTTACGCCGGCGAACGCAACGACCTCACGCCCGAAGTCCTGAAGAACCTTGCCTGGCTTGGGATCGACTACCTCATTCCTATCGGCGGCGACGACACTCTCAGCTACGGAGTGCGCCTCTACCAGGAAGGCGTGAAAGTGGTCGCGATTCCCAAGACCATGGACAACGACGTTCCCGGAACCGACTATTGCATCGGATTCAGCACCGCCGTCACCCGCACCATTCAATTGACCAACAGCCTGCGTACTTCCGCGGGATCGCACGAACGCTTCATGGTGCTCGAAGTCTTCGGCCGCTACGCCGGATTCACCGCCATGCTGCCCACCATGGCGGGCGCAGCCAACCGCTGCGTCATTCCGGAATATAAGTTCAACATCGAGCAACTCACCGAACTCCTGGTTTCGGATCGCCGCCAGAACCCTAGCCATTACTCGGTTGTGCTGGTTTCCGAAGGCGCCATGTTTGAAGGCGGTGAGATGGTGTTTCAGGAGGAAACCACCGACGCGTTCGGCCACAAAAAGCTGGGAGGCATCGGCGACCTGGTTTCAGAAAAATTGAAAGAACTTTCTCCCAAATACAACAACGGCAAAACCATCGAGGTGATCAATCAGAAACTCGGATACCTGGTGCGTTGTGGTGATCCGGACGCGATTGATTCCATCGCGCCCATGGCCTACGGCAACCTGGCGCTCGACCTGATCCTGCACAAAATACATGGCCGCCTGGTGGTCTTGAAGAACGGCCGCTATGACAACATGCCGGTCGACGCGGTTACCGCTTCCAAGAAAGTGGTGGATATAAAAGAGCACTACAACACCGACCGCCTCCGACCGCACTACAGTAGCTTCGAGATGAAGCCGTTGTTCATCATGACTAGCGAGGGTTAGGCGCGGGGCGGACATGCTTGTCCGCTGTCTTCGACGTTTGGTTTGCGGAGATTGGGCACAGCGCCCAGTCGGTCGGCGGTTTTGCCGCAAGGTCACCTTGTTTCAGAGCTTCGAGAATGCCTGCCCAACCGGATATCAAGCCCCACCATCGGCCCGTAAACATTGATGCCATAGTTCCGAATGCCATAGCTCGGGTCCTGGTGGGTCGGTGTGTGTTGGGACAAATCAAGATTTGATATATGCATGAAATTCAAACCGGCCGAAATTGCAAAGCGAGGACTGAAGTTATATCGCACTCCACTGCCCATGTTCACAGTGAACGTGGTGTCCTGTCCCTGCGCATACTTCACCCCCGCGGGTCCCTTGGCGTCGATGCTTCCAACGCCAAGGCGTACATCAAAGTAGGGCGCGGCCCTCCAGTTACGCGGGACAAAATTGCGTCGAATACCCATGATGTAGGCGAAATACCGGTTCTCTGGTCCTCTCGCAACCCCGGTAATGGACCCAGTGAACGTCAGATCCCAATTGCCGCGCAGAATCCAGGGACCCTCAATGCCGTCTATCTGCCATCGCAACGAAGCGAAGATGGGTACAAGCGTGTATTTGAGCGGGTATGTGTTGTAGTTATCGCCTACGAAAATGTCGAGAGGGAAAGGGATATTGATGGGAAGCCATCCCCCGTCCAAGGAAAATTCGAGCTTGTTCCGGTAATAGATTTCTTGGTTGAAATCAGCCGGCTTGGACACCGGTGACCTTGTAGCCGCCGCCTCGACCTTCGGATTGTCGTCAGACCTGTCGCCCTGCTCCGCGCACAACACCATAATGCCAACGCAAGGAGCCAAGCGCGATCTCGCCATAGGAATCTCAGGCGCCGAACCTGCCTCGTCCACTGCCACAGCTGTCGACGTCGATCGGACGTCGAAACTGGAAGCAACATCGGATTGGGGAAACGCACGAATAGCAAGAAACAGCGAAGCCAGGCTAAGAACAGCGGATCGCTTACTGACGTGCATCCAAACCCTCCTGTGCGCGGTGTCCCCCAGTGTAGGACAGCCCATGTGAGAAAGCCACATCGTGTTGCGCGATCGCCTTCACTCCAACAGGACGGTCGTGTGAGTTCAATGTTGCAGGCTCCCACTCGTGGCGGGCAGCAGCAGGCGATCTTCTTTTACGTCGTAATTGAAAATTTCGCCAAAGCGTCCCCAGTACAGCACGGTATCGAGCTGCGCCTGAATCTCATTTTCGGGGAAGTGCTTCTCCATGATGTCGCGGAAAAACTCCAGCGGCATGGCGCCATCCGACTTGCTCCGCAGCGCCGTTTGAATTTGCTGCAACAACGGCACGTGCGCCAGCACCGCCTGGCGGAACAGTTCTTTCCGCGCCGCGATGTCCCCCTTGGAAAATGCCTGGCCCGACGCCGTCAGTTCCACGTCTCCCTGACGCGAGGAAGCGAATTCAAGCAGCGTTGCCGCCTCCACGATCGGCAGCAGATCGTCCACTTCCATCGCCAGTTCTTCAGCAACATGATAGAGATCGTCCGCGCCCCCGCGATCGGCGAGCAACTCGATCAGTCCGGCAATGCCTCCGGGGCGGGCGTGCGGCAACATGGGATAATTCGACTTTGTCCGGAGCGCAGCCCCGGTCGGTAGGGAATGCTCGAACTCCGGTTTGGTCATTACCTTGTAGATGTAGTCCACGTAGAGGAGGAACTCCGCGGTGTTGCGATCCCGAGGATGTCGCAGGCCGATGCGAAAATCGGCGCGGATCTTGGCCGGGTTTCGTCCCAGCACGATGACTCGGTCGGCCAGAAGCACGGCTTCCTCGATATTGTGTGTGACCAGAAAAATACTCCGAGTCGGAATCTTCTTTCCCAGCCATAGCTCGAGAAGTTCGCCGCGCAGGTTTTCGGCGGTCAGGACGTCGAGTGCGGAAAAAGGTTCGTCCATGAACAGCACTTCGGGTTCGACCGCCAGGGCCCGTGCGAATCCGACCCGTTGCTTCATGCCTCCGGAAAGTTCTTTGGGATAGGCAGTCTCGAACCCTTTCAGGCCCACCGAATCGAGAGCGTGCATGGCCCGCGCATGACGCTCTGGATGGCCCATTCCCCGGGCAATCAGCGGAGCCTCAACGTTGTCGAGCACGGTCAACCAGGGAAACAGCGCGAAGCTCTGAAACACAATGGCGGCATTCGGCTGGCTCTGGTTCAGCGGCTTGCCATGCCACAACACCTGACCCGCGGACGGCGCTGCAAGCCCAGCCAGAATGCGGAGCAAGGTCGATTTGCCGGAGCCTGACGCGCCCAGCAACGCAATGATGGTGCCCGATTCCAGCGCGAGACTGGTAGGAGCGATGACCTGGACATGCCTGCCATCCGGCTGGGCAAAGCTTTTCTCGACCCCCTGGGCCTCCAGAATGGTCTCGCCGCGCTCGATTGTAGGCGGCGCCGCCGACGGTTGCAGCATCTCGGCGTGCTTCGGCGGGATGCGCCGTGGTGGAACTTCTTCAGGGGTAGCTCGAACTCCGCCTAATTCGTTCATCAATTGCTGCCACGCTTCCTCGGGCAGTTCATCGAGAAAGCGGAGGCGTTCGGTGGGATGGGCTTTGTCGATGATGGCTCGGACCTCTCCGATCGGCCGGCTGTGCAGCAGAACATAGG
>Ga0206847_10191_pt1 | contig 20551 bp, 21 predicted proteins | sample Alteio_BWOrgCont_17_FD_152880 | JGI IMG/M metagenome (GOLD analysis project Ga0206847, IMG submission 152880) | Enriched cells from forest soil in Barre Woods Harvard Forest LTER site, Petersham, Massachusetts, United States -... | ecosystem: Environmental > Terrestrial > Soil > Temperate forest >... | reverse complement strand
ATCCGAATCTTTATTCAGCGCTGCGTTATCCTTGTGGATTGCGCCTACATCCGATTTGACATCATTTGCGTCATCCGTGGTATCCGCAAATGCGGGGGCCGATAAGCAAAGCGCCGTACCGAGAATAAGAGTTGCAGTAAAATGTTTCATAAAGACCTCCTGTGAATAGTTATATTTTCACCCTAAATTTGCTGATGTAAATTTACGATACGCGCCTGGCGCTCAATGTATAAAAAATGCATTACCCCGCATAAAAATCAAGACTTAAGCAGCGCGCAGCAGGGTATAATGATCTTCTTCCTGCTTGAGTTGGAAGGCGGGTGTGGAATCGATTACCGATTTCAGTTTTTCAAAATCGATGGGCTTGGTAAGATAGCCAATGGCGCCAAGGTCGCGCGCGCGCATCATATCCTTATCATAAATAGAGCCGGTGCACATGACAACGTTCATATCTTTGAGCGTCTCATCGGCGCGCAGTTTTTCAAGCAGTTCAAAACCGTCCATTTCCGGCATGTTGATATCCAGCAGCAGCAGATCTACCGCGCCATTCCCCTGACTGCCATTGCGCAGCATATCGAGCGCCTCATCGGCATCGCGCGCAACCAGAAGGTTGCATTGCAGGTGTGAGCGTTCAAGCAGCTTGAAACGGGTGATTTCAATATCGGCCTTGCTGTCGTCAACCAGCAACACATTCGCCATACTCATGCCGTTTGTATGTTTGGCGGTGGCGGATGCTTTCGCGGAAGCCGGCTCGCTCGCGCTTTGCGCCAACGCTTTGGGCAAGGTGAATAAAAACGCGGCGCCTTCTCCCTGCTTCGATTCACACCAAATTTTGCCGCCATAAGATTCCACTATTTTTTTACAGATTGCGAGCCCCAACCCTGCGCCCTGCACCTCCTGATGCGTCAGGCGTTTGAAAGGCTCGAAAATTTTCTGCAAATAGACTGCATCAATACCCGGCCCGTTATCGCTGACGCGAAACAGCCAGTGACGCGGCTTTTCCTCGGCGCTAAGCGTAACCGTTACGGGTTTCTCGCTATGCTTGATGGCGTTGCAAATCAGATTTTGCAAGAGCTGGATCAGCTGAATGCGATTGACATGAACATTCGGTAGTGCGCCGGCCGTAATAATGGCGCCATGCTCGCGAATCAGCTCCGCCACATTTTCTTTCACCTCCTGCAGCACTACCTGCGTATCGCAATTTTCTCCAGTCATCACGCCCGGGCCATCGAGCCTGGTATAAAGAAATACCGTATCGATCAGCATATCCATGCGTTCGGCGGCCTTCTGCACATGCTGAAAATAATTGCGCGTTTTACCGGGAAACTCAGCCGACTGATCGATCAGCTCCATAAACGAGCGAATGGTGCGTATCGGCTCCTTGAGATCATGTGCCAGCGCGCGGGTGAATACTTCAAGCGAGGTGCGCTGCTCATGAATGCGTTTTTGCAGCATGCAATGCTCGACGGCGGTGCGGATAATGCGTTGCAGCGCTTCCGGCGTTATGTTCGACTTAGCGATATAATTCTGCGCGCCTTCCTGAATCGCCGTCACCGCCACGGCTTCATTTCCTTGGCCGGTCAGCATCACCACCGGCATGAACGGATGCTTGCTGCGTATGCGCTTTAAAATCTCCACACCATTGCGTCCCGGCAGCGAATAATCCAAGAGTATACATGCAGGCATTTCGGCGTCGATGCGCTTTAGTCCTTCCTCGCCGTCATCGGTTTCAGAGACGTCATATTGCAGATCTTCGCTTTTCTGAAGCGCGCGGCGATAGAGCAGCCGATCATCTTCGCTGTCATCAATCACCAGTATTTTCAGAGGCTCTTTCATAATGATTCTTTAATGCACGGCTGCGGCGGTGGTTTCTACATGGAGCGAGGCCCAGTGTATCAAGCTACGGACCATGTCTTCATAATCGCGGATGGCATGCGGTTTGGACAGGCACATATCTGCCCCAAGCGCTTTGGATTGGCTGAGATCCAGCGGGTTGCGCGAGGTAGTAAGAATCACGATAGGGATGGTAGCGAAAAACGGATTTTCCTTGAGTTCTTTCAGCACCTCAAACCCATCCACGCGCGGCAGATTCAGATCCAGCAATATGAAATCCGGGCGGCGCGCCTGCGCATATTTTTCCCGCTGATAGACGTAATCCAGCGCATCATACCCATCCGTTACCCAATTAATGGCCGGAGCGTCGGGAATTCGGGAAAAAATTTCCGTCAGAAGATAAGCGTCGGCATTGCTATCTTCCACCAAAAGTATGTGCATATTAGTGTCCGTAAAGGTTATTTTTTATTTTGATCTAAGTCAAAAAAAAACACAAATAAAAAGTTCATAAAAATTCACGGCAGGCGTGTGTTTTTGTTATTACTTTTTTAATGACTTGCGAATAATCGCACCCAGCAAAGCCTGGCGGATACGCACGCCGGAGCATTCATCCTTGGATACAAACTCCTCTGCCCCAAACAGGAACACTTTTCGTATCGTTTCGGGATCGTTGCGGCCGCTTAATATGACAATCGGCAAATCCGGGAAATGTTCATTCAATATTTTTACGGATTGAGGCCCGTCTGAATCCGGCAATCCAAGATCGAGAAGCACCACATCGACTTTGTTACGGATAATGCACACTAACGCTTCTTCAAGACGCGATGCGCGTAAAACCGTAAACTCATCATCGATAGCATGTAATTGTTTTTGTGCCAGCAGCGCCTCACTGCGCGAATCCTCCACCAATAAAACGGGAATTTTTTCTGCCCCGATTTCTGCTGCGAACATTGGGTCCTCCACATGGATGAATATTAATTGTATAGAGTCTCGGTTAATAAATATTTAACCATAGATGACCAAAAACCGATATCATAACCGCAAAAAATGCCCTGATTCGGGATTCAAAAATGAAGGATGTATAAATTATAGAAACAATTTAATTAAAATTGTAAATAATCATTCAATATCAGTACGGTAAATCATTTACGTATAGACGCTTTATAATCGTGGGCCTATAATATTTTTATGAATCATAGAAGGGGAACAGTATGCAGACAGCCATAGCATCTGAACTTGCGCCTCAAGAAAATGCTATTTCCCCTGACCCTGAAAAGCTGCGCGATGAGCTGGAATTTATCGGCTATCTTATCTCGCACGATCTGCAGGCGCCGCTGCGCGTCATCCAGAGTTGCTGCAACGATCTGAATAAACATCCTGGCCTCAATGCCGATCCGGCGGGCCGCGAAACGGCGCAGACTCTGGAACATGAAGCGGAGCGGCTGAAAACACTCATGCAGGGTTTGCTGGATTATGTGCGGCTGGACACATTCGTAACCAAAGATGCGCCGGTTGATTTAAATGACGCAGTAGCGACTGCGATCACCACGCTCGGCGCGGAGATACAGGCAAGCGGCGCGGTCATTGCGTATGAGGACCTGCCGCAGGCAATGGGACATCGCGGGCGGCTGACGCGGTTATTCGCCTATCTGCTCGATAACGCCATTAAATTTCGCGGCAGCGAATCGCCGCGCATCCGCATCAGCGCCAAGCGCAAAAATAAAGATTGGGAATTATGCGTGAAAGATAATGGCATTGGCATCGACGCAGAGCATCACGAAATTATTTTCCGCCTATTCCAGCGCCTGCATACCGAGGAAGCCTATCCCGGTTATGGCATAGGACTTGGTCTGAGCCGCAAAATCGTGGAAGCGCACGGCGGAAGCATGTGGGTAGAATCCATGACCGGAAAAGGCAGCCGGTTTACCTTCACACTGCCGGTCATAAAAAACAACGAATAACGCAAGGGGGATTTATGCAGTTAGCAGCAATGACGAAACCACAGGATATTGCAGTTTTGCTGGTGGAAGATTCTGCGGGCGACGCTTCAGCTATTACCAAAGCCATGATTTACGGCGAATCGCTTTATAATTTTATGATTACGCATAAGACCACATTATCGGAAGCAATGAACGTTCTCGATAAAACGCCGGTCGACGTTATGTTGCTTGATTTAAACCTGCCGGATGCAAAGCAGCTCAAAGCCATCAATGAGGTACACGGTATATTCCCCGACCTGCCAATCGTCGTTGTCAGCGGTTATTCAGATATGGATCTTGTGCATCAGGCGCTGCACAGCGGCGCGCAGGAATTTCTCATTAAAGGCGAATGCAGCGGCGCGGTCATACGGCAAAGCATCTATCAGGCCATTGTGCGCAAGCAGATCGAGCAGGCTTACAAGCGGGGCGAAAAATTATGAATGAACCGCTCATCAAAAGCATCCGCAAGGCGTATCACTCCGATCTGATGATACTGGCGGTTGAGGACCACATGCTATTCAACAAGGAGATTAAGCATGCGCTGCCGCAGCATAAGCTTGTCTTCGCGCGCACGCTGGAAGACGCCAAAGCCCAATATGATGAGCATATGCCGGACATGGTGTTTCTGGACATCGATTTACCGGACGGAAACGGTTTTGAATTGCTGGATTACATTCGCGCGCGCGAGCCGGAAGCCTATGTGGTCATACTCACCGGCAGCAAACTAGACGAAGATATCGCCACGTCGCAGCAAAAAGGTGCATCCGCTTACCTGATTAAGCCCTTCACTAAAGCCCGAATCGAGCAAGCGGTGGCGGAATATCTGGATATTCGCGAAAAAGGCATGAAATCCCTCATCGCACAAACCGAGCAAAATCGCCGCGAGGCTACCGAATTTAAGCCAGACACCCAATGATTTGCTCTTATCTTGTCATTCCTGCCTTCGCAGGGATGACCATTACTTAAGGTACTAATCCTCTTTGCTGTCCTTGGGCAGCAACGCAATCTCGAACCAGTATTCCTTAAGGCGTTTCATGGCTTCGATCAGCCCATCGAAATCCACCGGTTTCTGGATATAGGTATTGGCGCCCAGATCGTAGCAGGCCTTAATGTCGCGCTCATCGTCGGAGGTGGTGAGAATAATCACCGGAATCGATTTTAGCGAGATGTCCTGCTTAATGAACTCAAGCGTTTTGCGGCCATCCAGCCCCGGCATATTAAGATCGAGCAGGATAAGCCCCGGCTTGTTATTGGCGCTTTTTTGCAGCCATGACAGCGCCTCTTCGCCCGATATGGCGCGCTGAATGGGATTATGCAGATTGGCTTTATTGAACGCCCGCTTGGTAGCGTAAAAATCATCTTCGCTGTCTTCAACGATCAGGATGGATTGCGCCTCACGCAGATGGTTCATGATGATTCTCCTCTAAAGTGAAATAAAATGTCGTTTCCTGGCCAGGCACCGATTCCAGCCAGATTTTTCCGCCATGCCGCTCGACAATTTTTTTGACGAACGTCAGTCCCGCGCCGGTGCCTTCTTCCTCGGCGCCATTTTTATTATTCTGAAGGCGCTTGAATATGCGGAATATCTCCTCATAAAATTCCGACGCGATTCCTCTGCCGTTATCTTTGACATAAAACACATTTTTATACAACGTGCCTTTGCTATGCATTTTGGTATCCAGAAAGCCAATCTCCACTATTTTTTCCGGCTTATCATTATATTTTACCGCATTGGTAATAAGATTGCGGAACGCTTCGGTCACGCGCGGCTTATCGCAGGTAACGGTCGGCAGCGGCGTGGGAACAATAATGCGCGCATGATGATCGGCCAGAAATACGTCCAGCGTATTGTCGACATCGTGAATAACGCTGTTCATATCGGTGGACTGGATGGCCAGATCCTGCCTGCCCAGCCGCGAGAAATACAGTAAATCGTTTACCAGCTTTTCCATGCGCTGGCTTAAATATACCAGTCGCGTGAGTTTCTTGACGCTTTCCGGATCGAGTTTATCTGAGTTATCTTCCAGCAAAAAACGGGAATGATTATGGATGCCGCGCAACGGCTCTTTCAGATCATGCGAGGCGATATAGGCGAAATCATCGAGCTCTTTGTTGCTGCGCTCCAGCGCTCCCATATACGACATGAGCTTCGCTTCCGATTCCTTGACGTCGGTAATGTCGCGGATGACGCCGACCAGAAATTTTTCTCCCTGCTCGTTGAGGAACGCCACTTTTTTTGTGGAGAAAACATGCTGCTGGCCGTGCGGATCGGTAAAAGATTCCTCGTTGATATCCACCTCATCGGAATTAAGCACTTTGTCATCCCGCTCCCAGAATATATCGGCTTCTTTCTTGGGAAAAAACTCGTAATCGCTTTTACCCAGGAAATGCTCAGACGGTCCGCCCATCATTTCCCAAAATGCTTTGTTGCCGCCAATCCAGCGATGCTGGCGGTCTTTCATAAAAATCGGATCGGGAATATGGTTTAGCATATCGTCCGTGAATTTGTGCGCCGCCTGCAATTTCTTTTCACCCTCTTTGCGCTCGGTGATATCGTTAAGCGCACCCACCAATTCCCGAATGGATCCATCCGGATTCTTAAGCCCCACGCCGCGCACGGAAATCCAGCGATACGCGCCATTTCGTGCACGGATCCGATATTCCATGATATAATCATTTCCAGTGGCGGACACATCCTCCCAGATTTTTTTGGCATATTCCTGATCGTCCGGATGCACCACCTTAAGCCATCCGAATGGCAGCATCTCACTACCGGGCTGACCGGTGGTTTTCTCCCACCATTCCATAAGCACATTCATACCGCTGGGATCAGTCGGTTTCCATGTCCAGATGATCTGCGAACTGGCTTCTACCAGTGCACGGTAACGCTCGCCGCTTTCCTGGAATGCATGCAGCACATTGGCCAGTTTGCCGATTTCATCCTGCATATTGATATTGACGGGCAGAAACGCAGTCGGCTTACCCTGTGTCGCATCGAGCAATGCCCCGATCATGGCGCTGATCGGACGCAGCACGCGATAGCTGATGGCCCAGAAACAATAACCGCATAACGCCAGCGCGAAAATCAATATACCGATATGCAGCGCAATTGCACGCTGGCCCGCATGCACAAGCCCGTCGAGATAGGCATGCTTGGTTTCCTGGGACGTTTTTTTCAGCGCATTGAGCGAATCGAGAAACTCCGATGATAACTCAAACCACAAATCGGCGCTGATGGGATATTGCAGATTATGCACGTTTCCCGGTATATAAAAAATATCGCGCACCATGCCGTACATCGTCTGATAATGGCTTTCCGCATCTTTGAAATAAGGTCCGATCTGTGTGTAGAGGCCAGACTGATCGGCCAGCAGCTTTGCGGTTTTCCAGGACAATTCAATCGTTCCCTGCCAGCGTAGCAATTGCCCGATTTCTTCTGGCGTGGGATTGGCGTTTTCGACAAGGAGCTTGCCGATGAGCGAACGCTCGCGGCCGGTATAATCGCTGATGATAAGCAGGAAATGTTTATAACGAAGATGCTGCGTTACGATAGGATTGATATCGGTGAAATGCCGGATAAATTGCAGCCATAAATCTTCCGTATCGGTAATAAGCGCCGTCACTTCGTCATGCCAGCGGGTAATCAGCGAATTTTCCCGTTGCTCCCTTGGCAGCATGGCGGCTTTATCGATCTGGCTGCGCAACTCATCAATACTGGCCATGCGCGACTCCACATGTTTATGCAGCGCATCCAGCTCGGGAAAACCATATTGCCTGATGACCGCCAGAGCCTGACCGAACGCCGTATCCGTCTCCGCGCGGCTATCTTTAAGCCGCATGCGTAAATCGGCGATATCCTGAGGATCGGAGGCATGCAGCAGGGCAAACGCAATGTCGCGCTCGACCGAAAGCTTATCGGTGGCTTCAAATAACTTGTCGCTGAAAAGCGTTGCAGTTCGGAGCGATTCGATTTTTTCCAGCTGCTGCCATTGTAAATACACTTCACGGCCCGCGAGCAATGTGATCGTAAGCGTCAACGCACTGATCGTCAGCCATAGGATATCGCGGATGGAAAGGCGGCGCGGCTGCATATCAGCGCCCTCCCGAGTAGATTGTGACCAGCTTGAGCAGCCGGTCCTGCACATGCAGCGACGCACCGGAAAGCGCTTCCTTATTCAGCTCCGCGTTAATGTGATTATCCTTATGGCCGAATTCGATCATACCGCCCGATTGGGCAAAACCATCGAAATCGCTGATAGTCAGAACCGGCTTTCCTGCCAAAAATTCCTGCAGTTTCGGCCAGCTGTTTTTTTCATCGCCATTCACATAAATTAAATGACAGTCTTTGCTATCGGCGATGCTATGGATCGCGCGCAGCGATATTTCATGCTGGTTGACGGTTCGCCCGTCCATGGGCTTTAAACGCCCGTCAAACGGATCGCTGCCGAATATGCAGACCGTTATGGCCTGGCCGCTCATTTTTTCCGCCGGCCAATCCGTGTATTTGATGAAGTTATAGAGCAGGCCGGCCTTGATCTCCTGCTCCTGCAATTCAAGCCCGGCGGCATAGGAAAATTGCGGCAAAAGCGCAATAAACAACCAAAAAGCCAGCAGATGTAACCGACATTTCAGAAACGCCATGTGACTTTACCATATATGGCGCGGCTGATATCGACGGGCAGCACATGACCATCCGTCGGCGAGACAAATTCATGCGTGCTCGGGTCGAGCAGATCCTGCCCGACCAGACTCAATTCCACGCCATCCGCGACGCGCCAGCCCAAACGCATATCCAATCGCGTATGGCTTTGCACGAGATAGCTGGTCAGAGCGCTATTGTAATAGAACATGGCGTCATAGGTCACATCTTTGGTGATATCCCATGCGGCATGCAGATTGGCCTGATATTTTGGCGATTGTTTTTCAGGAGCCTGCGCACCGAGCGTATTTGCCGTTATATCGTGCATCGCAATCACCAGCACGCTATGCGACGCCGAAAGATTCAAATTATTCAATACGCGCCAGTTGGCTGTGGTCTCCACACCATAGGTTTCCGCCCATGCATTGCCATCGGGCGCAAACGGCTCTTCAAAGCGCGTAGGGTCCGTACCAATGACAAATATCGCAGGCGTGGCCAGCGTATAAGTCGAAAGTCCGTGATAGGCATTGTAAAACGTGGCTATGTCGGTGCTTACTTTTGGCGTCCATTGCTTGCGGTAGCCGAGTTCATAAGCGTTCACCTCTTCACCGTTATAGCCCGGATTGGCGATAGTATCGAGGCTGGTCAGCAATGTTGCTGGCGGGCCGCCTGCCGAACCTGCCGCCTGGATGAGATGCAAGTCTTCTTCCAATCTGCTGGGCGTACGCACCGCATGCGACGCCGACGACCACGCCATTTGGCTGTCATCGATCTGCCATTGCAGCCGCGCATTCGGCTCCGCCACGAACCCGGTATAATCATTATGCTCGAACTTGGAGCCGAGCGTTAAAAACCATTGCGGATCGAGCGTGATTTTATCCTGTATAAAACTGCTGAGGATATTGGTGTTCTCGCCGATATCGGTAAATGTCACAAACTGCGAGCCGGTGAGATTATCGTGACTATAGCGATAACCACCGCCGATGATGATTTTATGGCGGTCCATCTGCGGAAATTCATATTGCGCATCGATATCAAAGGTGGCGCGTTTGTCCCGCAGCACCAGCTGATCGCGCGAGGTGTAATCGACATAGCTTTGCAGCGTAAATTTAGAGTCCTCGGAAAACGTCCGGTTCCAGCGCCCCAGCATATTGCCGCCATGCGCATCGAGCTCTTCCAGATCCAATTGCGTATGCGGCCCCGGCAACGAAAACAATGGCTGAAAGCGATATTGGCTGGCGCCGCTATTATACGCATCACCCTGAAAGGTAAAATCATCCTTCGCGTCGCCTGTGCCTTTCCAGTCGGCGCGGAAACCGCCGCGGCTTTCTTCCTGCGCATCGCGGGCATTGCCGCCGGTATCCAGTTCTTCATTGTCGCGCTCAAGATATTTACCATATACGCGGTAATAACCATTATCGCCCAGCTTGCCGCCATAACGCTCTTCGACGTTGCCATCCTGGTTGCCATAGGTGGTGCTGGCGAGGTTGCCCTGCGTATCGGCGGCTTTTTTGGTGATGATATTGATCACGCCGTTGACCGCATTGGCGCCCCACAGCGTCGCACCGGGCCCGCGTATTACTTCAATACGGTCGATATCCTCCAGCACGGTGTCCTGAATATCCCAATATACGCCGGAGAAAAGCGGGTCATACACCGTCCGTCCATCGATCAGCACCAGCAATTTATCATCAAGCGTGCTGTTGAACCCACGTATGCTGATCGCCCAGCTATTAGCATTGACGCGCGCCACCTGAACACCAGGCACCAACCGCAATGCTTCGGGAATGGAGGTTGCGCCAGAGCGCATGATTTCTTCATTGGTAAGCACATATATGGCCGCCGGCGCATCCATAAGCTTCTGCGATGTTTTGGAAACGGATGTGACGGTGGCGTTAAAAAGCTGTTCTGGGGAAAGCGCAAAGCTATCAACATCATCTGCCGCATAAGCGGCAGGCATTACCGCAAGATTCAAAGCGGAAAACAGAAAGGCAGCGCTATACCGCAAAGCGGTAGTGTCTTTTTTTGATATGCCCTTCTGATATGGCACTTTGATCACTCCGCACAACCCATATTAGATAGAATATTTATGTTAATATACAACTTAAATTAACATATGGTTAACGGCATTAGGGCGAATGGAAAATAAATTTTCCATAAGTTTAAGCCTAGATAAAGGTGATTTCAGGATTTTTCGCGAATCACGTTGCGGCAGCTGTTAGAATTTTCCATAGTTGAGGCAGGTAAAGGAAATCGTCTAATGATCATAACCCCTTCTTAACCATCTTCCGCCATAATGAGCGCTTATGGCAGCAGACGACACACCGATTATCATTAAAAAAATCAAGAAAGGCGGGCATGGGCATCATGGCGGCGCATGGAAGGTTGCGTACGCCGATTTCGTAACGGCAATGATGGCGTTCTTCCTACTCATGTGGCTGCTTAGCGTCACCTCGCCCGAGCAGAAAATGGGTCTGGCGGAATATTTCACGCCCACGACCGGCATCAAAGACAGCATGGGTATCGGCTTTAAGGGCGGTAAAAAACCCACGACTGATATCGGCCGCTCCAACACCGATCTCACCGCGCCGGGGCTGGTATCCGGGCAAGTAAAGCAAGGGCCATTGGCCGGCGCACCGACGCCCGAGCCGGTCAAACCCAAAGACGAAGCCACTAATTCCGGCAGCGACCAGAGAGCCGAAACCGATAATGCCGCCGGCGCCGCCGATACCACCGATAGCGACGCATTTAAACAGGCGGACTCCGACGTCAAGCAGTCGATAGAATCGGATCCCGACATGAAGGATTATAAAAATGATATCGTCGTGCAGGAATCGCAGGAAGGCATGAAAATCGAGATGATCGACGATGAAAAAAAGCCGATGTTCGTGCCCGGCGGCGCGGCGCTGACAGACATGGGCAAAAAAGTGCTCGATTCCATGGCTAATATCATTATCAAAACGCCGAATAATATTTCCATTACCGGTCACACCGATGCGGCAGGCCCTGCCGCCAACCCGCAATACACCAGCTGGGAATTATCCACCGATCGCGCCAACGCTGCGCGCCGTTTCCTTGTCACCACGCAGCTCGAGCCCGACCGCGTGCTCAAAGTGGTCGGCATGGCGGACAAGGAATTGCTGGTGCCGCAGGAACCCAAAAGCCCGCGCAACCGCCGCGTGACCATTGTGCTGTTGCGCGGCTCTTATTTCCGCGATCCGAAAGCGATGCCGACAACGCGCGGTATTCTGTCCGTGCCGGATGCCAAAGTGAAAAAAGACGAACCGAAAAAAGACGACAGCGCCCCGGCGGACGATTCCAAAACCTCCCTAAAGCCCAACGACTCCATCTTCGACCCCGCCACCAAAGCAGCGCCGGATAGCCGGTAGTTACTCCGCAAATAAATCCGTCGAAATATACCGCTCAGCACTCGACGCGGCGATCACCACAATCGTTTTGCCTTTCATCTCCGGCCGCGCACCGACTTCAAGCGCCGCGGCAATGGTCGCGCCTGAGGAAATGCCCACCGGAATGCCTTCTAATTTCGCGATTTTGCGTGAGGTGACGAAGGCGGTTTCATTGCCGATGGTGATGATTTCATCGATCAGATCGCGCTGCAGAATATCCGGCACGAAACCCGCGCCGATGCCTGCAATCTTATGCGGCCCCGGCTTGCCGCCCGAGAGCACCGCCGAATCTTCCGGCTCAACCGCGATGATCTTCACGCCCGGTTTACGTTCTTTGAGCACCTGCGCCGTGCCGGTGATGGTGCCGCCGGTGCCGACGCCGGTGATGAACACATCGACTTTACCATTCGTATCGTTCCAGATTTCCTCCGCCGTAGTGCGGCGGTGGATGGCAGGATTGGCGGTGTTTTTAAATTGCTGCAGCATGAGCGCATCGGGATTACCGGCGATAATTTCTTCCGCCCGCTCAATTGCCCCGCGCATGCCTTTGGCGGCGGGCGTGAGCTCCAGTTCCGCGCCCAAAAATTTCAGCATTTTTTTGCGCTCCAGCGACATGCTTTCGGGCATGGTGAGAATCAGCTTATAACCCTTCGCCGCGCAGACAAATGCCAGCGCGATGCCGGTATTTCCCGAAGTCGGCTCCACGAGCACGGTTTTCGCGGAAATTTTTCCGGACGCTTCGGCGGCTTCCACCATCGAAAGCGCAATACGGTCTTTCACCGACGATAGCGGATTAAAAAATTCCGCCTTCACCAGCACATCCGCCACGCAGCCCGCTTCTTTGGCGATACGGTTAAGGCGAATCAGCGGTGTATTGCCGATGGTGGCAAGAATATTATCATACACCCGTCCACGGCCGGGTTCATCGAGTTGCACGGGTTTCAATGCAGTAGCCTGTGTCATAAAATCTCCTTTTTGTTAATTGAAATATGAAATGGCAAATATCAAAGGTCAATAATTGACATTTGTTTTTTGACATTTGACATTAGATTGCAAAATCCATTTTCTCCTCAGCATCCTTACGAATCTGCTTTTTCGTCGCTTCTTCGCAAAGATCGGCCAGGTTGACCTGTTTCAAATAATCCATCGTTTGTTTATGCGCTTTTTCCCACACCGGCAATATCACCGCCGCGCCGAGCTTCGTGCCGCCGGCATTTTCCTCATCGTCCTTATCCTCATTCAACACCGCGCATATATCGCCCACCGTGATGCGCCTGCGCTCGCGCGCCAGTAAATATCCGCCATGCGGCCCGCGCACACCGCGCAAAATGCCTCCGCGCACCAGCCGTTGCATCAGCTGCTCCAGATAACGCGGCGGCAAGCCCTGCCGCACGGCGATATCGCGGCTGGCAATCGCCCCTCGCCCGCCGTTATAGGCGATATACAGCACCGCCTCCACCGCGCAAAATAATTTCCTGGAGAGCATTACTCCGCCAATACCTTCACGCCTGTCGATCCGAATCCGCCGTCGGCGCGCGCTGTTTCATCCAACGACTCCAGCTGACTCCATTTCACCTGCGACACCGGCGCCACCACCATCTGCGCGATGCGCATGCCGCGCGTGACGGTGAAATTCTCCGCCCCAAGATTAATAAGCAATGCTTTAATCTCGCCGCGATAATCAGCATCAATAGTGCCCGGCGCATTGGCAATCGTAACGCCGTTTTTAAATGCCAGCCCCGAGCGCGGGCGGATCTGCGCCTCATACCCGTCCGGCAGCGCAATCGCAAGACCGGTTGGAATTAATTGCCGTTGCATCGGTTGCAAAATAATATCGCCATCAATCGCCGCCATTAAATCCACGCCCGCGCTGTGGCTGGTGGCATAAGCAGGCAGCGGTAAATCCGCACCGTGCGGCAGTTGAATAATACTCACCAGAATTTGCTTCATTTTTTCTTTCCCAATTGCGAAATAATTTTTTTTACCAATTTCGCCGCGACCTTATCCTTAGACATGAGCGGCCATTTTTCCTCGCCCTTAACGGTCACCAGCGTCACTTCATTCTCATCCGCGCCGAACACTTTGCCGCCCGACACATCGTTCGCCACGATCCAATCCGCATTTTTATTTTGACGTTTGCCGCTGGCGGATTTCAGCAATTCATTCGTTTCCGCCGCAAACCCGATCACCAATGCGGGCCGCTTTTTCGGATGATTGCCGATATGCTCCAATATATCCACATTCTCCACGAGCGAAAGCACCGGCGCTGCCGCCTGCTTTTTAATTTTCCCAGTCGCGGCTTTTTCCACCCGCCAATCCCCCACCGCCGCCGCACACACGGCCACATCCACCGGCAATGCTTTATCACACGCTTCCAGCATTTGAGCCGCCGAGGTGACATGCTTCACCGTGACGCCTTTAGGCTCAGGCAACGATGTTGGGCCTGTAACCAGCGTCACTTGCGCGCCTTGCTTCGCCAGCGCCGCCGCAATCGCGTGCCCCTGCTTGCCCGACGATTGATTGCCGATATAACGCACCGGATCGATCGCCTCATGCGTTGGCCCGCTGGTCACCAGCGCTTTGATGCCCTTCAGCGGCTGATTGCCCAAGAACTCTTTCATAATAACCGCCGCGATATCATCAGGCTCCGCCATGCGCCCCGCCCCGATTTCTCCGCACGCGAGCGATCCGGCCGTGGGCGCAATAACCACCGCGCCGTCTTTTTCAATCTGCTTTAAGTTGCGCTGCGTGGCGGCATGCTTCCACATTTGCGCATTCATCGCCGGGGCCACCAGAATCTTTTTATTACTGGCAAGGAGCGTCGCAGTAGCCAGATCATCCGCCTTGCCACTCGCCATCTTCGCAATCAAATCCGCCGATGCGGGCGCGACTACGATCACATCCGCCTCGCGGCTCAGGCGAATATGCCCCATTTCCACTTCGTCTTTGAGCGAAAACAACTCATCATACACCGGATTACCCGAAAGCGACGCCACTGAAAGCGGCGTAATAAATTCCGCGCCGCCCTTGGTGAGGATACAACGCACATCCACCTCGCGCTCACGCAACCGCCGAATCAGGTCGAGCGATTTATAGGCGGCGATGGAACCGCTGATAATAAGCAAAACAGAATAGCGCATAATTTATGTATAATTGACATAATACACTTATATAAAGTGTAATATACGCTTTGCGCCGCAAAATGCAAAGCAATTAAGCGGCGAGCAGGTTTTTGATTTTATCCAGCGCCAATTGCAGCTTATCCGCCTCTGGCCCGCCACCCTGCGCCATTTCAGGACGTCCGCCGCCGCCTTTGCCGCCCAGCTCCGCCACCGCCGCCTGTACCAGCGCGACCGCGCTATATTTTTCCGCGAATGTTTTCGCAACACCCACCACCACCGATGCCCTACCCTCCACATTCGTGCCCACCGCCACCACGTCGGCTTGCCGCAAATACCCTTCCGCCACGCCGCGCAAATCTTTGGGATCAAGGCCATCAAACGCTTTACCGATGAAATTCACCGCGCCGATTTTTTCCGCTTTCACTTCGCCGCCGCCGAGCGCCACTTGTTTTTTGACTTCCGCGACTTCTTTGGCGAGCTTTTTATTATCGTCCTGTAATTGCTGAATTGCCTGCTGCCGTGCGGCAGTTTCTTTTTCGTAAGTTGCCTGTAAATCCTTGGTTACAACACCGGCTAAAGTCCCTTCTCCCGCGTGCGGGAGAGGGTTAGGGTGAGGGCGGCCTAACCCGGACAATAGTTTTGCATTCTCCTCCTGCAACTTCCGCAGCTGCTCATATTGCTTCTGCAATTCCTCCTCAAAATACTGGCGCACGCCTTCGCGCGTGACTGCCTCGATGCGGCGAATGCCGGACGCCACCGAGCCTTCCGAGGTGATTTTGAACAGCTCGATATCGCCCGTATTGCGCACATGCGTGCCGCCGCAGAGCTCGGTGGAATAATTATCCTTGCCCATACTGAGCACGCGCACCTTATCGCCGTATTTTTCACCGAACAACGCCATCGCCCCGGCCTTGATGGCATCGTCCGGCGCCATCACTTTGCAATCGACCGGCGTGTGATAAGCGATAATCTGATTCACCTCTTTTTCAATCGCCGCAATCTCCTCGCGCGTGACTGCCTTGGTATGGCTGAAATCAAAGCGCAACCGGTCCGGTGCCACCAACGAGCCTTTTTGCGTCACATGCTCACCCAGCTGATCGCGCAGCGCTTTATGCAGCAAATGCGTGGCAGAATGGTTGGCGCGGATTTTATCGCGGCGGACACTGTCGATTTTGGCGTGTACTTTATCACCCACTTTGAGCGATGTGGTAAGCTTTGCTTTATGCACGATAAAATCTTCGAGCGGTTTTTGCGTGTCGGTAATTACGCTAATCTTGTCATCCTGAGGCGCAGCCGAAGGATCTTTCTTTGCGGAACCCGGGGAAGATTCTTCGCTACGCTCAGAATGACAAAAGAAGCCCATATCGCCCGTTTGCCCGCCCGACTCACCGTAAAACGGTGTTTTATCGAGGACAATAAATGCTTCTTCGCCTACGCCCGCTTGCTGCACAGGTTCATTATTTTTTACAATCGCCAGCACTTTTGCGTCGGCCTCATCGGCGTCATACCCCAGAAATTCCGTAGCGCCCAATTTCTCTTTCAATTCAAACCAGATTTTTCCGGTGGCAACATCGCCGGAACCTTTATGCGACGCGCGCGCCATATCGCGCTGGCCTTCCATGGCTTTTTCGAACCCTTCGAGATCGACCGATTTATCCTGCGCGCGCAAAATATCCTGCGTCAGATCAATCGGAAAACCAAACGTGTCATAGAGCTTGAAAGCCGCCTCGCCCGAGAGTTTCTGGCCTTTGCCGATTTTCGCCGTTTCTTCTTCGAGCAATTTCAAGCCGCGCTCCAGCGTTTGTTTGAAGCGTTCTTCTTCTTCGCGCAAATTACTGGTAATGGTGGCTTCCGCGCGTTTTAATTCCGGATATTGCCCGCCCATTTCGGTAATCAGCGCGGGCACTAATTTATACATCAGCGGATCTTTGCAACCGAGCTGATGCGCATGGCGCATGGCGCGGCGCATGATGCGGCGCAGCACATAGCCGCGGCCTTCGTTGCTGGGCATCACCCCATCGGCGATGAGGAAACAACTCGAGCGCAGATGATCGGCGATCACGCGGTGCGAGATTACTGAAGTGGTTAGAGTCGAGTGGCCAGAGTCGTGTACAGAATTATTTTTACCCGACTCTCGACTCTCGACTCTCGACTCTCGTGCAACTGCCGCGATTAAATTTTTGAACAAATCAATATCGTAATTATCATGCACGCCCTGCATCACCGCCGTTAAGCGCTCAAGGCCCATGCCGGTGTCGATGGAGGGTTTGGGCAAATTCACGCGCGTGCCGGCGTCCTTCTGCTCATATTGCATGAATACGAGATTCCAGATTTCGATGAAACGGTCGCCATCAGCATCCGCAGAGCCAGGCGGGCCGCCGGGGATGGTGTCACCATGGTCGTAAAAAATTTCCGAGCACGGGCCGCACGGGCCGGTATCGCCCATCGCCCAGAAATTATCGTTGGTGGCGATGCGGATAATTTTGCGGTCGTTGAATCCGCTGATTTTCTTCCACAGGTTAAACGCTTCGTCATCGGTATGATATACGGTGACGGTAAGCTTTTCCGGCGCGAGGCCGAAATCTTTAGTAAGCAGTTTCCAGGCGAGCGTTATCGCTTCCTCTTTAAAATAATCGCCAAACGAAAAATTCCCCAGCATTTCAAAAAACGTGTGATGCCGAGCTGTATAGCCGACATTATCGAGGTCGTTATGTTTGCCCCCAGCACGCACGCATTTCTGCGCGGTGGCGGCGCGCGAAAAAGGCAATTTCTCAGCGCCCGTGAACACGTTTTTGAACTGGTTCATGCCCGCATTGGCGAACATCAGCGTCGGATCGTTATGCGGCACAAGGCTGCCCGACGGACGGATTTCATGCCCGTTGGCCTTGAAAAAATCGAGGAATCCAGCGCGTATGGCGTTGAGGCTCTGAAACGTCATATTTTTAATTCCTCGAAGATTTTTTCTAACTGCTTTTTTAAGAGCGGCATTATTTTAATGGCGCGCTTTATGGCTGCGACATCCAGCATGAAATATTCATGAACAGCATAATTGCGAAAGCTGGCCATTTTTGCCCACGGAATTTCGGGATGCCTTGTTTTGACTGATTTAGCCGCATGTTTAGCGGCCTCGCCGATAATTTGCAAATTATAAACTACCGCGCCGTAGGTTTTTTTGTCGTGCAAATCGATGGGTTCAAAGCTGATAATCGTTTTTGCCGCTTCATATATATGAAAAAAGCGGTCATTCGGATCTTTCCTCATAAGTAGACGATATCGTCAAGAATATTTTTTTTAAAACGTGGGGTTAGCGAGCGATCCGAAACCACATCCACTTTTCTTCCGATAAGAAAGCGCATCGCTTCAAAGAAAGCGCTGATATCGAAAATATCGCAATTCCTGCCCGGATGTATCAACAAATCAATATCGCTTCTTTTTCGCGCATCGCCGCGCGCCACCGAGCCGAATACGCGGATGGAATCCGGATCGATTTTATATTGCCGGGCGAGCGCCTGAATTTGCGGCTTAAATTGTCGTAATTGCTCAAGGTTCATGGGCGCATCATAGCGAAAAAGAAATAGCGGAGCAAGGCCAGCTTTCGCGGCGCCTGAGCGAGTATAGATGTTTCTCAGGATTTTTTGAGATAAGGCGGCGCGATTTTACATGGCGTGATCTGAATATCCGCCCAGATTTTGTGAGTCACAAACGGCTCCTCCGCCAACCACGCATCGAGCCCCGCGCGGTCGGAAAATTCTACGATCAGCGTCGAGCCCATCATTTTGCCCTCATCATCCAGGAGCGCCGCGCCCATATGCATGTGCCCCTTGGCTTTGTAGCACTCGATCAACGCCAGATGCGCCTCGCGCACCGCCATGCGGCGGTTCAGCGCATCGGGGTCTTTAGCGTCATGGGCGAGAATGAGGAATTGCATAACGTTTAATACTATAGTTGAGTTGTCATCTTATTAAATGCCTCTACAGCCCTCATAATGTTCACTTCGATTTGCTTCAAGTTCGGAAAAACCATGGGGCCGCTAAGTTTATCATGCGCCTCCTTAATTTTTTTATTTGTAAGATCCGGATTCTGTAATGCAGCCATCAATTTGCCTACATCATCCCCCAATATTAAATGTGCCATAAAATATTTCGGCTTGTCGTTATCATGCTTATAATCAGTAGTGCGATACTTACCGGGTAATACCTCACTGTACACCACATCCATAAATCTTGCCTGCGGATCAGTTAGATTTTGAAAGTCTATCTGTATTTCTGGGTCAAATTGTGGACGACCATCGATAGCTTTTATCGTGAGTTTAAATGTGTCCGGGTTAGGGTTGAGAGTAGAACCTAAATACATTTCCCCTCCTTAAGCCTCCACCGCCTCCGGCGCCTCAGCCTGCTCACCCTTCAGCACAGCCGTAATCGTTCCCGCGCTGTCGCGGATTTTCTTTTCGATTTCGGCGGCGATTTTGGGGTTTTCCGCGAGGAATTGCTTGGCGTTTTCCTTGCCCTGGCCGATGCGCTGGGAGTTGTACGAGAACCATGAGCCGGATTTTTCAACGATATTCGCTTTCACCCCCAGATCAACCAATTCCCCGGTTTTGGAAATGCCCTGGCCGTACATGATATCGAATTCCACCTGGCGGAACGGCGGCGCGACTTTATTTTTGACCACTTTCACGCGCGTCAAATTGCCGACCACTTCGTCTTTTTCCTTGATCGCGCCGATGCGGCGGATATCGAGGCGCACGGAGGCATAGAATTTCAGCGCGTTGCCGCCGGTGGTGGTTTCGGGATTGCCGAACATTACGCCGATTTTCATGCGGATCTGGTTGATGAAAATAACCGTGCAGTTGGTGCGCGAAATGCTGCCGGTGAGTTTGCGCAGCGCCTGCGACATCAGCCGCGCCTGCAATCCCATATGCGAATCGCCCATCTCGCCATCTAATTCTGCTTTGGGCACCAGTGCCGCCACCGAATCGATGACCACGATATCGATCGCGCCGCTTCTCACCAGCGTATCGGCGATTTCCAGCGCCTGCTCGCCCGTATCGGGCTGTGAAATCAGCAAATCATCGATATTCACGCCGAGTTTGCCCGCATAAATCGGATCAAGCGCATGCTCCGCGTCGATAAACGCGCAAGTGCCGCCTTTTTTCTGCGCTTCGGCCACGATATGCAGCGTCAGCGTCGTTTTACCCGAGCTTTCCGGCCCGAAAATTTCAATCACGCGGCCGCGCGGAATCCCGCCAACGCCCAACGCCATATCCAGCCCCAGCGAGCCGGTGGAGGTGGCCTCAACGGCTTCCATCTGATTATCGCCGAGCTTCATGATGGCGCCTTTGCCGAAGCTTTTCTCGATTTGCGACAGCGCGGTTTCCAGTGCTTTATTTTTATCCATGACAATCTCCCCCAGTTAATAAATTCTCAACTAATCTAAACGGAATATTAAGCAGCGCAACGGGTAAAATAAAAGCTCATTCAAAGCCGAATAATTGCAACAAAATGCGTAGCGCCTGCCCGCGCGGCGTTTTCAAATCCGGATCGGCGCTGAGAAATTTGCGCACATCACCGC
>Ga0206847_10190_pt1 | contig 20639 bp, 14 predicted proteins | sample Alteio_BWOrgCont_17_FD_152880 | JGI IMG/M metagenome (GOLD analysis project Ga0206847, IMG submission 152880) | Enriched cells from forest soil in Barre Woods Harvard Forest LTER site, Petersham, Massachusetts, United States -... | ecosystem: Environmental > Terrestrial > Soil > Temperate forest >... | reverse complement strand
CACCCTGCAGCCACTGGCTTTCGGCGAGCGCTGCGGCGATTTTTGTCTAGCGTGAGCATTCTCTGCCTTCTGGCTTACCCGATCATTTTGCTGGGGGAATTTTACGAGTATCTTCATCGGGACAAGAGCAAGGATCCGAAGGTGACGGATAGTTCATTTACGGCCGCGATGAAGGAATCCGTTGCGGAGCAAACAGAGCGGCTCAAGCAAGTGGACGCATTGGGGCTGTTGGCGTATACGATCAGACACTCAAAGACAAAGAATGCAATTGGCTGTTTTGGTGCCATGACAGGCCAAAGCCCAAAACCGATTCGAATTTCCCGCTGCAAAGGGCAGCTACGGTTGTGGCTTCCTATCCGGCATCGCTGGAGGCGATGGAGAAGGCAGACGCGATCATAGGCCGCACTGCGCCACCGAAGAATTCAATCGTTGTGAATGGTGGCTCGCCCCTGATTCACGTCCCTGCTAAGATTCCGGGCAACAGCGTGCGGCTTGAATCGGATGCAAAGATCTCGGCGAAGATTGAAGCGAATCCGGATTTGCTTCCGGACAAGGCTTTGACGCTTGATGGAGGGCCCGTCAGATTTTCTGATCAAGGTGGCGGAATAGCAATTTCGCCTTCCAAGGCGCCAGCGCAGCCAGCTGCGACTCAGAAGCCAGTTGCTGCAACTGCTGCCCGAACCGACGCACCCACAAGCGTCGCGCAAAGCTCGCCTGGTGGACTATCGCACACGTTGCAGAAGCCCGTGGAATCGAATGACACTTCGAGAGTTCCATTGAATTTTATCGACCACTTCACCAGGATGGGTCCGATCATGGTTCCGAAATGGGATACGATTCGCGGAACGCCGTACGCGTTGCTGCAGATGGCGGCGGCTGTGTTCAAGGCGGGGCCGAGAGCAACGGCGATGTTTCTTTCCTGCACGATTATCTTTGCGGTGTTTTGGCTGCGGATGGCGAATTCAGGCAAGGCGGGATATTTCATTTACATGACAGCAATCTTTTCGCCGCTTTGTATTTCATTGATGGTGATGTGTGTGCAATGGGTGGCTGAAGAGGCGTTGAGGACGGTTGGATGGGCGCTGGGGCTGTTGACCTTCGTCGCGACGCAAGCTGCGGCTCTATCGTTGCTGATTGGGGTTTGGCATGTTGCGAAGACTCCCCGGGAACTGGTTGAGGAACTGGAGAAATTTACCCATTGATCGCTTATTGAAAATCGGCGAAGACGAAGCCATCGCGATTGACGACTTCTCCTGCTTCGAGATGCAGCGGAGCGGTGAACATGGGGCCGGCGTAAACGCAGGTGTGAAACTCGCCGCGTTCACCACATGGGTCGGCTTCTGGCGGCAGATCATCCAAGAAAGCTTCGTCGAATTCGCGACCGGCAAAAGATGCGGGTAGCTGGTTTGTATCGACGCATGCCAAGTTGGCCCGCAGGCCGTCGGCAATCATTGTGCGCGCTAACTCGCCGGTCGGAATGTCCCACAGAGGAAACAGCGGTTCGAGGCCGGTGGGCTTGAGTTGCTTCTCGCGATAGGCGCGTACGTCTGCGAGAAAAAGATCTCCGAAGGCGATTGCGTCAACATGCTCCGCAACGGCGCGATTGCAGACCTCGGCCATGCGCTGTTCATAGACCTCATTGGAACAGGGCCACGGAAGCGGGACGATCCACAAAGGGAGCTGCGCGGCATTTCCCTGGGCTTCGAGGACGGAGCGGCGGGTGCCGTGCATGGCGACGCGCTGGAATTCTGTATTCAGCGTGGTTAGAAGACCGACCAGTTCAATGGCGGGATCCTGGCGCAGAAGATGGAGGGCCCAGGCGCTGTCTTTTCCGCTGCTCCAGGATAGAAGAACTCTCTTCATATTGGGATCATAAACTCGGGACATGGAGGAACGCGGGCTCGGCATCTTCATGGCAAGATGAGGGCCGGTTTGTGACATGGGGCACAGAGAGCGGTGTATGGTGTCACCGCTTTTGGCTGGGCCGGGGAGCAGACTTTGAACTACTGAGCAAATACAAGAGGAGATGCAGTGAGGCAAGCTGAGGAAAGATCGGGACAAATGGACGCCAGATCTAGGCGCAATGCCGCAGTCCAGGCTCATCCTCTGCAAGAGCTTTTGGAGTGCCCACGTGCGACGGGAAATTTGCTGGATGGCGCGGCGCAGTGCATTGCTGTCGAAGAGGGAGCGATTGTCTTTCGGCAGGGGGGGATTTGCCGTGGCCTTTATTTGCTGGTCTCAGGTCAGTTTCTGCGCCGGGCGGAGCGCTTTGAGACGCGGTTGATCCTGGGGTTGACGCGCGCCGGGAATCTTGTGGAATTGGGTGCTGTGCTCGGGGACGGCCGCCACACGTACACATTGATCGCACAGACAGCGGGATCTGTGATCCTGCTTCCCATGGCAGCTGTGAGTCAGGCATTTGAAGCTTATCCGAGGTTGCGGATGCATTTGCTGGAGGAGCTTGCTCGAGAGGTGTCCCGCGGCTACGCAGCAAGTTGCCAAAACCGGAAGCCAATGACCCGCTGGAGACACTCTACAACCCCGGCGATGTAGGATCGGAGCCTTGCGACTGCGGACATTCGATACTGTTTTCCGCCTGCCATGGGAAAGGTTTGGTCAGAACCGCTCTTCTTTACTGGAGTGGGGTGCGCTATACTCCAACCAATCGCGCAGGTAAATTATGGGCTCGTTCCAACCTCATCACCCTCCGGAAGATTGTATGACCTGTGAGCATCGCCATTTGCGGATGTTCTGCAATCTCACACCCGAAGCACTGCGAGACTACGACGGAATTGGGATCATGATGAATCATGCACGGGGCGCGCAGCTGTTTGTCGAAGGTGATTCCGCGCGCAACGTGTTTGTAATCTGCACCGGCCAAGTGAAGATATCTTCTACTTCGCGCGATGGCAAGACCATGATTCTGAAGATTGCCGGGCCTGGCGATGTGATGGGGCTGAGCGCGGTGCTGGCCAACGTGCCTCATGAAGTGACAGCTGAAGCAATTGAACCTTGCCAGGTGAAGACGGTGCGCAAACAGGAATTTGTCGATTTTCTGACGCGGCACGGCATCGCCAGTATGCATGCGGCGCAATCTCTTTCGGCGGAATACCTGACGGTATTTCACGATGCCAAGCGGCTGGCGCTTTCTGGCTCGGCGGCTGGGCGGCTAGCTTGTCTGCTGCTGGAGTGGGGACGGTCGGGAGCCATCGGAAAGCCGGAGATTCGTTTTACGATGGCGTTGACGCACGAGGAGATCGCCAACATGGCTGGAACTTCGCGCGAGACGGTTACGCGGTTGCTGAACCAATTTAGACGCGACGGGTGGATCACCATCAAAGGTGCGAGCCTGACTATAGCGAAGCCGGACCAACTCGAGCAACTGACTGCTTAGCTTTCCACTGACTTTGCTTAAATAGGAGCTTCGTAGGCTGCGGAATGTACCTGTGGATTGGCGGCTTCGATTCCATTTGACGCGGTGTCGCCGGTGAAGTGAGCCAGCCAAATCCCGAAGTCGCGCAACTGAAGTGGGCGACTTACAAGGTAACCCTGAAAACAATGGCAGCCGAGGCTGGCTAGGAATGCCCGCTGCTCTTCGGTTTCTACTCCCTCAGCGATTACGGTCAGTCCCATAACTTTGCTGAGAGCGATGATGGTTTGTGCGATGGCGCCGCTGGTTACATCCACGAGAATGTCGCGGACAAATGCCAGGTCGATTTTGAGCTGATCGAGAGGCAGACGTTTGAGGTAGGAGAGAGATGAATATCCGGTGCCAAAATCGTCGAGCGAAAAGATCAAGCCATGGGATTTGAGGATAGCCATTTTGGCAACGACGTCCTCGAAGTTATCGACCAACATGCTTTCAGTGAGTTCGAGCTTGAGGTTTCGCGGATTGGCGCCAGTTCGATAGAGGACGGCCAGAACCTGTTCCACGAAGTCTGCTTGGCGCAGCTGGCGGGCGCTTATATTCACCGCAACCGTGAGGTGAGCTGTCTCCTTGCGCGCTGCCCATGCTGCAATCTGCGCGCATGCGCATTCGAGGACCCACTGGCCCAGTGGCAGAATCAGGCCCGTTTCCTCGGCAAGGGGAATGAACTTTCCGGGAGCCAGGACGCCACGTGTGGGATGGTTCCAACGGATGAGAGCCTCTGCGCCGACGATGCGGCCGCCGTCTACCTGAGGTTGGTAATAGAGCTCGAACTGCTGGGCTTTTAGAGCCTGGCGGAGGTCTTCTTCCAACACAGCGCGTGTATTGATGGCAGATTGCAAGGCCGGCGCAAAGAAGCGCATGGTGTTGCGGCCTGCGGCTTTGGCGTGGTACATCGCGATGTCGGCCTGCTGAAGAATATCGTCGAGGCTGTCTTTTCGGTCTCCGAAAACGGTGATGCCGATGCTGGAAGCGCTGATGCAGTCTCGGCCAGCGAGGTGGTGAGGTCTGCGAATTGCCGCGAGTATTTTTTCGGCGACGATCTTGGCTTGCGCCGCAGCATCTTCCGCGCCTGCATTAAGTTCATCAAGGATGACGACGAACTCATCGCCACCCCATCGCGCTACCGTATCGGAGTCGCGGACACAGGCGGTAAGACGGCGAGCGACTTCCTGAAGCAGCAGGTCGCCGGTCTTGTGGCCGAGGGTGTCATTGAGCATTTTGAAGCCGTCAAGATCGATGAAAAGCAGAGCTCCTTTGTGGTGACTTCGAGTGCTGGCAGCGATGGTCTGGCGCAAGCGTTCGGAAAGCAGGCGGCGATTGGGCAGGCCCGTCAGAGAATCGTAAAAGGCGAGACTTCTGATTTCGTCCTCTGCGGCCTTGGCTTCGGAAATATCACGTGCGAACGAAAGCACGCATTGGTCTCCTTCAATCTGGATCAAGGATGCGGATAATCGCGCCCAGAATATTTCTCCGTTCTTTTTTCTTAGCTGGAACTCCAATTCCCGGCACTCGGTATCCTGGAGGAGCATTTCGACGAGCATTTGCCGGTCGGCATCGTTGGCCCATAATCCGAGTTTCAGGCCTGTGCGTCCGATAAATTCGGCGCGCTCATAGCCTGTGGCCTGCAGGAATGTTTTATTGACGTCGAGGATTTTTCCATCGCTTAGACGGACTATGAGCACGCCGTCAGGGCTGGTTTGGAATACGGTTCTGTAGCGCGATTCGCTGAGGCGGATTTCTTCCGTTGCCTCGGTCAGGCGCTGGTCGGCTTCCTTCAGAGCATTGATGTCTTCGACGAGGGCTATGAAGTGCAACGCATGTCCATCGGTGTCGCGCTGTGCGGACACTGTGAGCTTTACCCAGGTGAGGCTGCCGTCCTTGCGCATGTAGCGTTTTTCCCAGGTGGCAGAACTCATAGCGCCGCTGATAATTTGTTCTTGCACATCGACGCTTGCGGCCAGATCGTCAGAGGCGGTGATGCTCTGGAATGTGAGGCCGGTTATCTCGTCATGAGGGTAACCGATGATCTCTGCGAAGCGTGCATTGCTGCGCAGGAATTTGCCTTCAAATGAACTATGAATAATGCCGACGGCGGCCTGCTCGAAGGTGGTTCGATAGCGCTGCTCGCTCTCGCGGAGTTGTAACTCCGCACGCTTGCTTTCGGTAATGTCGCGGACAATACAAAAAATTCCGGAGGGGGCTCCCTTACGTGGATCCCGAATGAGGCGGAGGCTGGCTTCCGTCCAGATATATTTGCCGTCTTTGGTCTGAAACCGGCACTGTACCCTGGTTTCCTCCAACCCCGAGACTAACTCGCCCAAGGCCGATTGCACTCTTGGCAGGTCTTCGGGATGAACAAGCCTCAGGATGTCACGATTCGCGAGTTCATCCGGTTCCCATCCGGTCATGATGGTGGTAGCCGCGGAGAGATATTTCGGTTTGCCTTCGAAATCGGCGATGATGATCACGTCGCGGGAATTTTCGGTGACCAAGGAGTGGATGGAGGCTACATCCTGCAATTCGTGTTCCAACGCCTGGTGTTTGTCGAGGAGGACGGAAGCCGCGTACACCATGAACATTCCGAATGCGACGAAACCCTGCATTTGAAGGCTGGACTCGGTGGGTGAAATGGAAGCGGTCATGGTGAACGGACCGATGCCGTGCAAGGTACACCAGCTTCCGAGGCCTTCAATGAAGAGCGTGGCCATGCCTGCCCATGCGATCCCGAGACGCAACAGGATCATGAGGAGGAGGGGGTAAACGAGGAAGAGGAGGGGGAGCTTTGGTTGTGCAAAGCCGGCAGCAGTAACCGCGACAAAGAGGACAGACCAAATCCAATTTTTCTTCCAGTTGCCGGTGTTTCTGAGGCGGTTTTGGAAGAGAGCGACAAAAGCCGGGGTGGTTACAGCGATTCCAAGTGCGTCGAAGAGTACCCAACTGAGGTAGGTGGGCCAATACTCTCGACGATGTATCAAGGGAGAAATCGCGGCGAGTACGAGTCCCGACGCCAGCGGCCCGGCGACGACGCCGAAGCAGAGAAATCGAACCAGGTAAGCGCGATTGGCAAACCGCGGAAGCTGATTCGAACGTCGCTTCAGTAACACGGCACAGATGGAGACTTCGACAAGATTGAGCGCCGCCAAGGGGAGCGTGCTCACCCGCCAGATTCGATTGATGAGCAGGCTTCCAATCAAGAGCGCCGCGAAACCGACAGTCAGATAGGAGGGCCATCGCCATCGTGGAGCCAGCAGCAGGTAACTCAGGAGCACGCCATTGGCTATCCAGACCTTATAGGTTCCTTCTCCGCCCATCTCAAGGAAATAAGGAAGCAGCGACGCCAAAGTAACGAGGAAGAAGCAGGTAGACAAGCGCAGGTAAAACTGATTGGCCCACGACCATCTCATGAAGGTGTGTCTGCCGACGGTTGCAGGTCTGTTGTGCATTCCATCCTTCTGTGTGGGTTATCTTAGATTCCATTATCTGATAGGTTTAGCCAGATTGTTATGTTTTGCCAATGGTTTCGCTCGAATTATCGATTAACTCGGCTTTGGCGCCTAAGCGGCCTGGGTTGGGAGATTCGTCCGAATGTGGGTAAGACACTCGCGTAAGTGATGTGCTGAGAATGTCTCGGTCATCTTTTCTGGCTGGGTGAGGAGATTGAGTTTCGAGAGCTGGGGGCCAGAATGAAGGAGGCGCGGGACGATTGGTGCTTTCCAATGACCGTGGGCACTCAATATTCGCAGGCGATTCTTAATGGATTCCGAGACTTGCCCGATAAGTTAAGGAGAAACTCAGAGTTACAAACAGAACTCGATTGGGAGTGGGCTGATGCGGGCAAAATTGGACGAGCAGAGCGTCGTTAAGGCCAATACGCAGTTTTGGGAACAGATGCTGGCGATGAACCTGCAGACTGCGAGCTCATCTGAGGAATCTTGTATCGGTATGGGCCACATGCTCGGGAGCGTGAACCTTGGTGGCGTTTGGAAAGGCCGGATCGAGGTTCGGATGGACATTCGGCTGGCCTATGAAGCGACTGCGGCGATGATGATGCAGGCAGTGGAGACAGTAGGCGAAGCAGACGTTCTGGATGCCACGAAGGAGATTGCAAATATGATTGCTGGTACGCTGAAGTCTTCGTTACCTCGGCCATGTTCGATGACTGTGCCAGAGTCCTCGATAGAGTGTGGAGGACACTCGGGCTCTGGTGCGGAGGACACGCTGGTAGTGGGATTTTTCCACGCTGCAGGAGCGTTGCTCGTGCGGGTGTGCGAGCATGAGTGCGATGAGGACTGATAGAGGATCGAGAATCAGACAGGTTCTTTGAGGAGCCAGTAGTGGAAGCCGTCGATGATGGCCATGAGGGCGGCCTGGTTGAGATCGCTGCTTACGCCGGCGGTGGTCCACGGTTCGTGGCCGTCGGCATTGAAGCTTAGAGCTACGCGGACGTGGGCGGCGGTGTCGTGTGCTGACACGTCAATAGCAGTGACGCTGAAGCGGCCAAGGTGCATCTTGGCGACAGACGGGTACCATTTCTCTAACTCCTGGCGCATGGCTTTCGTAAGTGCGTCGACGGGACCTGCGCCTTCGGCTCGCGTGGTACTTATGGCTGAGTTACCGATGGATAACAGCATGGAGGCTTGAACGTATCTATTGCGGGTCTCGTCGGATTCATCGATAACTCGCCAGCTTTTTACGTTGAATAAATCAGGTAGGGTTTCGAGGATCTTGAGGCAGGCGAGGCGGAAGGAAACTTCACTGCTGGTGAATCCGTCGCCTTCAATCATGGGTTGATTAGCTTCGATGAACGCTTGCGCTTGCGTGGGGTCGAGAGGTGTGCCGAGCGCTTCCGAGAGAAGGACGATGTTGGCTTTGCCGGATTGAGCGTTGACGCCGATGACCGGGTTGGCGCCAACCAAGGCTGGATCGCACCAGAGGTATGCGCCGGGATTCTTGCGTTCGCTGCTGCCGTGCATGCCGGCCCATGTGCCGAAGGCTCCAGTGCCTACGATGGGAGAACTGTGCGGCACTTCGAGAGAGAAGGCTGCACACGCGGAATGTGCGAGGCTGGTAAGTCCGGTGAGTGATTGGGGAGTTACAAATTCGGCTTCGCCGCGGAGTTGCATGCTTCCGATAACGGTGGTGAGGTTGACGTTGCCGCAGCGTTCGCCGGTGCCAAGGAGCGTGCCCTGCACCTGAACTGCTCCGGCGAGAATTGCCGCGCGGGAGTTGGCGATTCCGAGGCCGCGGTCGGTGTGACCATGGAATCCGAAGTTGAATTCTGGGTAAGTGTGAGTTAGTCCCTGGAAGACGGTTGTTACTTCCTCTGGGCTTGCGCCGCCCGTCGTGTCACAGATCACTATGCGACTTACATTCTGACTTACACACTGTGCTGTTAGTTTGTTGAAATAATCGAGGCTGCGCTGGTTGAAATCCGAGTCGCACTGGTTGCCGTTTTCGCGACGGCCGCAGTTAGCGTCCATGGCGTGTTCGAAATCAACGATCACTTCAAGGCCGTGGTCCTGAAGACAGGCTACGGTCTCGTATGCCATTAGCAAGTTTTCTTCAGGCGTGGTTTCGAGGGAGCGGATTACGTCGAGCAGGCGCGATTTAACTACGAGGACGGCGGTGGGTACTCGGTGCTTGCGGGCTACGATGAATTGGACGTCGGGCCATTGCTGGACGGTGGTGCCGCGGCCGCGGGTTCTGCCGAACAAGGCGAGCTTCATTGCGCCGGTATCGACGGAATCGAGGGCGGCGGTTAGGTCGGAGACGAACTGGGTTGCTCCGGCGAATCCAATCTCGGCATAGTGGACTCCGAAGGCGGACATGCGCTGAAGAAGGCTGACAGCGTTGGGGACGGAGATGTCGATGTTGGGCTGCTGCATGCCGTCGCGCAGGCTGGTTTCAAAGAGCTCGATTTGTTTGCGGCTAAGTTCTTTCATTTGGTCGATGCTGGGATTTCTTCTGCAAGGAGGTTGCGATCGAAGCAGGTCTCTAAGCCTCCATCATACCTGTGCTCAAGTTCAAGCGACACCGCTACTCTCTTCCAATACAAGATGAGCCTGAAGGAAGAGTTTGATTCCAATACAAGATGAGCCTGAAGGGTCGGTCATGCTGGGTAGTGAACATCCGCATGGTTCGAGCAGAAGAGTTGAGTTTGGAGTCGATTGGCCGTTTTGTCACGGGCAGCGAGGAGGTACGGTTTGAGGCCGAAGACCGCCGGCAGCTCTATGGCTGGGTGGAGCAGGTTCTGATCGGGCAGCAATACTCCCAGTTGGGCAAGGTGGCACGGGGCCTTGTGCGGCGCTACATCGAGAAGATGACTGGGCTGAGCCGGGCGCAGGTAACGCGGCTGATCGCCTGCTACACGGCTAGCGGACGGGTGCAGGTGACGGTCTATCGGCGGCGGCGTTTCACACAACTCTACACACGGGCCGACATCGAGTTGCTGGCCTCGGTTGACGAAGCGCACGAGATGCTGAGCGGCCCGGCAACACGACGCATTCTGGAGCGCGAGTTCGAGGTCTACAAGCGGCCGGAGTACGCGCGCCTGGCTACGATTTCCGTCGCTCACTTGTATAACCTTCGCCACCACCAGCGCTACCGCGAGCGGCTTCTCAACTACACCAGGACGCGACCCACGGCGGTGTCGATCGGTGAGCGGCGCAAGCCGCAGCCCGAAGGCCAGCCTGGATTTCTGCGCCTGGACACGGTGCATCAGGGCGATCGGCCCAACGGTGGGGAGAAGGGCGTCTATCACATCAACGCCGTCGATGAGGTCACGCAATGGCAGGTAGCCGGCGCAACGCCGCGCATCTCGGAGGCCTATCTGGAGCCGGTTTTAGAGCATATGCTGCGCCAGTTTCCTTTTCGCATCCTGGGCTTCCACACCGACAACGGCTCGGAGTTCATCAACAAGACCGTCGCCCAACTGCTTGAAAAACTGCGCGTCGAACAGACCAAGAGCCGGCCTCGGCAGAGCGGCGACAATGGCCTGGTGGAGACCAAGAACGGCGCGGTCATTCGCAAACACATCGGCTATGGATACATCGATGCCGGCCACGCAGACCGCATCAACGACTTCTACCAGGAGTACTTGAATCCGTATCTGAACTATCATCGTCCCTGTGCCCAGGCGGACGTAAAGATCGACGAGAGAGGGCGCAAGCGGGTAAGTTACAAGCGCTATCAGACCCCGCTGGAGACCCTGTCGCTGTTGGACAAACCAGGACAATACCTGCGCGAGGGACTGAGCATGAACGCGCTGAAAAGGGTCGCCGCCGCCATCAGCGATACCGATGCGGCGCGGCGGATGCAGCAAGCAAAAGCAAAGCTTTTTGAGCGGTTGCGGCTGACCGCGTAGGATCGATGGCCAACGAACAGGGCCGAGGAAATGGCGGTCTATGGAAAGCCCGGAAAACGATAGAGCGTGTTTTCCGCCCTTCCCACAGACCTTGGAAATCGCCCCAACAGAGCAGCGGAAAATGGAGATCGTGCGCAGCGATTTCCACATTCCCTCCGCCCCGGAACCAACTGCGAAACTGAGTTGAATTCAAAACCCGAAAGGACAAAACCCGATTCGCCGACCCTTCGCTCACTTCAGGCTCATCTTTCGATTGGAAAAGACTACTCGATGATAGGCTCGTCATCGCTCGTGCCCGAACTCGCCGCCCAGCACGGAGTAAGACAATAGACCGCAACCAAATGAATATTTATCAAATGTTTAGGAATTCAATACCCCTCGCTTATTGACCCAAATGCAATCTGGAACCTATATTGCCCTTCTGACCGGAATGTATCCTTGATGTAGAATCGACACTGACAATGGAGCTGTTCCTAAATCTCGCTTGGGTTCTTGTGGCCACATTCATGCTTTGCATGTGGCTCCAATTTGCCTCGCATAATGGGGTGAGTAAGGGAATGCAGTTTGTTGCTCTGGCAGTGCTCCTCTTGATACTGTTCCCTGTAATTTCCGTGACAGACGACTTGCAGACGGCCCAAAACCCAGCGGAAGCAGACTGTTTGCTGCGCCGGGACCATGGATGTTCAAGCACGCATTCCATCCTGCCGCCAGTCGCCGCGCTTCCTTTGCCAACCGGCGTCAGCCTCTGCCTTGGCGTGCCATGCATGGCAACACCTGGGAGCCTCACCGCCCCGCTAGTCGATCACCCAGCTCTTGATCCCATCCAAAACCGGCCCCCGCCGGTCGCTTGAGTTTTCACCTTCTCTCGTTTAAATCTTTGGCCTCTTTACTTCCTGTGTCCGCCGTGCAGACCACGGCGCAAGGGTTGTGTATGAAGCGTATCTTCCCGTTTCTATCCGCCACAACTGTGGCCGCGTTCCTTGTCCTTGGGCCCTCTGCGGCGTTCGCTCAGCAGGGCCTTACCTGGGAACAAGTCAAAGCGCGATTCGAAATTTCAAATCCGACGCTTCGGGCAGACGCATTAAGCGTCGACGAAATGAAGGCCCAGGAAATCACCGCCTTTCTGCGCCCAAACCCTCAGTTCACAGCAGCAGCCGACGGAACGCAAATCGCTCCCGATCATGGACATTGGACCCCGCTCGCCGGCACCCAATATCAGGGAAACGTGAGCTATTTGCATGAACGGGATCGCAAGCGGGAGCTGCGGCTGGCGGCGGCCAAAGAAGGCACTCAGATCTCCACTTCGCAACATGAAGATCTTCAGCGCACACTTCTTTTTACCCTCCGCTCCGCCTTCGTGCAGACTCTGCAGGCGAAAACGGTTCTTGAAGTTGCCAAGGACGATTTGGCCTACTACGACCACATCATCCAGATCAGCCGCGACCGCTTCAACGCCGGAGACATTGCGCAGATCGATCTGGATCGCATTGAATTGCTGCGCGTGCAATACGAGTCGGAAATTCAGACAGCCATCGTCAACCTGCGTACTTCAAAGATTCAGCTACTGCAGCTTCTGGACGATCGCACTCCCGTTGAACAGTTCGATGTGAGCGGCCCATTCGACTTTTCCGATGTGTTGAAGCCGCTTGAGGAGTTCCGCCAGATAGCACTCGACGGCCGCCCCGACCTGCGCGCGGCCCTTCAATCGCTGCAACAAGCGGACACGAATCACAAGCTCGCTGAGGCCAACGGTTCCACCGACCCGACTTTCGCTGGATGGTACACATGGAACCCTTCGTTCAACAACCCTTACGACCAACAGACGCTAGGGCTAAGCGTGAGCATTCCACTGCGAATATTCGACAAGAATCAGGGCGAAAAGAGGCGCACGCAGATCGACATTGGTCGCAACCAGCAGTTGACCGAAGCGGCGCGCGCTCAGGTCTTCAGCGATGTTGATTCCGCGTATGCCCAGGTCGAAAGCGACATTGCATTGCTGAAACCCTACAAGGCCAAATACAACGACCAGGCCACACGTGTCCGCGACACCGTAACTTACTCCTATCAAAATGGCGGAGCCTCGCTGATGGACATGCTCAATGCGCAAAGCGATTACCGCACAGTGCAATTGGCCTATCTGCAACTGATCGGCACATATCTGACTGCTGCTGGACAACTGAATCTTGCTGTGGGACGCGAGGTGATTCAATGATTCGTTCTTCCATACTGAAAAACTCTTCGAACATCTATCTGCTGCTGAGCGCGGCTGCATTCTTCGCCCTGCTGTCCGGCTGCAAGGGCAAGGATACTGGCGATACGGCTCCTCCTCCCGCACAGGTGATCAATGTGGCGGACATGAATCTGATCACGATCGATAAGGACGATGTAGCGAAGTTCCCGCTGGTCGCGGCCGGAAATGTTGAATCCGCTTCCGAGCTGACGGCGACAGGGACGGTCTTTCCGGATATTTCGCGTGAAGTACCGGTTATTTCACTGGCGAATGGCCGTGTAGTGGATATCAAAACCCGCCTCGACGATAACGTCAAGAAAGGTCAATTGCTCTTCAGGGTGCAGAGCGGAGACGTTTCATCGGCTTTCAATGCGTATTTAAAAGCTGTGAACGATGAACAGCTGACCAACAAAGCCGACATTCGCGCCCAGGATCTCTTCAAACATGGGGCCATTTCGCAAGCCCAGGTGGAGCAAGCAGACAGTGCTGAGAAGGACGCGAAAGCCGATCTGACCGCGTCCGAAGAGCAGTTGAAGGTGCTCGGAGTGGACAAGGATCATCCCAGCACTGTTGTGGATGTGTTCGCTCCGATTTCGGGAGTGATCATTGGCCAGAACGTGACCAACTCCGGGGCTGCGGGTGTGACTCTCTCAGGATCGGCAACAGCCTTCACGATCGCCGACCTTTCTTCGGTTTGGATTTTGTGCGATGTCTACGAGAATGACATTCCGAAATTGAAGCTTGGTCAGGAAGCGCAATTCAAGCTCAATGCATATCCCGATCGCCCGCTCACCGGGCACATCAGCGACATAGGCCCGGTGCTCGATCCACAACTTCGCACGGCCAAGGTGCGCATCGAGGTAGCGAATCCAGGAATCCTGAAGCTTGGAATGTTTGGTACTGCCACATTCACCAGCCTCACAAAAGAGACTCATGCGGAGGTGCCAGCGGATGCAGTTCTCCACCTGCACGATCGCGATTGGGTCTATCTCCCGGCAGGCGGAAACCAGTTCAAGCGGACAGAAGTCCACGCTGGAAAAATGCTCGACGGCAAGCGGCAGGAAATTCTTGACGGCGTGAAACCAGGACAGCAGGTCGTGACCAACGCTCTGCTCCTTGAGACCGCTGGAAACCAGTAATGATCCGCGCACTCGTCGATTTCGCACTCAAGAACCGCTGGCTGATTCTCGGCGGGGTGGTGGTCATTGCCGCCTGGGGCGTTCTATCTTTCAAGGCTCTGCCAATTGAAGCTTACCCCGACGTCGCCAACAACTACGTGCAGATCATTACGCAATGGCCTGGCCGCTCAGCCGAGGAAATTGAGCGCCAGGTGACGGTCCCCGTCGAAATTCAAATGGCCGGCATTCCTCACTTGACCCATCTGCGTTCCACCACGCTGGCTGGCCTTTCCAGCCTGATGTTGATCTTCGATGACGACTCCACAAGCGACGTCAATCGCGAGCACGTCTTGGAACGGCTCAGCATGGTCAACCTACCGGCCAATCTCGTTCCCCAGATGGGCACAGATTGGAGCCCAGTGGGCCAAATCTACTGGTTTACGCTGGAGAGCACCAACCCCTCGTACGACGTGATGGAGAAAAAGTCGATCGAGGATTGGTTTATTGAGAAGTCGTTCAAGAGCGTCAAGGGAGTTGTGGACGTATCGAGCTTTGGTGGGCCGACCAAGGAATATCAGATCAAGCTCGACCCTGAGAAGCTGGTCTCCTATGGGCTGTCGATCAGCCAGGTCGAGCAGCAGATCACGAACAACAACACCAACGGCGGCGGTAGCTTCATCGAACAGGGCGCGCAACAAATCAACGTTCAGTCAGTTGGCTTGTTCAATACCGTTCAGGATATTGAGAAGACAGTTGTCAAGAACTCGAACGGCGCTGCCATCAGGATCAGGGACATTGCCACCGTGACACAAGGCCCCAAGATTCGTCTTGGCCAGATTGGCAAAGCAACCCACCGCGCCGACGGCTCAATCGTGGACAATCCAGACACCGTCGAAGGCGTTTTGCTGTTGCAAAAAGGTTCCGACTCCGACCCGGTTCTGCAAGGAATTCACGAGGAAGTCGACAACCTGAACAACCACATCCTGCCCAAGGGTGTGCAGGTAGTTCCCTTCCTCGACCGCTCAAAGCTGGTTGCTTATACCGTCGAGACGGTGGAACACAACCTGGCAGAAGGCGTGATCCTGGTCTCAATCATTCTGTTTCTCTTTCTTGGAAACGTTCGCGGAGCAATCATTGTTGCACTTACCATTCCATTCGCATTGCTGTTCGCTTCGATATGCCTTGACCTTGCTCATATTCCCGCGAATCTACTATCCCTGGGCGCTCTAGACTTCGGCATGGTGGTCGATGGCGCGGTGGTCATGATCGAGAATATCGTTCGCCATCTTTCACAAAAAGACGACACTCATATTCCCTCGCAAAACATTCGCGACGCATCCCACGAAGTACAGCGTCCGGTGTTCTTCGCCATCGCCATCATCATCACCGCCTACCTGCCGATCTTCACTCTGCAAGCGGTTGAGGGCAGGCTGTTCAAGCCGATGGCCTGGACAGTCGCCTTTGCGTTACTGGGTGCCCTTACTTTCTCCATCATCATCGCCCCTGTCCTGGCCAGCATACTGTTCCGCTCAGGCGCAAAGGAGTGGGAAAACCCAATCCTCCACTGGCTCATCCGGCGCTATCGAGTTGCAGTCCGCGCGGCTATTGAGCATCGACGCATCACAGTAGGCATCGCAGCTATCCTCTTTGCGATTGCCATATACCTCACTTTCGGTGGAGCTATCGGATCGGAGTTCCTCCCCCACCTCGACGAAGGAGCTATCTGGGTTCGCGGAACACTGCCTCCAAGTGAAGGCCCGAGCGCAAGCATCGAATTTACCAACAAGGCGCGCCTGGTGATGGCTTCCTTCCCTGAAGTGACCCAGGTTGTAAGCCAGACTGGCCGGCCTGACGACGGCACAGACACAACAGGATTCTTCAATACCGAATACTTCGTCGACCTGAAGAGAAAAGAACAATGGCGACCCGCATTCCATGAAAACAAGGAAGCTCTGATTGCTGCATTGAATACGGAATTATCGAAATTTCCCGGTGTGATCTGGAACTTCTCTCAGCCCATTTCCGACAACATGGAAGAAGCTGTCTCCGGCGTAAAAGGCGAATTGGCCGTGAAGCTCTACGGCGATAATCTGCGCATGCTGGAAAAGAAAGCCGAAGAGATTCAAACTCAGATGGCGTCGGTCAAGGGCATTGAGGATCTTGGAATCTTTCGTATCATCGGCCAGCCGAATCTAAGTTACACAGTTGACCGCGACGCCGCCGCACGCTGGGGCATCAACGTGGCAGACATCCAGGACGCTATCCAAACCGCTGTAGGCGCAAACGCGCTGACCCAGTTGCAGCAGGGTGAAGCGCGCTTCGACGTTACGCTCCGCTATCAGCGAGAGTACCGCGACACGCGCGAAGCCATCCGCAACATACGCCTGCTCTCGCCATCCGGTGAGCGCGTCTCGCTTGAGCAACTCACAACCAGTTCCACGGATGACGGAGCGGAAGAGATTTATCGCGAAGCCGGGCAGCGCTATATCGCCATCAAGTACTCCGTGCGCGGGCGCGACCTGGGTTCGACGGTCGAGGAAGCCATCAAGAAGGTCGACAACAATGTATCCCTGCCCCCCGGCTATCACACAGAATGGGCCGGCGAATATGAGAGCCAGAAGCGCGCCAATAAGCGCATGGCCATTGTCATTCCCATCACTGTAATGGCGGTTTTTCTGATTCTCTACACCATGTTCCGTTCGTTCAAGTGGGCCATGCTTATTCTTTGCAGCGTGATTATGGCCTCGATCGGCGGCCCACTCGCGCTGTTCATCACCCACACCAACTTCTCCGTCTCATCGGCGGTAGGTTTCCTCGCCCTGTTCGGAGTGTCAGTGCAGACCGGCGTCATCATGCTCGAATACATCAACCAGCTACGCGCCCGCCGCAGAGGCATGGAGGAGACCACCAGCGAACACATCGTCGAAGCCGCCATAGAAGGAGCCGTCCTGCGTCTGCGGCCCATCATGATGACCATGCTCGTAGCCACGCTGGGACTTTTGCCCGCATCGCTGTCACATGCAATTGGTTCCGACTCACAGCGCCCATTCGCAATCGTGATCGTCGGCGGCCTTCTAGCGAACCTGGTGATTGGCGTCTTTCTACTCCCTACCCTTTATGTCTGGGTGGCCCGCGACAACGACGTCCTCCCCGCAGTAGAAGCCAGCGAAAACTTCTAGTTCGCACTTCTCACATGTCGCCGAAATTCGTAGCGCTGGTCTCCAGACCGGCTGTCATGAGGGCCTCCAGGCCCTCGGACCCTCACTCCCTCAGTCCCTAGTCCCTGCCTCTATTCCTCCCTCAACACTTCCAACGGCCTCAACCCCAATATCCGATAACTCGCAATCCATCCCGTAGCCGTAGCCAGCACCGCCGTCCCCACCAGCGCAATCAGAGTCGCAGACCATTCAATATGAAAAGCCACCTCAAGCCTGAAAAGCAGCACGCGCGTAAGGATATTCGCAAACACCACGCCCACTAACCCAGCCAGCAGCCCAAGCACGCTGAACTCAACGCTGAACGTGCGGACAATCCGCATGCGCGTAGCGCCCAGCGTCTTCAGCACGACCGCCTCCCTCATGCGACGGAAGCGCGTGCTGGCAATGCTCGATGCCAGAATCATCAACCCCGCAAAGATCGAAAAACCGGCCAGGAACCGCACCACAAACGTAATCTGATTCACGACGCTCTCGATGCGCTCAAGAACGTCTGCGAGGTTGATCACCGTAACAGTCGGATAAGCCTGGAACAGCGCCCGCTCCATTGTCCCTACCTGCTTGGGATCGACGTGTGCGCCGCCGTACCACACTGCTGGCTGGTCTTTAAGCTGCCCTGAAGGAAGCTCGAACGACTCGCGCGCGCCGAGATGCTGCCCATCGGCGCGATAAATGGCTGTGACCTTCAGCGTTCGAACCGTCCCGCCAGTCTCCAAAACTACCGTCGAACCGATGTTCAGGTTCAGCCGCTGCGCCACGCCATCTCCCACGGCCATTTCCGCCGCGTTAGCATCGGTCCACCATTTGCCCTTGATAACCTTGTCGCCTTCCGGAGGAGTATCGGACCAGCTGAACTCCGCATTCTCCAGCATCCGGCGCGGAAAATGAAGTTCCTTGAGCTGGTCCAACGTTTTGCCATTCACCGAAATGAACTTTCCTGTGATGACCGGCATCAGGTCCAGAGGGCCATCGGTACCGGTCTGCCTCACCCCCGGCTGGTGCGCAAAGAAGTCCTTCACGCCTGCGACTTCGTCGGTTGTGACATCCACCAGAAAGATGTTCGGCACCTTGGGAGAAGCGGTCTCGCGCAAGTCTCTGAGCAGCGTTGCCTGCATCAGATAAACCGATAGAATCAGCATTACGCCAGTTCCGAGCGCAGCCAGCACAGCTGCCGACTGATTGCCGGGCCGATAAAGATTTGCCAATCCGTGGCGCAGGAAAGAAGGCAGTTGAAGCCGCACACGATTCAGCAGAAAACGCAGCGTCCACAGCGCAACAGCCGCCAAAACAAGAAGAACAACGAGAGCCGCGGTAAACAATATCGCGAACCAAGTGCCCACTTTGGCTGAATCCGAAAGCGCCCAGGCAATTCCGCCCAGCGCCGCTACTACGACGATGGAAATTCCCAGTTGCAAGCGCCGTGCCCACCAGCGTGCGAACCAACCGGCAATGCCATCCGGCCCTGGTTCAACCAGCCTCCGCAAAACAAGCACCGGCCTCACTCCGCGCACATCCAGCAAAGGCGGCAGGCAAAACAGCAGCGTCGTCAAAAGCCCCGTTCCCAAGCCGGCAGCCGCCGATTTCCAAGGAAACTCAAGCGCCGCATGAACCGGCAGCAAATTGCCGAACACCGCCGGGAGAGCAGCCATTACACCCACGCCGGCAGCAACGCCCAAAGCTCCTCCGGCCAGCCCCAACCCCAGCGTCTGAAGAAGAAAAATCCGCAAAAGATCGCCCGAGCCTGCGCCCACGGCCTTCAGAATCGCCAGCATATCCATGCGTTGTTCGAGATGAGCATGCATAGCCATCGCCACGCCAATCGCACCAAGAACCATGGCCACCAGGCAAATCAGGCTCAAAATCGCGGTCGAGTTATCCAGCCCCTGAGTCAGCGCCGGATTCCCCTCGCGGAAATCCATCACCTGCGCGTCGGGCAGCGCGTCCTCCAACTGCTTGCGCATGTTTACCGGGTCTACGGCGCTCACGACACCAGCTTTCAGCCCCGTGGCTTTAGTTTCCGGAAGCTTCAAAAGGAGACGCTGGCTAGCTCTGCTCCCCGGAGCCACCAGGCCGGTGCGAGCCAAAGCGGCTTGCGAAATCATCACGCGCGGCCCCATTCCAGCCCCAGCCGTCATGCGGTCCGGTTCCTGCTTCAGGACCGCCGCGATCTTGAAACTCCGCCCGCCAAGCCGCAGCGTCTGCCCGACCTGCGCGTTAAGTCGGATCAGAAACTCATCCGCCACCACAGCCGAATCGCCATCAAGAGCCTGCTGCAAGCTCATTGCCGGCTCAAGCTGGGCTGTCCCGTAGTATGGATATTCAGCCGGGTCAACAGCCTTCAGCGAAACCAGCAGCGGAACAGGATCGGGCGGCACCGAAGCCATCGAAATCGTCTCCGTCACCCAAGTCGAACGAATCCCTCCGCTATCTTTTTGGAGAATGCTCGCGATCTTGCCTCTGTCCTCCGCCGTCGGCTCATGAAAAAGCCGCGCGCTCAAATCGCCAGCCATCAACGACCTGGCCTCGCTCCCTAAAGTGCGCCGAAAGCTTTCGCTGAACCCGCGCACTCCCACAAGCGCAGCAACCCCCACCGCCACCGACAGCACCACGAATCCAAATTTGCCAGGCGCAGACTTCAAATCCCGCCAGCCAATGGCCCCTGCCCGCTTCCAACTCAACGCTCGCTTAGCCATTTTGCGCCTCGGGCAATTTCTGCGAGCGCTCTGTAACAGGGCACGACTTCAGTCGTGCCGCAAACTCCCGACAATGAGCGTGGGCCTTAGCCCCTGCGTCGAAGGGTATGGGCTTCAGCCCATACATTGACCCTGCAATAGAAACCTGGGCTTTAGCCCCTGCGTTGAAGGGTATGGGCTTCAGCCCGTACATTGACCCTGCAATAGAAACCTGGGCTTTAGCCCCTGAGGCAAGCTCTCTAATCAAGCCACTACCTCCGCCAAACCCGAAAACGGTAGCGTGTCTTCGACGATCATTCCGTCCTTCAAGACGATCTTCCGATCCGCGCGGCTAGCTACTTCCGGATCGTGCGTAACCAGCACCAGAGTCGTTCCCGCCCTCTTGTTGCGATCAAGCAGCAGATCAAGCACCAGCTTCCCATTGGCCGAGTCCAGATTCCCAGTTGGCTCATCAGCCATCACAATCGGCGGTTCCACGACAAATGCTCGCGCCAAAGCAACACGCTGCTGTTCTCCGCCGGAAAGCTGCACCGGGTAATGGTCCACCCGCTCCGCGAGACCCACCTCGGCAAGCAGCCGGCGCGCTTTCC
>Ga0206847_10188_pt1 | contig 20757 bp, 16 predicted proteins | sample Alteio_BWOrgCont_17_FD_152880 | JGI IMG/M metagenome (GOLD analysis project Ga0206847, IMG submission 152880) | Enriched cells from forest soil in Barre Woods Harvard Forest LTER site, Petersham, Massachusetts, United States -... | ecosystem: Environmental > Terrestrial > Soil > Temperate forest >... | reverse complement strand
TATCGTCCGCGCCGGACGGAACGATTTGGATCGGCGACAGCCGGGGACGCCTGCTGAAGTACGATGGCAAGCGGTTCAACGAGGTTTGCGCGACACCGCCCACGCCGGACTGGGGGGCGTTGACCACGCTGGTAATTGACCAGACGGGAAACGTCTGGAGCAGTTTGGGACCCCGTCTGGCCCGCTTCGCGAATGGCCAGTGGTCCCTGATCCTCCGCGGCGACGAGGGCGGGAACATCGGCCCGATTCGAATTTTGCGGGATGGCAGCGCCGTGGTCGTGACGGGGACGAATTCGGACCGGCTCATGCGTTACGCGGATGGCCGGCTTTCCGAGTTCGGTTCCATTCCCGGCGGCTTTTACGGTTTCTTTCTGGGGCAGGATAATGACGGGGATATTTGGATTACCAGCCACTATGGCGTGCTGCGGCGTGAACCGGATGGACGCTGGTCCCAATTTACCCGCACGGAGGGACTGGGCGCCGACACCGTCCGCAGCGAATTGGTGGACCGGGAGGGTAATTGCTGGCTCGGAACCGACGGCGGCGGGCTGGTCCGCCTGAAACGCCGGTCGGTGCGGGCGGTGGGTGAGAGCGAGGGGATGAGCCGGCCGATCGCGTTGTCCGTGGCGGCGGATGGGACCAATGGCGCGTGGGTGGCCGTGCTCAAGGGCGGGCTGAATCACTTCGACGGAACCCGTTTTTCCCCGGTCCCGCTTCCCGCTTATTTGGACGCGCCGGAATTGGTCTGGTCGGTAAGGCCCGCGCGGGACGGTGGCCTTTGGATCGGCCTTTTCTCCGGGGATTTGTGCCACCAGGATGCGAATGGCGGAAATCTGCGGTACTTCAACCCCCGCACGGAACCGGGAATGATGCGTGGACCGATCATGGCTTTGCTGGAAACGAGCGGCGGCGATTTGTGGTTTGGCGGGAAAAAGGGCCTGACCCGTTATTCCGGCGGCCAGTTCCGCCATTGGACCTCCACCAATGGCCTGGCGGATACCCAAATCACCGCGATCGAGGAGGATCGTTCCGGCGGCATTTGGATCGGCACGGCTGGCGGGTTAAACCGGCTGGCGGGCGACACGATCACCGCCTTCTCCGAGACGAACGGAATGGCGGGCGGCTCCGTCCGGGCATTGTTCCGCGATTCGGAGGGAACACTGTGGATCGGCGGTCACGATTTGACGCGCTACAAGGGCGGCCAATTCACCAGCATTCGCACGACTGACGGGCTGCCGGTCAACACCATCAAGGGCATCATTGAGGACGATCTCGGCGATCTTTGGTTTTCCACCCCGCACGGATTGTTGCGCGCCAGCCGGCGGCAACTGAACGAATTCTGCGACTCGCGAAAAGGCGCGGCGGAGTTTTCGTTGTTCACCAAGGCGGACGGCCTGCCTTCCAACGAATGCAGCGGATACCAGCCAGCGGTATGGAAAGGCCCCGACGGCCGGCTCTGGTTCGCGACGCTGAACGGCCTCGCCATCATTGCCCCGAAACATCTCCCAGTAAACAGCGTACCGCCGCCCGTGGTGATTGAGTCGGTCCTGGCCGATGGCAAGGCGCTCGAACTTCCCGATCGTGACGCGGTTGCCACGCGGAACCCCGAGCCGATTCAAGTTCCCGCCGGCACCGTGCGCCTGGAATTTCATTTCGCGGCCTTGAGTTTTACCGCCCCGGAAAAAAACCAGTTCCGTTGTCGGCTCGCGAATTTTGAAACCGAGTGGACCCGCGCGGGCACGGAACGAATCGCCTCCTACACGCGCCTGCCGCCCGGCGATTACCAATTCCGCGTTCGCGCCTGCAACAACGACGGCATTTGGAACGAAAAAGGCGCGACGCTCGCGGTGACGGTATTGCCCTTTGTGTGGCAAACCGCGTGGTTTCACATTGTGACCGTGGTTACGGTCGGCGGGTTGATTTACTGGTTCTTCCGCCGGCGCCTCGCCCGGGTCGAACGACGGCGGTTGGTTCAGGAATCCTTCGCCCGCCAGCTTATCGAGACACAGGAGGCCGAACGCCAGCGCATCGCGCGGGAACTGCATGACAGCCTCGGCCAGACTCTCCTGCTGGTGAAAAACCGCCTCGCGCTCGGTATGCGCAAAACGGAATCCGGGTCGCCCATCATGGATTATCTGAAACAGGCCTCCACCGAAACATCCCAGGCGCTTGACGAGGTTCGCGCCACCGCCCGCGCGTTGTGTCCGGTGGAACTGGACCGGCTCGGGCTGGGCAAGGCGCTGGAGGCCATGGTGCATCGCATTAGCGGCACCACCAGCCTGCGGATTTCCTCCGAGTTCGACGATCTCGCGGGGACTTACCCCCGGGATGTGGAGGTTCAGTTGTATCGCCTCGCGCAGGAGGCGGTGAACAACGTGCTCAAACATTCGCAGGCCACCGAGGTTTTCATGGAACTAAAACGCGAGCCGGCAAATCTCCGCCTGTCGGTGCAGGATAACGGCATCGGCTTCGACCCCACCCTTACCGGGCGTCAGGGCGGCTTCGGCCTCGCCGGCATGGCCGAGCGCGCGCGGCTTATCGGTGGAGAGTTGACAGTCAAGGCGGTGCCGGGAAAAGGCTGCCGCCTCACCGTCACGGTGCCGCAACGAAAATCAAGCCATGGATAAGATTAAAATATTCATCGTGGATGACCACCCGATTGTCCGCCAGGGCTTGCGGCAGGTTATCGAATCCGAACCGCGCCTGAGCCTCGCGGGCGAGGCCGGCGACGGCGCGACCGCGCTGGCCCGAATCAAAAGCCTGCGACCCCATGTGGCGCTGGTGGACATTGATCTGCCGCGGCTCGACGGTCTGGAAGTGGCCCGCGCGTTGCAAAACTTTCAGCCTCCCGTGCCGACGATCATCCTCACGATGCACAAGGAAGAGCACATGATCAACGCGGCGCTGGACCGCGGCGTCAAAGGCTACATTATAAAAGACAATGCCCTGGAGGAACTACTTGACGCCATTTTAACCGTGGCGCGCGGGGATTTCTACGTGACGCCGTCCATCTCGGGCTGCCTTGTCAAACGCAGCCAGCGCGCCGCCGCGTTGCAAAACGAGCGACCCGGCCTCGCGGCCCTGACCCTGACGGAACGGCGCGTGTTGAAGCTTGTCGCCGAAAACAAAACCAGCCGCGAAATTGCCCAGGAACTTTTCATCAGCCCGCGCACGGTTGAAACCCATCGTTCGAATATTTGCGTCAAACTGGATTTGCGCGGCAGCCATAAACTGCTGCAATTCGCCCTCGCCCATCAGTCCGAGCTTTGACCGTCGCGATCGTAGCGCAGACTTCCAAGTCTGCTGTATCGCAGGTTTCCCAACCTGCGTGCCGCAAAATAACCCGCGGCGTGCCGATTCGGAAACTTGTTTCACTTCCCCGCGCCGGGCCTACGTACTTCCACGCAGTCAAAAATACGTGGCCCTACGGACTTCAAAATCCGTGGACCCATGGATTCCCAAGCCATCCGCCACGCCGTAAATTTGATCCATGAAAAAGATGTCCAAGAGCAAACGGCTCACGAAAATTTTAATCGCCGATGACTGCGCGCCCATGCGGCAAATGATCCGGTTGGTTCTCTCCGATCTGCCCCTGGAGTTTTTCGAGGCCGAGGACGGCGGCGCGGCGGTGGAAGCCTACACTCGCAACCAACCCGACTGGATGACCATCGATCTCGCGATGCGCCCCACGGATGGGCTGGCCGCCGTTTGGGAAATCCGCGCCCGTGATCCACAGGCGCGCGTTCTCATCGTGACCGATCACGATACCATGGCCTTTCGCGAAGCCGCCCAATTAGCCGGTGCCACCGGTTACGTGCTTAAGGACGATCTATGGAAACTCCGCGATTACATCGACCCCGCGCCGGGCTCGCCGGAGAGCGGTTCAGCGGATTCGGGCGGTGGCTCGTCATCCAAGGCCGCGCGCGGATCGTCGGCTAATCACGTATCCGCCGCCGAGCTTATGTTCGGCGTCTGGTCGCCGTTTTCGACCGCATCGTAGCCAGCGTTTAACAATTACTTTTACTGTTGGTCGTAAGTTTGGATTTGCCCGTCGTTATCCCAGGCATTTCCAATGTATGGACGGCTTGAATCCCCAAGCTTCCATTCGCCATCAACGTCCGCCATGGCTTGAATGAAATAGCCGGTAGTTGCCTCATCCATTTTTATCTTCAATTCAACCCGGTTGTCGGCCAGGACTTTCTTGGCCATGATTTGGATTCCTTTAAACTCCGCGAGGGCGTGGGCTTGCGCTTCAGCGAATTTATCAGCTCCCCCAAGCTCCTTCAATTCCGCAGCCCGAATATCAGGACTAATTACTTCGGTCACTTGATCAAACGTTCCGTGGAGCATTGCCCAAGTGATGCTCTCCATCGCCGCCTCCGGTGTCGCAAAACCAGCGTGGGCAAGCTGGTCCGCGGGGATATATGATCCCGGCGGATGGGCCGCCGCGGTCGGGGCTACCGGACCGGTTTTGGCTTGTGGCCGGGCCTGTGCTTGCGCCAATTCAAGCTGCTGGCGTAGTTGCCCGACTTCGCCCCGGAGGCGGCGCAGCTCGGCTTGGTCTTTTTTTTGCTGCTCGGACTCAGTTGGGAGCGTCATGTTAAACGATGAAGTTACGTTTCGCCCCATTACCTGTCGCAGGGAAACAGCCGCCGCTCGTGGGTCTCGTTGGAACATCAGCCGTTGCTCTCGTAAGCGGTCGATTCGGCCCTGTTGCACCAGGAAGGTGCCGGTTCCGGCGATAATAGCGGCGGCGGCCATGGCTCCGAACATTTTCATAGTAATCCAGTTTATAGTGAGGTGGGTGGTGAGGGCGGTCGCAACGGTGGTTCCGGCAAGGGCGGAGACGGTGAGGGCCAGACCGGCGGGAGCGGCTTGCACGGCGTTGGCGGAGACGGCCACGACCAATCCACCCGCGCCAACGGTGACGCCGCGCTTAGCGAGAAATTCCCGCAATCGGTCCATCGCGCGGGCCACGCGTTTCTGCGCGGCCTCGTCGCTGATTTTTAGCACTTCGCCCATTTCGCGCGCGGATTTTCGCTCGAAGAAGCGCAGCAACAACGCGTCGCGATCCGGCTCATTTAATTCGCCCAGCGCCGCGTCGAGATGCGGCGCGATTTGGTCCCAAACGGAATCCGATTCGCTGGCGGGCTGGTTATTCATGGCGAAGGCCTCCTGTTCGCGGGCGCGGCGGCGCGTGTCCGTGCGAATGGTTTGGGCGGCAATGTTCCGCGTGGTGCGATGCAACCAGCCGGACAAGACGGGATGGGACCCCAATTGCCCGGCGTTTTGCGCCAGCGCCGTAAAGACGCCCTGCGTGACGTCCTCAGCCCCATGCGCGTCGCGGACCAGGCGTAGCGCGGCGGAATAAACGAAGTCAACATGCCGCCGCGTGAGTTCCGCAAACGCCGATTCCGAGCGCTCCCCGGCGTAATCGCGTAAAAGTTGTTGGTCGGTAGTCCTGTCCACTCATAAATAAAGTAGCCGCCACCCCGATAAATCGGACAGGGAAAATGGAGACGCGGTCGTAATACCTCCGCCAGGTTTTGGACTGCGGAAGTCCGCTTCCGCTTTCTGGGACGCGAGTTGACTATGGTAGTGCCTGAACCTCACGGAAGCGTAAAATTGCTCCGCACACCCTGGCCTTGGCTCGCCAAATGATAACTCCACGGCAGACATTTAGTTTGGCGTCTAAAGCTCGTTTTCAGCATCCCGGGCGCGGGACGCGTGCTCGCGCCGTGGAAAGCGGAAGCGGACTTCCGCACTCCAAAACGCTGGCGCGGTCGTCTAAAGTCGGTTCAAGAATTTCCGCCCCTGCGTTTCCCCAGCTTCCGGCTTTTCTTTTTCCCGGCGCGGGCTAATCTGCAGCTATGCCTTCATTTGATATAGTTTCCGAAGTCAGCTCGATGGAACTGGAAAACGCGGTGAACCAGGCCAACAAGGAATTGGCGAACCGCTTTGATTTCAAGGGCAGCAAAGCCGAAATCGTGCTCGAGAAGCACGAAATCAAACTCAGCGCCGAGGACGGGTTTCGCGTGAAAACACTGGTCGAAATGGTGATGGGAAAACTCGCCAAACGCCAGATCAGCCTCAAGAGCGTGGATAAAGGCGAACCGGACATCTCGCCGCTCGGCCACGCCCGCCAGGTCATCAAGATCAAACAGGGAATCGAGACGGCGGCCGCGAAACAAGTCACCAGTTTCATCCGCGACACAAAGCTCAAGGTGACCACGCAGATTCAGGGCGACGCCGTCCGCGTTACCGGCAAAAACCGGGATGATTTGCAGGCGGTTATTGCCGCCGTGCGCGGGCATGATTTTCCCGTGCCGCTGCAATTCCAAAATTTCCGGGATTAGCCGTGGGCCGGTGAGGGACCATGTATAAACACGAGGGTCACGCCATACGTTGCGCCGCTGAACGCGGCGCTACTCGCCGCAGCGCGACGAGTTCCACCACTCGGAACGTGCCATTCCTTTTCAGTCCGCTCCGTGGACGACCATTATTTTCAATGACTCCGGCGTGGGACGGGCGGCGAGATTGACCGCGGCGGCGGTTTGCGCGAGGGGAAATTCATGGGTGACCAGTTTGCGCACGTCCAGCCGCCGTGAGAAAACCCAGCGCGCCACTTCCTTTTGCAGTGTGAAGTCGGAGGAATAACTTCCCAGCACGTCTTTTTCATCCACGCAAACGGCGGACAAATCCATGGGCGTGGGCACTCCCCGCCGCGTGTGGGCGAAGAGCATGATCCGGCCGCCGCCGCGCACCAGATCGCGCGCGTGAAACACCGCCTCGTCCGACGGAACCGCGACGACCGCCGCATCCAATCCCGAGCGCTTGGTTAGTCGCCGCGCCTCGTCCATAAAGTTCGCCGCGTCAGCTTTCAACGCCCACCGCGCACCCCATTGCCGGGCCAGCTTCAGGCGGGTTTCCAAAAGGTCAGTGGCCAGAACGGTCATTCCCCCCGCCGCCAGCAACCGCGTGAACATCAAACCAATTGGTCCCTGACCCGCGACCAACACAGTGTCACCGCGATGCAGTCCGAGTTTCTTAACCGCCTTGAGAACCGTGTTGACCGGCTCCTGCATCGCACCCTCGAGGAACGAATTTCGCGCCGGAATTTTAACCACCCCCGGCAGAACAAACGACATCACCCGCGCGTATTCCGCGTAACCGCCACCGGAGGGTTCGAAGCCCGCGGTAATGCCGGTGCGTTTGTACTGCGCGCATTGCGCGAACGCGCCGTGCCGGCAGAGATGACAACCCAGGCATGGCACATGATGATGCAGCGCCACTCGCTCGCCGACCGCGAATCCCCGGACGCGCGCGCCCACGCGCACGATGGTCCCCGCGGTTTCGTGACCGAAAATGCGCGGCGGCGGCACGGTGCCGTAATGAATCTTCTTAATGTCCGTGGGGCACACGCCGCACGCGGCGACCTTCACGAGCAGTTCCGTCGCGCTGATGCGGGGCACAGGCACGGTCTCGACCCGGAGGTCATCCACGCCCCGGTAAACCACCGCTGTCATCGTCGCGGGAATTTTGGAGACGGGTTCCATGCGGGCTGTGGCGGCTTAGAGTTGCTTCATCGCGTTATCCAGCGCGGTGTAAAGTTGGGCCATGGTGGCCTCGGTTTCGTCGCCCATGTTCGAGAGGCGGAAGGTCTTGCCCTTGATTTTTCCGTAGCCGCCGTCGATGAGAAAGCCCTGATCCTTGACCAGTTTTTGCAATTTCGCCACATCGACGACGCGCCCGCCGGGCTTCGCGCCGTTGTTGACGCAGGTCAGCGTCACTGATTCAAATCCCGCCTCGGGGAAAAGTGTGAAACCATGGCCGGCCGCCCAATCGCGGGTCATTTGCGCCAGCTTTGCGTGCCGCGCGAAACGCGCGTCCAAGCCCTCGGCGAAGAAATCGTCCAACTTCGAGGCCAGCGCGTACACATGACCGATGCTGGGCGTGCTGGGCGTCATGGCTTCCTTCGCGTTTTTCTCGAACTCCACGAAGTCAAAATAATAGCCGCGGTCCGGGCTTTCGGATGCCTTGGCCCGCGCGGCGGGCGAGCAGGCGAAAACCACCAGTCCCGGCGGCATGGCGAACGCCTTTTGCGTTCCCGCCAGCAACACATCGATGCCCAGCGCGTCGAAATCAATGTCAATCGCCGAGAGCGAGCTGACGGCATCGACGATGAACATGACGTCGGGATATTTTTTCTTGAGCGCCGCGATCTCCGCGAGCGGGCTCATGACACCGGTCGACGTTTCGTTGTGGATCAACGTGAGCGCGTCGAATTCACCGGTCGCCAGTTTGGCGTCGATCAATTCCGCGCGGACGGGCGAGCCCCAATCCACTTGCAGCCCCTCGGCGGCTTTGCCACAGCGCTTGGAAACCTCCAGCCATTTGTCCGAGAACGCGCCGCACATGCAATTGAGAACCTTTTTCGCAACGAGATTGCGAATGGAACCCTCCATGACGCCCCACGCGGAGGAGGTGCCCAAATACACTAGCTGCCGCGTGTGAAATAGCGATTGCAACTGGGGTTGAATCTTGGTGTAAAGGTCTTTGAAGCCCTGGCCGCGATGGCCAATCATGGGCGAGCAAAACGCGCGAAACGTTTTCTCGCTGACTTCAACCGGTCCCGGTATGTGGAGTTTAACGTGTGCCATAAAAGCGAATGTGAAACTTTTCACAAGCGCTCCCGAATGACAAGCGCTTTCCGAAATCAAAACTCCCAATGCAGCCGGGCGGAAAACACTGAAACCGGACCGCGATCACGATTAAAGGCCGGATTACTGACGAACTGATAGTCCACCGCGCCATGCACGCCTTTGAATATTTCAAAATCGTAGTAGGTCTCCGCGATTTCCTCCCAGCCGTAGTTTAATTGTCCGTCACCCGCCAGAATGCCCGTCCCGCCGTCCTCCAGAAACTCCTGATGGATACGGGAGATGCCGTTGGCAATTCCCGCGACGCCGATTGTATCCTGGGGCCGATGCCAGAATTGACCGTTAAGGCTCAGACCCGTTGACAGCGCGCGATCCACATCGGAAAAAGCCCACGCCTCGGTTTGGCCATCGCTCCAGCCGGCGCGCGCGAAAGCACCGAGTCCCTTTGTCAATTCCTGCTCCAGATTGAGTCCGAAACCATATTTTTTCCGGTAATCCCGCGTGGATGACAGGTCGCCGTGGAGGTCGGGATTATCCACCACCTCCTCGTAACTCCCCATGTGCGCCTCATTTAGAAACGCAAGCACCCGGATCACGCCGGGATGGCCCGCCATGGAAAAACGGCGCTCGAATTCCGCCACCATGCCCCAGGCGCGCAAGTACTCGGGGTCCTCCGCGAGACCGTTGGAAACGCGCGGCACTTGGAAAAAGCCATAGCGCGCGGTCCATTGCGGCTCGTTCAGTTCGACGGTGAATCCGGTCGTAAAGCCGATGCTGTCGGCCGGGTAATCCCACGCCTCGTTCGCCACGAGGCCCCAGTTCATAAATTGCGTGCGTGGATCGTTGGCATAAGTGTTGCCGTCGAAAACGTCCTTGACGCTCAGTTTGCCGGCCGTGAGCGTGATTCGCGAAACATCCACCTTGCCCGCCAGGTGCAGCGCGTCATCCGCCACGTCCTCCTGTTCCCCGCCCAGGCCAATCGTTTGGCGAATGAAAGCCCGGGTAAAGTCCACATTGGGAACCTTCGTCCCAAAACGAAACGCCTCCCCGTTCGGAAACCCCTCAATTCCCAGCGTGCGCGTAAAACCAAACCCCTGCCACATTAACCCATCCACATGAAATTCCGCGCCGGGCCACAAACGCGCCCCCGCGAGCAAATCCAGCGAGACAGTGTTTTGGAGTTCACTCCGGTCGCTCAGGCTATTCGGACCCGAGTACTTCGCCGGAAATGACGGATGCCAGTCCACGATGTCCGTGTTCTGAACGTGCCAGTTCCAAGATTGCCGCGCATCATCGCCGGGCTTTTGCAGCGCGGAGGAGGGCGGCGCATTCGTGTCGGCAGCCGGTCGGCCCGTGGCGGGATCATCCGGATTTCCGGCCACGACCGTCACCGCGCAAGCGGCCAGCGAGAGCGAGGCCATTGATCCAAGTTTGCTTCTGGCATTCATGATTTTTATATGGTCCGCACCCCGGCACCGGGCTGGCCGTCCAGCATCCCAAAAACGGGAAACTTGTCGCGTTAAATAAATGTGAAAAACTTCCGATTCCGATCCGCCGGTCACGATCCCGTTCGGCGTGAAATTAAATCATCCCACAATATTGCGCAAACAAATATTGATAATATTATCAAATAAATATAGGCTTGACTATATAATGATTTCCGTTGGGAAACGACTTGCCGGGCGGGGCCGGTTCGTTCCACGCTGGAGGGTATGAATTCATTGGCGCAAATCCGGGCCGTGACGTTTGACGCGGGCGGGACATTGATGATGCCATCACCATCCGTGGGGCACATCTACGCGGAAGTTGCCGCGCGGCACGGACTTGGCGGTATGTCGCCCGAGGCGCTAAACCGGCGGTTCACCCTGGCGTGGCGGAGGCTGGATAACTTCCATCACGGTTACGACGAGTGGGCGGCGCTGGTGGACCAGGTTTTCGACGGTCTAACCGCGATCCCGCCCAGCGAAACGTTTTTTCCCGAGTTATACCAGCGATTCGCCGAGCCCGGGTCCTGGCATGTGTTCGAGGATGTGGTTCCGGCATTGGAGGCGCTGGCGGGCCGGGGCATCAACCTGGGAATCATTTCAAACTGGGACGAGCGGTTGACGCCGCTGCTGGAGCGCCTCGATCTGCGCAAATATTTTCAAACCCTGGTGATCTCGCGGGAAGTCGGCTTTACCAAACCCTCGCCGGTCATTTTCGAGCTGGCGGCGCGGAACCTGGGGCTCGCGCCGCACGCCATTTTACACGTGGGTGACAGCCCGGAAACCGACGTGGCCGGCGCGCGCGCCGCCGGTTTCGCCGCGCTCCTGCTCAACCGCGGCGCCGCGGACGATCTGGACGGCACGATCAATTCCCTGCGCGGTTTGGAAGTAATGCTCGGGTAAACACCGCATCCGGCGGTGATGAATTTTCCACGTTCCGAATATCTCCGGCGCGGAATCCGTCATTCCTCCAGATGTATTTAAAATCCAAAGCCGGTAACCGCGGGTTCACGCTGATTGAATTGTTGGTCGTCATTGCCATCATCGCCATTTTAGCGGCGTTACTGCTGCCCGCCCTGAGCGGCGCAAAGGTGAAAGCGGTCACCACGCGCTGCGCGAACAACGTCCGGCAACTCGGCATGGCCATGCAATTGTATGGCGACGACAATCTCCAGCTTCTGCCCGCCGCCGGCGACTCCGTGGCGTGGAACAGCCCGGGGCCGGTCGCCTGGACGCAGGCACTCGTGGGCTATTATCAAAACACCAACATTCTCACCTGCCCGCCGCTGGCCAAATTATATCAGACCCAATACAACTATTTCATGGGCGCCCGCGCGGTGTACGTGGACACCGCCGCCCTCGGCTCCGTTAACCTCCGTCTGATCCAACAGTCGTCCGAATACGTCCTCTCCGGCGATACCAATTACCGTTTCATGCCCGGCGATGCCGATCCGGACAATTATTCCCAGGACACGCTCTTCACCAATGCCGTGCAAGTCCACAACCAGCGCCTGAACGTCCTGTTCGCCGACTTGCATGTGCGGGCGTACCAAAAATTTAACCCGGGCGAAATGACCTATTCCTTTGATCTTCCGGGCGTTCCGTTTTAAATGACCGGATGAAGTTCGCCATTTGTAATGAGATTTTTCAGAATTGGAAATTCGCGGACACGGTGGTGGCGGCGGCCCGCGCGGGTTATGACGCCATCGAGCTGGCCCCATTCACTTTCGCGCACTATGTCACGGATATTTCCGCCGCGGAACGCCGGACCATCCGCGATACCGCGGCGACGCATGGACTCGCGATCTGCGGCATTCACTGGGTGCTTGCGCGGACCGACGGTCTCTATCTGAACCACAGTGCCCCGGAGATTCGTGCGCGCACGGCGGAGTATCTTTGCGCGCTGGTGGATTTCTGCGCCGATACCGGCGGGCGGATCATCGTGGTCGGCTCGCCCAAGCAACGAAATCTGCTTCCGGGAATCAGCGCCGCCCAAGCGTGGGATTGGGCGGCGGAAACATTTCAGAATTCCGTGAACCGGGCCGCGGCACGCGGGGTGACGATTTGCCTCGAACCGCTCGCACCGGCGGAAACCGATTTCATCAATACCGCCGCGGACGCGATTCGCTTCGCGCGGCAGATCGGCAGCCCCCATTTCAAAATCATTCTGGATGTGAAAGCCATGTGCTCCGAGGCGAAACCGATTCCGCAAATCATCCGCGAATCCGCGCCGGAATTCGCCCATTTCCACGCCAATGACCGGAACTTGAAGGGACCGGGATTCGGCGAGGTTGATTTCCATCCCATCGCCGCCGCGTTGGATGAGGTTGGCTACGACGGATATGTATCAGTCGAGGTGTTCGACTTCAGCGATGGCCCGGAGGCAATCGCCAATCGGAGCATTGGTTATCTAAAACAGGTTTGGAACGCTCCGCGACACTTGCCTCGCGGAGCGAGGAGATGATGGTAGCCGTGGGTTTCAACCCACGGAAAAGCATAATCAAGGCATCTTCGTCGCGACGCGACGGCTGACCGGGCGCTGGAGGAAACAAACCCTTTGGGATTGAAAATGCGTGTAAAGTGCGGTCTCCTCGCGTCTTCGAAAGCGCGAGAAGCCCACGCACTTTAAGATGCCAAGGCGGTCGCCGGAATCCTCATTCAAAATTGACGCGAACAGCCTCTCGATTACGCCGCGGCCGGCACCGTCGAGGCGGCGACAACGGCTCCTACAACAGATCCATCGACCACAACCGGCGGTGTTGACGGGACCACGGGTTTGCGCGGCGCGATCCGCTTGCTTTTCGCGGCGGGTTTGCGGGCGGGAGATTCGGCGGGCGCCTTGGCCGGCGCGGCTTTTACGAGGGGTATTTTTATTTTCTTGAGCGCTTTCTTTTCCGCTTTTTTGAGCCGTTGGGTGGCCTTTTTTAGCGTGTCCTGGGCTTCGGCGGCCCCGGCCTCCGCCTGTTTGAAAAGTTTCTTGGTATGGCGGACCCACTTGCGGGCCTGCTTGGCTTTCAGCTTGGCTTGGCGGTTCGATTCATCCGCGGCCTCGGCGTGTTTGCAGGCGTCTTGGGCGCGCGTGGCGGCCTTCTGGAACTCTTCACGGGCGACTTCAAGCGCGGTCGCGATTTCGGAGGACTTCATAAGTTACTTCTGGTTGGATCATTTACCGTGGGGTTGAACCACGCTCTTATGGTAAAACCCGCCCGCCCCGCCATCAAGCACGAACCAAGCTCGCCCGCGAGTGCGATCCGGAATCGCCATTCATGCGGGAAAAGCCTCATTCGCCGCCTTCCAAGCCATTCAAACGATACCCCTGCAAGATGTGATTCACCCGGACGACCAAATCCCGCGGACTAAACGGCTTGGTGACGTAATCCTCCGCGCCGGTTTCGAGGCCAATCTTCCGCGTCACCGCGCTTTGCCAGGCGGTCAGCATGATCACCGGGATTGCCGCCGTGGACGGCAGCCGGTGGAGAATCTCACATACGGCCAGCCCGTCCAGCTCCGGCATCATCAGATCGAGGACGATCAAATCCGGCAGCAACGCCCGCGCCTGGTCCAGGGCTTCCAGTCCATTGCTCGCCGTGGACACGTCGTAGCCCTCGGCCTTGAGGTTAAAGGCCACCAACTCGACGATATCCGGCTCGTCGTCCACGACTAAAATCTTCCGCCGCATCATTTTGATTATAATGACTTTGGGCGGACGGCAACGACGGCACCGTTACAGTTTGGTTACAATTGCGAGCCGAAGGATGGAACAGGTCGAACCCGTCAATCGGTGGCACCCGGCGTTCCGAGCATTGCCGCCGTGTAAACCGGCGTTGAGGCCGTAACGCGGCCGCCCTGCCTGGTTAGTAGCTCATCCAGCTTGTCGAGCGATTCGCTGGCGGCCATTTCGTAATTGCCCATCGTTGGCGAAATTTCGGCACCCAGTCGCGGGGACTCCACTTTGATCACCGCCATCGGCAAACCCGGCGATACCGCCGGATAGCGTTGCGCCACGGTTATCCCCAAAGCCGTCAATGCCACCGCCGCGCCGACGGGAATCGCGATCCTCCATCCCGGGAACATCCGAACCAAATAGGCCGAGAATGCATTACCGGCCAATGGCGATTCCGCCGCGCGCAGTTTTCCGGCGAGCTTTTGGCGGAAGGCGCCGCCCGCCTCAACCTGCGGATTCTCCTCCGCGGCCGCCAGCTTTTCCGTCACGCGGGACATTTCATTCCAATAGCCGCGGCAATGCGCGCAGGTTTCAAAATGCGCGCGCAACTCCCGCGCCTGCCGGGCATCCAATGCGCCCACCGCCAGCCAGGCGATGGCTTTACGATTTTTGCCGCAAGGTGTCATGATCGGCCGCCTTTCGAAGTTTCCAAACCCGCGCCCAAGGCGTTCATCGCCCGGAGCTTTTCCAGCGCGTGATACAACCGCGATTTGACTGTGCCGGTCGAACAACCCAGTGCGGCGGCGATCCCCTCCAACGAATCATCCACGTAAAACCGGAGATAAATCACGCGCTGGTGTTTCTCGGGCAGCGCCTCGATGCACTTTCGCACCACGGCCGCATCCTCGCGGAAACCAGCCGCCTCATCGGGCGGCGACTCATGATCCGTCACCTGCTCCATGCGCGCCGGCATCGCGTCCCGTTCCCGCGCCGGAAAGGCGGAGAACGGAACCGGCCGGCGCTCGCGCAGGGTGTTGCGGTACCGGTTGAGAAGAATCGCGCAAAGCCAGGTGAAAAAACGGCAGCGTCCATTGTAGCGGCGCAAGCATTTCCAAGCTTCCACGAGCGTATCCTGGGCGAGATCCTCCGCCAGGGCTTCATTACCGCAAAGCGCCATCGCCTGCCGCAGCAGGCGCGTCTCGTAAATCCGGCAAACCCCGCCGAACGCGTCCGCGTCCCCCGCTTGCGCCAACTCGAGCAGATTCCGCGAGTCGGAAGCGTCAATTTCCACAAATGCTGGCATCAGGCCGGTCACGTTTTAATGATAGCGCAAAAGCCCGGATGGTTCCACGGGAAACCATCCGGGCCGCGGCTTGCGCGATTGGCTTATTGCGGCGGCGTGGACGCCTGGCCCGCTTTAGGTCCGTCGGTGTTGAACGCCGCGCCGTCTTTTTCCACAAATATTTGGACCAGCGGATACCCCGCGCCATCGTAGCTAGATTTAAGCTTAAACCCGCGATCCACGCCGGCGTATTTGAAGCGCTCGAATTCAAACGATCCGCCCATGACCGGGTCCGTCACGCTCTTGAGTCCCTCCTCGCCGCGCAGCCGGTACTCCACCGCCGCATGCACCATGGCCAGTTGAATGAGAATCCGGAACTCCTTCATGCGGCATTTCTCCAGTGAGGGGAACAACAAATTGACAAACGGGTTCGGCGAGTTCTTCACCTCCGTTTGGAATTGCTTCATTTGCGGCTCAAATTGCCCCGCCGGCAGCACGATGATCGTCATTATCCTGGTGTACCATGGATCCATCTCGGCCAGCAACCTAAGCCAGCCTTCGCTTGTCCCACCCGTGGCCGCGGCAACCCGCATTATATTGGTCGACGCTTCGGCATCGCCGGCCATGAAAAGAATGGATTGAACGTTGGTAATCACCGCGCCGTCATTACCGGGATACTGTTTCCGCAAATCCTGAATCCGGTTCACCAGCCAATCGTGGAAATAAAGTTTCTCGAAGGCTATGGGCGCGGCCACGGATGTCCGCGCCGGCGCGGCATCAAATCCATCCATCAATTGTTTCAGGGTTTCCGGCGAGAATCTCCCAAAATTCTCCGCGATGGTCGAGCAATCGATCGCCTCGATCGCGATCTGCACCAACGTGGCAATCAGTGTGCCGTCGCGCGCGGTATTGTGGCCGAGCACGAATGACGCCACCAGATCGTCGCGCGCGTCATCCGGTTTGCCGTTTTGGAGATCCCACATCACGCGAAATCTTCCCGCGACGGCGAGCCCCTTGCATTTGGCCAGATGCGGCAGCAATGTTTCCGGACCGGGACTCATGTCGATTCCCCAGTCGCATGGCACGGTGGCATGCGCCGCGTGACGGACCAGCGCAAACTGGTTGTCGTAGCCCGCGACTGCGGTGCCAAATTCTTCCGGCAGCACCTTCCCGCGCCATTGGTTCGTGGTCAGGTAATCGAACTGGGACGAATTTCGATTCAGGTCGAATGCCTGGCTGTTCAGGATGAAGGCCTGATAGTACAATAGGGCCGGATTAATGTCGGTGCGGTACGACTCCGCGCGCGCGTCGCATAAGGCGACCGCAAAGACCAGCAGATAGACGGGGACTAATTTGAATTTTTTCATGATTGTTAACTTGAGTTCGCCCGTTAATAACGCCCGCGCCCGAAAAGGTTCATTTTAATTCCTGGAAAAGTTGGAAGGCAATTTCCCGGTCCCGGGGAGCGCGACCGTCCCGGTCGCCTTTTTCGGCGTCCCGCCGAAAACAAACGGCGCTTGGGAAAACAAACGAGCCCAGGCATCTTCCACCGCTTATGAAACTGAAGCGTCGGAAGATGGCTGAACCCGGGCATTTTCCCACGTTCATGCGCTGCTCAAGGGGGGAGGGTCGCGCTTCCCGGTACCGGGAAAATAAAAACCCCGGAAGCTTTGGCAGCTTCCGGGGTTGGTAAAAATACTTGGGATTAACGGGACTGGCGGCGGCGGAAGAAACAGGCCACTCCGCCTCCCAACGCGATCAATCCCAGCGTCGTGGGTTCCGGCGTCGGCACCGTATAATCATAGGTCACGGAGACATTGCCGTCGGCCGTCGTGCTCTGGTTGGCGCTCGTGTTGGCGCCCGAGGTGGCCGTGACGGTCGTCGTCTCCGTGCTGCCGTTCAGGGAAATTGTTCCCGTTCCGGTGAATTCCGAAAGAACTGTGGGACTGGTATAGGGCGAGCTGCCGACCGAGGTGCCGTGACCGGACAAAATTCCTGACGTAACCGAGTCACCGGAAGCCAGATTGTCAAAGTTAAAATTGGGGCTGTTGTAGGTAAGGGCCGGGTTGCCCGCGCCGTTCAGGTTCAGTCCCGAATCATCCACAAAAAACTCAATCTCCGTGAACGCGTGGCCGCTGTCGGGGGACGGGCCGTTGTTCTGCACGGTGAGTTGGGTGTTCATCGTCGAGTCCACCGTGATAATGACCTCATTCAATGTCCCCTGCGACGGATCAAACTGCGGCAGCGAAAATGTGGTCGTCCAATCCGTATTGGCCGTGGGCTGCGGCGTCGTGGTGGAAAATGTTTCAGATGTGGTCGTCTGGGCTTGGACCGGGGCCGTTAAAAAAAGGCCGGACACAAGCAACGCACCAGCACCGACGTACGAAATGATGGGCTTCATATCTAATTTTTCTTGATTGTTACCAGATTCGGGGTTGCCGTCAATAACTTATTTCAATTTTTTGCGGGATTTTTTACCCGCCTCTTGAATTGCGACTCATTGCGTATCAAAGGGTTAGACCCCCCATTTGCTCCGTATATTTTACCGGATTTGCGGGACTAATACGGAGCGATAATTTCGCTGAGTTGGGCTTCCAATGCCCGATCCGCCGCGCCGTCGTCCGCCATGCCCCAAACCGCCATTTCCAGCAGCCGTTGTCCCAACCGGCGTCGCCCGGCCCGAACCGCTTGGAGACGCGTCCGGCGATCATCGAGCGTGTCCCCGGAGACTAATTCCTGATTTCGCTCCAGCAATAGGCACCGGTACACGTACAACGGCCGGCCGCGGTCCTCGAACTCGTATTTAACGAACGTCAGGGGTGTCCGCGCTCCATTGAACTCCACGATTCCGAACTCGCGGCGCAACGTCATCCCGGTTGCCGGCAGGCAGATCTCGGGGCGGTGGGTATCGGCGTGAAGCATTTGGACGCGTCCGCGCGCGCTGGTCGTCGGGAGCCAGCGGAAGTAGAAACCCTGCCATTGGATCGGGCCGTCGCCAGCCCAACGGGCCGATCCTCCCTCGTCATATTGAAGCACGCTTCGCGTCCATTGGTCGATGGGAGCCTCGTGGTAATCCCGCCGGCCCGCCGGCCACTTTACAGCCCAAGCGCGCGAGTGTTGTGTTTCAGACTCATGCGCATGGTACCACCCCTCCGTCATAACCGCTGAACCCATCAGCCAGACCAGCAAGGCCGCCAGACACCAAGCCGGCGGAAGCCGGCCGAAAGTCGGAAAACCCAACGGTTCCTTCTCTTCCCGAACCTTTCCATTAACCACCGCGACGCGAGAAGAAAAGGGACTCACAAAAGAAGCGGAGGCCGTTATGTTCGGGTATGGAGTTCCGGCTTCAGCCGGTTGGGCGAAAGAATTCTCCGGCAGGGTGGGCGTTTTCCGAGTTGCGGGATCAGCCGTCGCCCCGCCGCCTGAAGGCGGAACCCCGTGCCTGGATGAGCCATCGGTCAACGTTGAATTTTTTCCCGACAACCACACCGCCGCCAGCCACTGGCCGCTGAAACAGAGCAACAGCAGGGTTACCCCTGTGAGATCATGCCAGTGTTCGGTTGCGCCCGGCCCGGCGCGCGCGCAAATGGCCGCCAGGACAACCGTGCGGGTAAGATTGCATAAAATGGCGAAAATCATTCCCGCCAGGATCAAACCACTCCGCGCCGCCCGGCCCAACCGGTACGCCTCGCCGAGAAACAGCGATAGCATCAGGGCGGTTTGCAACGACCGGATCCCGCTGCACCCCTCGTCGATGCCCACCAATCCGTTACCGGTTTCAAGGTCGTTCCCGTGCGGCAGCGCCGGGACGCCCGCCGCGTTTAATACGGCCGCCGTGGCCCGCACATTCATTCGCGTCAATCCCTGGACCATGGCGATCTCGAGCGAGGACGGCCAGGGCATGGCCACGAAAACGAAAAGAACCGGAACGCCGGCCACACAAACGGCAGGCACAGCCTTCAACGTGAGGGTCAACGGCGTGGATGCGTATTGGAATCTCGTCAGCACTAATGATTCAATAAAGCTGATTTCCAGCGACCCGAACGCGACCGGGGTTCCGGCGACCAGTTCGCTCGCGGGAGGAACCAAGGGCTTTCCCGTGATTTGCAATACCGCGAGCAACCAGACATTCACGGCCTCGGATTTGACCCACCCCGGCATTACGACAAACCAAGGCACCGCGACCGCAATTACCGCCGGCGCGCCGGCTAAGTTACAGGTGCTGCTGCCGGGCGAAACCGCCGCGCCGGGTACCGCGACCGGCAAAACCGGAACGCCCGCCGCGCAGGCCGGGGGCGTCGCGTTTAACGTCACAGTCCGCGCGGTGGACGCAAACTGGAATCTGGTCGGCACCAACGATTCGGTGAAGCTAACCTGCACCGATCCGAACGCCACCGGAGTGCCGGCAACCAGTTCGCTGGTGGCCGGCGTCAAAACGTTTAATGTGCTCTGCAAGACCATGGGCAATCAAACCGTGACGGCCTCGGATTTGACTCACACTTCGGTTACCGCCAGCACCAGCGCGGCGGTGACCATCGGCTCCGGCGCTTTTACCAAGCTGCAATTGTTAATGCCCGGCGAAACCGCCGCCGCGGGCACGTCCACGGGCAAGACCGGGACCCCGGTGGCGCAAACCGCCGGCACGGCCTTCAACGTGACCGTCAACGCTGTGGACGCGAACTGGAATATCGTTAACACGAATAATCTCATCCGCATCTTGTCGAGTGACACGAACGCCACGCTCCCCGCCAACGCGATACTGTCCGCCGGCACCCAAACCTTTGCCGTCACTTTCAAAACCGCCGGCAACAAAACGGTCACGGCGACCAATCTGACCAACCCCGCCATTACCGCGAATACGAGTCCATCCACCACGGTGAACGCCGCCGCGTTCACGTCATTGCAATTAATCATGCCGGGCGAGACCGCGGCTGCGGGAAGCGCCACCGGCAAGACGGGAACACCCTCGTCCCACGCCGCCGGATCCCCATTCAATGTGACGGTCAACGCCGTCGATGCCTATTGGAACGTCGTCAACACCAACGACCTTGTGGCCATCACCGCCAGCGACCCGAACGCCACCGTGCCCGCCAACGCCGCGCTCGCCTCCGGAACCAAGGCATTTTCGGTCACACTCAAGACCCAGGGCGTCCGGAACGTTACCGCGAAAGATGCCACCCACGCCGGCATCAGCACCAGTATCGGCGCCAATACCGTCGTGACCGCCGCCGCGGCAAGCCGGCTGGTGATCGGAACCCAACCATCCGCCACCGTCACGGCGGGTGTGGTGTTCGCGCGGCAGCCGGTGGTGTGGATTGAGGATAGCTACGGTAATATTTGCAGCAACAACCTCGCAACCGTCACGGCAACGCGGCTGGCTGGCGCGGGAACGTTGCAAGGCACGACTTCGCTAGCTTCCGTGAACGGCGTGGCTTCGTTCGGCAACCTTACGCACCTCGTCGCGACGAACATCACGATCCAGTTTTCGAGTACCGGGCTGACCTCGGTGACGTCCGGCACCGTCGCCGTGGGTACCGCGCCGTTTTCGCAATTGCTGGTCGTGATGCCCGGTGAAGCCGCGGCACCGGGCAGCGCCACGGGCCGGACGGGCACGCCAACCACGCAAACCGCGGGTACGTCGTTCAATGTGACCGTCAATTCCGTGGA
>Ga0206847_10187_pt1 | contig 20786 bp, 17 predicted proteins | sample Alteio_BWOrgCont_17_FD_152880 | JGI IMG/M metagenome (GOLD analysis project Ga0206847, IMG submission 152880) | Enriched cells from forest soil in Barre Woods Harvard Forest LTER site, Petersham, Massachusetts, United States -... | ecosystem: Environmental > Terrestrial > Soil > Temperate forest >... | reverse complement strand
GTCACCGTAGAAAAGGCGCGCGATGCCGGAAAGCGTGTAGCCGTCGTCCGCAGTGCCAACTTCGTAAACCAGCGGCTTTGGGAGGTTTGCCATCGCGTGGCGCAATGCCTCGTCCATCCGGGTCGCGGCCTTATTTAATTCTTCCAACGCGGCGGCCTTTACGGCGTAACGGTCGCCGTCCGGCAAATCCACATACCCGTTCCCGATGCCGATCAAATAATCGTCGCCATTGGTGAGAGTGACGTTCCACCACTTATGGGTGACCTGGGGCAAAACGCAGATGAAGTCACTACTCTTGTACATCGCCGCGACTCCGACGCCGGAATTCGGCTTTATTTGTTCGATCTGCCGACCGCCGTCCAGGGCCGAGAGCAAGGCGTCGCCGGGCTCCCGGGCAATTGTGATTGATGCCGGGCTGCCCCGTCCGTTTTGATAGCGGGCAACCTTGTTCGTAATGGGAACGTAGGGCGGAAACGCGAAGACGGAGACGGTTCCAAGCAGCGAAGCGAAAAAGAGATTGGTGATTATGCGCATATTCATGTGGCCCAAGATTTGAGCCTATCGCGGCTGGTTTGGGGATGGAAACAGAAAACGCCATTCCGACCCAAAGTGAAAGCCACTACTTTACGAAAGCGCAGAGGGCGGGGGGAAATTGTCAGAAAGATGAGGTCAGAAAAATGATTCGGGAACTGGCAGCGGGACGCTGCCAGAACCCGCCGGCGAGGCCGCCCGCGCTACGACGGGAGGCGGGTATTTACTCCATTCCCGGGCTTTGCCATTACGCGTTGGGTTTCGAACGATTCCGCCCGCTTCTGAACGCGGGCGGGGCCAGTCGCAGCGCGACCAGCCCTACCTATTCGGAGTTTTCAAACACGTTTTTACGATCCGCCGGCGGGGATGATTTCCACAGCTTGAATCATCGCGTCGTGATCGGAGGTGGAGGTGAAGTGGATTTCGATGGTTCCGTTTTGGGCACGGATGTTGGGGAAGTCGCGGAAGTAAGCTTTGAAGGTTCCGACTTCTTTGCGAACGCTGAGATTCTCGATGACGGTGCGGCCGTTGATGGCGACGGTGGTGGGGCGGGGAACGGTTTCCCATTTTCCCTCGCGTTCCATCCATGGAGTTTCGGGAGTGTCCGCCCAGTGGAGGCGGACCAAATATTCTCCGGGCGCGACGGTGAGGTTCACGCAAAAATCCGGGGCGTGGACGCCGTAGCGATAAATCTCGGGATCGGCGGTATTGCCGATATACATGCTGCGGCGATTATGCCACCACGTCTTTTCGACAGTGTCCACGCCGAAGCCCAGGCGGGTGACGAACTCGGTGCCGGGCATCCAGGCGCGCGATTTGGAATCGAGATAATTGTCCCGGCCGGTGTAGCCGAAGATCATGCGTTGCGGCTCGCGCGGTCCACCGCCGGAGCCATAGCCGGCGTCGCCCTCCGCGGCGGAATACAGCGCGGATTCAATTCGCACACGCGCGCCGCCAGCAAGGGGATTTTTCTCCCCGCGCGCCACGATTTTCAATTCGTGCGGGCCGTTGGTCAGGCCTTTTTTGAGGAAGATCGGCTGACGCTGGCGGAGGGTGGGATTCCAGCATTCGACAACCGTGGGTTGGTGCTCGCCGTCCACGAAGGCATCGGCCCAGCCGCCATCGGGACCGACGACTCCCAGCAAACGCACCTGGTTGCCGGTGAAATGGAGCGTGGTGGTCGAGCCAGACTGGTCGGAGGTATGAACGTGACCACCCGTTGCAGATTCTTTTTCCGTGAGCCACGCGCCGGTGTAAACAAAGTCGCCCGGGTTCGCGGCTTGTTGCGGGTCGTCACCGGTGATTTGGATGTTCCGGTGGTTGTCGTGGCGGATCGTAACGATCCAATCGCCATTAAGCAGGGCGTGGAGGGTGTAACCGTTGACGTCCAATGAGGAAGACTCACGGAGGCGATGACCATCGGCTTTGATTTCCGCGGGATGAAAGGCCAGTCGCAAAACTTCCTCGGTTCCCGCCGGAGCATCGAAGGTCGCGTAGGAGAGGTTGCCCTTCTCATACTTCACCTCGCGCAAAACGGTGGTGGATCGGACCACATGATTTTCGCGGTTGGGGGCGAATGCCTTGGGCAGCCAGGCGATGGCCTCCATTACCTGGCACAGAGGCCACGGGTGCGCGAGGTTCGACCATTCGCCGGTGGCGACTTGATCGCCGAACAAGCCGTCCTTGACCACGCCGTTGGGCAGGCTGTCGTACGTTGCCATTAGCATCATGCGCCGGCCCGCCTCCAGCGCCCAATCGCTGTGCGCGAGGACGCCGAACCGAATTAGTGTGGGGCCGGCGGTGTATTGGTTGTACGAAAGCGAGGTGCCGCAGCAGACCGAGGATTCGGGAAACGCCCAGGCGCCGCTGTAAACATCGCCATGGGAATTCGGATCAGCGCCATTGCGGTTCCAAACGAGGGAGAGCATGTTCCGCAAATCAATCTTCCAATGGGGATAGGCCACGGGATATTTCATGAAATGATCGGCGCACATGGAAACCATGCCGCACATCATGGGGTTGTCCCAATCCCAGTAGGTGCGGCCCCAGGTATCATCCACCCACCAGGCGGGCAGCATTTTTTCATTGAGAAAACGGCGGCCGGCGTCGCGGGCTTTGACGATGGCGTTATTCCGGCCGGTGTAGCCAACGTGAATCAAGTCATCCAAGAAATCCACGATGATCGAGGTCGTGCCGGTCAGGACGTCGGACCAGCCGACTACCGAGGGATCGACGTAGCGGTTCCAGGGCGGTAAATCGGGTTGGTTGTATTGGGCCTTGGCGGCGAAGACGTCGCCCCAATGCTTGACCATTTCCAAGTAGCGCGGATTGCCGGTGATTTTGTAAGCGCGCAGGACTTCGGTGCCGGTGATCGCGCAGAGATCGAGTTGGTTGCGGCCGGTTGGGTCGCATTTGCCGTAGGCTTTGCCACGCGTTGGCGTGCTAATGGGAAAACGCGGCCAGTCGGCTTTTTCATCCGTGAGGCCGTAATCCAAGATGTAATCCACCGCACGCGGGATGTAGATGAAGGCGATTGGATCGCCGCTGTATTGGTAGTAGGCGGTTAGACCTTTGACGATGCTCCACGCGCGCTGGCATAAATCGCCGCACATCCAATCCGTGGTCGGCGGAATCATGATGTCGCCGTTGGTCGTGATGCTCCAATGCGAGTTGTAGATGAAGTCCGGCGCGGCCATCACCGCCTTGGGCTGGTCCACCCACGGATAACGTTTATAGACATTGACGGCGATGTTGAGACGCTCGTCGAGTTGACCATTCAAGCCATGATACCATGGGGCGATGACGCCGTACGCGTCCAAATTCGCGGGGTGGGCGTAATAGGAGACGAGATTCGTAGCCGCTTGGGCGCGGGCACAAAAGAGGCCTGTAGCGAGCAGCCCGGCCTTGAGGAGTAATTTGGGAGAAAACACGCCGGGTTGCTCAAGGTCCCACCAGCCGGAAATATTGCGACGAACCGCTGGCCGGCACAGTCACGGTCAGCGAATTGCCATTCGGAAAGGGCGGAGTGCCAACGGCGGTCCAGACACCGCCATTGAGGCTGGCGGCTGATTGGAGTATGAAGTTCGAGGCCGAGGACGGCCAACTGACGGCGACATTGCCCGCGCCCAAGCTGATGGAGAGCGACGGTTGCGGCAGAAAACCGCTGAAATCGCCGGACATGACGGTTTGAACCTGCGCCGGGGACAAGGCGATATTGAAAACCGCGACGTCGTCCAACATGCCGTTCCAGTTGCGATCACCGGTTTGCCCGAGTTCCGTGCCGATGTGGATCGCGCCCTGATAATTGGCATATCCGATCGCCGCGTTGACAGCCTGGGAATCCACACCGCCATTCGGTCCCTGGTTGCCATCGCGGTAAATCGTGAGATTGGTGGTGTCATAAACGACGGCCCAATGCTCCCATTGATCCAGCAGCGGCGTCACGGGGGAATCGGTGCCCCAACCAATTTGCCAGGCCGCGTCGGCCCGTGCCCAAGTGTAAAACTCGGCATCGCCATACGCGCCGGATTCCAGTTGCAGGGCCGTGCCGTCATCGATCACCAGAATGCGGCCGTAGTTGGCGTAGAAGGTCCCGCTGCCGTCGGAGTCCTCGTAGGTCCAGGCCGTGATACTCCAGGCGTTCGTGGCCGTTTGGCCGATTTGCAGGGAACCGTTTCCAGGAACCGCCACATAGGAATGGTAAATGCCGTCGTTAGTAAAATATAAAGCCGAGCCGAAACCGGGCTGGCTGGGAACCCAGGCGGGAAAGTTGCCGCTCTCGCCCATCAAGGTGCCGGTGTTGCCGAGGCCGGACGAATCGAAGGCGTTGGTTCCCGAGCCTTCATCGAACCGCCAGAGGCCGACCAAGTTTCCGCTGTATAGCGTCAGAGAGACCGGCTGGCTGGTCACGGAGTTGTAGGCGTTGCCGACTACCACGAAGTAGGTGCCGACTTGAGCCGGGCCAACGCTATTAAACGCAAGCGTGGAACCCGACGCGCCCGCGCCCAAACTGGTGTTATTGAAATACCACTGGTAGGTGAGCGGTTGCGCGCCGATCGCGCCCACACTGAACGTGACCGTGGTGCCGGCTTGGGTCTTCACACTTTGGGGCTGGCTAATGATCGTGGCGGGACCGCCAAGGAAGGCCGAGAAATCGCCGGACATGACGGTATTGATCTCATCTTGGGTAAGCGCGCCGTTGAACACCGCCACGTCGTCCAACATGCCGTTCCAATTGCGGTCCGGCGTTTCATCAAGCTCGGAGCCGATCACGATCGCGCCCTGGTAACCGGCAAAGCCCAGCGCGGCGGTGACCGCCTGCGAGGCTGCTCCGCCGTTTGGCCCTTCGTTGCCATTGAGATACACGGAAAGGTTGGTGCCGTCATAGACCACGGCCCAATGCTCCCACTGGTCGAGTAACGGCGTCACCGCGGAGCCGGCGCCCCAGCCGATCTGCCAGGCGGTGGTGTTTTCGGACCAAGTGTATAATTCCCCGTCGCCGGAAGCGCCGGACTCGAGTTGGAACGCGGCTCCGCCGTCGATGACCATGATACGACCGTAAGTGGCGGCGAAATCACCGGTGCCGTCGGAGTTCTCATACGCCCAGGCGGTGATGGTCCAAGCGTTGGTGGCCGTCTGACCAATCTGCAGCGAGGTGCTACCGGGAATACTGACGTAGGTGTAATTGAGATCGTCGTTCGTGAATAACAACGCGCCGCCGAAGCCGGCCTGACCGGTGGTCCAGGTCGGGAGATTTCCGCTGGAGCCTGCCAAGATCCCGTTATTACCCAGACCGGAGGAATCGGCGGCCGTGGTGCCACTGCCATCGTTGAAACGCCACAGGCCCACCACAGTGGACGCGGCCGAGACGGTTTGGCTTGGCGAGAGCGCCACGCCGAAGACGGCCAACGCAATGATAATTCTGACGAAAAAACGAGAGTAGAAATCCGCTTTCATAGCCGTTTGCAAGTGATTAGTAGTGATAATAACAGATGGGCCCGGTCTGTCACGGAGATTTTTGCGGTTATCCCAATTCAGTCACGCCTTTGCCGTGACGAGTGGCACCGCGTCCAGCAGCGGGTGGTGTCCTAATTTGCCGGGGACGGCGCGCAACCATTCGCGGGTAACGCGTCAGCAGCGTCTCCGATTGCGCCGCAACCCGGCGCGGACCGCGCGGCGCGCCAGTCCCTACCGATTGGACATCAGCCAGCGGCGCAATCGTTTGACGCCCGATACCCGTCATCAAGGGTTTTGGCAAAGACCGCGAACCGCCGGCAAAGCCTGCGCCATCCTGTCCGCCGAAACCGCCAGACCGTAATTGGCGCAGATCGCCGTCAGATCCCGCCCCAGAGCGACCGTCAGCAGCGCGGTGGTCAGTTCATCATTCGTAAAACCCTGTTTCTCCAATTGGGAAATGACCGCGTACTCGTGAGCCGACATGAAATGCACAAAGCTGGATCCTCCCTGCGCGTAACCATAGAGATAAAGACCGATATTCGGGTACTTGAGGAGCCGGGCCGGTTTGGGAGTCACACCATTCATCCGGTCCATGAAATTCCACTTAACCGGTTGCGCGCTAATCTGCACGCCGCCCACACTGCGGGAGGCTTCAATGATGGTTTCATGCAATCCGCCATGGTGGAAACCGAAGCTGTGCCCGAGTTCGTGTACGATCGTGTGCCCCCAGGTCGGGTTGTCCCGAAAAAGCAGAAGAGTGCCGCTCGACATCGCGGCTCCATTGTGGCCGGACGACGCGCCTTTACGCCCGGGATCGAATCGAATGGCGGTGTCCTCGATTATCCGTCGTTTGCCCGCGACGGTATTCATGTTTGCCGCCAGCATCTCCATTTGGCCGAGCAAATTGCGCGCCGGTCGTTCCAATACCCGCGGCACCTCCGCCTTGAAAGTCCGGGTTCTAACGAGGGTCTGGTCGCTTTTCGTCAGACGCGCGGGACGGAGCAAACCCGCGAGCGCCGGGAATTCCCAGACCGCGCCGACGTCCGATGGAGTTCCGGTCACGGTCGCGGCAAACCACATGTTTCCAGTTTCTTCCAAGTCCGACTCCGGGTCATCCTCACCGCCTTCCTCCAACGCCTCGACCTTCGTCAACACGGGACGAAACGGCCATTGTTGTCCGCCAAAGGTCACTGTGCCGGAAAGATTGACCGGCTCGTTGACCGAATTGAACAACTGATCCAGCAGGTGACCGTTGCCATCCACGAGGTAGAGTTGGGCGTTAAGTTTGGACTTTCCTTTCTTGCCTTTCGCCAGACGCTGGTCCAGTCCGGCGGTGACCGGCGCCTCCAGGTTCAGGAGGCCCGAGCCTCCTTCCGCGAGATTATACAATTGGCCGACGAACTTGCCGGACAACCCCGCCGCGAGTGGACGGCGGTACGCCAGCGTAAATAACCCGGGTGAGACCCGTACCTTCGCGTCGGCGCACAATCCGATCTCGCCTTCCAAACCATACGTATCCCGGCGAACCCAGGTCAGGGAGGCGGAACCTTTGCCGCCTTTGCATTCAAGAACGTAGGCTTTGCCGGGTGCGATGATTTTTCCGTCACTCACACTTTTATCCACTACCCCGCAATCGAGCGCGAAACCCGGATGGTCTTCCGTTGCGCCGCCGGTGGCCCAGATTTGGAGATGACCCGCCGGAATCTGTATTTGCAGCGGTCCCGCCGGGACGCTCATCGTTATGGGAATCCACGCGGGAAAGCCCTCCGGTTTGAGAAAAATCCGCTTGGGCGCCAAGACCTCGGAATCCGCCGCGGACAGAACCCATTTTTTCTCCGCTGTCGGCTTCAAATGAATCGCGCCTCCGGACGGCGGTTCCTTGAAGTCCGACCATCCGGCGACCACGGTTCCCGAATCCGCGTCCGCCCGGCCGGCGGCGAAAAAGCCCCACTTGCCCGGTGGTAGCGTCATCTTAACCGTGCCGTGTTCATCCGTCTTTCCCAGGAATGATTCATGCCACAGCACGTCATTGCGTCCACCGACCTCATGATCCCGCCGCGGCCACACCAGGTTCAATTCGCGGCAAAATCCGTAAACTGAGGCCTTGGGCACCGGCTTCCCGTCCGCCTGCGTAAACTCAACGGTCAAATCGCGATACGCGAATTCCGGCAGCGCGCCGGCCAATGCCGGGAGCACTGCGATTCCCAGGATGACCGCGCCAGCCAGCCAATAGCTCCAATCCCGGTTTCCCGGGTGTTGTTTGAGGTGGTTGCGCGGCACCGGGAAGGACAAGAATGTTCGAATTTCGACGAACCTCCGCGTAAACGACGATAAGAACTGACTCATGGCTTTGCCAACGTAGCCCGCCTTTCGCAAATTGCCACCGCGATTTTTCAGGTGTCATCCGACCGGCCTTCGCCGGGTCAATACCCCAGCAACGCCGCGAAAAACAGTCCGTAGAGCAATCCCGCCGACAATAGCACCGGCATCAATTTCGGCGCTCCCGGACGGGGATAATCCGGAGTCACTCCCGCCGCGAGCATCCGGTCGTAGAGATGCGGATGCATCTGCCGCTTGCCGCGCATGACGGCCGGCACTTGGTTGGTGCAATAAAGGCGTTCAAGCGCGCGGGCGTACACCCCCGATTCGGTTTGTTGCGTCCGGGCTCCGGCATCAGCCCGCTCCTCCATCCGCCGCGCCAGACGTCTCACGAGGATTACCGCCACGAAAATTATCGCGGCCAGAACGCCGAGCCCGGGGAGACCAAATGTCGCCAGCGTGGGAACCACGAAGATCAGGGGATAAAGCGTGAAGCTTCCGGCAACCCGGCCAATGACCACCGCCCGAGATTCCGTCAAATGCCCCAGCTCATGCGCGCAGATCGCGGCCACCTCCTCGTCAGGATGCAATTGCAGCAACCGCTCGCTGAAAATCAGTTCCCGGGTGGTGATCATGGCCGCCGCGTAAGACCAAACACTGGATAAGATCCAAGTCCGCGGCGGGGGAACGCCCATTCGCCGGCTGGTTTCCTCCACGATCTGTTGCAGTCGTCCGTTCGCCGGCCTCAAAAGGCGCATCCCGCGCCACAGGCGCATCAACAGGCCCCAATTCAACAGAAGGATATAGCAAAACACCCCGGCCGCGATCACCGCCGCCCGCCAGTCAAACACGGACGGCATCAGAAGGTTCGCGCCGAGAATCGGAAAAAGGATGCCGAGGCGCGCCAGCCCCCAGCCGATGGATTGATAATACCACGAACCAAATCGCAGCCCCGGCGAGACCTCGCGGAAGCCGGGATAATACCCCGCCTGCGCCCCCAGCCACGCCGCTATTGCGATGAAGGGCAGATAAATTCCGGCCGGCCGGAAAAGCGCCCACATCGCAAAATAACTGTCCACTGAAATAAGCCACAGATTAAAGTTTCCCGCCACCCGCGCCGGGTGAATCCGCCGCGCCCGCTCGGTCCAATGCCCGCCGGCGCTTTTGCGCCATGGAATTAACAGCAGCCAGTTCGAAGCGAACGCCAGGCAAAACGATGCCGCAAATGCGAGGATGGGGTTGCCGGCCATTAAAAGCGGGAGGTAACCAGTGTGGCTCATTTGGATTCAAACAATCGTCTCGCCGCTTTGGATTGAATGATCCCCGTTGCCCCGGACGCGGACTGAAGCGCCCTGGTAATCGCGGGTTCAACAACGCCGCTGGCTGCCTCCGTCACTTCGCGCACCTGGTCGGCGGTTAAGAGCCGGTCCATGATTCCCAGGTAATCCCCGCCCGGCGAATTTTCCCAAAAGTTCTGAACCTCAAGATACCCAAGCGACCCGGCGCTAACTTTGAGCTTAACACTCAATTGAGTTCCAATTTGTTCAAGTTGTCCGGGGAAGGCCTGCCAGTCAGCGCGTTTCCACGAGCCCCCAGTGTCGATGATCAACAACTGGTCCGAACCACTACTCTTCACACGAGAAAACCCCGGACCGGCGTTTGGCGCCAGCCGCAGGAACGCGGGCCAGAAACTTTGCAGCTTTTGCCGATGCTCCCAGCCATTTCCGGATTGGTTTCCCAGGAGCAGGCATCGCCGAACTGAACGGTCGCTGTCGGATTCGCCGATGACTTCCGTTTGCTGGGCCAGAAATCCGATGATGGCCGCCACAGTCAACGCCTCCTGCCGGGTAGCCAGGATGGTTAATTGGGCCGAGGGAACCACCGGACCGTCTCCGGTTGCCGAGGGCTGAAAAGTCAACTCGGGCCGTTGTACCGGAATGTACTTTGCGGCGATTGCCACAACCTGCGTTAAGACCTCGCGTGAAATTCTTTCATTTGCCTCATAAGGGAGGTTGTAGAGATCCGGGAATTTATTCGCGTAAGGCGAGCCACGGCCAAAGGCCAGCTCAAAGTGCAGACGCCAGTTGTGCTTCGCGGACGGACCTTCGACCGTTGGCAGGGTATTCGGTCCGATTCCCGCCACAATTTCCGTTATCAAGGCCGCGGAGTTGCGGGAGGCGATTTTAAGGAACTTGTTATAATCCAAATACGCGGAACCGTCCGCGCGGTCGGTTACCGAACGAATGATGAGAAATGGAACGCCGGCCTGGTAACAAGCCTGCGCCACCGCCGCGCCTTCCATCTCGAGCGCATCGGCCCCCAAGCGGGTCCGAAGCTCCAGGCTTTTGGCGGGGTCGCTAACAAACAAATCGCCGGTCACGACGGCGCCCTCCCAGATTTTTGGCTGCCGAACCCCGGGCGTCAGATCAATCTGGGTCAGAGCCACATGGCGGCCGGCTTCGCGGGCCACCGCCAGCAGGCGTTCGGGCGCGGGAAACCAAGCGGGGTTCCGTACTCCATCAACGGGGTTCCGAGTCGGCCAGGCGGTGAAACCGGCGGGCGTGATTTGCCCAAAATCATGCTGCGCGAGATCGGCAGCGATGATGACATCGCCTTGGAGGTAATCCGGGTTGAGCGCGCCCGCCGTGCCCGAGAGCAGCAGACAATCAACCCCGAATTCATAAAGCATCACGGAGGCGCCCAAGGCCGCATTGACCTTGCCGTAGCCGATTTCTCCCAGCACGACCCGCCGGCCTTTCAAGGTTCCGGTCGTAAACAGGAGTCCGTCGCGCAATACGGTTCGCCGGTCAGCGAGGGCGGATCGCAAGGCCCCGGTTTCGGTCTGAATTCCGAGAATGCCGATGGTCCCAATCTTCGAGCCCGCAGCGCGCGCGGATGGCGCGGCCAGGAATATTGCGACGAGAAAAACGGGGACCAAAGTCCACCGACGCTGACAGAGCATAAGAATTCTTATTTCAAGTCCACAACTGCCGGTCAAGGGAGCGGTATTGGAGCTTCCGGGCGGCGATCACCCGCGCGCGAACAGGAACGTGATTCCGCAGGCGTTTTCCCGTCCGGGGCGCGCCAGATTGCCATTTTGTGAACGAGTTGTGAACGTGTCACGGCCCAAGTTTTTACCATCGCACAACCGTGGAATGCCAGTTCGAAAGGAACCCCAGACAATTGGCGGATATTTACGGAAGCGGCGGTTGGAACCGGGCCTGCCGCAATCACAAGCGGCTGATAAATTGGGGGTTAGCACCGTAACCGCGAGCAGGTGGGAATGCGACAAAATCTATCCCCGTTGGAACAACAGCCGAAAATACCGGCGTATTTGGGGTTCAATCCCTTCATCGATCCGGCCCTGGAAAGCCCAAGGGGCAACGAAACCCGAGGCGTTGCCATTTTATCGGCGGATGACCCCGTCAGCTTGGGCCGTGAGATCGTCTCCCATTGCCTCAAAATGCGAAAAACCCGCGATCAGTTTGCCAGGGAGGCTGGATTGTGACTGATAGGAGATAGCGGGCCGATTCCGCCCCCTCGCCTCCAATTCTAAGTTGCTGAAAAGCAATGAGTTGCAGAATCCAGAGCAGGTCGGTGCCAGTGAAATCATTACCTGAATATGGACCCGCCACTACTCCGGCGATACTCGGCTATTGCCCGCGATGGCGGGATTCGCCGACCATCTGGTGTATCTGATGCACCCTAAGCACAAAAAGCCTGTCACAACTTTCTTTCGGCGGACATCTTTAGGTGAATGCTGGAACCGGATGACATCGCGCTCTTAAGGCAATATGCCGGAGGCGATGAATCCGCCTTCACAGCGCTCTTTGAGCGGCATGTCCATCTGGTCTATTCCGCCGCGCTGCGGCAGGTCCGAAATTCGGCTCATGCCGAGGAAATCACCCAGGCGGTTTTCGTCCTGCTGGCGAGGAAGGCAAAATCGTTAAATCCAAAGACCGTGTTGTCCGGCTGGCTGTATCAGGCGGCGCGGCTGACCGCGGCCAGCCTCATCAAGCGTGAAATCCGCCGCCAGCGCCGCGAACAGGAGGTGTATATGCAAAGCCTGCCGGAATCCGAGACACCGTTATGGGAACAAATCGCGCCATTGCTGGATGAGGCAATGGGCCGGCTCGGCGAGCAAGACCGCAACGCCATCGTCCTGCGCTTCTTTGAAAATAAAACGCCGCGGGAAGTGGCCGTCGCATTGAAACTGAATGAAGTCGCGGCGCGCAAACGCGTTAGCCGCGCGTTGGAAAAGCTGCGGAATGTTTTCGCGAACCGCGGCGTATTTTCGACGGCGGCGATTATTGGCGGGGTGATTTCGGCCAATTCCGTTCAAGCCGCGCCGGTCGTGCTAGCCAATTCCGCCACCGCAATCACCATTGCCGCGGGCGCGACGGTTTCCGCTTCCACCTTAACGCTCATCAAAGGAGCCACAACAGCCATTGCCATGACTACCCTCCGAAAAGCAATTGTAACCGCCGCGCTGGCCGCAACCATCGGCGCGGGGATTTTTGAGGCGCATCAAAATTCCGAATCAAAAAAACAAATTCAAAATTTGCGACAGCAACAAAATTTGTTGAGCGAACAGCTCGCGCAATTACAACGCGAGCGTGATTATCGGACAAATCAACTGACCGGATTGCTCGCGGAGAACGCGCGGTTGAAATCAAATTCAAATGGCGGTGAACTTTTGAAATTGCGGGGCGAAGTGACGCAATTGAGAACGGCAAATGCCCAAAATGATTCAAATGACCCGACGGACGCAGCCGCCAAAGGGATCGCGGCAAAAGTGAAACAATTGAAACAACGGCTGGAGCAGGAGCCAAACGCAAACATTCCAGAGCTTCAATATTTGACCGCCCAAGAGTGGCTCCGGGGCGCGAGTTATACCCGTGATTTGAAAACCGACGACGATTTTGACCGGGCTCTCAGCCAATTGCGCCGCGATGCCAAACGAACGTTTGCCAATTCGATGGGCGAAGCTTTGGCAAATTATGTCGCGGGCAATAACGGACAATTGCCCGGCGACATTTCACAACTGGAAGCTTACTTCAATCCACCGGTTGACGGAACAGTTCTTCAGCGATACCAACTTTTGCAGACGGGAAATTTAAGCGGCATTCCGAACAATGAATCGTTGATCGCGGAAAAAGCGCCGGTTGACGATCACTACGATACGCTCTTCAAAATCAGCGCGACGGGGTTTTTTTATCAAGGCACAGGAACGCCCTGGGTGAACGGAAGCGGCAAAGGTGATTTCGCGCCAAACATAACGGCGAAAATAAAACCGTTTGAAAAACCCTGAAATAAAACACCTCCGGCGGCATGGCCCGGCTTTTTGGACGCCCACACCCGGCGTTTGCAATCGCGCGCCTGACTGGTGAGGCCGCGATTAAATGACGACATGGTTCGAATGCCAAACAAATGATTTCATTCATCGTTCCAGCGCATAATGAGCAAGCCAGCCTCGGAGGCACGTTGCGGGCGATTCACGAATCCGCCCGCGCCGCCGGACAACCGTATGAAATCATTGTGGCCGATGACGCCTCCACGGATGCGACGGCGGAGGTCGCGCGGGAAAACCAGGCGCGCATCGTGACCGTAAACTGCCGGCAAATTGCCGGGGCGCGCAACGCGGGCGCGCGGGCGGCGCAAGGTGAACGATTATTTTTCGTGGATGCGGACACCATGATCAATCCACGGGTTGTCACGTCGGCATTGTGCTGCATGGACAAAGGCGCGGTGGGCGGCGGCGCTCCGGCGCGATTTGACCGGGCAACGCCATTGTATGCGCAGTTTTTGGTCCTTTGGTTCGGATGTTGGATGAGGTTGGCAGGCATTACCGGGGGCGCATTTATGTTCTGCACGCGCGAGGCATTTCAAGCCGTCGGCGGTTTCGACGAACGGCTTTTCGGCGCGGAAGATGCAAAGATGTCCTGGGCATTGAAGCGGGAGGGCCGGTTTGTCGTGCTTTGGCGATTTGTCGTTACTTCCGGCCGCCGGGTGCGGGGTGTCCGGGGATTGCGGATGATTGGCACTTTGGTGCGCATAGGCTTTTTCCCAAAGACGCTGAGGCAGCGGTCGTCGGTGAAAAAAATCTGGTATGACTCGAACCGGGATGAGAGCCGCGGAATACCGGACCTGTTGATTACGCAAGCGGCAAATGCTTTTCTACTAACGGTCACCACCGTGTTGCTTACCGATCCGATTTTCGATCATGTTCCGCGGTTAAAGGCACTGATCGGCAGTCCGTTGAGCGACATCCGGTTTGCGGTCAATATTCTACTCTGCCATGTCTTTTTGGTGCTCTGGCCTTGCGCGGGATTTCTTTTGCGCGGCCTGTTTCAGCAAACGCGATGGCTTGAGCGGGTCAAGGTCGTTGGCTTGATTGCCCTATGTGTTTGGTTTGCGTGGCCTGTAACGAGAGGAGTCATCTGGTTTTGGCCGTGGCTTTACCAAAAGATGATATGATCGGGCCCCTTGCAAAATCCATTGACTGGTCGGCTCTGCAATTCTTTTGGGCCCTCCGGCTCAAATCCGTCCGCCAATGGAATGTCAACAGCGCGAATTCAAAACTGGCGGAAGCGGTTCAGTTTCTCAACGGCCCGGACTTCATTCCCGCCGCCAGCGACGCGGCGCGGATCGAGTTCAAAGGCCGGGTGCGCTTCAAATTCCCGACGCCGCGACCTTGCGACTTTGCGGAGAACAACACCGTTGATGGCCGGTTCTATCGCGGCGGCGAACGCTGGCGGGAACATCCGGTGATCATTCTGTTGCACGGCGGCGGGGATTTTCTAAATCATCGGTTTCGATTTGCGCGACTCCTTCCCGCCTGCAATCGGGCCGGATTCAACGTGGCAACCGTGGTCTCGCCTTACCAATCTCAACGCCGTCCGCGCGGGCTGGAGCGATGGGATTACTTGCGAACCGCGCAAGCATTTGCGCAGGGCGTGGCCGAGATTCGCGCGCTGACTGGCTGGCTATTGGAGCAAGGTTGTCCCTCCGTGACGTTGTGGGGCAATTCCCTTGGCGGATGGCAGGCGGGGCTGGCGGTGTGTCGTGATGCGCGTCTGGCGTCCGTCATCCTGGCCGTGCCGGGCGTGCGCATGGACTACAAATTCTCGCGGGCCGGGCGGGTTGCCTGGCGGAGCGTGCGGGAAGCATTGCGGGCGCAGAGCGCGGCGCGCGAGGCATTGAGCACGACACCACTGAATCTAATTCTGGCCAAACCGGTCATCCCCAGGGAAAATATTTTGTTGATTGAAGGCATCCACGATCTGTTCGTGGAGAAAGACGCCATCGAGGAACTCTGGCAAAAATGGGAGCAGCCCGAAATCTGGCGGCTGCCGCACGGCCACATCAGTTGGACCTTCGCGCCGGGTGTGACCGGTCGCGTGCTTCACTGGCTGTCGCGTCGGCCGGCCTCAAGGAGCCGGCAAAGTTGATAGAGCGTCTTGCGTTCTGGGTTTATTTCAGCGGAAATGATCTTCCGGTGTTCTTCAAGGGTGATGCCGCGTTTTCCCTTAAACTTCACTTTCGGCCACTGGCGCTTGGGCAGAATGGACCACGGCAGCCAGTTCATGTCCAAGGCGAAATTGTGAATCCTCCCGGCGGATGATGCCGAATTTCTCTGGAACGCATGTTCCATGAATAATTCCGTCCACCGCGAATCAAACGGATTAGTGGCGCCACGGATTTGCGATTAGAATCCAACCATGCCGAAGGATCACAAAAGCCTTTATTTCACGTCCACAACTGCCGGTCAAGGGAGCGGTATTGGATGGCCTCGGAAATGTGATCCGCCTGGATGCCCTCCGCACCGGCCAGATCGGCGATCGTGCGTGCCACTTTCAGGATGCGGTCGTAGGCACGGGCGCTCAAATTGAGATCCGCCATCGCGAATTTGAGCAATTCCTTGGTAGGCTCGTCCAAGGCGCAATGCGCCTTCAATTCGCGCGTGCCCATCCGCGCGTTGCAAGACACGCCGGGACGATTGGCAAAACGCGCGGTTTGAAGTTTGCGGGCGGCGATTACGCGCGCGCGGACGGTCGCGGAATCCTCGCCCGCGCGTTCGGAACTGATCTCGCGGAATTTCACTTGGGGCACCTCCACGTGCAGGTCGATACGGTCGAGCAGCGGACCGGAAATCCGTCCGAGATAGTTTTGGATTTCGCGCGGAGAGCTTCGTGATTCACCGGGCATTTTTCCGTCCGGAGTTGGATTCATCGCGGCCACCAGCATGAATTGCGCGGGGAACGTCATCGTCCCGGCGGCGCGGGTGATCGTCACCCGGCCTTCCTCGATCGGCTGGCGCATCGTTTCGAGGGCGCTGCGTTTGAACTCCGGCAATTCGTCCAAAAATAAAACCCCGTGATGCGCCAGTGAAATCTCGCCGGGCGTGACATTGATGCTGCCGCCCAAAAGGCCGACGTCACTGGCGGTGTGATGGGGTGTGCGGAACGGTCGCCGCGTCACGAGTGCCTGACCCGGCTTGAGCAGGCCCACGATGCTATGAATCTTGGTCGTTTCCAGCGCTTCCTCCAGCGTGAGCGGTGGCAAAATTGTGGTCAGTCTCTTTGCCAGCATGGATTTCCCCGTTCCCGGCGGTCCGATCAACAGCACATTGTGCCCGCCCGCCGCCGCGATTTCCAAAGCCCGCTTCACGGATTCCTGCCCCTTCACCTCGCCGAGATCGATCTCGTCCTCGTGCGCGTGGTTAAAAATCTGATCGAGATCAACCCGCGTCGGCGCGATCTTGATCGTACCCTCCAGAAACTCGACCGCCTCACGCAAGTTCCGCACCGGAATGACTTGCAATCCCTGCACGACTGCCGCCTCCGGCGCATTCTCCACCGGGCATAACAACCCCGTCCGCCCGTCCTTCCGCGCCTGTAACGCAATCGACAAAACCCCTTTGACCGGACGCACCGCCCCCGTCAGCGCCAATTCGCCGACCAATACAAAATTATCAAGTTGATCTGTCTCCACTTGCTCGCTCGCGGCGAGAATACCAAGGCCGATGGGCAGATCAAAACTCGGCCCCTCTTTTTTCACGTCGGCTGGCGCGAGATTAATCGTGGTGCGCCCCATGGGAAACTTGAACCCGGAATTCGTTAGCGCCGTGCTTACGCGATCGCGCGACTCCTTCACCGCCGCGTCCGGCAGCCCGACGATCACGACAATGGTATCCCCCCACCCGGCGTTGACCTCAACCTCCACCGGGTAGGCCTCAATGCCGTTCACGGCGGCGGAAAGTACTCGGGCCAGCATCGGGACGGATGTTGGGGGAACAACGGCGCAAGGGCAATGCGGTTTTTCGAATTCAGGAACCTAATGTCTGGGGCGGTGTCCGTCTCGCGTGTCGCTGGATCGCCGCTGCAATCAGGGTTTCACTGACTCGAAAATTGGTCTTCTTAAGGGCGGTAAAGGCGGCTCCAAGATCGAGCAAATTTTTGGTTGCGGCCCGTTCGATGATTCCGATCAGACCTACCACCACCAGTCCCCTTGCCTCCGCAATGTTTCGAGCTTCCCGTTCGTCGAGCAAAACCGGGGCGTCCATCTCAAGCGCCAGCGAGATCGCGTGTTCTTCCCCTTTTTGCAAGCCAAACGACTCCAGATGGGACGGTTTTCGCACTTCAACCCAGCTTGGCAATTTCTAATCCAATCCTGAACCAGGAGTGGTGTTTTTGGATTTTGTTCCACGGAAACGATGTATTCTGGAATGACTACCTTGGCGAACAGTTTGGGCAGGACATCAATCGCGTGGATGAGGATGAGGTAATGAACCGGCGACGCGTCAGAGACAATCAGGCTCATGCCGGGCCGAGAATGGAGTCCAAGTTCCGGCGGTCTTTATCGAGATCCTCCAGATCGTAGTGCCGGTCACAGTGATGATCGGCCAGAAATTCCTCGGTTTCGGCCCAATCGAAACCGAGCGTTCGGGCAACCTGACCGCGCGATAGCTGATTCGAGCGATAGCCCTCTGCGGTCGCCTGTTCCAGCAAACGGCGGGCAATGCTCTCAGAATCGGAGCCGAATTGGGCCGCGACAGACAGCGGAATCTTCACCGTTACGGCAACTAAACCCGGATCTGGCGTTTCAGTCTGCATGGGGCAAATATACGCCCTCCCAAGCTGAAGACAACGATCTTTCGGAGCATTCGACCCCGGAATTCGTCAGCGCCATGCTCACGTTATCGCGCGACCCTATCAGAATCGTTCATTTTCGGGAACTGATCGCAGAGAACGTAGGAAACATCAATGATCCCTCTTGTCTCCGCGCCTCTGCGTCTCCGCGTGAACAGATCCGCTTGGACCCTCACGCCTTTTGCGGCTTGCAAAGTAATCCTCCGGACCCGTTTCCATGAAACCTTGAAATACTTGAAGCCTTCCCCAATATTATATCGCCCATCGAAGCCAAAATAATCGCGCTATGAAAAAAACCATTCTGGTTTCCCTATCCGCCCTCGCCATAATCGCCGCCGGATGCTCGACTCGCTCCGAGTCAAGCCCCGCACCGGTCGCTGCCGCAAACCAGCCCCCGCCCAAAGCCAACGCGACCCCGCTGGAGGGAAAATGGGTCGGTCGAGAGGTAACGCCCGGCCACGAGGCCCCGGTTTCCATAACCTTCTCCGGTCAAACCCTCGAGTTCCACGGCGCGGATACCGACGACTGGGCCAAGGGAACCTTCACTTTCCGAGAGGACACCAGTCCAAAACAATTGGTCGGCTTAATCACGGACCGCGCCGCGCCGGATATTATAGGCAAAAGGTCGAATTCGATCTTCAAGATCGAAGCGGACACGCTGACCCTGTCCGGAAACGGGCCAGGTGATTAGAATTTTCCAGCCGCATTTGACGCGTCCGGCAGTCGCCAGTTTGTGTTCAAGCGCGAAAAATAACCCCGGTCTCGGCGAACCGCACTTCCCCACCGGAATCTCTTCAATATTCAGAAGCTTTTTAATCAATTCCGGCGAAACCGCCGCCGATTATCGACGATGCCGATGCTGGCACCGGCGGTGTGCCGGGGAGTTTCATCGGTCTTCTTTCGCGGTCTCCGAAATTGTGGCTATAAATGCCTCAAAGGCTTCGCGTTCACGTTCACTCAAGGCTGCCACGGATTCCGAGCGCGTGGCAAACCGCACTGGTTTTTCCCGGAGCTTTGGGATTCCAAGCTCAATCACCCCGGCCAATTCCAGCAGCGGTTTGGGGGATAGCCCGAACACTCCGGCCAGCTTGCAAATGGCATCCGATTCCGGTTCACAATTTGGGTCTTGCTCGATCTCCAGAACCTCTTCCGGATCAAGCCCGGCCGTTTCCGCGAGCTTCACCGCATCCCACCCCTGGTTGCGTCGCCACAGGGTGACGAATGTTCCAAAGGCGATACGGGTATCACCCGGTCTGATATACGATTTCGTGAGGGGCTTTGCCCGATACCAGGGCGGAGTCCCCACTCCGACCTCCGCGTCACCTTCGAGTGCAATGTGGCTTTCATACCACTCTTTTGAATACGCTAGTTTCATACGTTCATCGCTTTTGGCGGAATCGTTCCGCTTGGTTGCCGGTCATTTCAAAATACATCAAGTTTTCGTGGGCCGTGTCCATCCCGAGTCCGGTCATCCCGCAGGCGTCGCGATAAAAGCGCTCGGCTTTTGGCAACGAGTGCAGCCCAATTCTGCCGCGGTAACCGAGCTCCCGGCTCAACTCAACCGCCGCCGCGATCATCACAGTGCCCACGCCACGGTAGCGTGGAGGATTCTCCAACTCCGGACGGTTCCACGGTGCCGTGGCCAAAAACTCCACGTAAACGATCGCTTTGCCGAACTGGGCCTGAAGACGCGCGGAATTGAAATCGCTCGCCAGCATCAGGCCTTGCAAACCCTGCTCGCACACAATTGCAAACGAGTGATATCCCAAAAGCGACCGCCATTCGTTCGCCTTCCTTTTCCAATCCCAGTGATGATCTTCCGGTTTGTTCCTAAAAACCCGGCCGGCGCAATAAGCCTCCATCGCCGGACGCCACGAATCATTCCACATGACCAGATGCTGGTCGGTTACCTCGTCGGTCAAGCTGGCCTCAACCAATTCGCTGGTTTCCGATTTTCGCAGAAAGACCCGGGATTCGGCCATGTTAGATTAGATGAGGATTAGCTCGCTTTTTTCCTTCGATTTTTCGTCCTCAAACATCATCTTTTGACCCAGGCGCGCTTTGGAATCCACCGTTTGCAAAAGCCGGAGCGCCAACCGCATAACTCCGGTTTTGCTCAAATCCTTCGCTGTAGCCAATTGTTCCAATACCGCCATCTCCCGCGCCGTGAGATTCAGCGTCATGGTGCGTTTTTCATTCTCTGTCATACCATAACTCTACTCGATATTATGTAATATGCAATCACAAAATAGCTAAAATATACATAATTATAATTCGGTAATTGCATTAAATATCATCAGAAATCTAGGAGCCGCTCCCTACGGCTTCACCAATCCCGCCGTATTCAAATCCAGCTTGTCCACCGGGATCACTTCAACGTTCGGAAACTGCTTCCTCAATTCCGGTAAAAACTGCCGGCCATCGCCGACGATGAGGATGCTGGCGTCGGTGGTCCCGAGGTTTTTCGCGGCGAAACGTTCGATCTGCGCGGGTGTTACCTTTTGCACCTGCGGGAGATAGTCGTTTAAAGCGGACAGGGGCAAGTCGAAGGAAGCGAGTGTTCCTACGGCGGAAACCAACCCGTGGCCGGTTTCCAATTGGCGGGCGTAATTGCCCGAGAGCGCGGCCTTGCGCGGGACGAGTTCAGAGGCCCCGACTGGCTCGGTCGCCAGACGGGTCAGCCCGGCTTTCAGCAGAGTGGCCACCTCCGGCGCGGCGTCGTTGCGCGTTTGGGCGGACGCGGCGAAAAGTCCGCTGTCCTTGCGCACGCCGAGGCTGCTGCTGGCGCCGTAGGAAAGACCGCGTTTGATGCGGATTTCCTGGTTCAAG